>Ga0209737_10001485_pt1 | contig 16824 bp, 10 predicted proteins | sample TergutCu122P3_FD_187284 | JGI IMG/M metagenome (GOLD analysis project Ga0209737, IMG submission 187284) | Cubitermes ugandensis P3 segment gut microbial communities from Kakamega Forest, Kenya - Cu122 P3 (SPAdes) (version 2) | ecosystem: Host-associated > Arthropoda: Insects > Digestive system...
ATACAATACATTTTAACAAAAAACAATAAAAAATACAAGTAAAAATTTCGAAAATATAAAAAATATTTAAGGGCGATTCATGAATCGCCCCTACAAATATCTAATATCTGATATCTACCTATCCGACTAATCCGCTTCTTGTAATACTTTCCACAAAATATCTCTGTGTAAACATATATAATGCTAACAGCGGCATTATCACGATTACTATTCCCGCGTTTTTTGCAAGGGACAGCTCTGCTATTCTTCGTCCGGTGGCACCCCAGCCCGGTTCAAAGTTATTTATCGTTGTTGTTATTACATTTGTCTCCCGCAGGAATATTGACGAATAGGACGAATCGGTCCATTGCCACACAAAACAAAATAAAAACACGGTTATCATCATCGGAATCGCACTGGGTATCATAATCCTGATAAAGCCCTGAAGAGGACCCGCACCGTCAACATATGCCGCTTCCTCAAGCTCCTTTGGCATACCTCTGAAGAACTGACGCATCATGAAAATAAACAGTGATGCTTTTAATCCCGTGCTGGTCAGTGCAAACAGCACTGTCGGCCAGATTGTCTTTTGCAATTTGAACATCATAAACAATGAATAACGGGGACCTATAAATAAATCAGGCGGACAGACAAGCGCGATTATAACTACAGTAAATATAAGCCCTCTTCCGACAAATTTGTATCTCGAAAAGCCGTATCCGATAAGGGTTGCCGAAATCATCTGCAGAATACCGACGGCTAAGGTAAGCAGGAACGTATTTATAAACACATCCCATTCTCCGAACAGGGTAAACGCATCATCATAGTTTCTGAATGTGTATGATGAAGGGATGAATTTTACCAATGGATTATACAAATCGGTATAATTCATCATTGACGCCATGATTTTTCCGAACAGCGGATACAGGATGACGAAACAAACACCGATTATAAACAAACCGCGGATAATGGAAATTGTCCATTTGAGTGAATATTTTTTGATTTTCACTTTGCTTAAAGGTGTTTTATTTACTTGACTTAGATTTACAATGTTTTCTGACATCAGTTAGAACAACCCTTCTTTATTGTTGTGTTTTATCTTAGGGCGGGGGCTTGCTCCCGCCGTTAATTTTTGCTATCTTACGGCGGGAGCAAGCCCCCGCCCTACAAAAATTTAGTCATAATAGAATACAAATTTTGAAAATACGAAATATATAATTCCGAGAATGAGAAGTATTATTGCCGAATATGTGACAACCATTGCGGAGCTTATATCAAATTTTGTAGTACCTAAAAAGTTAGTATGGATAACCTGCATAAGCCGGTTGCTCTGGTCTGTGAAGGATTCTATTACTGTATATATTACAGACAAAAGAATCATCGGACTTACCATAGGAAGAGATATTTTCCAGAAAACCTCCCATTTTGTCGCGCCTTCTATGTATGACGCTTCGTATATAGAATTTGATATGCTTTGTAATCCCGCCAAGAATATAACTATCGAAACTGCGGAAAGGGTGGTTATAGTGGATATTCTGTTGACAGAGTCTATAAGAAATTGGGTAACCCCGCCGCCTAAGTTCATGTTTATAAGCATACTTTCAAAAGCGGTTGCGACACTGATTGTGCTTGAAGCCGTTGCGCTTTTATCAGCCGCCTGCATAAGCCTTGTGGCGAGATCTGCCTGACCAAGCGTGACGACAATACCGGAGGAAATTATAACCGGCATGAACATTATTGAGCGTGCTGCGCCGCGCCCTATAAATTTTGTGTTCAGAACACTGGCAATAAAAAATGCAAACATAACGACAACAGGGACGTTTACAGCCATGTTGGAAAGCGATGTTAATACCATTTGACGGTAATTTATATCCTCAAGCAGAAGCGATTTATAATGGTCGGTAGTAAATTCTACTATTCGAAGTCCGGCTGAAACATTTTCCGGGTCTATATCAACATGACCGAAGCTGTATAATACCGACATTACGAGAGGATATACAACAAAAGCTGCAGCACCTAATATAAACGGAGACAAAAAGAAATAGCCGATTCGTTTCTGCTTTGCTTCCAATGAATTGCCCTTGAGCCTTTTATCAAGGTTCGGCATTTTTATTGCTGTCTGGCTCATTGATATGTACTTCCTTTCCAATAATTTTTTGCCTGAACCTTAACATCGCCGTTTGTGTAGTCATTGTCTGTATAATTCACTATAATGCATTTTTCGTTTTCATATTCGGTTTTGAATATTCCCGGAGCAATCCGGTCATGGCGTTTTATTTGTGAACCGTATGTTTCTTTCTGTGCCTCGTTCAGATAGTTGAAAGTGTCAAACACAATCTTTTTCACATCGTTATAGTTAGTGCTGTAATATATTGCGAAGGGTGTGTCTGTCAGTTTTTCATATACCGTTCCTGTTAAAATATAATTTGCGCCTGCACCTGCTTCTATCAGACGAAGCAAGTCCTCTTTTTCTGATCCCGACAGGTTTATCGGTTCATAGCTGTATTCCACAAAACCGCTGTATACCAAGGATGTGAAGGGAATACTGTAATCCGCTTTGTCATGCCCCGCCCAGGTTATCGGCATATTATTTATTACGGAAAGGCAGGGAGCGAAGGGTGCGTTGCCCACGTTGCCCATGATATTATAATTTTCATTCACTTTTTTAATTTCATCTAAAAGATATTTAAGTGTGTTCTGTCTTTCCTTATAATTCTTTTCGTCATAATTTGCAACAATATCTTCGCCTATGCTGCGGAACGACACGTTTTTATTATTATAGTCTGAGTATTTATCCAAAAACCCGTTCAGATTTTTTTTAAATCCGTTTTCATTAAGCGTTGCTTTTAAAAAATCAGTTGTCATTATAAATGAATTATAGCTGTATGAACCGGTAATGGACTTACTGTTTGACAGAAGCATAGCTGAGTCCGAACCCTTTATACTTGCCGCACTTGTGTATATATACTGTATATCCACGTCGGGATACAGGTTTATACCGTTGTTTTTCGTGTTTTCTATAAGTGATTTAAAATCATCCAGTCCTCCGGAAACAGATGATATATTAAGGTTATTCGCATATCCATGCTGTACTCCGTCACCGAACCAGCCTGTCAATTTTATATTAAGGTTTTTTACACCAATTTCATTTTTAAGGGATTTTGAAATTTCCTCCGCTTGTTTGAATTTCGTTATTGCAAAATCACTGTTATAATTAAAACCCAGGAAATTTTTTCTGACATTTATAGTGCATGGAATTTCTGCGTTTACCATATAATCCTTTGTACCTGAAGCGGCTCGGTCATCACCGAAAAGATATTTTTGATAAAGCCTTGCCATACCGTTATAATCGGCGTTTTCATTTGTCAGAAAGTTATATCTGATTTTGAGGTCTCCGAGATACCGCTGGGACTGGTGTTTTGAAAAAAATTCGGTTTCGACGGAACCGCCGTACATATTTATAGAATGGATACGCTGGGTTTCGTTGATACGGAATTCTGCCCATATGCGGTTCTGCTCCTGTGTTTTCCTGTCGCTGCTGACACATTCAACACCGGCAAAGGTTTCACCTTCCTCGATTATTGCGAACATGCTGTTTTTAACTCTTTTATTAACTCCGTTTTCCTCTGTGTCTTTCACTGTATATGCGCCGAAAACGGGGAAAATCGCCTGGTTATAATATGCCTGTTTTTGAAGTATATCCCTGCCTTTATCCAATCCGTATATTGAAACATAATACGGCTCCGAACGGATATCGTGCTTATTGTTTCCGAAATTCACTATAGAACCCGAACCGTCAGGCATCAGAAAATAACCTTCTGTTTCCTGGTCGAACTGTGCAAAATCTGTCAATACCCTTATTTTTTCCAAAGGATATTCTTTATGGTGATAAATTTCCTTTTCAGGGATTCGAAGGGATATGCTTCCGTCAGTATTTAATTTATAATACAGTGCAATATCAAAAACAAGAAGAGGGATGTCATAATCCTGGATACCTGCTGCATCAAGCTTTAAATCACTCATTGTATATCCCGCAGATTTGAAAAGAGCTGCAATCTCTTTTATTGTTGTTTCTACATTTTGAATTGTAGGATTGAGATAATACCACGGTGTGGAAACTGCTTTTGGATATCTGGATTTGTTTTGTTGTAAATTCTTTGCATATATTGGGTCGGTCAAATCAATATAATTATAAAATTCGGTTTTTAAACGAAGTGCGTCCGCTTTGTCTAATTTTTCACAGAACATATCCATGCGTTCAACCGAAATTGCGGGCGGAGTCATAATGATTGCATCGATATTGCCGCAGGTGTATCTGATTTTAAGCTCGCCGTTTTGGGTATCGTTTGGCATGGTTATTTCATACTGCCCTTTTACTACACTGTCGTCCATTGAATTCATTTTCAAGGCGGCGCCATTGTTGTCAACATAATCCATTTCGAAGATATAACCGCGTCTTTCGATTTCGTCCTGTATTTTACGCTCGGATGTCCATTCCATACCGGTTTCTTTGACAAGCAATTTTATATCTGTTGTAAATTCGTTTACATAAAATATGGCTTTATCATTTTCGAAAACAGAAGTAAATACGTCACTGCTCAAATCCGCTTTATCAGGGTCTTCCGATATAAAGCCGTCTTCAGGCATACCCGGATTTACAAGATTTATATAACCGGATGCAATAAAATAATATGCTGCTGCTGCTATTATCGCTAAACTCAGCAATATTGCCATTATTCTGATTAATCTTTTTTTCATTAAAAATTCTCCTTATACGCGGCTATGACCTGACATATATTTCGGTCATAATGTCTTTTATAAATCCGTATATCTGCTGCATCAGAGCGAAGAACAGAATTGCAAGGAATACCACTATAAGCATGACTACAACCGTTATGAAAAGCACCCAGACAGTTTTTCCTATAGTATAATCGTGCATACGCAGATTGCCTGCAAATATCAGGTAAAGCATATAAAAATATGCGATAGAAATAAATACCGAATAGAAATCCCCTTCATCTTTCAGCATGATGTTTGAGAATAAAATGGCGAAGGGATAGAAGATTATAAGCGGAGTAAACGCATAGCATGTTCCGATATATATTTGCTTAAGTCCGGCTTCCCCTTCCATTAAAGAGGTTACACACCAGTTGCAAACAACGAAAAGCAATGCCGGAAGAATTACTGTCGCAAATTCTGCGACAAAGTTTGTCATATCTGCGCGGGGCGAGAATATAAACCCTGTGAATCTCGACAGAATCATGGACATAAAGGCAGCGAAAATTAAAATAGTGGTCGCTGATTTTACTGACGAATTATTTTCCCTGCAAAGACTCCAGTATGAATGGATAGGTCTTGTCATAATCTTCATCGAAAATTTCAGATGCCCTAAATATGAATGCGGGTCTGTCGGAGGAAGGTATTTTTTCCGCAATTTTTTGAGTATTTTTATCAGCACAACCAAGCCTATAATTATTCCGACTCCCAGTGTGAAATATTTCGTAATTATATCCCGGCGGTAGTATTTGAATGCCATTGAATAACTGTCGGTATCCAATGTGCTTTTGAAATATTCCATTGCATCTTCATATCTGCTTTCAATGTATGCAACCTTGCCAAGCTTTTGTTTTGCAAGGGATGAATTATTATTGAGAGTCAGGATTTCTGCCCAGAGCACTGCTTCCTCCTCGTATTTTGATTCAGAACGCAGTCTTGTTGCTTCGAATATTTTTTCTCCATAAGCTGTCGGGCGGTATACGACTATTGCTCTGAGCGAATAGTCCAAAACAAGGCATTTTCCGTCCTTCCATGCAATGGCGACAGGCTGCACCAGGGTTCCGTTTATATATGCTGTGTTTTCAGGATTGCTTTTGTCTGCAGGGGTTCCCAGCGAAAACAGGTTTGCCCCGTCGCTGTCATAAAAGAATACACGGCAGTTTTCTCTGTCCATTATAGCGTAAATACCGTTGTCAAGGGTCATGACAGCTTCGATTTTCGGCGATTTGCCTATAAGGTATGTAGCATCACCGTAGGGTCTGTATCCGGTTTGTTTTTTTAATACATCAATGCCTTTTGAGTTAAGTCTCCGGAGGGAATCAAAGTCGCTGAAGCTCTTGTATATTGAAGAGCATGCATATATAAACCCTTCACTGTCGACGGCGATATTATTATATTCCGTCGGAACGAAATCCACCATTCTCTTCCGTTGTTCTTTTGTCGCCAACATGCGCCAGAAGAGCTCAAAAGGTGAAACTTTTACCTTTGGCGCTCCTATCGCTTCTATATAGTTTCCTTCTGTATCAAGTGCCAGCACTCCGAGGTTAAAGTTTTTTGCGATAACATATATGCGTCCTACAGAATCAAGCGCAACCCTTGTGGGAAGAAAAATATATTCCAGATCATCTTCATCTTCCCCCAGATCTGTTCCCGAGCCTGCGTCCCTGTCGAGAACCTCTGAATACATGCCTTTTCCCTTTACTTCGCCTCTTTGTATTTTACGGATCAGTTTATATTCGTCATCCAGCTGCACAATGCTTCTGTTTTCAGTATCGCAGATATATATCGTTATTTTACCTTTTTCAATATTTGCGAAAACACCCTGCGGCTCGTAGAAATTTCTGAATCCGTGTATCATTTCGCCGGTTTCCCAGTCCTCAATTTTATCAATAGTATCAATATATCCTGTCAGGATTTTCAGAAGAGAAAAATCGCTGTTTAAAATGATTATGCGGTTGTTTTTTGTATCTGCGATATAAACCCTGTTTTCAGAGTCGACACATATATCCATCGGCTCGTACAGGCGATCGAGATATTCGCCGTTCTCGTCAATCAGATCCGTTACATCAATTGTCTGTTCATATACAAATGCGTCCGGGGCAGGCGATTTCTCACCGTTTGCGTCATAAACATACGATTTATAAGGAGCCGATGACGCATTCGCTGTCATTTCAAACAACATAAACAATATAAAAAGAAATAATGCAATTTTTGTCTTCATATGATAACCTTTCAGTTTTCAGTTTTCAGTTTTCATTTGTCAAAAAACTCTCATTTCCTGACAACTGACAACTGACAATTGAAATTATTCTTTAATCCCCGAGCTTGCCATTGTATCAAGTATTCTTGCCTGTGATATTATAAATACCGTTAGCGGCGGTAAGAACATAATCAATCCGACTGCCGCACCTGCACCTGCACGCGCTATACCTCCGGAAACGATTTGTCCCAACGCATAGGTAAGCGGTTTCTTCGCTTCTGTGAAGATAAGCGTTTCTCCGCCGATTCCCCACATTGCCTGGACTGAAAATAATATCATCGTCAGCCATGCCGGTTTTACCAAAGGCATGACTATCGAGCGGAATATACGAATTTCGGAAGCACCGTCTATTCTTGACGCTTCTAAAAGAGAATCCGGAATGGAGCTGCTTATAAACTGCTTCATAAGATACAGTCCTAATGTGCTCGCTATACCGGGTATGATAAGCGCACCGTATGTATCAACTAATCCTAATTTTGACATAACTATATATGAGGGTATAACTAATACCGCTGTTGTAAACATAAGGGATTTTTGAATAAGCTGGAATAAAAATTTTCCGCCGGGGAAAGTTCGTTTTTCAAGGACATATGCCGCTAAGGATGCGACTATTATATGTGATACTGTCGTTACTACTGTTACGAAAACCGTATTGAATATATATCTCGAAAAAGGTACCCATGACTGATTCATCAAAACTCCGATATTTTGAAAGTTTTCGAAAGTCGGGTTGCGGACAAAGAAACGCGGCGGAAACATAAAAAGCTCGTCTAAAGGCTTAAACGCGTTACTTATTGTATAAACTAACGGCAGCGCCATAATTATTCCTATTCCGCAAAGGAAAAGAAAGTTTGCGATATTTCCCCCGCGTGAACGGGCAAGACCGGGGCTGAACACGCGTTTTGAAACACGCAGCCGTTTTCCGTCAATGGTTCTTTCAGCCATTATTATGACCATCCTTTCGCTTAGATTGGGGAATTGTGTGGTTCCGCCGCAGCGGAATTCGTGTCATTCCTTCCGACACGAAAACACAAAACCCCGTTTGAAAATTTATTTTCAAACTTACTACCTTTTCTTTCGTAAAATGTTAATTTATTATTATTGCCCGACTTTGCCTATCATCTTATGTACTAATGAATTTGTTGTCAGCATTATTATAAACAAAACTGAAGCAATAGCACATGCATATCCCATTTCGAATCTTATGTTACCGTAGTCATACAGATGGTTCATAATAGTATGCACCGCGTAGTCTCTGCTCGGAAGTCCGAACAGATAAGATACATCAATAGCAAACATGCCTGTTATACTCATAACGGCGGCGAACATCATCTGCGGTCTCATGGACGGAAGAGTAATAAACCAGAGCTCCTGCCAGCGGTTTCTTATCCCTTCGACATATCCCGCTTCATACTGCGATTTATCTATTGTACGGAAGCCGGCGACAAAAGAAAGGAATCCCGCACCCAGACTCATCCATATTGTAATGATAATCGCGACCCATATCATATAATTTTTGTCTGTTATCCAGCGTATTGGTGACGAAATAAACCCGTTTCCTAAAAGGAATCCGTTTAAATATCCTTGAGAATCATCTGAGAACAATACGCTCCAGATCATAATTGCTCCGCCGGAAAGAATGGGGGCGTAAAGAATCGTTACCATTATAAAACGAAGATACGGACTCAATTCATTTATAAACCACGCGAACATGAGCTGGAGAAGATATCCGATAGGTCCGACAAAAATAGCCATAGTTAATGTGTTTTTAATAGCTATTATAAATATATCGTCGTTTGCCAATAAATTTATATAGTTTGAAAACCCTGTGAATTTCGGGAATTCAAGGACATTATAATATGTAAAACTCAAAATCATTGACATTACAACAGGAACGACGGTAAATATAAAAAATATAATCATAAACGGTGCTATATATAAATAGCAGTCAAGATTTTTTTTAAATTCGCGTCGTTTCAGTGTTTTTACATTAAGGTTTACTGCGATATCATTTGATTTCATTGAAGCCTCCAAATATAGTTAGTAGTGAGTAGTTAATATGTATTTGTGCTTTGTGCTTTATAATTTGTGCTTTGTCATTTGTTTTTTACAGAAAGTCCGAATTCTGCTCTCTTTTTATCGATTTCCGCGTTGATTATATTTGCATAATCAACAATCGTGTCCCTTGGGTCCGCATTGGTATATAAAACTCTTGAAAACGCATTGGCATAATGGCGTGTGATAAAGTATCCGCCGGGTACTTCAGGGAATCCCTTGCTTTGCAACATTTGTTTCTCAAGCATTTTTATTTCTCCTGATTTCCAGGGAAGAGATTTGAACGCTTCTATGTTCGCAGTATTGTAACGCGCCGACGGTCCTAAAATACTTTCTATTTCAGAACCGAATTTGCTCTGCGAATCCTTTTCCGTCCACCATTTCAAAAATTCCCAGCTTTTTTCCGGTTTGTCTGTACTTGAAAGAATAATACTGGAAGTCACTGTCAATGTGTTTGAATTGTTTATTCCGCTTGGATAATTTTCCAAATCATCGGTAGGTGTTCCCGGAATAAGTGTAAAATCCCATAATCCGCGTATTTCAGGTGCGGCGATGCTAAGCTGGTTATATAATGTATAATCTGCGATTCCGAGCGGCATTTCTCCGGTTCTGAATCTGTTTTGGAAATCGAAAAATAACGGCAATCTGAGATTTACATATAAATTCGTCCATTTTTTGAACGCCGAAACCGCTTCATTTGAATTGAACAGACACGATTTACCGTCTTCCTCATACAACCGTCCTCCGAGCTGCATTAAAAGAGCATTATATGTAGGAAGATCCTGCGGCAATCCGAATTCGAGATTATTTTTATTAAGCTCTGTTATAGTCAATATAAGGTCATCCCATGTTTTAGGATAATCCAACCCTAATGATGCCAGAACATCTTTTCTGTAAAACATTACATTAAACGTTTGTGTTTCCGGCAGCGCATAGGTTTTTCCGCCGTACCTGAACGGTACGAACGCTTCACTCAAAAAACGTTGTGCGACTTCATCAAAACCCGGCATACCGTCAAGGGGCATAACCGCATTTCTCATTGCATAGTTTACCGGCTCATTCTGCGCTATCCCCAACGCAACATCCGGACCGATTCCCGATATTATCGCAGGAGTCAGTGCACCCATGTTGACAAGCTCGAGAGATACCTCATTGTTTGTATGCTGGGTGTACATATTATTTATCATCGACCGCAGAGTCTGGAATTGGTCGCGTCCCGAAGCTATCCAGACACGCGGCGTTTCTGCTTTATTTACGTCTGCTGACATTTTGCCTATTGCGTTATAATCAATAATAAAGGACGCTATAAATTGTCTTATTGCAAACATCAGGCCTTCCCAGAATCCGACAGTAGGTTTTGCCGCGCTTTCGTCAGGAGCAGAAAGGGTAATCTGGTCCAATTCCAAGGGGACATTTTCTGCCTGATAAATCCATGTACCCATCGAGCCGATACTTGATTTGAAAAATGAAAGAGAAGTTGCAATATTATCCGGATTTTCGTACAGCGCTTTAGCATGCCGCACCGCAGAATATAATACCGACAATTCGCCGCTTGACTGACCGGTATATTTCATAATGGCATTTATTTGTTTTTCGAGTAATTTATACTGTATTTCGAGTTCACCGGGTTTACCGTCTTTTCCGAATATATCCGGTAATAATACACCCAGCATATAGTCGCGGTTTACATCAAACTCCAGATTTCCGTATATATTTGTAGCGGAACCGGTTATTGTAATAATTTGTCTGTATATATCGTTTAATTCCGACATAACACCTTGGATTTGTTCGAGGATCGGACCCATCTGACCCAACGATGTTTCAAGGGTTATAAGATTATCCTTGCCCGCTTCTAAATAAAACAGGCAGGCTTCGCCGTTTTTATCCTTAACCTCATAATTTACCCAGCTGTTGCTGAAGTTGAAAACAACTTCCTTCGCTTCTTCAAATTGAATTTCGCCGTTTATGTATAATTTTCGCGCTGATACCATACTCTGGTATATGTTTTTTCTTGCCTTGAAGGTCAGCTTATACAGCCCCGATTCTTCCACCCTTGCGGTCCATGTTATAGATTGAAGCGGATATTGCCAGCGCACTCCGCCTATAGCGTTTATACGCATTTCATTTCTTGTATAAGGCTGTGTTGACGCAGTTGAGTTGTCGGGATACGGATATAAAGTCGAATCGGATTTTGAAGAGGGAAGCTCTGCTTCTATGACTCTGTTTTCTCCGCTGTATTCTTTATAGCCTTTTTCTGTATATGATTTTTTAAATTCGGAATATTCCGGCAGATCTTTTGCCGGGGCAAGGGTTATTTTTCCGAATATAAGCGGTTCTTTTTTAGACACAAGGGTTATTATGTTTTTCCCCTCTTTGAAATAAAATTCAAGGGGCTCTGAATAATAGGCAAGGCTGTCCATAAAATACATGGACATCCAGCCAAAAATTTCTCTCTGTTCGGGACGGAGGTCGTTTCCGAAATAATCGCGGCGGAAATGGTATGCGTCCGTCTTTTCGACTTTATCATTTGTTTCCCAGTATGGTACATCCCTCCACAAACGGTTCAGAATAATATTATTTGATTGGGAAAAAGGGTTTTTGCCGTTTATTATAATTTCCCTTTGAATAGGAATATTACGTCCGCTGACGGTATAATAATCCATTTTAATAGTATACATTCCTTCGGGGATATCAATTTCAAATGTAATTTTACTGTCGTCGGTCGTTTTAAGAACATCGCCTTCAAAACCTTCATGATTACTGAGGATTTCAACGTCGTCAGATTTTTCTGTCAGGTGTGACGCGTTTATAACAAATTCGCCTGTTCCCCTTTTTTTATCACTGTGCCGTCTTAAATATTCACTATAGGAAATGCCTCTTATCTGATCCATGATGCTTTCTTCGCCGTCTGCAACAGTGTTTTCAACGTTTTGAGCGTTTTCATCAGCAACTGCGGCAATAGAAAAAACCGAAATTAATATTAAAAAACAAAGAAAAGCGGAAATAATTCTTTTCATTTATAAGTGTCCTTTCAGGCTCATACAGACTATTTTAATTAACAATAAATGATTTTAACACAAAAATATACTCTATTCTTGTCGTATTGTGACATATTTTAGTTTTTTTGACTAAATTTGCATTTATTATGGAGGCAATATTATCCTATTATAAATATATACGGACTGTTCAAAAATCTTTTACATAAATATGAGAATTTATGTAAAAGCAAATAATTTTTCTTGACAAACAGATTCCGGTTATATATAATGTAATAATATTTAATTTAATATTATTTAATTTAAAATTTTATACCTGAAGGAGTATGGCGTTTATTATGGCAAAACAGATAATTCTCACAGATGAGGGGCTTCGCACCCTTGAAAAAGAGCTTGAGTTCTTGAAAATCGTTAAAAGAAAAGAAATCGCGGAGAGAATAAAAACCGCGCGGGATTTCGGCGATTTGTCGGAAAACAGCGAATATGACGAGGCAAAAAACGATCAGGCGAAAATTGAAAACCGCATTATCGAGATTGAGGCGATGCTTAAAACTGCAAGCATTATCGACGAAAGCAGTCTGTCCGTCGACACAGTCAGCGTGGGCTCGACGTTTGTGGTTCTTGATATGGAGCTTAATGAAGAAATAAAATATAAAATCGTCGGTTCGGCTGAGGCTGATCCGCGGAAGGGCAAAATTTCCGACGAATCCCCCATAGGTAAAGCGCTTGTAGGCAAAAAAGTCGGCGAGGTGGCTGTTGTCGAAGCCCCCGCAGGCGAGATTAAGTTCAAGGTTTTGAATATGATTTCGTGATTGCTGTTGTAGGGACGCCCCTGTGTGGGTGTCCGCCCTGCATTGCAATCATGCGGATTGAGCGGACGTCCACACAGGGGCGTCCCTACGACAATCTGACTATAATAACAAAGGAAAATCAACATGGACGAAAACATTATAACTACAGAAAATACCGAAGTGAATACCGAAGAAAACATAACAGAACTACTCCAGATACGCCGCGATAAGCTGGCGTTTTTACAAAAGGAAAACAAAGACCCGTTCTATCAGACGACCTGCGAACGGGACACATTCGCCGCGGATATTTCCGATAATTTTGAAAAAATGGAAAACGAAACCGTTTTGATAGCGGGGCGGATTATGTCCTGGCGTGATATGGGCAAGGCGGCGTTTATCGACATCCGTGACAAAACAGGGCGGATGCAGGTTTATCTGAAAATCGACGACATCGGCGAGGATTTATGGGAAGAAATGCGGCAGTGGGATATTGGTGACATTGCCTCTGTCAAGGGTTTTGTGTTCAGGACGCGCAGGGGTGAAATTTCTGTCCACGCGAAGGAGTTGACGCTTTTGGCTAAATCCCTTCGACCGCTTCCGGAAAAATTCCACGGTTTGACCAATACAGATTTGCGTTACCGCCAGAGGTATCTTGACCTGATTGTCAACCCTGAGGTTAAGGATGTTTTTGTTAAACGCAGCAAAATAATGAAGCTTATCCGTGATTTCCTTGATGCCCGCGGTTATATTGAGGTAGAAACGCCGATATTGAACACCATCCCCGGCGGTGCGGCGGCACGTCCTTTTACTACACACCACAATACCCTTGATCTGGATATGTATCTGCGGATCGCGCCTGAACTGTATCTGAAGCGCCTTATCGTCGGCGGCATGGAAAAGGTTTATGAAATCGGGCGGCTTTTCAGGAACGAGGGCATGTCGATAAAGCATAATCCCGAATTTACCAATATCGAGCTTTATGAAGCGTATACGGATTATCATGGCATGATGGATATAACAGAAGAGTTAGTTTCGCATTTGTGCGAAAAAATCTGCGGCGGCAATGAAATCGAATATGAAAGCGTAAATATCAATATGGCACGCCCCTGGAAAAAAATGACTATGTGCGAAGCTGTAAATGAGTTTCTTGGCATTGATTTTGAAAGCTTTACAGGAGATGCAAAAAAGGCGGCGGACGCGGCAAAATCAAATGGTGTCGAGATTAAAAAGGGAAAAAGCTGGGGAGAGATTTTATTTGAGTGCTTTGACCAGAAGGTTGAGGATAAGCTGATTCAACCGACATTTATACTCGATTATCCTATTGAGGTTTCACCTCTTGCGAAGAAAAAGAAGAACAATCATTTATTGACGGAACGGTTTGAATTTTTCATTTACGCCCGTGAGATGGGAAACGCATTTACCGAGCTTAACGATCCCATTGACCAGAAGGAACGGTTTATGGCGCAAGTGAAGCTGCGCGACCTTGGCGACGAGGAAGCGAATATGTACGACGAGGATTACGTGACCGCCCTCGAATACGGTATGCCGCCGACAGGAGGCTTGGGAATAGGATTAGAACGGCTTATCATGCTTTTGACAAATAGTTCGTCAATCCGCGATGTTTTGCTGTTTCCGACGATGAAGCCGCTTTGATAGTGGCAAATTGTAAATGGCAAATTCAAGAAAATACGATAAATATAAAGTATTTCGTAGGGGTGATTCATGAATCACCCTTTTTATTATAAAAATTATATAATTTTAGGTCAACTCATGAGTTGACCCTACGGTATCGTTCCGAATATGACTGCTCTTTGTCGATGACGACTTTAATGAATATTTTTTAAAGTCGTCCCCGAGCAGTCCGAATTCCGCATTCACGAAACGTCCAACTGGTCGATATACAGCTGTCCGTTGTTCGCAATAAAATCCTTGCGTCCCTGTAAATCGTCACCTAACAGCACCTCAAACATTTCTGCGGTTCTTTCTGCATCCTGGGGCAGGACGCGTACCAAGCGGCGGGTTTCAGGGTTCATTGTTGTGAGGTTCATCATGTCGGGTTGGTTTTCGCCTAATCCTTTTGAGCGCTGGACAGTATATTTTTTATCGCCTATCATTTCGAATATATCCGCTTTTTCGCGTTCGTCGTATGCGTAGTATGTCTTTTCCTTTGTGCTTATCTCATAAAGCGGGGTTTCTGCTATATATATAAGCCCTTCTTCGATAAGTGCGGGGGTGAGGCGGTACAGCATTGTCAGGAGCATTGCGCGTATGTGGAAGCCGTCGAAGTCTGCGTCCGTGCAGAGAATGATCTTGCTCCATTTCAGGTTGTTTATATCAAAGGTCGAAATGTCCTTTTTCTTGCTGTTTACCTGCACGCCGCAGCCGAAAACTTTTATCAAATCCGTTATAATTTCGTTTTTGAAGATCTTGTCGTATTCCGCTTTAAGGCAGTTCAGAATCTTTCCCCTGACGGGAATAACCGCCTGGAAATCGGCGTCGCGGGCGAGAACGCAGGAGCCGAGAGCGGAATCGCCTTCCACTATATAAAGCTCGCGTTTTTCGATATCCTTTGTGCGGCAGTCAACAAATTTCTGGACGCGGTTACTCAAATCACTGCCCGTCTGCATCGTTTTTTTCAGATTCAAGCGTTCCTTTTCAGAGCGTTCGCGGCTGCGCTTGTTTATGAGAATCTGCTCTGCGATCTTTTCCGCTTCCTGTTTATTTTCGATAAAATAAACCTCAAGCTGATGGCGGAGGAAATCGGTCATCGCTTCTTGTATAAACTTGTTGGTAATCGCTTTTTTCGTCTGGTTTTCGTATGATGTTGTTCCTGTTGAGAATGATGAAATGACTAAAACAAGACATTCTTCAATATCGAAAAACGAAATCTTGCTTTCGTTTTTATTATATTTGTTATTCTGCTTCAAATACGCGTCAATCTGCGACACAAACGCAGAGCGTACCGCCTTTTCAGGCGCACCGCCGTATTCAAGCCAGCTTCCGTTATGATAATATTCTTTTTTCTGCACCTTGTTGCTAAAACATAGGGACGACAGGATTTTCACCTTATATTCAGGCTTGTCCTCACGGTCACGCCCGTTTCGGAGGGTCTGCCACGACTGAATCGGCGTCAGAGCATCCTCGCCGACGATTTCACCCACATAATCCTCGATGCCTTTTTCATATCTGAACTCTGTTTTTTCAAATTTTCCCGAAGTAATCTCGTTTTTATATATAAACAACTTTTGCTCATTAACGACAGCCTGGCGTTTTATTATGTCAAGGAAGTATTCATTTGGTATATTAATATCCGTGAAAACCTGTATATCGGGCTTCCACCTGATTTTGGTGCCTGTATCCCTGCCGGCGTAAGGTTCTTTTGAAAGCCCGCCGACATTTTCGCCATGCCTGAAATGAAGATTATATATAAATCCGCCGCGCTTGACTTCAACATCCATGTATTCAGATGAATATTGGGTCGCGCAGGCTCCCAGACCGTTCAAGCCAAGGGAATATTCATATAGATCGCTGTTCCCGTCATACTTTCCGCCGGCGTACATCTCGCAGAATATCAGAAACCAGTTGTACTGCTTTTCCGTTTCGTTATAGTCAACAGGCGTGCCTCTGCCGAAGTCCTCGACTTCGATGGAGTGGTCCAAAAAGCGGGTTATGATAATCTTATTGCCAAACCCCGCCCGTGCTTCGTCAACCGAATTTGAGATAATTTCAAAAACCGAATGCTGACAGCCGTCAATCCCGTCAGACCCGAAAATAACGGCAGGCCGTTTCCGAACCCTGTCCGCCCCTTTAAGCTGTACTATATCTCTGTCGCCATATTCCTGTGGTTTTTTTGCCATTGTTTGTTTCCATTTCTATATTAGTATGTAGATAAATAATATTAATGAAATTGTAGGGCGGGGGCTTGCTCCCGCCGCAAAATTGTAGGGGTTTTACGGCGGGAGCAAGC
>Ga0209737_10001486_pt1 | contig 16823 bp, 10 predicted proteins | sample TergutCu122P3_FD_187284 | JGI IMG/M metagenome (GOLD analysis project Ga0209737, IMG submission 187284) | Cubitermes ugandensis P3 segment gut microbial communities from Kakamega Forest, Kenya - Cu122 P3 (SPAdes) (version 2) | ecosystem: Host-associated > Arthropoda: Insects > Digestive system...
TTCTGCAAATTCGCCCATTATATCTTTTCCGTAAGGCGGGTCAATGTAAATTACATCTATTTCGCCTTTGTATTGTATCAACAAATTCAGCAAAGCGGAATAATTATCGCCGATAATAAGTTTATGAGTAATGGCGTTTGGATCGGTTTCAAAAGAAAGTTTCGTGTTTTTCTTGAAATATGAAATATCATTTGTTTGTCTTTCAAGCCGTTTGTCAAAATGAAAACCTGTGCGTTTATATGTTGTGCCGAGTTCAGCAATTTTTATTGCTTCGTCTAAATTGTCGGCGTTTTCTATAAGTTTTTTGAGTAAATCAAAATTGTTTCTTTCGAGTATGTTGCTATCAACCCGCTTTTGCAAATCTGCAATGATTTCTTGTTTTGTGCTGAATTCTTTCATTTTTTCCTGCTCTCCATAAATTTGTGTAAATTACGGAAAAGCATACTTGAAAGGGCTGCTCCACCGTTATCATAATTTTGTCACAAACGATGAAATACCCATCATTGATTATAGATAGGAAAGCAAAGCAGAACAGCCCACAAGGACTGATTGCTTTCCTATTTTTGTAGAAAAAAATAATGATGAAATACGGGAAAACCCTGTATTCCATCGTTTGTGACAATTCTAAAATAATTTTTGGATTAGTACATAATGATAAAAAATTTTAACTTTTAAGTTTTTACTACCTCGTCAGTCGCAAGAGCGACTGCCACCCCTTTGCTTAACGAAGGGGAATTTTAGACCGCAGAAAGTTTGAAGAATTTGTTTTAGAAAGAAAATATATAAAATTAGCAAAACATGAAAACTCCCCTTTGCTTATCGAAGGGGTGGATGCCGAAGGCAGACGGGGTAGTTGTATTTGGGGTAGTTATTTTGAACTGGTCGGAGTGAAAGGATTTGAACCTTCGACCCCCACGCCATATCTTGCGTTACAATCCCTACGATAATACTAAATATAACAACAAGCGGCTCATTTCTTGTTGTGTCCCACGCAAATGCAAACACTTTTTTACAAGCACCCATAATAAATCACACAACAAACTTAACATACTCCACACCTTTTTTAAAATACATTGTGCCGTTTGGCTTTGCATTATTTTTTTTATGCCGTTTTAAATATCGGCAAATTTCAACATACATATATTAAACTATACTTTACAAGATATAACATATAGTATATTATATATTAAATGCGAGGGATATTATGTCAAAAGCAAGAAATATTGTTATTCCTGTCAAGGTTGCCCTGATAAAATTAGGGCAAGATATTGGCAATGCTCGAAAACGCAGACGGATTTCGATGGCTCTTATGGCAGAGCGGGCAGGAATTTCTGTTATTACGCTTTCAAAAGTAGAAAAAGGCGATTCCGGTGTTTCTATTGCGGCATATTCTTCAGTTTTGTTTTGCTTGGGAATGATAGAGCGGCTTAAAGATATTGCCGACATAAAATATGATTTTACCGGAAAAGTTCTTGCGGACGAAAATTTGCCGAAACGAATTTATCAGAAAAGGAAAAAATGTGAGTAGCAGAAAAATAGGTGTTTGGCTTTGTGAAAACAACAAAAATCTAAAAGTTGGAACATTGTGGAGTAATTTTCGCAACGGACAAGAAACATTTTCTTTTGAATATGCGCAAGATTGGTTAAATAATACATTAAAATTTGCGTTGGAGCCATCATTGCAGTTATTTCAGGGGCAATACCACAAAACAAGCAAATTTTTCGGCTCAATAAGTGATTCTATGCCTGACAGATGGGGACGAATACTTATGAATCGTGCGGAAACAATGCGAGCAAAACACAACAAAGAAAAACCGCGCACTTTAAGTGAATGTGATTATTTGCTCGGAGTAAGCGATTTTATTCGTCAAGGAGCATTGCGATTTACCGAAAACGATGATTCTGTTTTCTTGCAAAAAGCAGGAAATAACAATATTCCGCCACTAATTTTACTACCGAAATTACTTTCGGCATCTCAAAAAATCATAGATAAATCCGAAAAAGAGCAAGATTTACAATTATTGCTTGAACCCGGCTCTTCGCTTGGCGGAGCAAGACCGAAATCGGCTATAATTGACACAAACGGAAATTTATCAATCGCAAAATTCCCCAAAAAAGACGATTTTTACAATGTGGTTTTATGGGAAGCGGTTGCACTAACTCTTGCAAAAAAAACAGGAATTGTTGTTCCGAATTTCCGTATTGAAAATGTTGCAAGCAAAAAAGTGCTGATAATCGAAAGATTTGACAGAAAAGAACAAAGACGAATTCCGTTTCTTTCGGCAATGGCAATGCTAAACGCTGACGATAATGAAGGACATAGTTATTTGGAAATAGCTTATTCTTTGTCGCAATACGGCTCAAATCCGAATGCCGATAAAGAAGAATTGTTTAGAAGAATTATTTTTTCGATAGCGATTTCCAACACTGACGACCATTTACGAAATCACGGATTTTTATATGAAAATCAAGGATGGCGGCTCTCCCCTATCTATGATATTAACCCGACTCCCCGTGATGTAAAAGCCAAAATTTTATCTACAAAAATTGATTTCGATAACTATTCGGCAAATACGGATATTGCATTATCTGTTTGCACGGAATTTTCTCTTTCACTTACAAGAGCAAAAGAAATTATTGCCAAAGTTGAAAGCGTTGTTTCAAAAGAATGGCGAAATGTCGCAAAAAATTTCACCATAAAGAAAAATGAAGTTGATTATATGGCTTCGGCATTTGAATAACACTCAGGATGGATGCCGTTAGGCAGACGGGGTAGTTGTATTTGGGGTAGTTATTTTGAACTGGTCGGAGTGAAAGGATTTGAACCTTCGACCCCCACGTCCCGAACGTGGTGCGCTACCAGGCTGCGCTACACTCCGATGTCAAAAGCAGTGGGAAAATAATATTTTTACAAAGTAAATAGCGGAAAAAAGTAAATATCAAGAAAAAACTTTCTTGGCAAAAACTATTTTTGATGAAAAAAAGGAGCAAAAAATGAATTTTATTGAGGAATTAACTTGGCGTGGAATGATACATACCGTAATGCCCGGAACAGAAGAGCAATTAAAGAAAGAAATGACAACTGCGTATGTAGGCATAGACCCTACGGCAGATTCTTTACATATTGGACATTTGGTTAGCGTAATGATGTTAAGACATTTTCAGCGAGCAGGACACAAGCCTATTGCTCTTGTGGGCGGTGCAACAGGCATGATTGGCGACCCGTCGCTAAAATCGGCAGAACGAAATCTGCTTGACGAAACGACTCTTCGCCACAATCAGGAAAGCATAAAAAAACAACTTTCAAAGTTTTTGGATTTTGAAAGTAACTCGCCAAATGCTGCAGAATTGGTAAATAATTATGATTGGATGAAAGATTATAGTTTTCTGAATTTCATTCGAGATATTGGTAAACACATTACTGTTAACTATATGATGGCAAAAGATTCCGTAAAAAAACGCCTTAGTTCGGATTCAAGCGAGGGAATGTCTTTTACCGAATTTTCGTATCAACTTCTTCAAGGTTTTGATTTTCTTCATCTTTTCAAAAACAAAAACTGCAAACTGCAAATGGGCGGCTCCGACCAATGGGGAAATATCACAACAGGCACGGAACTTATTCGCCGTAAAGAAAACGGCGATGCTTTTGGCTTGGTTTGTCCGTTGATAACAAAAGCCGACGGCGGAAAATTCGGAAAAACGGAAAGCGGAAATGTTTGGTTAGATTCCCGTTACACATCTCCTTACAAATTTCTTCAATTTTGGCTGAATGTAAGTGATGCGGATGCGGAAAAATATATCAAAATCTTTACTGCAATTTCTCGTGAAGAAATAGAATCTTTGATTGCCGAACATAACGAAGCTCCGCATTTGCGAATATTGCAAAAACGCTTGGCGAAAGAAGTTACCACGATGGTTCACTCCGAAAAAGATTACGAAGCTGCGGTTTCGGCAAGTGAAATTTTGTTTGGAAATGCTACGACAGATGCCCTCAAAAACCTTGATGCGGAAACGTTTCTTTCAGTTTTTGAAGGAGTCCCGCAGAAGAAAGTTTCGAGTAGCGAAATTGTCGGCAAAAATATTGTTGACGGAGCGATTTTTGCAGGCTCACTTTTCCCGTCAAAAAGCGAAGTGCGGAGAAATATTGCTGCAATTTCTGTGAATAAAAATAAAATTACAAATGAAAATTTTGTATTTTCTGAAAACGATTTGTTGCACGGGAAATATATTTTACTGCAAAAAGGAAAGAAAAATTATTTCTTGCTTGAAGTTATGAGATAATTTTTAATCTGCCGTCGATTGCTGCTCTTTTTTGTTGAAAATTTTCTTCAAATCCGAGAACGGCATCCGCATTTGAAGGCGTACTTCAGGATTTGTTTTTATTTCGTTTGTTTGACTTTCACGATGAAATCCATAGTTAAAATCCATCCACAAATACGGGAGCGGTTGATATTCGATTCCGATTTTATGTTCGGGAACAAGCTCCATATCTTGCGGCATAAGTTCCGTTTGATATTTAAGCATAACATCTCTGCCAATATACTTTCCCGCAGTAATTCCGCTGTTGGCAAACGCTAAATAATTCCAGTTGCGCGTTGTGTTGTCATCAAGTTGCCGCTGAATTAAAAAATCAACCGAATTACCCATAATTCCAGTTTCAAAACGAATCATATCCAAGCCGATTTTTCTTGCAAATTGCCGACCCCAATAATTCAACAAAAATCCGCTTATGTAATTGTCCCCTAAAACTGCCGCCATTTCACCGGCTTGCTCCAAAGTTCCGATTGAGCGGTAATAATCTGCAGCGGCTTCGTCTTGCGGGCGGTGAATATTGTCGGATTCCGGCACGATGACAAGTGAGGTAAATCGTCCGCGCTCGCGCAACTCGCCTGTTTTTTCATCTTTGGTTTTAAGTCGAACACTTATTCTTTCAAGTCTGTTGGTATCGGAATAAGTTTCTGCTCTCCCCCAAATTATAGGAAGATTATCATAACCAAATCCGCCGGGTAAAGGCTCCGGCTGAAAATCAAGACCTATATCAAAATTTTGGTCGAACATTTTACCATAAAACATATATCCGTTGTGAGAACGAAGCCGTCCGACAACTCTGAATGTGCCGTCAGGGTCGTTCCCGCGAACACCTATTGTTCCCGACGGATCAATTGTACATTCAATAATTCTAATTCCGCGGCGGCGATTTTCTCGTCCGATTTGATAGAAATATTGAACGCTTTTATCTGCCGGACGAATATCCAAATCAAAGAACAAATGCGGAAAAGCATCAAAATCAAATGGATATTCCACATCGTCCAAAAGCGGAAAAGTTATATCGGCTTTTCTTAGTAGGAGTGTTCCTGCAAGTGTAACCAAATTGTCGGGATGGCTTGCAACCGTGAATGTCGGAATATTACCTTTTTTTGCAGTTTCTATATAACCGACATTTCCTTTACGGTTTTCCATAAATCCGGGTAAAAATACGGGGATACCGCCTTTGTCAGTGTAAACTCTAAGCACTCCCAAATCCAAATTTGCAACTTTAAAGGGCATTAATTCGCCAACATTGTAATCGTTGCGAACCGTAAGCTGCCGTCTTTCCAAAGTTCCTTGAACGGCAAGCGAAACGCGATTTCGTCCGATTGTTTTTACATCGGCATAAACATTTTCGATTGAACCGCGCACAAATGGAAAAAGCACTAATTCACCTTTTGGAACAAGAATTCTTCCGTTTGTAATTCGCAATTCACCTTCACGCACATGTCCCGAGAAAGATATTGTTCCGGCTCCTTTTCCACCTACGGGACTTTCTTTAAAACTTCCTGCCGCCGCAAGAAAATCGCCGTCCAAATGCACCGAAAAGTCGGCATTATCAATATTAAAATGTCTATGATTTCCCTTGAAATCCAAATGTGTTTTTATTCCTAACATTTCGCCTTCAAATCGGTCTAAAAATATACTGTCTTTCGTTGCCGTAATTTGTGCTTTTATATTTTTTGACTTAACGTCGTGATAAAAAATGCTGTCGGCAATTACTTTCGCTACAATTTTTTCTCCGTCCGCATTGATTCTTGCAGAAACATTTCCTTTAACATCGTCAATTTCGGCAAAAGGTAAGAAATTTTCTAAAGGCAATTTGTCAATAGCTATTTCAGCAAAAATTTTATCACCGATTTTTTCAAATTTTTTAGAACGAAGCAAATGATTTTCGCCTTGTTTTATAGAAAGAACGGGAAGTTTTATTGTGCTGTCCGATAAAGAAAATGTAAGTTCCGCATTCATATTTTTCAAACTTTGGATTTCCGCATTTAGAATTTTCAAATTTCCGCTTGCCGCAAGTTCTCCGAATTTTCCGCCAAACTTTGCGTTTCCTGAAATATCACCTGCCGAAATTAAAGCAGTTTTTTTATTTTTTGTTTTATCGAAAGAATTAAAAAATTTCAATGGAAACTTATTTATCGAAAGATTTCCCGAAATAATTTCTGTGAAATTTGAATCAAATGCAGCAACAGCCGTTATATTTTCCGACGATAAATTTGCCAGCCAGCCATTGCCGTTCGATGAATTTTTCAAACTTCCTTTAAAATTAAGTAAATTTTTGTTTATTGTCCATTTTAAAGAATTTATCGTAATATCTTTTTGTTTATCTGAAATTTGCCCTTTTGTGTCAATTGTAATTACACCATGTTTTTGCGTTGAAACCAAAGAATTTGCCGTAAAATTTAAACTTGTCATGTCACCACTTATTTTTGCCGATAAATTTCCGCTTTTCAAAGGAAAATCTCGTCTCAAAAATGCAAAAACATCATCCACTTTTTTCTCATTAAGCGACAAATCTCCCGTATATGCAAAATTTTCTTTTAAATACATTTCCGCAGAAATATTAAATCCGTTTTCATTCCCCGAAATTTTCAGTTTTTCATCAATTGTTTTTACACTGATTTTGGGTAAATCAAGGATTTTTTCGTCTTTTTTAAGTCGTAAATCAGAAAGATTCCCTGAAATCAACGGAAATTTCACAAAATTGTCACCTTTTACAAATATTTTTACATTACCCGAAGCTGCCGTTTCTTCGTCAATTTTTGTGTTCAAATTTATATGTCCGTCAAGTTCATAATTTACCCCCGGAACAACAAATCCCGTAAAAAAGCCTTCGCCAAACTTAGATTTCAAATCAAAATTTCTTAAAACAGCTCTACCTTCCGTAATTTTTCCCATAGCATTAAACTCGACGAGGGTATCTTTTTCCTGATTTATTAAACCATCTGTTTTAAAAAACAATTCGGGATTTACTATATGTGTCAAGCTAAACTGATTTTTTGCTTTAAGCTTAGTTTTTTCATCAATTTCGACAATCAAATCTAATTCGCCGCGTGCTCTACCTCCGTTATTTAAGTCAATTTTTGCAAAACCTTGCACTTCGCCTTTACCAAAATTAGCAGTTATATTGTCTGTTTTCAAAATTCCGTCGGCGGCAAAAATATCCATTGCTCCCGTAAATGTTATTCCGCGATTTTTCTGTCGAACCTGTAATTTTTTCACAGACAAATTTCCTTCAGGCATAATTGCTTCAGGAAAATAAATATCTGCAAATTTAATTTCCATATCGCCGTCAATTAAAAACGACAAATCTCCGTCCAATTGCATAAGCGGTGATATTATCGCAACATTTTCAAATTTCATTCTCAAAAATTGTCGCTCAATATTACTTGAAATTCGTGCTGAAATATTAATGTTTTTTGTTCGTGATTTTCCTGAAATTCCGCTTAATTCAAAATCAACTTCGCCGTGCTGCCGCCGTAAATTTCCGTCCAAGCCGCTAAAATTTACAAGCTGCCGACCTGCAGTCGTAATAATTTCGATAGAACAGTTTCTGATTTTTGCCGATTGAAACGGTACATTTTCGACAATCAATTTGCTCCACTCAGAAGCAAGTAAGCTGTCAATTTGTGCGTGTTCTTCATTTGTTTCAACATTTGAATACGGAATAATTTTAATTTTCGGATTTATTATTATTATTCTATCAATAAAATCCTGTGCGTTAAATCTTGCAAAGTTAGGTAATCGAATAAGTCCGACACCGATTCGAATTTTTTCTATTTCAATTTGCACGGATTGCGAATTTAGAGATATTGAAAAACCTTTTGCCGTAGCCGATAAAAGCCCGACGGAAAGCGAATCAATTGAGATTTCTCCGCCTGTCGCATCAACCAAACTTTGAATTACCGCCTCTCGTATTTTTGCTTGCACCGACGGCTGATTATAGTAAAAAAGCCCACCGCCGATAAAAACAGCGATGAGCAGAACTATTACTAAAAATCTTTTGCGTAACCGCATTTATTATTCTTCTTTTTCGGGTTTATCGACCTTTTTTACAACCACATTTCCATCTTCAACATCGACCGCGATGTTATCGCCTTCCTTATATTCTCTCATCAAAAATGCTTCTGCCAAAACATCTTCCAAATTCCGTTGAATTGCTCTTTGCAGCGGTCTTGCGCCCAAATCCGGGTCAAAACCTTTTTCCACAAGGAATTTCTTCAAATTCGGAGTTAATTCTGCATTTACATTTTTTTCTTTTAGACGTTTTTTAAATTCATCCAAACGAATATCAATGATTTTCTCAATATCTTCTTTATTAAGATGTCTGAAAACTATTGTTTCATCAACACGATTCAAAAATTCGGGCGTAAAATGTTTTTTCAATTCGTCCGTCACTCTGCTTTTCATAACTTCATAATTAGACTGATTTGTATCTTGTGTAAAACCCAAACCTTTTTTACTTGCGTCACGAGTTCCTGCGTTTGAAGTCATAATAATTATCGTGTTTTTGAAATTTATATGACGTCCATGCGAATCCGTAAGCCGTCCGTCGTCAAGAATTTGAAGAAGTATATTGAAAATATCGGGATGTGCTTTTTCGATTTCATCAAACAAAACTACCGAATACGGCTTTTTACGAACTTTTTCAGAAAGTTGTCCTGCATCTTCATAACCCACAAATCCGGGAGCCGAGCCAATAAGTTTCGACACTTCAAATTTTTCCATATATTCCGACATATCAATTCTAATCAACGCATCTTCGGTATTAAATAATTCTTTCGCCAACGCTTTGGCAAGTTCGGTTTTTCCGACACCTGTAGGTCCTAAAAATATGAAAGATGCAATTGGGCGTTTAATGTTTCTAAGTCCTGCACGGCTTCTACGAATACTTTTTGCAACCGATTCCAGAGCGTCTTCCTGACCAATAATACTTCCACGCAAATGTTCTTCCAAGTGTAAAAGTTTTTGGCTTTCCTGCTCTTCAAGCTGATTAAGCGGAATTCCCGTAATTGACGAAACTACTCGTGAAATCGTTTGTTCATCAACTATCAAAACATTTTCATCACTTTGAGCAAGCCGTGCTTTTTTGCGCTCTTCAAGTTCGTTTTTCAACTCGTCCTGAATTTGTTTTTGCTTTGCCGCTTCTTCAAATCGCTGTTCAACAGCTGCAATACTTTTTACTTTCTCAACTTCTTCGATTTTTTGCTCCAAATCTCGCTCTTCCGGTGGAATTTCCATTCCCGAAAGACGTTTATAAGCACCTGCTTCGTCAATAATATCAATTGCTTTATCGGGCAAAAATCTGTCGCTAATATATCTATCAGAAAGAATTACCGATTCTTCAATTGCTTTATCCGTATATTTTACTTTATGGTGGTCTTCGTAGGTCTTTTTAAGCCCGCCGATAATTTGAATTGCTTCGGCAACCGATGGCGGCTCAACCATTATCGTTTGAAATCTTCGGTCAAGGGCTGCATCGCTCTCAAAATATTTTCTGTATTCGTCCAAAGTCGTTGCACCGATACATTTTATTTCACCGCGAGAAAGTGCCGGTTTAAAAATATTTGCCGCATCAAGCGTTCCCGATGCCCCGCCCGCTCCAACCATTGTATGAATTTCGTCAATAAAAAGAATAACATTTTCATTTTTCTGCAATTCCGTAATAAGCGCTTTTATTCTGTCTTCAAATTGCCCTCTATATTGTGTTCCGGCAACAACTCCGCTAAGTTCCAACGAATAAACGACTTTATTTTCAAGTATTTGCGGAATTTCCTTTTTTACGATTTTTTGCGCCAAACCTTCAACAATTGCAGTCTTTCCAATCCCCGGTTCCCCAATCAAAAGCGGATTATTTTTGCGTCTTCTCGATAAAATTTGTATAACCCTGTCAATTTCGTTTGAACGACCGATTACAGGGTCTAATCTTCCTTCTTTTGCCATTTGATTCAAGTTTCGCCCGTAATGGTCTAAAAAAGGAGTTAAACTTTTTCTTGGTGCCGTAGCCGCACCACGCCGTGCCATTCCGGGTTGTTGCGGTTGATTTTGTTTTTGCTGCTCTTTTCTTTCCTTTGCAATTGCAATAATTTGGTCTTTAAGCATTTCATAATCAACGCCCATTCCCGTTAAAACAGCCGCTGCCTGCGATTCTGGGTCACGAATCAAAGCCAAAAGTAAATGCTCCGTGCCGATAAAATCAGAATTTAAATTTCGCGCTTCAAAACCTGCTTTTTCAATAACTTTTTTTGCCCGCGGTGTAATCGGAAGCATTGTTCCTTGCACCATTGTTCCGCCGTCGGTAGAAACACTTTCTTCTATTTTTCGTGCAACTTCGTCAATATCGATATCCAAATTTAACAAAACCTGAATTGCCGTGCCTTCGCCTTCTTTTATTATTCCTAAAAGCAAATGCTCCGTGCCTACATAATCCTGTTTAAGCCGTGCCGCTTCTTCTCTTGCCAAGTCCAAAACTCTTTTTGCTCTATCGGTAAGTTGTCCGCTCATATATTTTGTTACTCCTTTTTTTCCATGAAAAATACTTTATCGCAAGCTATTGTGCCAATTTTTGTCGTATTCTAGCGTCAAGTTTTCGTCTATTATGATTTGTTTGTCAAGCATTTTGTCACAATCAAAAACAAAATATCCGCTAAATTTTTTTCCTGCCAACATTAACGGAAGCCAAAATTGGTCATCCGCCCACATATTTTCATACGGAATTTCGCTGATTTTACACCAAAACGGCTTTGCTTCATCGGTTTCACAAATCTCTCCCGTCCATTTTTCGCTCACAAAAACATAACCTTTAAGTGCATATCCATCCGTAAAATAAAAATTAAGCTCGCCTACTTTTCTCGGATTTTCAGGTGTTATGCAAACTTCTTCGATTGTTTCTCGAACAGCTGCTTCAAAATCGCTTTCGTTTGGGTCAATTCGTCCGCCCGGAGCGTTAAATTTGCCTTGTCCGAGTCCCCGTTTTTTAAGAATCAATAAAACTTCATTGGTCTTTTTATTAAATACAAATGATAAAACAGCATATTCGGAAAAATTTTCGTTTTTCCAAACTCTATCCATTATTTTTGTTATTTCCATCTAAATGCCTTTTCAATCTCATTTCGTTCTTTCAAACTTAAAACTTCGTTTCCCGAAATTATTATGTGGTCGGTTAGTCTGATTTCAAGCGTTTCACCTATTTCTGCGATTTTTTGCGTTAGTTTCCAATCTGCATCCGAAGGATTTATTGAATGTGCGGGATGATTATGTGCCAAAAGAATATTTGCCGCTTTGGTTTGTAATGCTCTGTCAAAAAGCGAACGGGGTGAAATCGGGCATTTTATTACGCTTCCTTTCACCGCAATTTCCGCCGAAATTACTGCATTTTTTCTATCCAACAAAAACAAAATCAAATATTCTTCGTGCAAATTTCCAAAATTAAACGATAAATATTTTGCTATGTCATTTTTGTTATTTACAATAGTTTTTTCTGCGGTAATTTCTTCTTTAAGGCAAAATCCGTGCATATCACGAATAAATTTTAACAGCAAAACACTTCGTTTTCCAAGTCCGTCAATTTCTTCGAGTTCTCGAATCGGAGCATTAAATACGCCGTTTATGGTTTTGTACTTCAAAAGTAATGTTTTGGCAATCGGTTTCACATCTTTTCGGGGAATTATCGTTGTTAAAAACAATTCCAAGATTTCGTAATCGTGAAAAGCATCAATCCCGCCTGTTTCGTAGCGTTTTAAAATCCGTTCTCTGTGTCCGCTTTCCAAACTTTGCATTTTTTACTCAGCCAAAAGTTTTGAAATTTCGCCGATAGAATTTACTCCGCGCGCTTGCATCCAATCTTCAATTCCATGCATAATTTCGCCTGCAATGCTCGGCTCCACAAAATTTTGCGTACCGATTTGAATTGCAACAGCACCTGCTAAAAAATATTGAATTGCATCATCGACATTTGTGATTCCGCCCATTCCGATTACAGGAATTTTCACTGCTCGGCTTACTTGATAAACCGCACGAACTCCAACAGGACGAATTGCCGGTCCCGAAAGCCCGCCTGTTTTATTTGCCAAAAACGGCTTGCATTTTTTCGTGTCAATTACCATTCCCACAAGTGTATTTATACAGCTTACCGCATCAGCTCCGCCGGTTTCTGCGGCTTTTGCTATCTCACAAATATCACTCACATTCGGCGAAAGTTTAATTATAAGCGGCTTTTTTGTGCGGCTTCGCAGTTTTTGTGTGATTTGCTCTACCATAGAAGGATTTGTTCCGAACTGCATTGCGCCGTGTTTTACATTCGGACAAGAAAGATTGATTTCGTAACCAAAAATTCCGTCTGCCGTTTCTAATTTTTCGACAACTTCGCAATATTCTTCTTCGGTTGTTCCCGCAACATTCGGAATTATAGCAGGATTTTTCAAGTTTTCCCGCAACCAAACCATTTTTTCGCTGATAAATTTATCTACGCCCACATTTGCAAGTCCGATAGCATTAAGCATTCCCGACGGAGTTTCAACAATTCTCGGTGTTTTGTTTCCTGTTCGCGGCTCTTTCGTAATTGCTTTTGTATAAATTGCACCGATATTTTCCAAATCGCATAATTCTGCAAATTCATCGCCATAACCAAAAGTTCCCGAAGCCACGCCAACAGGGTTTTTTAGAATTTTGTCTTTAATTTTTACTGAAAAGTCCATAGTTTTTCTTTCTTGCTTAGTTTTGTCGTAAAAATAATTTTTGGCGCAAAACAAAAGAGCGAAGAAAAAATTCCCCGCTCTCTTTTAATTTTAAATTGTTAATTTTTAATTATTCTTTGTATCCGCCTTTTGACTGTGTTGCATCATAAATCGCCGTTAGCAATGTATTGTTCGGCAAATCTTGAGACAATTCCCAAATCATTACTCCGCCATAGCCGTTATCGTAACAATGGTTTACTTTTTCTTTCAAACTTTCAGGAGTATCACCCGGAGAACTGATTGAACCACAGGTTCTTGGATAAAAAGCACAACCCAAAACTAATTTTCTTTTATCGAATTTTTTTTCGCCTTGTCCCCAATTTGCCCAATCGTCAATAAGTTGCTTTGATGCAGCCGCATCTGAATGAGTTTCCCAATTACACATATCATACGACATCAACTGAATTGCGTCCATAGCTCCCCAAATTTTAGATTGAACATCACCCGGGAAATTTTTTTGTCCCGGAGTTGCTCCTGAAAGAGCAGCAGAAATTCTTTTACACGGCATAGCTGTTTTCAAATCGCTCACAAGTGCAATAAATTGATTCCATCCCTCTTCTCCCTGCGGATATTCCCAGTCAATATCAATCCCGTCAAGTTTAAGCGAATCTACAAATCTAATAATATTGTTGGCAAATTTCACACGATTTTCCGCATTTGTCGCCGACACCCAAAATGCCGATTGCGGAGATTTATTTTCGCCGTCATTTACCCAACCGCCGATTGCAACACTTACTTTAACATTTTTCGAATGGGCACGTTCCATAAAATCAGCGTTTAACCAACTTGCCAAAGCTTTTTTATCCAAACTTCCGTCTGCATTAGGGTGGATTTGAAACACCATAACATGTGTCAGCATCTCTAATTGCTTATCGGTCGGAGCTTTTTTCCAACCTGCAGCATATCCTATAACCGCACCTTTTGACATTGGAACAGGAGTATTGCAATTTTCCAAAATTAAAAGTTTTTCCGTGTCGTCATCATCTTCTCCGTTATACGGAATAGGTTCACTCCCGCAGCCAATAAACAAAATCGTTGACGCAAGCAATAACAACAATAAAACGCAAATATTTTTACTCCGTATCACAAAAGATTCCTTTCTATTTAATCAAAATCCGTTTGGTCAAATTAACTCCCGAATTAGTTTTTACCTGCAAAATTACCGCTTGATTTTGTGCTATGTTTTTCGGAAGGGCAACGCTTGCAAAACCGGAATTTATTGAAATTTGCTGCTGCATAAGCATTCGTCCGCGAACATCAAACATAGTTACCATCGCATTTTTAGAAGTTGACGGAAGCGATAAATTAAGCGTTCCGTTCATAATTCCAACATTCATTACCGATACCGATTTTGTTGTTTTGTTCGGCACTACAGCAACCGAAGGTACATCTTCAAACAATAATCCCTTTACAATAAGAGAAGTGATTGTTATGTTAGTTGTTGCTCCGTAAGAATTAAGCGCTGCTATAACTATTCCGTTAACTTCAGATAAATTTAACGAATGGCTGCCTGCATCCCAGTCAAATTTTTGAAAACTACTTGCACTAAATGTCATTGTTTTGTTGTTTCCTGCAGGAAGTTCAACGAAATATTCGTGTCCGTTTGACGAACTTAACGCAAGGTAAGTCGATTGGTTGGAAGAATACTGTATTACAACTTCGGTTATTTTTGACCAGTCTGCAGCATCTCCGGTATAAAAACCGATTCCCGCATAAGGAGCATCGTCATCACCCGCTATTTCCCAGTCCGGTTCATCGCCAAGTTTCCATGTAGCCGAAAGCGGATTTCCCTGACTTGTTATACTCAAAGACGAGCCGTTTTTCCCTTCATCGTAAACTGCGCTCCAAGCATCTTCCCAAGAGCCGTCTGCCAAGTCTGGGTCGTCTGTCGGCTCACCGCAATTACCTGTTTTAGGAACTATCGTTTCATTTTTTGTTTCTTGACATTTAGAACATTTTTCAACTTTTATACCATCAGCATCACATTTCGGCTGAATAGTTGTTACCCACATCCAATTGTGCGTGCAAGGTTCCGGTCCGCTGTTTTTAGTAATCGAAATATCTTTGAAATTTACTCCGCCGCTAACACTGATTTTTAATGTTACATCGCCGTTATTAAGTTGAATGTCCGTTTCTCTTTCGGTATAAGTAGTCCAATCGCTGCCTGCCGGAACACTTATTGTTCCGTTTGCACCGCCGCCTGTAATTGTAATTGTTTTTACCGCATTATCTCCGTTTGCGGTTTTCATCTTGATTTTGTAACTTCCCGCACCGTTTACTTTAATCAAATATTCAACGAAAGAACCCGCAGTCATATAACCGATATTTGTGCCGTTTTCACATTGTTCTTTATTACCGTTCCAGCCGGTTGTGTTTATTTGTGAAATATTCGAATAATCACAAATAGGAATATAGCCGGTAGTAGGAACGTTATGGCGAGTCGGGTCTTTGGGAGGTGTTATTGTTCCGCCGGTATGTCCGCCGTATTTATTATTTTCATCCCACATAGAATTCAAATAGTTTTTGCTGTCAATCTGCCAAAGAATTGCGCCGCCGTAACCATTTTGTTGAGCAAATCTGACTTTTTGTCTTGCAGCCGCGTCCGTATCTTGTGATGAATGAGCACCTATTAAAATTTTCTCTTTGCTAAAACCCGGTTTCCCTTGCCCGAAAGCCGCCCATTCTGCAACCGCTTGTTCCGAAGCGTTTGCATCAGCCGAACTATTCCAATTAATTTGTTTGTTTTGACCTGTTTTTAATCCGCTTCCCATATCATAAGTCATTAACTGCACGGCATCTAATTTCCAAACTTCATTTTTGTATCTTTCTAAAACTCTCGCATCCATTTTAAAATGGTTGTTATATTGGCAATACGGACTATCTGCTCCTATGGTTACCGAAATTCTTTTATCTTTTCCATCTGCATATTTAGCATTTTTCAAATCCAAACATAAATCCAAAACTCTTTCCCAATCAACTTGGGTTTCCCAGTCCAAATCAACTCCGTCAAGATTATGTTTATTTACCAAATTTACAATTGCCTGCACAAAAGCCGGACGATTTGCAGAACTTGTTGCATTCATAAAATACTGGTTTTCCGCACCGGCGCCGCCTATGGCAATTATAACTTTTTTACCTTTTGCATGTGCTCTGTCTACAACATCTTTAATGTCGGCATCTTTATTTTTTGAATTACCATAAAAGTATTGCTCGTTCAAACTTCGACCATCAGGATTTGCAAAAATTTGAAACAATATCAAATGGCTAAGGTTATCTAATTGAGCATCTGACACCTTTCCATAAGTTTGATAATACCCAACAATCATACCTTTTTCAGCAGACACCATCATCGGCAGAATCACAAGCAACACTAACACTAACATTAAGAGTTTTTTCATAAAACACCTCTTTTTTTCTTTTTAAGAATTAACCTTTTTTTACACCACTATAATTATAACATATTTTTAACAATATTTCACAAATAAAAAAGAGAGCGCAAAAATAAAATTACGCTCTCTCAGAAAAAACATTGATTTTTGTTTATTTAATTAAAACCCGTTTCGTCAAATTTATGCCCGAATTGGTTTTTACCTGCAAAATTGCCGCTTGATTTCGCGCAATATTTTTCGGAAGTTCAACACTTGCAACACCCGAATTTATTGAAATTTGCTGTTGCATAAGCATTCGTCCTCGAACATCAAACAAAGTCACCATCGCATTTTTCGCAGTTATCGGAAGCGATAATTTAATTGCTCCGTTCATTATTCCAGCGTT
>Ga0209737_10001487_pt1 | contig 16815 bp, 12 predicted proteins | sample TergutCu122P3_FD_187284 | JGI IMG/M metagenome (GOLD analysis project Ga0209737, IMG submission 187284) | Cubitermes ugandensis P3 segment gut microbial communities from Kakamega Forest, Kenya - Cu122 P3 (SPAdes) (version 2) | ecosystem: Host-associated > Arthropoda: Insects > Digestive system...
TCGCCCGCAATATTGCCGTAAGCGATGAAATTATAGATACCAACCGCCTGCTTCACGCTGCTAAAGTGGCAAATATTCAAGAGATGGTAGAGGGCTTGCCGTTGGGCTACAATACCAAAATTGGTCAGGAAGGGCAGGGGATTAGTCAAGGACAACGGCAACGTATCTTAATTGCCCGCTCGGTTTATAAAAATCCTGAGTATATCTTTTTCGATGAAGCTACCAATGCGTTGGATGCCAACAACGAAAAAGTAATTATGGAAAACTTAAATGAGTTTTTTGAAGGCAAAACAGTAGTGGTGGTAGCGCATCGTTTGAGTACAGTAAAAAATGCAGATAATATTGTGGTGTTGGAAAAAGGGAAAATAGTGGAGCAGGGTGCTCACAAGGAGTTGACGAAGTTGCGTGGGGTGTATTATGAGTTAGTGAAGAATCAGTTGGAGTTGGGGAATTAGGGAGAAGGCAGAAGGCAGAAGGCAGAAGGCAGAAAGGGCAACAAAAAAAGGGAGTAAGACGTTAATATGAGGATTAAGAAATAAAATTGCTAAAACAATGAACACTAAAGAGAAAAAGACAGTAATTGAGACATTTGAGGATTTGGAAATATGGAAGGAGGGAATGGGAATAAGTGTAAAAACTTATGAAATACTGAAAAATTGCAAGGATTATGGATTGAAAGACCAAATGCAACGGGCAAAAAATATAATTTTGCGCAACATCTAACACAATGTATCTATGAAACACTATCTAAAATATCAATTAGGAATAGCAGGTGTTCGCTTGGGAATGCTCCTCTTTTTGTATTCTCTTTTCAGACTTCTATTTTTTCTTGTAAATAAAACCGATTTTCCAACCGCCAATATTTCAATATTTTATTACGGATTGCGATTTGATTCATGTGCCCTATTTTATACCAATATCCTATATTTTGTTGCGGTTCTCTTGCCTTTTTCTTTTACCTATAAAAAGGTGTATCGAAATATTTGCGATGCCTATTTTATTTTAGTAAACTGTTTTGTATCAATGATTTCGTTCGTTGATGTAGCTTATTATCCTTATGTTTTAAAAAGAATGACCGCAGATTTTTTTGTTTACATAGGGGTAGGGTTCGATTTTCAAACGTTGCTACCCTCTTTTTTAAAGCAGTTTTGGTATCTGTTTTTGCTTTTTTTTGTAACAGTAATAGCTATTATTTACTTTGTTAAATTAACGAATAGAATGATTCCAAAAAAAGTGGCGCTACAAGTTTTTTCATGGAAAAATTTGTTGTTCAAGATATTGATTTTATTCGGAGTTTTATTTATCTCTGCTATATGTATGCGAGGCGGTTTTCAGTCGCGCCCTATTGGGTTGATAGATGCAGGGCGCCCCGCAACCGTACAAAACGCCGCCTTAGTAGCTAATACTCCGTTTACTTTACTATATAGTTATGGTAAAGATATAGATATAGAGCGACACTATTTTAATAGTTTGGAGGATGCAGAACAATTTTTTTCTCCGGTTATTCGTTCAATAAAGCCCTCCGTTTATGATTGTTATCCTGTAAAAAATGTAATGGTTATTGTTTTAGAGAATTTTTCTCAGTATCTAATACAAGGAATGGAGATGGACACAAATTCTGCGAATTATCAAGGGTTTTGTCCTTTTTTATACCAATTACAACAAAAGTCTATTTCGTTTAACGGCATAGCCAATGCCCGTCATACCATTGCCGGTTTACCCGCTATTTTTGGAGGAATTCCTGCTTTGTTTCACAACAACTATATTAGCTATGTAGAATCTTCATTTGCAAGTAATTATTTTTATTCTCCGGTAGCAGCACTAAAAAATGAGGGTTTTCACACGTTTTTTTTCCATGGAGCAAAGAATGGGTCTATGAATATTGATAATTACTGTTATTCTATTGGATTTGACAAATATTACGGCCAAAAAGAATACCCCAACCCTAAGGATTTTGATGGTGCATGGGGGATTAGCGACCGCTCTTTTTTGCAATTTTCGGCTCAGAAGCTAGCCCATGCACCCCAGCCATTTTTTGCCGGCATACTTACGCTTTCATCGCATAATCCTTACATAATTCCTACGGATGCCAAAGGACTTGATATAAAGTATGGCGAGCATCCGGTTCTTGCTACTGCTTCCTACACCGATTATGCTGTGAGAGATTTCTTTGATGCTGTTTCACAGTACAGTTGGTACGACAGTACACTATTCATTATTACAGCCGACCATACGGGTCCCGGAACAATTCCCTTATCCGGCAACATATATCAAACCTTTCAAATCCCAATGTTTTTTTACCACCCTATGGCTGAAAGGGGGAAAACAAAAGGCGTAATGCAGCAGGTAGATGTGATGCCGAGCCTGCTCTCTTACCTTGGCATTGACAAACCCATATTTTCTTTCGGAAACAATATTTTTGACAACACTTTTGCCCCGTATGCTGTTAACCATATTTGGGGAGTCTATCAGTTTATTACCGATGATTTTATTTTACAATTTGATGGAGAAAACAGCATTGGTTTGTATGAGGCAAAAAACGATATTGCCATGCAAAACAATTTATTAGACGAGTTTCCTGACGTAGTGTTTCAATACGAACAAAAACTTAAAGCTATCATTCAATCTTACACAACGAGAATGTCTAAAAATCAATTATTTATTAGATAACATTTCAAATTTCTTTAACAGAAATCACCGTGTTTTTTTATTTTTCACAAACCCTTGTTTATACAGTTGCATAAAGTAAGCGGCTATTCTGTACTCGTAGTTTTCTTCATACTGAAAATGTTCGGCCAATTGTTCTGTAATCTCTTTAATGGTTCGTTTTCCGTCAATCAAATCCCACACGGCAGTTCCGTTTTCATCCTGCCGAAGCCGAATCATGGGCGATTTATTTCTGGGAACAAAAAGCATCTGCATAAATTTACTTCTAAAACGGGGGAAAGTTATCACCGATAACTCTCCCTCCTTTTCAGTAGTAATATATTCGCAAATGCTTGGAACTAAATCGAACAGGTTTTGTTGACTTTTCACCATGATTGTTCGTATATATCGATGGGGCTCTTATGCTGCTTTAATTGCTCTTCTATACGGGATACGAATGAGGAAGTAAGCCACAACAGCAATTACTGCTAATCCAACAAAGTATTGCGGTGTTGTAATACCCAATAACCCTGAGAAGAACTTATTACTCACAGCAAACGCTGCAATGATTAATCCCATCAATGCTTCTCCTGCTATTAATCCCGATGCCAAAAGTACTCCGGTATTTTCTGCTACATCTGTAACTTTTTTCGCCTTGGCCTTTTCTTCATCACTGTATTTCCCTGTTTTATCCTCAAGAATTTTTGTATAATAATTTAGTCTGAGGTCTAAAATTCCTTTTATCAAACCACCAGTAAAAATTGCAAAGACAGTAGCAAAAGGTAGATACATCCCAACAAATATCAGCATTGGGCCTTTAACACCCATAAGTATCAGCCCTGCGCAGAGCATCATACCTATAATAATTAGTATCCAAGTCATTGTCCCTCCTACTATACCTTTAGAAAGTACTGCCATCAAGAAAGCTTGCGGGGCAGGAAGGTTTTCGCTTCCAAAACCGCCGTTATAGCCATCTTTTATTCCTTGTAGAATGTCAGCCTGATTTAAAAGTATTAACACGCCAAACATAACCGCACCTGAAATGATAGCTCCAATAATGTTGCCGGTTTGCATTTTCCATGGCGTTCCGCCCAGAAGATGTCCGGCTTTTAAATCTTGAAACATTTCGCCGGCAACGGCAGCAGCAGTGCACACAATTGCTGCCACTCCTAATACAGCTGCTACGCCTATTGTTATTGCGGCCGGACTTCCGTCTCCTCTAATGCCCAACAAAACCAAGAGTAAAGCTGTTATTACTAATGCAGTAATTGTTAAACCGCTTACAGGATTATTACTTGAACCTATAATTCCAACTAAGTAGCCTGATATAGCCGCAAAGAGAAATGCTAAAACTATCATCACTGTTGCAGCCACAAAGGCAATTAGAATAGGCGCTTTGAATACAGACAAAGTTACAATGAATGTCAGTACTGCGCCTATACCAATACCCATGAGTATGATTGGTGATTTCAAATCTTTTTCGGTACGCTCCACATCATTAGTCGTTTGGGTAGCGCGCTTCAAATCTTTGAAAGCTCGTTTTAATCCTCCCCCCAAACTTTCACGCATTCTGTACAGCGTAAAACAAGCGGCAATCAACATACCGCCAATGGCAATAATACGCACAATTTGATGCCATACTATACCTGATGCATTTTTCCACGAATTTAACTCAGAAACATAAACAATTTCTCTGCCTACGGAAGCATTTTTCCATTCTTCCAATTTAGCAATATGTATTTCTCTACATTCTTCTGATGCTTTATTCCAATCCCAATTTTCTTGTCCGGTAATATCTTTGATTTTAACAACTTTCTCTGCTTCTTTAGGAACGGGTTGATTTACATTAAGCCCTACAACGAATGAACTACCTAAAACAGACAACAAAATAGGTACTAACAGCCCCCAAGCAAGCAGCAATCCACTAAAACTCAAAGAAGCTAAACGCGGTCCAATTATATATCCAACACCTACATAAGCCGGACTAATGGCAGGGCCTCCTGCAAAGAAACCGCCTTCTAACACCTTACCACTCCCCAAGGTTGCCGGCACAGATTTAATAAAAGTAGTAAAGTTAGTAGCAAATAATTTTATTTCGCCTGCAAATTTGATGAGGGCACCAACAATCATTGCTCCGAAGAGATATTTTGAGCCGCCGCCGCCGCCTTGTCCTGCTTTGTGAATTTCTGCTGCTGCTTTACTTTCGGGGAAGGGTAGTTCTTTGTCTTCTACCATTACGCGACGCAGCAAAGCCACGAACAGCACACCCAATGTGCCACCGGTAATTAAAATGAGCGTAGCTGAAATATAGCTACTGGTAGAGCTAAACTCTTCGCCGCTCCATACGCCTGCAATATAAAATGCAGGGAGGGTGAAAATAGCGCCCGCTGCTACAGACTCTCCAATAGAACCTACTGTACGGGAAAAATTTTCTTCCAAAATAGTACCTTTTAAAAGGCGTAGAACAGCCATCCCAATTACGGCTGCCGGATAAGTAGCGGCAATGGTCATACCTGCTTTCAATCCTAAATAGGCATTAGCAGCACCCAAAACCACCGACAATATCAAACCGATGAGGAGCGCTCTAAGGGTAAACTCTTTCATGTTCGTTTCCGCCGAAATGAACGGAACAAATTTTTTGTTTTCTTCCATAAGTAAAATGATTTAATTAATTAATGATGTATTGATGTTTGATTTATTTTGCAATTCTTTCGAGCCATCTAACCATAGAAAGCATGATAGTCATTGAAAATGTTAACGCTCCTACAAATACTAACCATGCTGCCCAAAGCGGAAGATTCATGTACAACATACCTCCAAAGAAAAGGAAGAAGTTTCCAAGTCCTGCTGCGGTAAGCCAACAGCCTTGCATCAAGCCTTGATACTGCGGAGGTGATACTTTCGACACAAAAGAAATACCAAGCGGACTAATAAAAAGTTCGGCAATAGTAAGAGTAAAGTAGGTGCCAATCAATAAGAATGGGGTTACACGCAGGGCATGGTCTAACCCACCCATTGCGGCTCTTTCTGCTGCATCGGGTAAGCCGATTGAACCAAGCGCCATGATGCCAAATGCAGCGGCTGCAACACCCATACCGATGGCAATTTTCTTCGGCGTTGAGGGTTCTTTACCCCTTGCTTTCAGCCAACCGAAAAGCCCAATAACAATAGGGGTTAAAAATACAACAAACAACGGGTTGAATGTTTGGAAAACCTCTGCGCCTTCGAGTGTTGTAAAGCCAAGATTTAGCGAAATCATTTGTGTATATTCATTAGCAAATAAAGTTAAGATGACACCGCTTTGTTGAAACGAGAACCAAAAGAAAAGTACTACGCCAAAAACAGCAAACAAAGCATACAAGCGTTGTTTTACTTCTCTAATATCCATTTCTGAAATTTTGGCATCACCCTCTTTCACAGCGGCTTTTTTTGCCGGGTCGGGTAGCCTTTTTTTGTTTGCTAAGAAGATTGTTAACGAAATAATCATTGCAAAAATGGCAATTCCAAACGCATAGTGATAGCCGGTTGTAAAAATATTCAGATAATTATTTGCAAAAGCTGTCAATGTTTCTGGGTCGACAGAGGTAACACCAAGTTGTGCTGATGAAAGATTTTCAAAACGGGCAAAAGCCTCTGATCCAACTTCTAAAGTGCCTTTTAACCATTTATTACATAACGCCGGCAAGTCATTGCTAAATGAAAAACCGTTGGCCTGCACCCACAAATTACGCACCATTACGGCAATGATAGGCGAAAACATTGCACCTACATTAATAAACATATAGAAAAGTTGAAACCCGGAATCGCGTTTATCGGCATATTTCGGGTTGTCGTACAACTGTCCAACAACTGCTTGCAGATTACCCTTGAACAATCCGTTGCCAAAGGCAATGGCAAACAGCCCCAAGCAAGTAATTGTGAGAACAAGGGGCATATTTTGTACCGGAGTTTTTGTTGGTATTGCAAGCAGCAAATAGCCGACAGACATCAAAACAAGCCCAATTGTAATAGTGGGTTTGTACTTTTTGGTTTTGTCAGCAATTTTACCACCTACCAACGAAAGCCCGTAGATAAGTGCATAAAAAGTAGAATAGATAATCATTCCCTGTGTGCCTTCAAACCCGAATTTAGTGTTCAAAAACAGCAGAAGAATCGCTATCATAACGTAAAAGCCGAATCTCTCGCCCATATTTGCAAGTGATGCGGCTAACAAGCCTTTTGGATGATTTTTTAACATAGATTTCTAATTTTCAAGTGTATAATTTCTATTAATAATTTTTTTTTGGAAGAATGATTAAAGCAACTTTTCTATTTTTGCTATTAATTCCGGTTTTTTTATTACACCTACGTGAATGTCTTTTACTTCTCCTCCTTTCAGGAATACAAGCATAGGGATGTTTCTCACACCGAATTGGGCTGCAATTTCGTTATTGTTATCGGTATCACATTTACCGATAATGGCTTTGCCTTCGTACTCGGTAGCCACCTCATCAATAATGGGAGAGAGCATTCGGCAAGGGCCGCACCATGGTGCCCAAAAGTCTATTACTACTAATTTGTCGCCGCTTACCAGCGCATCGAAATTGGAATTGTCAATGTTTAGTGCCATAATATTTTTTTTGAAATGATTTAAGACGGCGAATATATATTTTTTTCGGAAGAAAAAAATGTTAAAATGTAAAAAACACATCAAAAACAGAAAACAAAAAACGCTAACAATCTATATATCTATTTGTTAGCGTTTCGCTTGGTAGCGGGGGCAGGACTCGAACCTACGACCTCCGGGTTATGAGCCCGACGAGCTACCACTGCTCTACCCCGCAATATGGCGGCAAAAATAAAAAAATAATTGATATGACCACCTATATTTGTAAAAAATTCAGGGCAAAATCATTAAAAATTACTTCCTTAAATCCGCAACTAAAAAAAAATACGATTTAGGAAAATCTTCAGGCTTACAGCGGTAATTTAAACGTCATTGTAATCTCTCCGGTTTCTTTATTAACTTTGATTTGCTGTCCGTTTAAATCTAAATTTTTGCCCGTTGACATTTTAAACAATCCGGCGAGGAACTGCATTCCGTTGTTCATCACTTGTTCCAATTCATTAGCTTTCGATTCTATTTCTGTTGTTTGTGTTTCATCTTCGGGTTTTTCTTTGAATGGTATGAATAGTTGTTTTTCGTCCTTTTCATCATCCAAATATTCTGTTTCAAAACTTGTTGCTAAATTGATTTCCTGTTCAGTAATGGCGGTATATGCAGGCGTAACCTCTTCCGGCGTTTCTTTTTCTACTTGGTTTATAAATGCTTCCAATTGTTCAATAAACTGCGAGCGTCCTTTGGTTGAGAAATCAACGTAATTCGTTTTGCAACTACTGTCTAAAACACCTTCAAACAGACTTTGTTTAACTAATAAGCCGGCGGCAATTTGCTGTTCAATGGAATCACGGGTAATCAAGTTGTAGATAGTGAGCTTATTGCTTTTTTGCCCCAACCGGTCAATACGCCCAATCCGCTGGTTCTTTTTGGCAGGGTTCCATGGAAGTTCAAAATTGATAAGAATGTCGGCTACTTGCAGGTTTAATCCCGATCCGCCAGCTTCTGTGGAGAGGAAAATTTTACATTCTGGTGTATTTTCAAATTTTTTAATGAGTTCGCTTCTGGACTTAACCGGCACTTTCCCATTCAGTTCTACAAAACCGATTTTGTTTTTTCGAAGCATTTGTCCAATCAATTTATGCACCTTAACCCACTCCGAAAAGATGATTATTTTTCGGTTTGTATTGTTAATATCTAATCGCTCCAATAAAATCTCTTTCAGCTCATCCATTTTAGGTGATATATTTGTTTGTTCGTCAATCAAATATGTTGAGTCACAAACCATCCGCATATTGCAAAGTAAAATTTGCAGTCTTTGCAAATCGTAGGCTGTGAGGAACTTCTTACTTATAATCTTGGCGATTCCGGTTGCATACGATGCATGGTATTCTCTTTGTTCGTTTGAAAATGCCACCGGAATATCAATTTGTTGTACATTAGGAAGTTGGTCTATTACTGTTCTCTTTTCACGACGAAGCAAAATGTTTGATAATTGGGTATTTAGCGACTGTAAATTATAATATCCATTTATCTTGTTCAATTTTTCAGGGTCGAAAAGGCAGTGTTGGTAAGAAAACTCCCACAATGGACCGAAAAAATAAGGGTCAAGCACACTCATAATAGAGAAAATGTCAATCAACCTGTTTTCGATGGGCGTGCCTGTAATAACCAAAGTGTGTTTGGCTTGCAAACGTTTTATAGCGGAAGAGGTTTTAGTTTCATAGTTTTTTATTTTTTGCGCTTCATCTAAAATTAAAAAATCAATTCCGGCTTTGTTAATGACAAGACAGTCTCTCAAAATAGTCTCATAATTAACAATATAGAAAAAACAATGAGTGTCTTTGTATTGTTTTTCTCTTTCATCGGGTGGTCCGCTAACAATGATAGCCTTTTCGTTACAAAATTTTTCAATCTCCTTTTTCCATTGCGCTTTTAAGGTAGCAGGACAAACTACCAGTGTTTTTTGAAACCCAAATATCTGTTTTTTTAAAACGGCTGCGCCAATTGCCTGAATAGTTTTTCCCAACCCCATTTCATCGGCAATAATGGCTGCTTTTTTGAACAAGGCAAACTCAACTCCCTCTTTTTGATAAGGAAACAGTTCGGCATTAAGCAAAGTGTAGTCTATTTTTTGAGTTTTCTCCAATTCTTTGAGCAACGACTGTTCAAAAGCACGTTCCACTTTTTCTCTAACTTCGGGGCGAATACATATCGACTCAAATTCCTCTGCTTTTTCAATAAAACCTAAAAACGATTTGAGTTCTCTTTCCGTATCTTCTATAAAATTCTGTTTTTTAAAGTGTTTTGAAATCAAAAGATGTTCGCCAAGCGGTAATTTATGGGGATAATGCCAGGTAATTTTGTTTTCATTCAACGGGTCGCAAAATATTTCAATAAACGGATAAGTTTTCTCTAACTTGTCATATAATTTCTGATTATTCTTTAATTCTTTGAATGCAAACATGATATGTTTAGTTGTTCCCAGTTTATTGAGTTTGGAATCCCAACTGTCGCTGTATCCTATTTCCTTTTCAAAATCACGAAGAAAAATTTTGTAACGATTCCCCTGTTCGTTGATTAAAGTATGGTCGCCATAAATATTGTTTGCCCAGGAGATGCGATAATTTGCATGAGCTGCTTTTACTCTGCGTTCTTCCAACACCCGCTTAATCATTCCTTGACGGGAATATTTTTTATGTTCAATTTTCACTTTCGGGTCAAGCAAGCTCAGTTCCTGCTCAAATTGCAACAAACAAGCGTAAGAATACTTGTCCCAGCCTGTGTACTTGCCGTTTGCCTCAGGGAGAAATCGGATTTCATCATCATTTTCATTATCAAATAATAAAGAATATTCAACCGATTCATTTTCACTGGAAATATTAACCAGAAAATCAATAGAAACGGCGGATTGGGATAAAATTTGACAATCACAATTATTAAACAAAATTTCGCCGTGTACTAACTCTTCAGGGGATAAAAAAGAGGCGATGAGCTCTTTAATTGGTTTGACATTCATATTATTATCTATTTCTGTAATTAACTAATAGTTATTCGTTGTATCTATACCGTTTGCAAAAATTTTTCCATCGCGAATAATAATTTTTCTATCTGATAGCCTTGCAAGCTCTTCATTATGGGTAACAATAACAAATGTTTTATGAAACTCTTTTCTAAGTTCAAAAAAAAGTTGGTGTAGATTCTGCGCGTGTTCAGTATCTAAATTTCCCGATGGTTCATCGGCAAGCACCACTTTTGGATTGTTGATGAGTGCTCGGGCAACTGCTACACGCTGTTGCTCTCCTCCTGATAGCTGTGCCGGTTTATGATGCAAACGTTCAGAAAGTTTCAATATATGCAGCATCTGTTGCGCTTTTGCAAGGGCACTTTTCTTTGAGTCTCCGGTTATCATAGCAGGGAGCGCAACATTTTCAACAGCGGTAAACTCCGGCAATAAGTGATGGAACTGAAAAACAAAACCTATATTTTTATTTCTAAAAAGTGCCAATTGTTTCTCATTCAATGAAAAAACAGAGTTATTATCAAAAAAGACCTCCCCTTTATCCGGTTTATCTAATGTACCCATAATGTGCAACAACGTTGATTTTCCTGCACCGGAGGCACCGCAAATAGCTATAACTTCGCCTTCGGAAATTCTTAAATCAATGCCTTTTAACACTTTAAGATTTCCATAACTTTTCTCAATATTTGTTAGGCTCAACATTGTATCTCATCCAAAGGGTGTATTATTATGACAACCATTTACATAGCGTTTCGCCAATATAGGTTTGTTGTGCTTCGGTTAGTTCCGTGTGCATAGGCAACGAAATTACGCATTCGCACAGCTTTTCCGCTATAGGAAAATCCCCCTTTTTGTATCCTAAAAATCGAAATGCTTCTTGCAAATGTAGGGGAATAGGGTAATATACCATGACCGGTATTTCAGCCTCTTTCATTTTTTCAAGTACTTTTTCACGGCTCACATTTTTCAGTTTTAACGTATATTGATGAAAAACATGTGTTGAAAAGGAAGAATTTGTTGGAATTTCAATATTTTCACATTCTTTAAAAAAATTATTGTAAAAACTTGCCGCTTTTTTACGGGCTTCGTTATAGTCATCTAAATAGTTAAGTTTTACATCTAAAATAGCCGCTTGTATGGAGTCCAATCGAGAGTTAACACCCAACAATTCGTGGTGATACTGTATAAACATACCATGGTTACATATTCCCCTCAGCTTTCTTGCAATCTCATCATCATTGGTAAAAACAGCGCCCCCATCACCAAAACACCCCAAGTTCTTTGAGGGGAAGAACGAAACACAGCCGGTATCGCCAATAGTTCCCAATTTTTTTCTTGTTCCTGATTCTGAAATAAACTCTGCTCCAATAGCTTGGCAAACGTCCTCTACTACAAATAGATTATGTTTTTTTGCTATTTGCATGAGCAAGTCCATATTACAGGCTTGTCCAAAAAGATGCACAGGAATGATTGCCTTCGTTTTAGGTGTAATTGCCTTTTCTAAAAGGGAAACATCAAGGTTAAACGAATCCCACTCAACATCTATAAACTTACAAGAAATGCCGAGCAAACCCACAACTTCTGCTGTTGCTATAAAAGTAAAAGGAGAAGTAATAACTTCATCGCCCGGCTTCAACCCAAGCGCCATTAAGGAAACTTGAAGTGCATCTGTACCATTTGCACAAGGGATGACATGCTTTACCCCCAGATAACTTTCCAAATGTGCCTGAAACTCCTTTACTTTTGGCCCATTGATATAAGCAGTGCTTTCAACAACCTGCAAAATGCTTTCATCAATTTCCTTTTTAATTTTCTCATATTGACCTTTCAAGTCAACCATTTTAATTGGACTTATCATAGATTATTTTTTATTTCTAACAAAAAATTTTTAATAGTATTCAGCTTATGAACGATTTCTGCTTGTGTAACAGTTTTAGCAAAATTGCCACGAATAGCTTCTTTTGCACCTTGAAGTGTATATCCATGATTTTTAATAAGATATAAAATAGTACGGATGATTTCCACATCTTTTTGTGTAAAGAACCGAGTACCCTTTTGGTTTTTAAAAGGCTTCAAAAGTTCAAATTCTTTCTCCCAAGAGCGCAAAAGGGAAACTTTGACACCGAAAATTTCGGCAGTTTCGCCTATGCTATAATATTGTTTATCAAATCCGTTCATTATATATTTTAGGTGAACAGGTGCTTTTCAAACAGCCGTGCAAATATCTATTTTTTTCCAAAAGAGGATAAAAATTATAACTATTGTTGAAATAATTACATTTTATGTAATTTTGAGAATCAATGTTATCAAGTAGATAAAAAAGCGACGAGCACTAATATTCACAAATTTCTAAATAAAGCATACCAATTCTACCCCATAATTTAAGTTTTTACCCCGTAATTTGACTTTTCGCAACTAATATTAGTAAGTAGATATTATTAAACAAGGATTTAACGTATTTCATATTTTTTTGCTACTCAAATTATTTAAGAATAAATTTTTTTTTATGATTCCGACTCGCATTTTTGACATTCTTACGCACTATCAACAAAAATATCCTAACCAAGAAGTAGCCTTAGCCGGCAAGGTAGATAAATATTGGAAGACGTATTCCCTTGCCGAGTATGTAGAGTTTGTTGACAATCTTTCGTATGGAATGTTGCAATTGGGTATAAAACAAGGAGATAAAGTTGGTATTATCTCCACTAACCGTCCTGAGTGGAATATGTTGGATATGGCAATTATGCAAATCGGCGCGATTACTGTTCCTATTTATCCCACTTTGGCATCACACGAATATCAATACATTCTGAATCATGCAGAAGTAAAATTGGTTTTTTTGGAAGGAGCAGAACTTATGGGAAAAGTATCTTCGGTTATGTCGGAAATACCTTGTTTGCAAAATCTTTACACTTTTATTGACCGCAAAGAGTTTCCCTATTTTCAGCAGCTTGTGGATTTAGGGAAGTCAAGTCCAAACTCCGAAGAGCTAGAAAAGCGAAAAGCTCAAGTACGCCCCGAAGAATGTGCAACCATAATCTATACATCGGGCACTACCGGCACACCCAAAGGCGTAATGCTATCTCATAATAATTTGCTCGGTCAGATCTTGAATTTACAAAATACTCCTGCCCCTTGGTCGAATATAGCTTTTAGTTTCTTGCCGCTGTGCCACGCATATGAAAGGATGTTGGTGTATTTGTACCAATATTTGGGTATGTCGATTTATTATGCACAAAATTTAGGTACAATTGCCGAAAATATTAAAGAGGTCAAACCTACAATGATGTCAACGGTGCCGAGAATGTTAGAGAAAATTTATGACAAAATTTATGTTTCCGGTAACAATATGCCTTGGTTAACGCGTCAAATTTTCCGTTGGGCGGTTAGGTTGGCCTGTCGTTATAAAATTCAACCCCACGACCGCTCTTGGTGGTATAACCAGCAACATAAATTTGCAGACAAGTTGGTTTATAGTAAAATACGAAAAAATATTGGCGGTAATTTTGACATTGTTGTTTCAGGTGCAGCCAGTATTCAACCCCGCTTAGCCTCTTTTTTCTCAGCTATTGGCATGCCCGTTTTTGAAGGTTACGGCTTAACTGAAACTTCACCGGTTATTGCTGTTAGTTGCCGCGAAAAAGATGGAAGAGAAGCAGGAACCGTTGGATTCCCACTACCGGGTGTTGAGGTTAAAATAGCAAACAACGGCGAAGTTTGTTGTCGTGGGCACAATGTAATGTTAGGCTACTACAAAGATGAAGCATTAACCAAAACAGTTATTGATGAGGAGGGCTGGTTTCACACGGGAGATTTGGGGATTTTAAATGAAAAAGGACAACTTATTTTAACAGGAAGACTTAAAAGTTTGTTCAAAACTTCAATGGGAAAATATATTAATCCTCAATTAATAGAAGAAAAGTTTTCTGAATCTCCGTTTATTGAAAATATTGTTGTAGTTGGAGAAGGGCAAAAGTTTGCTGCCGCGCTCATCTCGCCCGATTTTACTTTTTTACAAGGTTGGTGCTTGCGGCATAATGTTGAATACCAAAATCCACAACAAATTGTAAAACACCTTGAAATTGTTAAAAGATTTAACCGCGAGGTGGATAAATACAATGCCCATTTTGGAGATACCGAAAAGATTAAGAAGTATGAACTTATCCCCGACGAATGGTCGCAACTTACTGAAATTCTGACTCCAACGTTGAAAGTAAAGCGAAATTTAGTAAAAGAACGGTATAAAGATTTGATAGAGAAACTTTTTTTATAGTTCTACTTGCTTATCCTTTTTGCTTATCGTTTTTTTTAATTACAAAAAAAACTATATCATTGCCAACTCGTTTCATTAAAAAAAAATTACAATTATGAAAAAAACTTTTTTACTAATGCTCTGTTTTGTAGTAATTTCTTACATTTGCTTCGCTGGAAAATTTGTTTTGGTACCCGTTACCGAAAACAGTAAACTTGAAACTCTATTCAAGAATAGTGAGATGAAAATTCATTACACTTGTGAAGAATTTGTACTTGCTACCACCAATCATCTAAATTATGAAGGCCTTATTATACTTGATGAGGATGCTTTTGAGGATGTAAAATATTACATGATAATATACAATGTAGAAGCTAATAGTGATCTATATTTAGCAAAAACAACCGAAACTGCAAACATTCTATACATAGGGAGAGATTTTCTGATTGTGAAAGTAGTTTCGGAAAACTTTTTCCCTGATAAAAACGATAAAATAACAACGATAAATAATATTGAAATAAGTGTACCAAGAGCCCCCTTTTCTTTTCCGGAAGTAACTGAAGTTGACCCATTTATTCTATCTGTTATGAATAAAGTAAACACCGACACCCTCTTGTCGTTTGTACAGCATCTTCAAGATTACGGAACTCGTGCGTACAACGAACCTCAAGCAGTTCTGGCTCAAAATTGGATGAAAGCCAAATTCGAATCCTACGGATTGGATGTTGAAATACAAAACGTTTCTGTCAATCCTGGTGCGTCTTGGAGTTGGTCTTATTATCCTCATGCAAACAGCCTTTCGGGCAATGTAATTGCAGTGCAAACCGGCACAAAATATCCGAATGAATATATTATTTGCGGCGCTCATTACGACTCATGGGCTTGGTATAATGCAGGGGGTAGTTTTGCTCCAAATAAAGATATTGCTCCCGGCGCTGATGACAATGCTACCGGAACCGCTTCCATAATAGAATTGGCTCGCATTATGAGCCAGTATGAATCTGAACGCACCATTATCTATTGTGCTTTTGCAGCTGAAGAGTTTGGTTTATGGGGAAGTAAGGCTTACGCATCGCGTTGTAGCCAACAAGGTATGAATATTTTAGGTTATTTTAATATTGATATGAGCGGCTATTTGGCCCCCGGCGCTCCAAATATCACTATTAGCATAATACGTAACCTTGCGGCAAATCCATTAGCATACTACTATAGAGATGTTGCCAGTGTTTACTTTCCGGAAGTTAGAATTACTCACCATGAAATGATGGAAGGTGGAGACAGCGACCATACTTCCTTTGTAAATAACGGTTACCAAGGTATTTATCCGTTTGAAGATAATACCGGTACGCCTCCCAATATCTATTATAGTCCCTATATCCACCGTCCCACTGATGTTGTCGGAACCAGCGTAAATAATCCGGAACAAATGGGTGTGTTTGCAAAAGCTACTCTTGCAAGTATTGCTATATTAGCAAATATGTCAGTACCGGCTCCACCCCTTGCCCCTCCCACCAACTGCCTTGCTACCTATCATGAGGAGCTTGGATATAATTTTGATAATATAGATATTACGTGGGATGCCCCCACAGAATACACTCCCGATGAATATTTTGTTTACAGAAAAACTCAGTTTGAAGAAGAGATGATAAAAATTAACCAAACCACAGATACCTCTATTAAAGATTGGTATGGGACTGACGGTACAGTATGCTATAGAATCACTGCTATTTACAATGGCGTTGAAAGTGAGCTCAGCAATGAATCATGTGTTGACATTCCTATAATAGATGGCATTACGGAATACAGCTCTAATTTTAAAATATATCCTAACCCAGCGAAAGATGAATTGCGGATTGTAAGTGAACGGGTGGACGAGTGGACGAGTGGACGAGTGGACGGGATTGAGATTTACGACATTTTTGGGAGAAAGCAGAAAGCAGAAAGCAGAAAGGGAAAATTCCCCTCCAATTCATTGGAGGGGTGGCAGCCGCAGGCTGACGGGGTGGTTATCAACCTCTCGCACCTCACGCCGGGGATCTATTTTGTTAAAATTTCTAATGAAATGGTAGGGAAATTTATTAAGGAGTAAGAAATAGGAAAACCGAAATAGATGGAAAGTGCTATCATTCAAGACAAACGCATAGTTGTAACGTTAGATGCAGGAGGAACGAGCTTTGTTTTTGGCGCTATCCAAGCCAATCAATTTATTGTTAAGCCTATTACAAAACCTTCTAATGCTGCGGTGTTAGAGCGTTGTTTAGAAACATTAGTAGAAGGATTTTCTGAAGTAATTGAACT
>Ga0209737_10001488_pt1 | contig 16812 bp, 8 predicted proteins | sample TergutCu122P3_FD_187284 | JGI IMG/M metagenome (GOLD analysis project Ga0209737, IMG submission 187284) | Cubitermes ugandensis P3 segment gut microbial communities from Kakamega Forest, Kenya - Cu122 P3 (SPAdes) (version 2) | ecosystem: Host-associated > Arthropoda: Insects > Digestive system >...
CCTCCTCCTCCTCCTCCTCCTCCTCCTCCTTAATGAACTTCTCCCAGTCATCTCTGTTTTGTGACCTCTCAGTCCATCTTGATTCAATCACCTGAATAATAGCCAGTGAGGGATATAAATTTTGTGCCCCTCATTCTACAGTTTTCTCTAGTGTTCTGTTACTTCCTCTCTCTTAGGCCCAAATATCTCTCTGAGCACCATGTTCTTATCATGTTAATGTGATAGTGTCATGAAATAATGCACTATCATAAGAGATATTCCAGCTGTGTGTTTAAGTGCATCACGTATGAGAATATTACTCTTCCACTGTCATTCACTGCTGCTGCTGGGTGTTGGTAAGTTGATATTTACCAAGGAGTTTCCTTGTGTAATGGAATCTGCAGGTTTGTTATGTTTTTGTCAGAGCTGTTCATTTGATATTATACCCAGTAGCATGAGTTCTGTTCCTAGCCTTACACATTATGTCTGTGAGGTTTATGTAAATATTATCCTCCTATTTATTTGTGGATATTTCAAGGATTCTTTCCCTTCTGATTTAGTCAAAATTTTTTATGTATTTCACATTTCCCCAACATTCTTCTTGTCATTGTGTTATCTTTAGTTGTTGCAGGCTTCATGGAGAAATATCAGCTGGAGATGTGGTGTGGTTAAGGTCGGAGGGTATTCATGGTTTGCTTTAGTCCCTCCAGTTCTTATGTGGTGCTTTATAGTGTTCTTGTCAGATATCTGTTTATATTTCTTTACATATCCATAGAAATTGTGACCGTTATTCCCATGAATTTAGTAAAAAAGTGTAGCGCCAGATAGCATAGCGTAGCATGTAGATAAACTTTCCTGACTGAAGTTTATTGTAGGGTATCTCATTCCCAATAGATGAATGTTGTAGGTGCTTTGAAATCCTCTTTTATTTCTTCTGAAGTCACAATTTATAATCCTCCTGCACTTGTCATTCAGTTCTGTGTGACCTCTGCATTTTATGGAGCATCATCAAAAAATATAACTTGCCTTTTACCTACTGTAGACCTAACAGAGAACACCCAAAGATGTATACTGAGGTAGAGTTGCATGCATTTTAAATCCTCCTTCCCCATCTTGAAAAAGTTTAGTGCCTTGTTATAATGATATTCTTTCTTCAAAGTATTAGCTGCTGTTTACTGTGACTGGCAGGGAAAATGGCCATACCCTAGGGAAAGAAAGGGTACATATATTTTATTTTGTAATGTCCCTGCTGTTTGTAATGTGACACTTCATGAACTCTGTAGCTGATTCAGCACTGTGAGCTCAGTTCATGTCCTGTACCATTACCTAGGTTGCAAGTGCCTCTTATGCTGTTGATGTTCATATAAGGAATCAAGGAATAACAGGAAGAAAATCAATACATGGCACCTGTTGTGTAAATGTTGAGTTGCTGCTGCAGTACAGTACATGTGCCCCAGTGAGACTGGCTGATCAACTGGGTGAGTGTATCTTGGGACAGCCCACTGTTCTGACAGTTGCTGTGTTGCGCATTTGGTTCTTGATAGTGTTGCTGAAATCATGGCTAAGATCACTGTTGTTGTCTCCATCCATTACAGTATCGTGCATATGCCAGTGAAGACCTGTTGGGCTTTATGGAGCACAATCCTTGCATCATTGAGAGGGCTTGCAAAACTTCTTTCTCCTTTTGGCTGATTTTTCAGAATTGTCTGTATTCCCCTCAGACCTGTTCTGTCTCTGTGTTCCTTCCAGTTTCCTCTATATTGTTGTTACCTTCTGTGCCGCCTGTAAAATTTGTATTCCTGTGTTTGTTATTTCTGTTGTCACAGAGTTGTTTCCACAGTCCCTATAATTCACTTTTCATTATTTTGTAGGAAAAAGTGGACACAACTCAAGACAAAGTGGCTGTGGCCTGTTAAAGGGCTCTTGCTGACATGTGCTAGGTGGATTTGACCAACCCCACAAAAAGTTGTGTAGTTAGCAAGGTGCTGATCTACCTGCCCCTTTGTAGATGTATCAACTACCACAGATGTACCCCTTGTTCATCCCGGATATGATGGTTTTCCATATCCACATCACAATATATAGCAGCTGAAACTTAATTTTTTTGCAAATGTATACTGCCTATAAATTGATTTCTGTACCAAAGATGTTAAAAAGGTCACCAAATGTCATCCACAGGTGTTCCTTTCATATGCTGTGTAAAGATCGGAAGAAATTGCAAGTATAGTTATGTAAGTGAAATAAAATATTTGGAACTGGGATTGTAATTGTGTTCAAACTCTGCTGTATTCTCTTGCACAGACAAACAGAATCAAACGAACACTTTTAAGAGACATGGCTGCCATACATTTTGGCAGATGTGTTGAGCAGTGTTCCTAGTATCTTTGGATTTTCTCTATTTGAGAAATGGGAAATAGATGCTGTGTGTATGTGTATTAGATAATGAACAGGAACAAATATCCATGACTTTGTTTCCAGTTGCATATGTCTGCACAAAACTTGACTAAGTGGGCAAAGAAATAAGTCTGGCCATGTAATTTGAACCTCAGTGTGGGGCACTCATACATATTTTTATCTTACAAAATGATAACCATTTATGACTGCTGTATATACCACCCTCTGTTAACTTTTAAAACAGTACATTTTCCCTTTATATTATGCTTACGTGTATCAGTGATTCACAGTTAGATGCCCAGGTACAGTTAATTGATTGGTCTGTGAAATTAAGTTACAGTGTTTTTCTGGAGGTAGGGATTAATTTTTTTTTGACATATTCAACAAATTTAACAAATTCAGGCATCATGGAGGTAAATGAAGGAGTCTCTAGGTGACTGCTTGTATAGAAGTGGTGTGTAGGGCAAAATGACCTCCTACCAACACTTATATTGATCCATTTGCCCAGTGACACAGGGTTCTGTTTGAGCAGGTATGGATGAATCGAGAAGGGGATCATCAATTGACCGGTTGCCTGAGGAGGTGAAGTCATGCACGAGGTGTAACTGGAAATGTACATTGGGTCGCACAATACTGCTGTTAGGTGACATGCTGGAATGATGTGTTTCAGAATGACCATTAACAGTTATCAATTGGGGCTTGTTATCACATATTCACTCCAAGTACATAAAATGAACTTACAATGGGGATGTCACATCTCCCAAACCAATTAACTAATCAAATGATGGTAAGCAGTTGTGTTTTTACACCTTGTAGCTGTTGATTGCTCTGAAGTTTCTGGGGAATGTACTGCTTCTGTCTTCAGGTGAAGTGAATCAGTTAAAGTTGTTGCTGAAGTATTTGGAGGAAAGAAATGTTTTGGTTATATAGTACAGTTTGAGGGAGTTTGGTCATCACAGCTACAGAAGGCAAAGAGAGGAAGTTAATGAGGGTTGACATATCCAAGCATCTCCCTGTTTTGTCAGGACTGCACCAGTGGGAGATAAAAATAATATTGTATTGTCTGAGCTCTGTGGTTAAGCTGCACTGGGTGTGATCGGTCCTTGGGATGGGTGACCACTGACACTGTGCTGTGGGTGTTGGTATTGAAACCTTTAATAAAGAACAATGGTAACTATACATACCAGCTCCTGTAACTTTATGCAACTCTGGTTATAACTTACACTATGTGTTCATATGTTTAATATGATTTGAGGAGTAAATTGATTATTTAACTGATTTGTCATTCTAACACTGTTTTGTCTGTTTTATGTGACATAAGAAATAAATATTTATATGCCTTTATTCCAATGAAATGGAGGCTTTACATGGTTAGAGATGTGTGAGTGAGATATACACTAAATATTTGGCACAGAAGTATCAGTTTGTTTGCCATCAGTCTTTTATAATCTGTGCTTTGTGTAATGCAACTGGAATTCCTCAAATTTCTCAAAAGTATAACCTATTGACACATTAAAAATCAGTGTTTAATAAAGCAGCGCAGTATTGGAAAAGGGTGTATTAACTAAGAAATAAACACACCTGGGAATAAACAAGTATCATTAACATATTTATTACTGTTCTGTAACAACTTCATTTCTGGTTTACAAGAAACAACTTTATATCTCTACTATCACTCTCATATAGCTGTACAGTGTTGTTGTGTGCTGCTGCCTATAGTATACATACAGTTTCAGTTGTGGACTGTCATTCACAAACAGTATGATCTCCAGACATAGTTGATGGCATCATGTCACTGACTGTCATTATAAAAGTGCACAATATGCATCAGGTACATCTGTGCAGCATTGTAACTGAGCTTACTTCGCTCCAAAGGGAAGAATATAAAATTCCACCCACACTGTACTTCCACAGTAATTTGTTTGGTAAAAAGGTAAATATTTAAATAGCAACAAACAATAATAACAGTAACACAACATTTGTTCTAGTCATGGGATGGTACATTCATATTGTACATGTTTTTTGTGCACTGCAGTCACATTGCCCTTGTTATGACTCTGCTTGGTTAATTTATGAACTATGACATGGTTTTGTTACAACTGTCACACAGGTTACTTTTAAATGACTGTCAGCGTACATTGTTTCTGCAGTTTGGTTGCAAGAAACTGTGCCTTGCCTCTGAGACATTTTGAAGTTCGTGCATTACTTCTGTTGTGTTTCAATATACATCAAAGAAGAACCAAAAATGAGATAACACAGTACCAGCAGCTAGTTGCTGCAGTGCTTGACCCATTGTGTGGATACAGAGTATCAGGTGAAGTCAGCATCCTCGTTTGTGAAATTATTGCAGCTTGTGTTGTTTGAAGTAAGGCGTGAGCATGTATTGTCACAATTCTATGGGAACTGGTGTGTGAAATTGATTTTGTAAAGATCTCTCTGAGAAATATTTCTGGAATTTCTAATCTCCTTCTGTTGCACCAGTATAGCATTAAATATTATCTATTTGTAGATTTTGTACAATTATTTCTATGTTTCATCAGTGTCTACTTCATGTACCATCACAGTTTTATACACTGTATTTTTCACTACACATCTTTCCATTATGACTGTTACTTTCTACTTACTGACAGCTTACACAAATTAAAACATGTACAAAGAAAATAAGTTACATGTTTTTCATACCTGAAGATAAACATTCTAATTATGCAGAGTCATTATTTTATCTGACAACTGTTGGTTGCCACTTCATGTTGGCTCACTTACTGCGTTAGAGTAGCCCACTCATCCAACTGTGCACATGCACAGTGGAATAGTATTGGAAAGTGACCACTGGTAGCTGCTAGACAAAATAAGGACCCTGTAGTAATCAAAAATGTTAATTTTCAACAGCAAGTAAACTTTTATTAGGGAAGAAATAAAAAAGACATGCGTACATTGTATGGCATTGATACAGATTAAATGTGGCATTACAATTATTGTTTTTTATTTAATGCTAAATTTTTATCTTTCTACTGAAAGTTATTACAATCCCCGTGACATTTGACAGTATACAGACATACGAACACTAAGAGAGGAACATAAAATTTATTTCCAGCTTTGTGATTGTTACAGCAAAACTTATTCTGGTGTTCAAAAGCACTGATGAGATTTTGTTGGTCAGTGTAGTACTTGTGGGCACTGTGGCATAATAGGTAAAATGTAAAGGATTGGCACTAGAGAGTACTGTGAGTCTTGGTCTTCTATTGGAGGTATACTTCCAGTCATTCCTAATGTCCAGCACTAGAAGCAGGTGAGTGGTTTGTGTCATGCCTAGGCCACTTTACCTGCAGGGAACGGGCTTGCTGTTCCAGTTGGGTAGGAGGCTGGGTGGGCCTCATAACTGGTCTGAGTGCAGGGAAGTAAAGGTAAAATTGTTCCTGTCACACCATGAATGTATAAGGGGGAGCAGAAATATAGCTCCACTCATTCTTACCCTTGGCACTAGATGGAGATGAGCAGTTAACTTTACGCCCTTGCTGCTCTACTGTTTATACCTATTGAATAGGAGGCTTGCTTGGTTCCAGAGCTGGTCCTGGACATTTTTGGAGAAGAGAAAAACTCCTTGCCCCTGTCAGATAGTTAACCCTGCATTGTCCAACCCGTGGGCTAGTCACTGTACTGACTGAGCTATTGTGGCTTCCTTGAGTGTAGTGGTGAAAAAAATCTGTGCTTCTGCCACGAACTGAATCCATTTCTATGATTGTCCAACCTGCAAGCTAGTCCCTGACTGAAATGTAGTAAAACAGTAGATCATTGTAGTTAAAAATTGGTATTGTCTAGGTGTGAGCAAGAGAAGGCATGAGGAAATATAAATTCCTAGCCTCCATTTATAAGACTCTTCCTTCTCTTACAAGATGGGGTTGTACATGTAAAATAACCAGTACATGTAAAATAACCACTGCCACCGGGTGACAACCCGATTGCAGTTAATAAATATTATTATTATTATTATTTTTATTAAATATCTGAATGCAGTGCACTGATAGCATCAATTTAATGTGGCTGATTCCATCATGCTAAATATGAGTATATGAAGGACTGGAAGTAAGTATCTGTCAAACACTTTGTATAATTGATGTAGAGTATGCAAACACAGCTATATGTTTCAGCTTTAAATTAAGCTGTCATCAGGCTTAATGTACAACAGTGTGTTGTGCATTCAACCTGATGATGTTGCAATTAACAGCTGAAATATTTAGCTGAGTTATGTCCTCTGTATCATATATGTTTAGTTGGATGGATACTTACTGGTTCTTTACACTTGCAACACTCTCAGATTGGGCTGATGTTGTGTGATTAAATAAAGTATAATTTAGTTGTGTGAATGTTTTATCTCACATAGATGGATGTCTTAGTGTTTCTGGCATAATGTGTTATTAAGCCTTTGTATTTGTTGCTGGAGGGGTCTAAGAGGAAGGCACTGTGTTCTGCCAAAATGCTGGGAAACAGGGACACAATATCACACCCCAGAAAACCTAAATCCTCAACTAAACTGCTACAGGAACCTCGAACCTTCCTTCCTGAAATGTGCTTAGAACATGAAGTTTATCATTCAGTTACCCACAAATAGGAATGTCTGTGCAGAGGAGAGTCCATAAAATATTTAATGGGTGGGGTTATAAGCATGGACCTGTCATTTAACTTAGATTTGCTGAAACATGATTGTAATTGTACATTAAAATGAATTTTTAATGTGAATGTGGCTTCATTAAGCAGCAGTAGTTTCTGGTATGCAGATGATTAGAATAGAAGTGCTGCAGCAGCAGAACAGTATGTCTAAACCTTCCACAGTTCATCAAGTTTACAAAGTGCTGTGGTTTGATACCTAAGAAAAGTAAGGCAGAACTGCCTGATACAAATTAAATTTTAACCCTTCAGTGATACTGGGATTTAAATCCCTTTACTGCCGAGGGTGGAGGATTGTTAAATTTAAAGCAACCTAAAATGCACTCACTGAGTACGGTGCACAGATGCCAGCACATTTGAGGGTTTAAAGACCTTACAGTACACAGAGGCCAACACTGAAAGGTGAGAGGTAATATGTGTGTGTGTGTGTGTTTCAAGGATTGACATAAGCCCACAGTGAAGAGGAGGCAGCTTGCAGATCAACACTGTATAATTTTTTAGTGTCTCATGATAAGGGTTGTCTGTTAAAGCACTATATTCTGAACTCAGTTTGTGAGTCACCTTAGCAAGCAGATTTCTGTGGGTCTAAACGTCAGTAGGGTGTAACTAAGCAGTATTTTGACCTTTGCATGAGAGATATGAACTGTACATCTGCTGTGGCGGTTTCCAGTCTGAACAGCTTGTTTAAAACAGCACACAATAACATGGAATTAGGCTTAAACTGTGGCCCTGGGTCACAGTCACACTGTATCTACATGCTTTATGATGTCCAACGGAATATTTGGCCACAGCATCTGCTAGCAAGTACATAGCAAATTAATAAAACAAGGTGAAGTTTAAAAATGAATAACAACTTTCCAGCACAAAACTGTTACCCACCTAAACTAATGTATAGTCTTATATACTCACACTGTGGTGTCACATGGACTATTGACTATTTTGAATCACTTGAAGCTGTTTTTATTGTTTCCTAATTTAATGCTCTGTCCTTACAGATACCAGTAATGGAGAGCAAGTGGTATGAAGTTGGAAGAACTTGGTAAGTTGCAAATCTTGACTTACACTGTCTATAAAAGGTTCCACTCTAATGCAGGATTATGCAGTGAACTAGGATTTATGCTAAAACTAGAATATTCTCTGGATGACTTTCATAAGATTACTGTTGTCACTGAAATACAATGAAATGTATAAAACTGAGTTTTAAATCTAAGAAAGAAACACCAGAGTTGTTTAATATGTACCACAAGTAGCAGTCCATGTGAATTCAGATGCTACTTAGTTACAATTAATTATAAAATTAAAGTACAATTATTTTACAGTAATTTCAAATCTAATTTGGAGGAAAGAAACTCTACACAAGTACTACAATACAGTAGCAGAGGCTCTTGTACCCTAGATAATGGAGCAAAAACAAAAGTATCTACATTATACTTTTCAAGGCGTTTTATTTAATGTTCTTTTAGGCAACTGTATTACCAAATTGCATTAGGCACAGACAGTAGGACACAAGATAAACACTGGTATGCTAAATGCTAATACTATGTGGAAGGCAGTACAGGGAGTGATATTATTTATAAATTCAGTGTGTACTGATAGTTGCGATTCAGGACAGTTGTCACACACGTATATTTTACATTTCACTGAAGGTGCTGATCATGGCCCACTGCCGTAACAACATGTTCTGCTGCAACCTGTCCAGCCAACTGCCATTCCTGTTAATATTTTTGTATTTCCATCCCGAGTGTTGTATGTGTACATCACTCTCTCAAACTATCAATATTCCAGTGCTTTACCAGTGCATTGTAATATTCTAACCTGCAAGCTAGGCACAATGCTGGTACATTGTAGATGTTGTATGCCTTGAACCATACTGATATGGTGTTACATATTTTTACATATTTCACATTTATTTTCTTTTTAAATTGTTGAATAATTTATTAAACATAATATAAATGTGAAATACAAAATATTGTTTTTTCCCAACCTCAGCCAGCAGGCACCAAACAGCATTGTGACGCTCATGCTGAACAGGTGAAAGCTAAACTGTATGTAGGTGTGATTGAAAATGTCTGTCTGGATCTGAGGTGTCCAGTACAGTTAGCTATACACATTTGGAAGAGCAGTTACTTGTGGCTAGTAATGAGCGGTCAGCTTTGGATGTAATTTGCTGTCACCTTTTTGAGGTTCCTTCCCATTTAGTTTCCATGCACTGCCACTGCACAATATTTCAGTTTATGCACCTATACACTTCTGTGGACTGCACTTGTGCATTTTGAAGGTTTTGATTGTCTGGGACATTATGGCATGGTATGTGGTAGATGACTACCACCCTTACAAAGGAACCGAATACCTCCATCTTCAGGGTAGAAGAAACTTCCTCTGATTGTAGGCTGTGCCATGGCTCAGACAGTTACTGTCCTATCACCCCTGAGGCCCAGGTTCAATCCCAGGTTAGTCCACGTCAGATTTATGGTGGACAAAGTGGCACTGGGGCAGGTTTTTCTCTGAGTACTGTACTTGTGTTCTCCCCTGTCAGTATCATTCCACCAATACTCATTCATTCATTCATTCATCCATCCATCTATCACTGATGCCATAAGATCTTAGCAATTCATGGTGTAATAAAATCACACACTTCTGTGAAATGCTGGTAGCCATGTACCAGACTATGCAGTGTCACATCCAAGAAAATTGCAGTCTTAATGGTCATCATCATGGGAACTGAAAATTTCTCAGCACAACTTGACAGGAGGAATGTGTGTTCTACTTATGTGTGCATTCGCATTAAATCTGACAGTACCACATGCTGTTTGTCTTCTGACTCCCTTTACTGCGCTCCAAGTACTGAAATTATTTGTGACTAAGGGTTTATTTATTTATTTCTTGCTCTGTATACAACTTAATGCTGATGTGAAAGATGATGCTGGGAATAGAGCAAAATTAAGTGCCTGAAGACCGTGTTTTGTAACGACCCTTTTTCTGACAACAAACAACACTTATTCTGTTTTCTTAGACTGAATAAGTGTGGTTTGTTCAGTAATAAAATGGGATGGCAGCCATAAAGATTGTAATGCCAGCTTTTGCTTACCATGTGAAAGAAGACAAATGAGGGTGGTTACATTAACAAGATAGGAATTTCACATATCCTAGTACTGTAGGGTCAGTGGCTATACTTATATTCAGGGTTAACTGTTTGTTTCTTATACTTGTTTCATTCTGCCGCATTATTTAAAGAGTGAAGTATTACAGGCCTTAAACATGCTCTGGTTATTTACTGCAGGAGTTCATTTAAACTACATGTTGTACATAAATATTGCTGTGCACATAACTCTGCAAATCATGGTACTGGTAGGCTTAGTTTAAAAGCATTCCTCCATTCTCAGTTATGACACCAAGGATTGTACTGTATTTGACACCTATAACTTTGAGAATAAGAGTGATTATACTAACATATTGACCACATATTTAACATTTACAACAAGATTATTTCAGGAATAGCTAATTATTGTGTTCTGAATTAATGTGATGATGGCTTGTATGAGTTAAAATGTGTAGTTAATTGTTGGATTGCTTATCAGTTTATCAGAAAAACTAGTTGTGTAGAAAGACCACCTGTTTAGTACTCTGATTTTAACAGTTTGTTGTCTTAGAATGAAAGGATTTTAAATCCCTGGTTCTTCATGGCTTGGGGACATAACTGTTGATTCGATAACTATGAGGAAAAAGTAACGTGAGAAAAATGGAATTTGTGCATTTGCCACTACACTATTGCAGCACTAGACTAGCGTGGATGGTGTGCATGTCCCATAGCAATAATGCACCATTAGCCTAACTGGCCTGTGCAAATTTACTGTTGCAGTAATGCGGCACTGGGCCATTAGAGGATACTGGCCTCCATTAGAGTTACATTGTTGTCTACATTAAATTAGTAATGAATTGGCTGCTGTCTCTTGAAGACAACTGAAATATGAGCTGCTGTGAGGTTTGAGACCCTCACAGCAGTGTTGTTGAAGATTCAAGTTGTCTGGGATACAACGCTGTGTTGGTGGTGAGCAGTTGCTGATGATGCAAAGGATCACAATGCCTTGATACTGAGGGGCAATATGAAAGCATTATGATATTCTGCAACACTGGGAACTATTCATCCTGTGGCACAGCAGCACATCCCAGAAGACTTGAATATTCATATGTATTATTGTTTGTTTGAATTTCAGTTTTTGATGCTCCCAAATCTTTGTGTATGTACAGCATACCATGTGAAATTCTGCATTAAGTTCCCAATTTATATGGGATTATAATTCTGTAGTGTGAAGTTAGGCATAATAATTTTCTCAGAGAATTGTGTGGTTGGGATGAATATTTATGGTTCAGCAGGTAACAGTCTGTTGTGCACTCCTGTTGTGATCTCATCTTTATTATATTCTCTTGTGTAATATCTGAACACTTGAACAGTACTTACATCAGAGAGTATTTGAAAGTACAGTCAGTCACATAGCAACTATATTTAAATTCTTGAAACAGTTAAGTTTGCTTAACTCTCTGATAATGGATAAATAATACAAATTGCAATGAATTGGGTCTAATTTTATTCAAGTTTGACAATATGTCTAATGACACTGTCATACACTATACTCTGTGACTCTAGACCATTTGTATCCCACACATCATCCCTCACATCAGATACTGTAGCTTCTTTTATCTCAGTCTATCACTAGCACAAGTCGCTCTATATATTACATTAAACCCTGATACCCTATCTGTTTAGCCTCTATTACATTCATCACAAACAAGATGTACTGCCTTTCATTATGATTCAGCAGTCTTGCAAGTAACTGGGTGATTTTGTAATTTATGTTACGTCAAAGTAGATGGCACCTTGCACTACCATTTTCTTTGCACTAGATGACTGTCCTCTATAAGCTTTGTGCCATATGGTACATGCATGCACTGGTGCCTTACCGGTCAGTTTCATTTGTACCAGACCGAATGCTTCTCCTCGCAATTAAGGGGTGTTTATGTAGCCTGTAAAGTATAGGACTTAATTCAGTCATCCATAACTTGCATATGGAAGCTTTTTCCGCCTAGCCTCTTTGTGGGTACAGCCACAGGTGGATCATCATCTTCATCATCGTCCTCATTAAAATCATCAGATCCATCTTGAGGCACATCATGGTATTCATCCAACTGCAATATCACACACAATCATTAGATTAGCATCTGTTAGTGAAGCTTGTACTCTATGTGTTACACAGCGTGAGATGAAACATAACTGTGCAAGTTATCTCTGTAGAATTCTGCACACTATTACTCCTAGCCATTCCTTAACACTCAAAATTTATAATATGAATAAAAGTATAAGAAACTGTTGGAGGTTCTAACAGTAGGGAAAGAATGACACAAACTCTATGCCACTTCTCTGCCTAGCAGTTATCTTTCCTCTGTGTGCCTTAGCCCATTCCTACAAATTGTCATCTACTGTCTGGCTTGTATACCTTACATACATGCTTGCATGCATACATACATACATACATACATACATACTGAGATATGTGCATACATCCTGTGGACTCAGATTTAGTGACATGACAACAGGATGTGAAATAAGGTATGAAAAATACAAAGATTCAGTACTACTACAACACAGTCAGTTATAGTTTTTTCACATGAAAGTACTCAAATGCTACATTAAATCCATTTTGTACAGCAGCAGGTAAGATCTTCCTATTCAGAGTGAAAGACAGATGGATTGAGAGAAGACTAAATACAGGTTTTATATTCATCACACACACTTAAATATAACTTAAGGTTATCAACAGCCTGCAAGCATGGACCAAGTGCTATGAAACTATGTATCATATTCAATCCATTTTATGACTTCTAGTAAGTACTGGTGTATGTGGCATTTTGGGACACCTAAAATGTGTTTTAGCTGGTCAGTATCAAAGCATACACCATAAAATAGACAGTAAAACATAACAGCAGGTCTAAGAATTACAACAGGCTTCAGTATAAATTAGTCTGCAAGTACATGAGTGAGACCAATGAAACCCATAAAAGTGCAAACAGGTTGAGACCCTAGTGTGTGTGGCTGTAGACACAGCAAGTCATCAGCATATGCTGTGCATGGTATATCAGGATCAGTGCTGAAAAATAACAAAGCTGTACTGAACCTTTCTGCAATAAATTGGCTGGTAAAAACTTTTCTGGGTTTTTATTTTACTCATTTCCTTATATGAGGTCTGAGGTTTTGCTAGTAGTTAGTACAATCTGTGGGATGTGACTGCATGTAGACTGGTAGAAAGGTACATACTGTATGCTATTACATCCCCGAATATTGCAAGAGTTTGCAGTTGTCAGTTTGTTATGACTGGTGTAGGTACCAGGTTATAGACATGTGGGTTTGTCAGTGCTGTGGGAACACTGTATCCTGGAGTGCCATTTCAAAGTCACTGACACATAATTTACATAAGTAAAGGACTGTGCATTAACCCTTTGACCTCCACATTTTTCAATCATTGATATTCCCTAAAGACCAGATATTATTCAATCACTGTTTTCTTGTTATTCTTTTGATTTTGCATACATGAAATGTTTCCTGTTGTAGAGTCTGGATATTTGCATTTTCAACCTTTTGTGATCACCCATTTTAATACTATTATTACGGCCTTTGCAACTGGTATGGTGAATCAGGATGAGACCACGTGGCTGGCAAAGCAGCTTCCCACACTCTCCTGCAATTGTGCAGATCACTCTCAGCTCAGTCCAGTTCTGTCCTTCATTAAGTGAGGTTGATTGCTTTCATGCTCAATAACTTTGGTGTATGAGTACAGATTTATATTATTATTACTGGCATTTCATCAGTTCTAGAAACCAAATGTATTGTTATTCTTGTGATGGTTTTATTTGTCTCACTGATTCACAAGCATTGAAACTCTACTATACCTCTTGAGTTTATGTTCCTTAAGAAGGAGTGATGATTCAAACATTCAGGAACCTTCAACACTGATGTATTTGGGGCTGATGTCAACAGGAACAAACTGGGTTAGCACAGTGGACAAACTGGACATGCATAAGTGTATTTGGGGTTCTTCCTCAAACAAGTTTTTGAGATGCTTTTAAATGTCCAGAAGAGAACATTTCAAAGTAAACTGAATTTATTAAATTTTTAAAGCTGTAATTTCCAAAGTCAAAGATGATCTTTAGGAGTGAATCCACATAGCTCTGCGCAATGTATTGAAACTGTCAGTTTGTTTTATTCAACATTAATTTCTGTTTCTTTGCAGTTACTTTCATTACTTCTTCTGATTTGATACCAAGACACTTAGTTTATATCAAACTTTCAAAAATGCCATAAACTTCTGATGACAGCTGCTGATGGGATTGCCCAAGACACTGTCATAATTACGCATGTCCCTTGCCCATTCTGGCCGCTAGCAGTGCCATTACTTATCAGCAGCAGACCATTGGTTCTTACAAGCACAGTATGAGAGTGGTTTATCTTATTGCTTCAGTTATGGGGACTGCGGTTAGATATTGCATTTGTGACAGACCATAGACTCAGATATAGAATTTCACTTGTAGCCACTAACATAATTTGTTGATTCTGGGTGAATGTTGAACAGAAATTATGTTGCGAGATTTGAGGTTCTCATAGCAGTGTTCCTGAGGATCCAGGTCTTCTGGGATGCAACATTGTGTTATTGGGTAAGTGTTTTGTGAAACCTCGAAGTGTGAAATAAAGAACCACGCATCCAGTGACACACATTACATCCTCAAAGACCTGAATCTTCATAAATTATGTTGACATGAGTGCTATGTGGAAGAAGATGGTTATGACTTTAGTGAACAGTTGGTACAGGAGATCACTGTCTCTAGAGGCTAACACAGGTAACAGGGTTATGCTATCAGAGCTGATCGTACTCCATGCTGATAGTGTGTGTAAAATCATTGGTGCTCCTCACATAAAGGGAAGTGTAGTAGGTGTTGCAAGGTGCAGAGTGCATAGGCCATATAGTTGGAGGCAACTGACCGCTACCGCTGGATTAATTTCTTCATTGAGATTTCATATTTAACATCCCAGAATAGTGAAGCCATCAACTTTCTTCTTATCCTCCTGCAGTGTTGGTTTGTGGATTAGCTTTGTGGCAAGTCATTCCATTACCAGTGTCTGACAATGACAGAGAGGTTTGTCGGCTGCACAGAAGTGAAACTCCTCCATTTTGAAATGCTACTCCTGGATGGTGAGAAGAGCATCCTAACATAGCTGTTACCTGCTGGTGGCATGGTCCTGCCATCTAATAGCAATTGGGGGTGGTCAGGGCATGTTCCAACCTCCTGGTACACTTTTTCTGAGGCATTTGATATTGGTTTTTATGTTTCCATTCCTCTCCACATGCATAATGTTCTTCTTGGGTGCAGTCACATCAGCCAATTTCCTCAAAAAGTGAAGTGGTTGTGTCTTGGTTCATGTGGACATCAGTTAAGTTGACAGCCTGTTTGTGCTGTGTGTGCAAGTGCACATATGCACATGCACACACATGTGCTTCTCTCTCTGTTTCTTCATAGTGTGTTGGTGCTGCCTAGCTGGAAGGTTAGGTGATAAGTGATGTTCTAGTTACTGTGAGACAGTCTGATGTTGAGCTGCAGACAACATGACACTGCTTGCCATAATGTTGAGGTTCCATCTGCTGAATTGAGTGTGTGCACCAGCACAGTCAGATATCATCTTATGACTGGTGCATCCATGTTTCATCCCTGACAACACAGTGATGATGCTGTTCTCTGCATCTTGAGAGAAGTCGGTTCACCAAGCAACAGGAGTTTCTTTCTTCTTGAGCCTTCTAGTTTACATGTTGTGTGTGCTCCCCCATAGCAACATATAACATAATAACTGATTTACAGTGTTTGTGATGAGCTGATTATGCTAACCCTCTTTTGGGGCCCTTGCACTGCATGTCAGCAGGCTGTTTGCCATTGTTTTGGCCCTTGTCTTCAGGATCATAATGGGTAGAATGAGAATGCTGTCTGTTGGTATATACACAGGTAATATTCCTATGGGACAGGAGAGTAGTCATTGCTTGGTCTGAGCCAGCAGGATGACTGCACCACAATTGGATGCTGGGTGTCAGACTTTACTTTCAGCTGTGGGATAAGACTGTGAGACCCAATGCAAAACATTTTGAAGTCTTATTAACTAATGAAAATTCAGATGTACAATAACTTGATACTGACTACAGCTACTGCTGTTAGTTCATTACTGCTACAGCTACTATTACTACTACTACTACTACTACTACTGCATCATGCTCATGAGAGTTATGTATTAGGTTCTAGTGCCCCATGCTTCTGTTGCAGGAATTACTTTCAATAAAGCTATTACAAGTAGGGGTCACTAATCCTAAATTACAAGCTGTTACACCCGCAGGCATTTATCCACATTTTGAGGCAACTTATGAAATGGTTTGTTCTGGGAAAATAGCTGTGTCACTTTTACCTCTGTAGTCCTTTGATACCTAGTGTGTTAACATTCTAATAATTGTAAAAGATACACCATTATGTTTGTGACTAATCTGTACTAAAGGGAGAGCTTAAAATATCATTAAGTGAAGTAGAAGGGTGGTGTAATAGTAACGACCTTATAATAAATGTAAAAAAAACAGGAATCATGTCATTCCATAATAGACAAGTGAAGGATCCAATAAGACCCCAGGTTACTCTGAATGAGACAACTTTAGATTATGTAGCTGACCTAAAATTCCTGGGTATACATATCAC
>Ga0209737_10001489_pt1 | contig 16811 bp, 22 predicted proteins | sample TergutCu122P3_FD_187284 | JGI IMG/M metagenome (GOLD analysis project Ga0209737, IMG submission 187284) | Cubitermes ugandensis P3 segment gut microbial communities from Kakamega Forest, Kenya - Cu122 P3 (SPAdes) (version 2) | ecosystem: Host-associated > Arthropoda: Insects > Digestive system...
GTGGGAAGTCTGGGTCTGCTTCTAGTGCGGGTGATTTGTCTGTTCCAGCGGTTGGTGTTCAATTGGATGTAAGTGATGGGCAGTCTGATAGGGGTAGTGAGCCTGTTGCTATAGCTGATCATGAAACGATGGATACTACTCATGGTGATGGTGTGCCCATAGATATCCCTTTGACGCTTGTTGTTGTGATCTTTGGTGTTTTAGTCGTTGGTGTTTGCGTTTACTTAGTTTTAATCCGTAAATTTCGGTTTTTAGGGAATGTGTGTTTATAGTGTTTTGCATCACAATCATCAAAATCACTGGCTATCTCCTGCTGTTTGAGAAAATATGCTTTGTGTTTTGGGTAGTGGAGTGGTTTTAAACCGAATTTTGAATGTGGGAAAAAGCTGGACATATATACCTATTAGGCATATATGATAATTTCAAAATTGTCTGGTGGTGTCCTAAGTTAAGTGATGTGTTGTGTCTCTGTGAAAGGCCTAAAAATTAGAGGTAATTCAACAATGCTTTTTGACATAAACGGGGCCTTGGTCAGTAAAAATTTTTCTGACAAACAGATCACGTCAATTAAAATACTTCAGGACACCTCCAAATTGTCTCATAAATACGGTTAAAAAAGAAGTATTTTTCAATTTTAATCTTAAAATCACTGTTTAAGCTAAGATATATAACCCTAAAATATGAAATTTACGGTTTAAGAAAACGTGACCATCCCTAACATTTTTCTCAATTAGCAGTTGACGCAAAAGTTCGCTGAACTATCCATAGTAACGGTGGCTGATTGGATCATAACCAAACTAAACATTGGTTGTTTTGAGATTTCTATCTTGCGTGTTTGGTGGTCTTTGATGATGGTGTGGTGTATATGATGTATTGCAAGTTTAATTTGAGCGATGCTTGATTTGGTTGGTTGTAAGTTACCTAAACGCTTATCATTAAATCTAGCGATGGTTCTGTTTTGCTTTATCACCACATAACAATATACATGTCTATTGTAGTTTTCACACTTAAAGTTGGCCTTTGCTGGCTTGTTCAAGGTGTGTGCCTAGAAAAACTTATATGGTTAAGGTAGCCATGTTGTTGTTCGCATTAATTGGAGGTTACTTGATTTGTCAGCAATACCCACGTCAGCGGGCGGAATTCCTATTATGGTTCTCAAAGAAGGTACTAAACGGAACCGGGGAAAAGACGCTCAGCATGGAAACATTATGGCGGCTAAAGTTGTAGCTGAATCCGTCCGAAGTGCATTGGGACCCAAGAGCATGGATAAAATGTTAGTCGACAGCTTCGGCGATGTCACTATAACAAGTGATGGTCGAACTATACTTGATGAAATGGATATCCAGCATCCTGCGGCAAAGATGCTAATCGAGGTCGCTAAAACCCAAGATAAAGAAGCCGGTGACGGAACAACATCTGCAGTTATCCTTGCAGGTCAACTTTTAAGCCGAGCCGAAGCGCTCCTTGATAAAAATATTCATCCAACTATTATCATTGAGGGCTACAAGCAAGCTGCCAAAAAAGCGCTAGAAACCCTCGATAGCATTGCTATTCCCATAGATCCGAAAAAATCTGATTACCTCAAAAAAGCCGCGGTAACATCAATGGGTAGCAAAATCGTCTCTGAACACAAAGATTACCTCGCCGATATCGCCGTTAAAGCTATGCAAGCAATTGCAGAAAAAACTCCTGAGGGAGTAATGAAAGCAGATATAGATGATATTAAAGTCGAGAAAAAGATAGGCGGATCCATTGCAGAGACCACCTTTATTGGCGGTATTGTGCTTGATAAAGAAATTGTACACAGTGGTATGCCTAAACGAGTCGAAAAAGCAAAGATTGCTCTCCTAGATGTCTCCTTAGAAAACGAAAAACCAGAACTCGACGCTAAACTAAACATCGAAACACCCACACAGATTGAGGCTTTTCTCAAACAAGAAGAAGCCATGCTCAAAGCAATGATTGATGCAATTCTTGCAACCGGTGCCAATGTCGTTATTTGCCAAAAAGGTATTGATGACCTTGCTCAGCACTTTATGTCCCGAAAAGGCATAGTTGCAATTCGCAGAGCTAAAAAATCTGATATGGAAAAACTCGCACGAGCAACCGGTGGAAAAATCATCAGCAATATCGACGCATTAACAAGCACCGATCTTGGCGAAGCCCAACTAGTCGAAGAGCGTAAAACTGGTGATGATAAAATGACCTACATCGAAGGATGTAAAAACCCCAAATCAGTCACCTTGCTCATAAGAGGTAGCAACCCCCGCTTAACTGCAGAAGCTGAGCGCAGTATTCACGATGCTCTCTCTGTCATAAAAGACCTAATAGAGGATCCCCGTATCGTTGCAGGCGGCGCTGCTCCTGAACTAGAAATGGCAAGTACTCTGCGCAAATATGCCCAAACCCTTCCCGGTAGAGAACAGTTGGCCGTAACAATTTTTGCAGAGGCTCTAGAAGAAATCGCAGTTATCCTAGCAGAAAACGCAGGTCTAAACTCAGTGGATCTTCTCACCCAACTACGCGCAAGCCATGAAAACGGTCAAACTTGGGCCGGCATAAACGCTTCTGCTGGAAAAATCGACGACATGACAAAGCAGGATGTTTACGAGCCGCTCGTTGTTAAAAAACAAATCATCAAATCAGCCAATGAAGCTGCATCAATGATCCTAAAGATCGACGATGTTATCTCAACCGCAAGAATGAAGTCTCCTCCAATGCCCCCAGGAGGAGGAATGCCCGGCGGTCCAATGGGTGGAATGGGTATGGGTGGCATGCCTGGTGGAATGATGTAGGATGCAACAAGAAAGAACGATCAATGTAGGTCCTCAAAAAATCACTCGCTTCGAGAAAGCAAGAATCGTGGGTGCACGTGCTCTGCAAATTTCAATGGGAGCACCAATCTTGGTAGATGCCGCAGAAAACACCAACCCCATAGACATCGCACTAAGTGAGCTCGATGCAAATATATTACCTATTACCATACGTCGCACACTACCCGACGGCACATTCCAAGATATACCCCTAAATTGGCTATTTTAAAATGCCATCTTTTCTTCTCTCTACTAAATTTTAGCCCTTATTGTTGTTTGTACACCAAGTAGCACATACTCTTAAGAAATCTCTTCAGCTAAACAATGATGATCCGATTGATCTTTAACGTATTCCACAGTATAACATCTCTGCCCGCCCCCACCCGAACACCCCGAACGCCCTCCACCAAACAGGCCCATCCCAGGTGAACCCGCAGCCGGCGACAAAAGCCACCAACATAACTATCGCTGCAAAAAATGCGGTAAAATCTTCAACAGCAAAACCGAACTCAAAGCACACCTAACCATAGAACACCACAAACTACCCTAACCATCATGAGATCCTGGTATTGAGGTGCTTTAAGTCAATGGTTGCTCAATCGGCTTGCGAGTAGTTAATGTTTTGTTGACTTCTATGGGTGTGTTTGTGATTTGTTTCCAGTGTGCACCTTGCCAGTAGATTTGTCCACAGTTAGGACACTGCCAGAACTGCTCATAGTAGCGAGCGGTATTGGATTTTATCAAAGTTTCTATTTGCTCTTTTTGGGTCGATTTAATGAGTGTATTGCAGATGGGACAGCATGACTTGTCCATATCAATCACTAAAGATAGCACATAACGATCTGCAATTTCTGAAGCTACTCAGCCTGATTTTACCCTCAACATAAAACGCCTTCAATCCCCTTGCAACTACGTTTATAGAGCTCCTTGTCTTTTGTTAACAATACCCGATTCTCAAACTTTGCTATCTCTAAAAGTTCCCTATCTTCTAAGTACACATCATAAGTTGTATCATGTCCCATCATGCGTAGCCAGCGTGCCAGTTTCCCAACATACAATCTACAAGAAACCTCACTGAGCACCTCTCCGCACAATTTTGCCTGTGCCGCCCCTTGCAACAACTTCGTTATCCTCATAAACCACCTGTCCGCCCACTATGGTTTTAACTGGTTTACCATTAACTTCCCAGCCATTATAGGGGCTGAATTTGGCTTTAGACTTAAATTTGGTTGCATCTATTTTAAATGGACTCTGATAGTCAACAATTGTAAGATCAGCTACTTGGCCAACTTTGAGATATCCTCTATCTGTTAACCCATAGATTTGTGCTGGATTTTCTGCAAGATGTGTCACAACTTGTTCTAAGCAAAGTTTGCCTTTTCTTACCATTGTGAGCATAAGCGGTAGGGTTACTTCCAATCCGGGGATACCAGCTTTTACCTCCCAGATGTTATTTGCTTGTTTCTCTTCAAGGGTGTGGGGTGCATGGTCTGAGCCAAACGTATCAACCAAACCCTCGTTTACACTTTGCCACAATGCTTCCACCTCAAGTCGGTCACGCAACGGTGGGGCCATAATAGCCAGCGGACCATACCGCTCTACCTCCTCATTGCTTAGCATCAAATGATTAGGTGTGACTTCACAGGTGATGTTTTTTTGGGTTTTTTTTGCTTCTGCAATTGTTGCCACGCCCTCTTTGGTTGAGATGTGACAAAAATGTAGCTGCGCCCCTGTTTTGGTGCTGAGTTTAATAATACGCTCAACGGCTATGCGTTCCACCTCTTTGGTGTGTGCCCGCAGATAATCCGCTGGAGTTGTTTTTTTAGCCTGTTTAAGCTTTGCCTCATTAGCCGTTAATAATGTGTGATCTTCTGCATGGATGGCAATCGGTAGTTTTACCTCCGCAGTAGCCTTTAGCGCTTCTGTTATGGCGGTGTTGTCGTCTATGTTTACCCCTCCTATCTGATCGCCCATAAACAGCTTGAACCCAACCGCACCTTGGTTAGCGATTTCTCTTATTTCGGGGAGGGTTTGGGGAAACTCTGAGTAGAATCCTGTATTAACCACAATTCGTCTCTGTGCAGTTTCCATGCGGTTTCTCAAGGTTTGAGTGCTCATGGTGATGGGTGTATTGTTTGGCATATCCAAAACTGTTGTAAAGCCGCCCGCGGCTGCTGCAGAGGTGCCGGAGGTGAAATCTTCTTTGTATGCTTTGTCTTCATCTCGCAAATGCACATGTGTATCAATTAAGCCGGGTAATACGAGCAGGCGGCTGTGTAGGTCAATTTTTTGGTCGGCATTTGGCATCTGCGTTTCTTTGCCTATTTTATGGATTATTCCCTCTTCTATGGCGATGCAACAATCTGTGATTTGTCCTTTTAGGTATGCTTTGATGTTGAGAATGACCGAATCAACAATCACTTCGTTTCACAGAGAAAAATAGCGTCCTGCTCTACTAAAAAGGTTGTTTTACAACAGTCTCAGACTACACATATCCCTCCGGAATAATGTTGCTTTTTATTTGATTGGTTGGTTGCTACTGTTTTTAGTGTTGTTGTTTTCTTATCTTCTGTTTGTACCAATATGTATGTGTTGAAATATTGTGCTATACTGATCACATGAGATGGCGGGTTGATGATGTTTTTTGGTCATGCCTTAAATTAGTTTATAGATGAAATGTCATGTGTTATTTTTTTGAGGGTCTTAATTAAAGAATTATTTGATCATGTTTGGTGTTCCATTTACTCTAAAACGCGCAAACAGTACCATAGTGAGATCAACCATTTGCTTACAACGCGAAACTATACACATCTTTCTACAAAATCAACCAAAGCAATACCACTACCCAAAACTATTCCACTCAATACCACAAGTCTCCACTTTAGTCTGACCAAAAATTTCTGCGAAAAAAAGCCCAGCATAAACCTCCCAACCATCAGCAAAAAACACAGATACCGCAAACTTCTCAAAACGATATAACATTAACTTTAAGGTTTTACTGTCTTGGTTTTCGCATTCATAGTCAATTGAGCTACTTAGTATGCGGCAACAGGTTTTCTATATCCAGAGCATGTTTTTTTAAACTCTAAAAAATGTTGCAGTTCATCAAGCTCAACTGCAATCTCACCATGTGGAGTGGGTTTTTCATAGGCTGCAAAACTAATCGCCTTCACCCAGTATTGCACGGTTTTGTGTGAAACTCCCAATAGTTTTGCTATATCCCAAAAAGACAAGCCATTGACATATGGCAAAATAGTCCAGTGTTTGATTTTAGCATTTTTACCACGTGGTTGTTCTTGTGTAAATTGACAATTGGCAGTTTTGCATTTGCAACGTTGTTTAATGATGACCATTTTTTTACCGAACAAATACTTTGCACTTTGGACAAATCATGTTTCCGTCCCATAAACACTACACCAACATTCTAATACAAACACTCTCCGATATTTGTTAACGGGAACCAAACGGTTTGGCGAATTAAAAAATCTATGACCGATATTTCACAAAGAGTTTTGATCCACCACTTACGTATCATAGAACAAACAGGGCTCGTTCACAGAGACGTCTATGCCCAATTCCACCAAAAGTAGAATATTCTCTAACCGAATTAGGTCAAAGCCTCAAATCAATACCTGATGCCATGTGGCTCTGGGGCGAAGAATATTAAAAACACTTAAGCTAAACAGATAAAATAATCTTTTTCTCACTGCAGTAGATGGAGTAGTTTTTTTGTGATGTTTTATTCACGTTTTAACGTTACCAATATTCAAACGGCAGATTGTAGAACCGGTCTTTGGCTACATAGCTTTATATGCTTAAAACTTCAAAGAAAAAAGACTGGGGGAGTTTAGGATCAGACCTACACGGGTCGGCTTTCGCGATAATCTCAAATTACTGCACACATTATCGAGAAGGAGACCCTAACCCGCCAATAACAAAACCCTCAAAGTACACAGCCAAACAAGACAACAACAAAACCGGCTTAACAAACTGTTTCTTTAACGCTCTGCATAGCAAAAAGTTCGCGTAGTGCCAAACATTGAAAAGCAACACCGAAACCATTTGGTAGAGCAGTCTAAGTTTATAGTTCACACTTGTAGTCTTAGCCTGAACATTATCCTGAACGCGATAGCCTGTCTCAATACCCCATCTTCGGCGGTACTCCGAGGGAATAAACATCGGCAGCTTGGTTGCATGTGATTGGGGCAGGTTTGTTGCAAACCCAAAATACAGATCTGACACAGAGAGCTTCTTTTTCTTCTTTGGCAACTGATCTGCAGGACGCTTGTATAGGTACAGGTTGAACGTAACGTTTTTGTTTTTGCTGCCCAGGGTGAAGCGTTTTGTTGGTTGGTCGGCATTATAGTTTTGCATTGCTTCTTTTATGGTGTTGTTTTTAACGGCTGGGATGATAAAGTGGACGCCAAGGGTTTTGAGTTTGGCAATACCTCCACAGTGTAGAATCCCCGGTCAAGTAGCACCATAGCAACATGTACGCCTCGATCTTTGGTTTTTGTGAGTAATTCTCCAACAATATCTGCTTTTTCACTGAATTGAGTCACGGTGGTGGAGTATATTGTGAATCGACGCCCAGCCTCAACTAGGTCTATGCTGGCATAAGTGTAACCCCAGTTTGTTCCCCGATCCCGTTTGCCGCCTATAACGTTTTTTGCGTTTTTATTTCCATAGAAGGGCTGGGTGGTGTAATCGATTGCAACAGTAGCTTTACGCCTCAAAACACCCAGATTTCTTAATGTATGGAACATTTGATCATTAGCCGCTGTTAGTGAACTTCGAATCTGTGTTTCGCTTAGGCGTTGGGTTCTGGTTCTAAAGGTTTTTCCCGTGGGAATATGAGCATTGTTTGATGTGCATTTTATTTGGAGGTTTGTTAGGCCGTTTTCTGCGTAGCTTTGGGTGAGTGATAGTTGTATTAGGCATTGGTTGATTTGGCTGCTGTTGTATTGCTGTTTTTGGTTGTGGGATGTTTTAGGTGGCTGTTGAGCAGGTTGGCTGTGAATTTGAAAACCTTGCAAGATATTCTCTGTTCTATTGACTTTCGTTTTTTTGTCTTAGCGCAAAATTTCAAATCACTGCACTAAGACATAATACAATCAAACTCAAAAGATACATTTCCATCTACTGCACTGCTATGCGCAGAAATCTAATCGATAAACAAAAATATCTACCTAAAAACGAAATAACAAAAAGGAAAAATTTGGGTGAATCGTAGAAGAGGCTTGTGGGTTTACCCTTTGCCTTTTTCTTCTTTACCGAAGTACTGTGTCCACTTGAGTTTGCGGGCGTCGCGTTTGAATGCTAAGCTGCTTTTCTTACATTTGCTGGAGTCGTACCAAAGGATTGAGCCGTCGTTTTTGACGTACATCATGCCTGTGCCAGCTGGGAAATCAGCACCACAGAACGAACATTTTCTTGGTTTTGGCATGACAATTTTCTCCTGTCAGTTTATCTTGTGATTTTCTTTGCTTCCCGTTCAGTTTCTCGAAGCATCAAGATGTCTTGAACGCGCACGGGTCCTTTAACGTTGCGTGTAATGATTCGACCTTTGTCTCTGCCTTCCATGATGCGGACGCGAACCTGCGTAATTTCGCCGGTTACACCTGTGCGACCGATGATCTGAATAACTTCAGAGGGAGTTAATTCATCGGTTGACTCTTTGCTACTCATGTTACTGAGTGCCTCGTTTAACCTGATCGATGCGTGTCACGATTTCTTTGATTAATCCTACTGCTTCCCCTTCTCTCATGATGCATGCTGCTGCGCATGGGACGTCAATACCGATGGATTTGCCGAGTTGTTCTTTACTTGGTACAAACACGTATGGAATTTTGCGTTCGTCGCAAAGCAATGGTAGGTGTGCAATGACCTCTGGAGGATCAACGTCTTCAGAGATGACGACAAGTTTTGTTTGATTCCGCTCTACCGCTTTAGTGGCTTCGTTGGTTCCTTTCCTAACGGATCCTGATTTTGAAGCAAGCGTTAGGGCTTCATAGGCTGCATCCACGAGTTCTTTTGGGGCTTCATATTTTACATAGAATGGTTTAGTCATATTTCTTAGCCTCACCCTTTTTTAAGGCACACACTTATCGCCACTTCTTATTTAATAAGCTTTCTACACTAAAGCCCCGTAACATTCTCTTTGTTTATAACTAAATCCTGTCTTTTACGAAAATAATTTCACCCCTCTGGAAAACATGTATTACAACTCACAATTCACCATCCAAACTGCTTAGCAGCTATACCCAACCACACCTCAGACCACAACCGACTAACAAACGCCACATTAGGCGACTCAGCCTCCCACAAATCCAAAGCCCCATAAGGACGACCACTATACCAAACCACAAACCTCTCCAAACAATCAAACCTAAACCTGTGAATATTATAAAGATCATGAAATTTTTCTAGTTTCCCATTAGTTTGAGGATGCTTCACTCCACAAAGAATATGCTTAATATTATGTCTTTTAAGGTACAACTCAAACTTGTGCTCGGCGCAACCTTTTTTATCCCTTTTATTAGCACAAAACTGAGAACCATGATCAGTTAAAACAGCCAAAATAGAATATCACCGCCTACAACACTCTCGACGAGCTTTCTAAAACTATGATTGCATTCTCTGTAGTTTCATTATCGAATTCGCCTGCGGCAATAACCTTTCGCGAAGAATCATCTAAAACAGTACAAAGATATTTGCCATTCTCACAGTGATGCCAGTCCATGTGTACCAGTGATAAAGAATGTTTGCGTTCATATCGGATCTAGGGTTTTCTTGTGTTTCTGTTTGCTTTTTTGGTGGTGTGCGTATCCCAATTTGAGTAAGACCTCGTGGACCGTTTGATATGATATGGATGTTTTTTGGCGTGCATATATGATTTTTTTGAGGCATACTGCGTTTAAGTGGTCTTTTTCGTATGCTTGTTTTATGATTTGTATTGTTTCTTTGGTTATTTGTTTTTTTGGTCTGCCAAGGGTTTGGCCTATTATTGGTGTTGTGTTGGTGTTTTTGTATTGGGCATATATTTGTTTGAATCTTCGAGGGGTTATTTTGAGATGATTAGCAGCCCATTTTACTGTTACTTTGCTGGCTGCATGTTTTTCTATACACCATTTGAGTTCTTTCTTGTTTTTGACTTTAACCATGCATATTGGTGGGGGGTGAAATTATTTTCGTAAAAGACATTTATAACTAAATCCAGAAACATTTAAATCCAAAGCTACGGCTACCTACCTGTTTTTGAGGGGGCGAAGCATTTGCAAAAATTAGGTAAAATAACAACCGTATCTCCTTCTGGAAATGCGTTAGTTAAAGTAGAGAACCCTCCAAAAATAGGCTCTGAAGTTGTCGACGAGAACCTAAACGTTGTCGGTAAAGTTTTCGATATTATTGGGCCAGTCTCAGCCCCATATATAGTAATTAAACCAACCGTTAGGGAACCCGCCAGGTTAGTCAATAAACCGGTGTATTTACTCCTCTCGAAAACACAACGGAGCAAACGAGACAGATGACAAGTGACAATAATCTACATATAACCGAAAAAGAAATCATCACAGCACCAACAGAAGCACCAAAAACACGTGTCTGTCCCGAATGTGGAAGCACCCGACTTATGCACGACTCCGAAGTCTCCGAAATAGTATGCATGGACTGCGGTGTTGTAGTACAACAAAAACTTACTGACCGCGGACCTGAATGGCGCGCTTTTGATGACGAGCAACGCACAAAACGAGCCCGCGTCGGCGCACCCCTCACCTACACTATCCACGACAAAGGCCTATCCACAACCATCGACTGGCATGACCGCGATGTCTATGGAAAAAGCCTCTCACCCGGCCAAAAAGCCCAAGTTTACCGCCTGCGAAAATGGCAACGTCGCATCAGAGTCTCTGATGCAACTGAACGCAACTTGGCCTTTGCCCTCTCCGATCTCACAAAAATCTCAAACAACCTCAACTTACCAAAAAACATTCTCGAAACCGCCTCAGTTATCTACCGTAGAGCAGTCAAAGAACGCCTCATCCGAGGCCGATCCATTCAGGGCGTCACATCAGCATCCCTCTATATAGCATGCAGACAATGTGGACTACCCCGAACCATCGATGAAATCGCCCAAGTCTCCACAGTAAGCAAAAAAGAAATCGGACGAAGCTACCGCTTTCTCATACGCGAACTCGACTACACAATTCCACCCCTAAAACCCAGCCAATACATAACCAAATTCTCCAACAAACTCACCATGCAAGGCAAAGTAGAAGAAATCGCCCACAAAATCCTAGGCTCTGTCAAAGAACTCAAACTAACCTCAGGCAGAGGCCCCACAGGCATCGCAGCAGCCGCAAGCTATATCGCATCAGTATTAACAGGCGAACGCAAAACACAAAGAGAAATCGCCGAAATCGCCCAAGTCACAGAAGTCACAATCCGCAACCGCTACAAAGAACTCGCAGAACGCCTAATGTTCCAAATAAGCATCTAACTCTCCAATCAAAACTCCAAAAACAAACTTTTAGGTAGCCTCCGAAAACCTCTTGGGTAGCAATTATGGTGTGTAGTAAAGGTTGTGAATGGGAATTGTATGGGTGACTGGTGTATTTATTTTGTTTTTATCGACTTGAAACGTAAAACGTGGGTTTTCTGAGGTTACCTATATAACCATAACATCAAAAACCCAAACATCAAACATAAAACAGCCCAAAAACGATCAAACATATTTCCCTTTATAGCTGATTATTTTAAATTTTGCGCTGTATTATAACCTTTATTGTGACGCATAGCATAGATTTCTGAGAATCGCCCTAGCTTACAAACAAAAAAGACATACAAAAAACAAGTTTTCGAAATCTTTGGCATCCCCAAAAGAACATACCACAACTGGACAAACCTAAAACAAAAAACAGGCAACCTAAAACCAAAAAAAATACAGCCCACACAAAAAAATAGACCACAAAACAGCTCAAACAACACACAAAAAACACCCCGACACACACCCAAAAATAACTCACAAAACACTTCAACGCTAAAACCCCCTCAACACATGTTGCCCTTGTAAAACTATGGATAACACGTAAAAAATATTTACCTGCAACGGAAAATTCGAAAAAGACAAACAAACCTTCCTATAAACTCTCCAAGATTTCAGAGTCAAAACGTTTCTATATTGATAAATGCAATGTGAAAAAGGATTTAATACGCGAATACGGTAGTGCACCAAGATGTAGGCGTGTTGAAGATACAAAGCGCGGGCGTAGATTTCATCGGTTAAATGTTGTGGGCGGCTTGTTTGGTGGCAGGGTGGTGGCATCGCTTTGTTATGAGTATTCTACTTGTGGTGTGTTTTTTGAGGTTGGTTTGTGGATCAGTTTTTGTCTTGTGTGCTTGTTGGTGTTATGGTTATTTTGGATAGGGTTTCTTTTCATTGGAGGAAAAATTTGTTGTTTATTGCTGAGCGGGTTGGTGTTGATTTGTTGTTTTTGCCTGCTTATTCTTGCGGATTTTAGCAGTGTTGAGTGTTGGTGGGTTAATTTGAAGCGTGTTTTGCCTGATTTGATGTTTGGATGTGTGACTTTACAGGAGCTGTGTACACTCACTTTGGAGAGTGTAACTCTTAAACTATTCCACTGTATCAAAGAGGTTGGCAACAAAATGTTCACGCCCCTATTTACCACCAAATCAAAAGGTCAAGGACTATGTTTAGCCGTTGTTAAACGCCTCACAGAGGCACTAAACGGCAACATCACATTTGAAAGAGAAGCAGGCAAAGGGACACATTCACCGTTGAACACCCCAAACAACCTCCTCAACAGACATATAAAAAGTTAGGCGGTTTCAGAGGAGTCCCAGAGAAACTGGAAATACTCCCGTGCAAACCCCACTAACCCCACATGATTACTCCAAATAACAAGGCTAGGTTTATCCTCGCCTAAAAACAGCATGGCTTCTTTACCATCGGCTATGATGCCGCCGCCAAACATGTGATCACGAATACGCAATGCACCCAACCCAGAGTATTTTTTAATGAACTGCCAATCCTCTTTTTTTCCCTCTGCCATCAACTTCATGGTGACAGACTTTTTAAGACCCGAACCAAACAACGGTTCAGCAAGTGCAATTAGGGGTTTAGCGAACTCGGGCGTGGCAACCACAATTTCAACAGAAGCTTTCTTGAAAATCTCCTCAAGCTTTGTGAGTACCGCCTGCTGGCCGCGCAGAATCAGCATATCAGGACGTTCGACAAGGTCACGTTTCTCATAGAGAGGCTGGAGAGTTTCAGCGATAGTATTTTCCCAGCAGACATATTTGTCCTCAAGACGCAGTTTGGTTGATCGGGTAGCTTCTATGGGAGGCACTGGATAATACTTAAATGGACGGCTTTCGCCGCTTTTAATCCAGCCTTTATCTTTGAGGCTGTTTAGGACCTCATACATTTTACTGTAGGGTACACTAGCTTGACTGCTAATTTCCATAGCCGTCATCTCACCGCCAGCTAGCAAAACGATGTATGCATCGATTTCGTAGGCGTTTAGGCCCATTTCTCGCAGGGTACTGCGGGTTTCCTCATTTGCTGTCATGCTTTCCCCTCAATCACCGTAGGAAACGTTTGGAAACCTTATTATCATCATTTGACTCTTAAGCCCTTCGAAAAGAAAGTAGTCTATCCTCCAGAAGGCACTGATATGAAAGATATTAAACAGACTCAAAGCATCTGTCCTGAATGCCTCAAACCTCTTGATGCAACCATCTATGAGGAACAAGGCAAAGTATTTATTAAAAAAACCTGCCCCAAACATGGGCTATATAGTGAACTCTATTGGTCAGACTATGATCAATATGTTCGGGCTGAAAAGTTTCGTTGCGAGGGCACCGGTGTTGAGAATCCTCACACTGAGAAAAAAATGAATTGCCCAAGTGACTGTGGTATTTGCCCACAGCATAAAAGCCACACAGCACTGGCAATCATAGATATTACTAATCGATGTAACCTCAAATGTCCTGTCTGCTTTGCTAATGCAAACTATGCCGGCTATGTCTATGAACCGACGATGGAGCAGGTTGTGAATATGCTAAAGAATTTGCGTGCAACCAAACCAGTACCAGCACAGGCGCTTCAATTTAGCGGTGGAGAACCCACCATACGCAAAGAACTCCTTGATATGATTCGAAAAGCAAAAGAACTTGGCTTTAACCATGTTGAAGTTAACACCAATGGGCTACGCTTAAGCCAAGATGTAGAGTTTTGTAAACAGCTAAAAGAAGCAGGGGTCAGCACGGTTTATCTCCAGTTTGATGGCATAACCCCCGAAGTTTACAAGTACATACGCGGCGTGGATTTGCTTGACATAAAACTAAAGGCGATTGAGAATCTACGAGCCGCGGGCTGGAATAGTGCCGTATTGGTGGTCACATTAGTAAAGGGTGTTAATGACAATCAGATAGGCGATATTGTTGATTTTGCCGCAAAAAACAGTGATGTTATTCGATGTATAAATGTCCAACCCGTCTCACTATGCGGACGTCTACCAGCTGATGAGCGCGAAAAGATGCGTATAACCATTCCTGACTTTATGGCAAAAGTTGAAGAACAAACACAGGGCGTCATCAAGGTCAGCGATTTCTATCCGGTTCCAGTTGTGGTTCCTGTCTCTAAAGCAGTAGGAGCCATGAAAGATAAGCGCTATGTCGAATTCACCGCTCATCCCCACTGCGGCATGGCTACCTTTGTATTTATCGAAAACGGAAAAATCATCCCCATCACACGCTATGGCAATATTGATAAATTTGTTGCCACCTTGCAAGGGGTCTATGATGATGCCGCAAAAAACAACAAAAGCAAAGCTAAACTCCGCCTCATTGGTGCGGGTCGGCATATAAAATTCAGTTTTCTGCGCAAATATGTGCTAAAAGTGCTGGTAAACGGCGACTATAAATCACTAGGCGACTTTGCACGCTCAGCAGTGTTGATTTCATCAATGCACTTTATGGATCCCTACAACTTCGACCTCGAACGCGTCCAGAGTTGTGTTGTACACTATGCGGTACCGGGAGGACGCATCATACCGTTTTGCACCATGAACTCTATTCACCGTGCTGAGATAGAAAAGAAATTTGGCGTGCCCATTAAAGAATGGCAAGATAAGCATAAGGTTGAAATAAGCCAGACAATCTAGATGTGAATTAAAACTATTTAGCAAGGTGAAAAATCAATGGGTGGAAAAAAGAAGCTCGGCATAAAGCAAATGGAAAAACAACAAGAAGACAAAGCAGAAGATAAATCAAAAGACAAGAAAGACAAAAAGGCAGGGGGTCCCCCACAGAAGAAAACAACCATAAGCATCATGGCTCCCGATGTTAAAGACGATAAAATCGTTGCAGAAGTCAAAAAAATGAATGTGCTAACACCATACGCAGTTGCAACCCGCTATGGTATACGCATCAGTGCAGCAAAAGACTTCCTTGAGCAACTAGAAAACAATGGTGCAATCCAACTCGTCTCTGGAAGCCACAGCTTAAAAATCTACAAGCCAGTCGCGTAATGCGGACTTGTGCTTTTTAATTTTTTGGAGTTTATTTGCTTGAGTTTTCCTGAAAAAGTATACACCAGTAAAGAACTTAAAACGGCTATGACCCTCATAGATCAAGGATACAAACACGACCTAAGCATTGATGGCAAATCTGATTTTATCAAAAAAGTCAAAGAAGCCCTCGAACATCTAAAAACTGCAGACTATTACGAATATTTACAGACCTACATCCGAAGAATCATAGAAATTGATGGCATGACCCAACTTCGCGAAACAGAAGTTTCCATCTGGGCAAACAAGTTTGCAGTAGACAACCCCGTAGATGCCGCCAGCCTCTTTGTTCAAAAAGCATCCAGCATGCATGAGTACATGCAAGGCAAACTCTACTACGGAGGCCCCGCAGAAAAACGCTCAATCGCTAAACGTGTAGAATTTCTTGAGGCTCTCAAAGAAAAAAGCAAAGACAAAGAAATTAAAGAAGAATGTGAACGGCTCCTAAAGCTGTGGAAAGACAGCTCCCTCTAACTCTTTTTAAGATGAAAGAAGAACAACTTTGATAGTTGAACCGCTCTTAACCTGCTGGAACAACTCCAAGTTACCTGTAATTTTTCCCAATACGTTCACAGGACTATAGGGTTGACTCTTACCATAGAAAACACACAAAGCACCGCCCATGGGCCAAAACGCAATAGTCCCCGCCTCAACGGTGGGTTTGGCTTTTTCTTCGCCCATCTTTAGAGGAATTTCAAAATAAACCTCCTCTTTCCACAAAGCGACTCGACCCTCCATAGGCAACTTGCGCACAATGGCATCTATAGTTCGTGGCGCTAAAAAGCGAACGAGTTCACCTTCAGCTTCACCTAAAGCTTCAAGGAGGAATTTAATTTTTATACGGGAAACGCCTTCATCGTTACTCACACTGTATAACCCCTTTAGAAAATAACAAATTACAAAGTGTATGGTCAAAGGGTAATTTAACGTTATCTCAAATTTACTCAAACCAACTATAGTCAGATAGAGTTTTGATGTTTAAATCAATAGATCTTAATAATGATTAGGGTTTTGTTGGTGAAACGAAGGTTTTATTAGCGTATGGATGTGTTATTTGTCTTTTTGGGCTGTTTAAATGATAAATTACGCCAGTTTATCTAAAAAACCAGAACATTTCAGAAACTTTTCAGGTCCAACCATAGAGGAATTCAACACCTTAAACCAAACAATAACTCAAAAATATCCAGCATACGAACAAAAACGACTACTAAGATCCAACATAAAAAGAAACATTGCTACAGGACACCCTACAAACTTGACCTAACCGCCCACCCATACAGCACATATACTACAAACCACACACCCCTCAACCCTTAACTTGACCCACAACTAAGCACTTGGTTTTTTGACTAACCCGCAATACCACTGACAAACATTATTCGGGCTATTTCGACGAACAACAACACCC
>Ga0209737_10001490_pt1 | contig 16810 bp, 16 predicted proteins | sample TergutCu122P3_FD_187284 | JGI IMG/M metagenome (GOLD analysis project Ga0209737, IMG submission 187284) | Cubitermes ugandensis P3 segment gut microbial communities from Kakamega Forest, Kenya - Cu122 P3 (SPAdes) (version 2) | ecosystem: Host-associated > Arthropoda: Insects > Digestive system...
GAAAAAAATATTTGCAAATTCGCCTTTCATTCAAAATCTAAACCTTATACTCAATAAACCAAGTTTTGACGTTGAGGCAGTTTTTGATGATGAAAATTTTATAATGCTCAAAAATTTTATTGTCGAAAAGACAGAAAAAACAAAAAATTTTCAGATAGAAAAAAATGGCAAAATCTTTGACATTCAAGCAATTATATTTGAAGACGAAAGTTTTGAGATAGACATAAAAGATATTACCAAAACGGAAAAAAATCGTCTTCTCAAACAGGAAATGACCAACAATATCGCGCACGAACTTCGCACGCCTGTGGCAAGTTTACACGCCTATTTAGAAACGCTCAGCGAACAGGACTTATCACCCGAAAAACGCCAACAATTCACAGAACGCGCTTATATTCAGTCGATTAGATTAGTTGCTTTGATTGAAGATGTCGGCTTGTTGAGCAAAATTGAGGAAAATCCATCAAGGTTTCCAATGGAAAAACTCAGCATTGCGCAACTTTTTAACGACCTGCGCATTGATTTGTCTGAAAAATTACGTAAAAAAAATATTTCTCTGCAAATAATTGTAGATGAGCAACTTAAAATCAATGGAAACTACACTTTGCTCTATTCTGTTTTTCGTAATTTGATGGACAACAGCATTGCATACAGCGGCGAAAACATTGATATTGAGATAAATAACTACTTACAAGACGAAAAATTTTTGTATTTCTCCTATTCCGACAACGGCGTTGGTATTGACGATAAACATATTAACCGCCTTTTTGAACGTTTTTACCGCGTTCAAGAGGGGCGCACCCGTGAAAACGGCGGTTCGGGTTTAGGACTTTCAATCGTTAGAAATGCCATTCTACTGCACGGTGGCAAAATTCAAGCTCGCACTCGCGAAGGCGGCGGGTTGGAATTTTTATTTACGATAAAAAAATAAAAAAAACCTGTTAAGTTTTAAAACTTAGCAGGTTTTTGTACCTTTGCAAAAATATTAATCACTAACCATTAATCACTATAAAAAATGGATATTTTTGAAAAAATCAGCGAAGACATCAAAAAAGCGATGCTCGCAAAGAATAAAATTGAACTTGAAGCGTTGCGCAACATAAAAAAGGAATTGCTCGAAGCGAAGACCTCAAAAGAGAGTGCGGGCGAACTCACAGATGCAACTTCGTTAAAAATTATCGGCAAACTTGTTAAGCAAAGCAAAGATGCGGCAACTCTTTTTAAAGAACAAAACCGCGCCGACTTGGCAGAGGAATATCTTGCGCAAGTTGCTTTTATGGAACGCTATTTGCCTGCGCAAATGTCTGAAAGTGAGATAGAAAATGCAGTTAAAGCGATTATTGCGCAAGTCGGTGCAACTTCGTTGCAGGACTTGGGCAAAGTTATGGGTGTTGCATCAAAACAACTTGCAGGTAAAGCAGATGGCAGACAAATTTCCGAGAAAGTGAAACAACTGTTAAGTTAAAATGGCTACTCTTTATCTCATTCCAACGCCTGTTGGCAACCTCGAAGATATTACTTTGCGGGCTATTCGGTTGCTCAAAGAGGTTGATTTGATTTTGGCGGAAGATACGCGCACAACCAACATTCTTTTAAAACATTTCGACATCAAAACAAAATGTGCTTCGCATCATAAATTCAACGAACATCAGAGTGTTGAACAGATTTCGGACAAGATTTTGGCAGGCGCAAATATCGCTCTTGTAACTGATGCAGGAACGCCTGCGATTTCTGACCCCGGTTTTTTGTTGGTGCGGGCTTGTGTGCAGAAAAATATAAGGGTTGAGTGCCTGCCCGGTGCAACCGCTTTTGTACCTGCGCTCGTTAATTCGGCTTTGCCTTGCGAAAAATTTTGCTTTGAGGGTTTTGTGCCGCAGAAGAAGGGTAGGGTATCGTTTGTTTCCGCTCTAAAAGAGGAAACGCAGACAATGATTTTTTATGAATCGCCGTTTAGGGTTATCAAAACGCTAACCTTGTTTGCCGAAGTTTTTGGCGAGGAGAGAAAAGCATCGGTCAGCCGTGAAATTTCCAAAAAATTTGAAGAAACCATAAGGGGAACGCTCGCAGAATTAATACAACATTTTACTGAAAAACCACCAAAAGGCGAGTTTGTTATTGTAGTTGCGGGGAAGTAACAAAAAACAAAAAGTTCTATTTGTTAATTGTAATTAATAATCTCAGGGGTGTGTTGTTTTTTTTATACCTTTGCAAAAAATCACAAAAATTTTGTTAAACAAATTAATAATTATCACAATGTCAAATCTAAGTAAATTCAACTTCACCAAAGAAGTAGATGAGGTTCTAAAAAACAGTCCTAAGGTTATTGTGCCAAAAACCAGAGACGAGTTAATTAAAATGGCGTTTGGTGGCGGAGATGCCAATGTTTTTTCCGTATGCTATGATGTAAATGGCAAGCCGTACGAAGAGGCAATAGTTACTCGTTGCAAAAACGGTGCGGCAGTAAATTACACAGAGGACTATATGCGCAGGCGCGACCCTGAATGTCTTATAATTGGTGATGACAAGCCGACTGATAAGCCGCGATATAAAGACGTTTTCAATAAAGATTTTGGAGCGTTAAAAAAGGAGACCTTTGAGTGGCTTAAAACTCAGGAGTTGGCAGTTGTGCCTGTTATGGTAGGTGGTTGTAGTTTTGGATACGAAGCAGTATTGATTGCACCGACAAATGCAGGTTTTTTCGCTTGCGGACTCGCAGATTTGCAGTATTTTCAGAACATTGATGAGTATGAAGGTACTTTTACACCTAAGGTTGTGATATATTTAGCACCACCTTTCAGACACACACATTTTGACGGACAGCAAATAGTTGTGCATAATCGTTTGGACGAAGTTTATGAACTGTTTGCATACAACTTGTACCCGGGACCAAGTGCTAAAAAAGGGATTTACGGCTTCTTGCTTGATGTGGGTGAGCGTGAAGGTTGGACTGCGGTTCATACAGCGGCTGTGAAAATTGTTACTCCGTATGAAAACGAGATTGTTGTGATGCACGAAGGGGCGTCTGGCGGCGGCAAAAGCGAAATGTGCGAACATATTCACGCTGAGCCGGACGGAAGAATTTTGCTTGGCACAAACCTTAAAACCAACGAGAAATTTTATCTTCATATAGAAGAGCCGTGCGAACTGCACCCAATTGCAGACGATATTGCTATCTGTCATCCAAAAATTCAAAACGACAGCGGTAAATTGGTCATTAAAGATGTAGAAGCCGGTTGGTTTATCAGAGTTGACCATATAAAAGAGTACGGAGTTGACCCATATTTGGAAAAATCCTGTATTATGCCAAAAGAACCTCTCCTGTTTTTGAATTTGCAGGCAGAGCCAAAATCTACTTGTTTAATTTGGGAACACACTCTTGACTCAAACGGAAAACCTTGTCCTAACCCGCGTATTGTTTTTCCACGTAGATTGATGAATAATATTGTAAATGAGCCTGTTGAAATTGATATTAGAAGTTTTGGCGTAAGAACTCCTCCGTGTAGCAAAGATAATCCTTCTTACGGAATTATCGGACTTATGCACATACTTCCGCCGGCGCTTGGTTGGTTGTGGAGATTGGTTGCGCCGCGCGGATACGCCAACCCAAGTATAGTAGATACCGAAGTAGGTATGACCAGCGAAGGTATTGGCTCTTACGGACCATTCTTGACAGGGTCAGCAGTTACACAGGCAAACCTTTTGTTAGAACAGATAGTAAATACACCCAACACTCGTTATATTTTGTTGCCGAACCAACACATTGGAAACTATGCGGTAGGCTTTATGCCTCAGTGGATTGCGCGTGAATACATAGCACGGCGCGGTAGTGCGAAGTTTAAACCCAACCATTTGACACCTGCGCGTTTGCCTATTTTGGGCTTCTGTCTTGAAAGTATGAAAGTTGAAGGGCAGTATATTCGCACAGGATTTTTGCAACCCGAAGCGCAATCAAGAGTAGGAGTTGAAGGTTACGACAAAGGAGCGAAGATTTTAACGGATTTCTTCAAACAGGAACTTCAAAAATATAACACTCCCGAGTTGCATCCGTTGGGCAAAAAAATCATCGAGTGCTGCCTGAATGACGGAACGCTTGAAGATTATTTAGAGTTTATTCCGATTCGATATTAAAGGAATAGTATCAAAAAAACGCAGTAGATAAATATTTACTGCGTTTTTTCTTGTAAAGTAAAATCCTGCTGTCGCGATTTTGCAAATCATACCTTTTATAGAGATTTTTTTTAAAATCTATAACCAAAATTGGCGCAGAACAAACCTTTGTAACCAATGCCGACTTCGGCACCGCCAAAGAATTTTTTACCAATAGAAACACCAAAAAATGTTACCTGAAAGAAAACATTAAGGTTTGATTTGTCGTTCTCATTTATACTCATTCCCCAGCCTACTGATGCTGCTGAATAAATATTTACAATCGGTCTGTTAAAATACGAAAATCGTAATGACGGAGCAACCGAAATTTTTGTTGAATTATAATAACTATAACCACCACCATATTTATAACGGCGTTCCTCTGTTGGGAAGACATTAACATAAGCACCACACCACAACCATTTTTTTATACGATAGTGATAAGAGAGCGAGTAAGAGCCAAACCCTTTTGGGTCGCCGTATTCCCATATTTGCGTATGAAACATATTATCGCCAACAGAAAGAGCAATTTCATTTTTTGGAAATTCAATTTTTTTAGGTTGTTCGTTAGAAACAACAGCATTTTCTTGGGCAAAAATTATTGATGCACAGGAAATTAATACGATAGTTAAAGTGATTTTTTTCATAAGAAATTAATATTAATAGTTAGTAAATGATTTTTTTTGCAAAGTTATAATTTTTTTTATACATTTTGTCTTGAACCAAGATTTTAGCAAGATTTTTAAGATTAACAGGATTAAAAAAATCTTAGTAATCCTGTTAATCTTGTTAAAATCGTGGTTCAGACAAATTACGGTTTTATTTTTTCTTATTTTTAAACGTGTAACCAAAAGCAACGCCACCCCAATACGGTGTAAAATCTTTAATGGGTATTATTCTATCTTCTTCATAGTGCCTATCAAACCAAAAACCGGGCATATATGCTATTTTAAAGAAAAAACCGCCATTCTCTCTTTGATAACGATAACCTATTCTAAATGGAATATACCACATTCCAGTATATGATGGATAAATAATATCCATCAAATACGATGCTCCAATACCCACTTCAAGATGATGTTTTTTTCCATACAAATAACTGATTTGAGGTGCAAGAAAAATTCCAAAATAATAACTTACCCCAAAATTGAAAGATAATTTATGTTTTTCTTTCAATTTTAATGTGTAATCATATCCAATACTATAATAATAGGCATTTCCCAAACCTTCTGCATATATTGTATGCTGTCCGATTTGTTTTTTTTCTGTATTGAGGGTATCAATACTGTTTTGTGCAAAACAGTTATCATTCAGTAATATGAACGATAGACAAAAAACAATTAATAATAACTTTTTCATACTTTAACAACGTATGGAAAATGGTCGGATGCTTTTGTCTTGAACCAAGATTTTAGCAAGATTTTTTAAGATTAACAGGATTAAAAAAATCTTAGTAATCCTGTTAATCTTATTAAAATCGTGGTTCAGACAAATTACGGTTTTATTTTTTCTTATTTTTAAGCGTGTAACCAAAAGCAACGCCACCCCAATAAGGCACAAATTCTCTAATTACTGAATTATAACCCTCTTCATTGTGCAAATGAAAGAAAAAACTAGGCATATATGCTATTTTAAAGAAAAAACCGCCATTCTCTCTTTGATAACGATAACCTATTCTAAATGGAAGCCACCAAACTCCAGTATATTCAGGATAAATAATATCCATCAAATACGCTGTTCCAACACCCAATTCAAGATGATGTTTTTTCCCATACAAATAACTGATTTGAGGTGCAAGAAAAATTCCAGAAAAATAACTTACCCCAAAATTGAAAGATAGTTTATGTTTTTCTTTCAATTTTAGTGTGTAATCATATCCAATACTATACCAATAGGCACTTCCTAAACCTTCAGCATATATTGTATGCTGTCCGATTGGTTCTTTTTCTGCTTTGAGGGTATCAATACTGCTTTGTGCAAAACAGTTATCATTCAGCAATATGAACGATAGACAAAAAAGAATTAATGATAACTTTTTCATAATATTTGATTATTTTATTTTAACTTTTACAACGTATGGAAAATGGTCGGAATCATAATTGGTTGAATGATAATATGGATAATGGTCTGGATAAAGGTTTGAATCACCTTTAAACTTCCAACCAAGATTTTCAAGAATAGTTAAAGGTACGCCTCTCTCAATAACTTTTCGTTTGGGGTTTGTATTACACTCAAGTATCAAATCTTTTAGAAATCTGCCGTGCGAAGTCCAGTATTTATAAGTTTTGCAATTATCACCTTTCTCTTCATCTTTACACGTTGTTGTGTCGTTAAGCACTTCAAATCCTGCATTTCTAAGGGTGCCTGCTATTGCCGGGTCATAGGGTTCCATATTAAAGTCGCCTGCAAAATAAATTGGTTTTTGGGTGTTTTTAATAACATCTTCATTTAACAGTGTGTTTACCATTGTGTCTATGTGGAATGAACTTAAATGCGCACAAATAAAAACAAAATCCGCAAACTCGGCAATAATATATCCCCTGCGCCCCTCACCTTTAAATTTAATTTTGTTTTTGGTAAATGTTGGTGTGCCCATCGAGGGTTTCCACAATATGGCAATGCCTCCATTCGACAAGCGGGTTAGTCCATACTTTTCCCCTTTATATCCTGTGTTCTCTTTTAGTTTTTTGAATTGACTATTGGCACCGAGAAAACTGACTTCTTGTATAGCAACCACATCAGGATTAACCCCTAAAATAACATCTGCGTGTTTATCGCGTTTTCCTTTTTCACATATATTATAAGTCATCATAGTTAAGTGATTGAGAGCGTCATCATCTATTATCGCCTCAAATTCAGCATCTAATTTTACTTCAAAGCCCGGATTTAACACAATTTCATTACCTGCTGTGTATGTCGTTTTTCCGCTATTGATTACCTGTGTTGATTGAATATTTACAGCCCCATATTCATTATTTCCTGTTTGTGTGCCGGAAATAATTGAGTCAACGACAATAATTTGAGAATTTATATTCCCAAAACACAACGCTGCTATAACAATTATTGAAATATACTTTTTCATAATCTTTACTTTGTTAAAATCATTCTTTTGGTATCCACTATTTTATTGTCTGCAATCAAAGAGTAGAGATACATTCCTGCGCCGTATTGGCTGCCATTTACCACAAAACTTGCATTTCCGCGCTGCGTAATAATATTTTGCGAAAGTTGCCTGCCGTTCATATCATACACGCAAAGCATAGCGGTTGTTACGCTTTGAGGCAGATAAAAAGCAATTTCTGTGCTTTCGTTAAAAGGGTTCGGTACGTTTTGAAACAACTCTGCCTCTATGTTTTCGGAATGGTGGTTTCTTGGCGCATTTTGCGGCGCACCCTTGCCTGTAAGTTCATCTACTTCTGCTCTCAGTTCTTTAACAGACGCAATCAAAAGCGGAATAATACCGATGTAATCAATGCTTAAATAGCCGTTGCCGTCCTCATACACCAAATCGGGATAGAGTTCCTGCACCTCCTGCGCTATCAAACCGTAGTGCCTGTTTTGGAAAAGTTGCGACTCTTCGTCAAACACTTTCATCTGTACAGGCTTCCCAGTAGAGTCGGTGTATTCGGTGTAACGCTGTTTTAAACTATATCGCACAGGAGTAAGGCGAAACATATTTATTACATCTTTCTGGTTTAAATCCGTTACATCTTGCAGATGTTGAGCATCGGAAACGAAAGCTACGCCAACAGAATTAAGTTGATTAGTAATTATTACATCACCGGCAAAATAACCTGCGTATGGTTGCGAAAAATTTATCGCACAGGCGTTAAAATCTACTGCGCCAAATACGCCTGCGCCGTTTGTTATTCCACTATATGCTCCTTTCCTCAAATAACCAAATACTCCAATGTTTCGTCCTTGCGCACTTCCGCCGCCCTTTCCAATAACGCCAAAAGAGATAGCATTGGCACTGCCGCCTGTTAATATACTGTTTCCGGAAACTCCGGCAGTGTAAACCTCTCCTCCTCCAAGTTCAGCAATATATAATATTGGAGAACCGGAAACAGAACTGCTAACTCCGGTGATTGCTCCCTGAGCATTACCAACGGGTTGAGTATTTACTGAAATACCAGTCCGAAAAGTTGTATTTACCCTGAATTGATAGGGAGATACTGTTAAAGGCGGCGTACTTGTAGGATTTATTACAACACCTCCGTTAGATTGTACTTTCAATTGTCCGAAAGCAACAACACTCGCGCATAATGCGCCAAAAATTAAAATAGATTTTTTCATTTAAAATAATTTTTTTTGTTAATAATTAAATTAATATTTAACTATTGTATACAATCTTTCGGCTTTTGCTAATGAACTCTGGACTGTCTTTATCATTGCTCGCATTGGCTTGCAGTCGTTTCCTTTGGCATAATAGCACTCAGTTTGAATACAATTAATAAAATAATTTGGAATTAGATTTTTAATTGCTTGGTTTTTTACGCCTAATGCTATTATGCTTAAATTGCTCGCCTGCAACGGCGTAGAAACCAAAAATATCTTATCTAACCAAAGGTATCGACAAACACCCACCATATAAATAAGCAAGTCTCTACGCTTTTGCAAACGTAGAAATTCTATATGGTCTAAAAAATTTGTCGATTTTTTTGGTTAAAATAATAAAATTTCAAAGAACTTGTTATTTGCAGCATTTCTGCCGCAAATAATTACGCTGCAAATGTATAAACATTTTTTCTATTTACAAAACAATTTTTATAAATTTTTTAATTTTTTATAAAAAATCATTGGTACGGACTTTCCCAATCTTGCTGTTCTTTGATAATGGCAAGATTTTTTTTCTTGCAAACTTGCTTGACAATTAAAATGCTTAATTCATACAAAAAATAGATTGGAAAAAACACTAAAAGCAGCGTAAAAATGTCTGCTGCCGGTGTGATAATTGAAGACAAAATCATTAATGCAACTATAATATGTCGGCGGTAATGACGCATCAATCTATCTGTGAGCAAACCAATTTTCGCCAAAAGCCACGCCACAATGGGCAATTCGGTCATCAAGCCAATCATCAGCGAAAGCATTGTCAGCGTGTCGATGTAAGACGACAGCGTTATCATATTCGGAATGCTTGGGTCTACTTGGTAAGTGGCTAAAAATCTGAAAGATAACGGAAAAATCAGAAAATAATTCAGCAAAACGCCACACATAAAAAGCAGCACTGCAAAAAATATCACGCGCCCCGAATATTTGCGCTCGGTTTGATACAGCGCGGGCGAGATAAAGCGAAAAATCTGATAAACGATATACGGAAAGGCAGCCAAAACGCCCACCCAAAACGCCATACTCAAATGTATCATAAATTGCGATGCAAGTTGAGTGTTGATGAGTTGTGCAGAGAAATCTTCGGGGCAAAGAGGCAAAGAAGTTTTTTGTCCCAAGAAACAGAAAAAACGGTAAGTTACAAAGTCCGATTTTGACGGCGCAAGCAACACATTAAAAAGTTGTTCTTTGCACACAAAAGCAACTACAGCAAAGACAGCAACAACCGCCAAACTCTTGAAAATCACTTTTCTGAGTTCGTCAAGATGTTCCCAAAATGTCTGTTCTTTGGGTATGTTTTCGCTCATTTTTTTGGAGAATCTTCATTGGCAGCGTTGTTTATTTCATCGCTAACGCCATTCACGCCATCTTTGAAACTTTTTACGCCTTTGCCCAAACCGCGCATCAGTTCAGGAATCTTTTTGCCGCCAAAAAGTAGCAGTACCACAAGCGCGATAAGAATAATTTGCATTCCGCTGGGAATACCAAGAATTATAAGTGTGTTCATAAAATTTCTATTAATTATTTTTTTTACAAAAGTAGTCATTTTTCTGCAAAATAATAGTTTTTTTGTAAAAAAATGACGAAAATTTTAAACAAACAGCAAAATAAATAATATAATAATTTGTTAATATATATTCTTTATAAATTTTCTTACACTTTTTTCTAAAAATATTATTCGCTGATTATCAGTTGTTTAGCGTTGTAAAACAATGAAAAAACTATCAATAAAATTGTTGATAAGTTGTTGATAATCTGTTTTGTTTATTGTTGATAAAATTAGTGGGAAAATTTGGTAGATTGTGGGAAAGTATGTAAATTTGTGTCGTAATGTAATAAAAAAATAAAATGACACATTTTGGCGGAACATATAGTGGAAAACTTGACGACAAAGGGCGTGTGCCACTGCCTGCACCCTTTCGAAATCTTCTTGAAGAGGGTGACAAAGAGCAAATCTATTGTCGTATCGGCGAGGTGGCGGATTGCTTAAAAGTCTATACCAAAAGTGCTTTTGATGAAAAATGCGCAAAAATGTATGAAAAGTTTGACGAAGAAAATGATGAAGACGTAGATGAATTTGGAAATACAGATGTTGATTATTTGAACTCTTTTTTTAAAAATTCGTTTCAAATTGCTATTGATTCAACAGGTAGAATTTTGTTGAGTAAAATACTAAAAAACTACATTAAAGCAGAAAACGAAGTTACTTTTTCGGGCAACGGAAAATGTATTCTCATTTCTAAAAAAGAGGTCGAGGAAGACCAAACAGCAAATTTAGAAATGGAAAAAGCGACAAAAGCAAGATTGAGGAGAAAAAAAGAGTTGGGAGTTTAACCCCTCTGTCCTTCGGACATCTCCCCTTTAAAAAAAGGGGAGAATTGAGGAAGTAAAAACAAAACTTTTTAGCACACTCTTGAAATAGAAAACAATTTAAAAACGTAGCACCTAAATGTCCCCTTTTAAAAGGGGACGAGCCGAAGGCGGAGGGGTTAGAAAATATAAAAAAAATGTATCACATTCCTGTTTTAAAAAACGAATCTATCGCGTGGCTGAAAATTGAGCCAAACGGCGTGTATGTCGATTGCACATTTGGCGGCGGCGGGCACTCGGCTGCGATTTTGGCGGAACTCGGCGAAAAGGGGCGTTTGTTTGGTTTTGATAGAGATTTGGACGCTTTTGAAAACACGCTCAACGACAGCAGATTTACATTTGTGCGCGGGAACTTTAAGCATTTGGAGAATTTTTTGAGATATTACGGAATAGAAAAAGTTGATGGAATTTTGGCTGATTTGGGTGTTAGTTCGCACCATTTTGATGAAAGTAAAAGAGGCTTTTCCTACCGCTTTGACGGAAAACTTGATATGCGAATGAACCAAAAAGAGAGTTTGACGGCGGAAAAAGTGTTAAATGATTATTCGGAAGAGAAACTTGCAGATGTTTTTTATTACTACGGCGAAAATCGTCAAGCACGCCAAATTGCGAAAAAAATTGTTGCCGAAAGAGCAAACAAACGCATTGAAACCATTTTTGAGTTTGTGAGAATTTTGTCACCATTTTATGTCAAAGGTCGTGAAAATAAGGAACTTGCACCAATTTTTCAAGCAATAAGAATTGAGGTCAATGGCGAACTCAACGCTCTGAAAAGTTTGCTGCAACAGGCAACCGAAATGCTCGCGCCAAACGGCAGAATAGCAATCATAACTTACCATTCACTCGAAGACAGATTGGTAAAAAACTATTTCAAAACAGGAAATTTTGAAGGAAAAGTAGAAAAGGACTTTTACGGAAATCTCATTGCACCGCTAAAACCTGTTAATAATAAAGTAATTACAGCAACAGAACACGAAATTTTACAAAACCCACGCTCACGAAGTGCGAAACTTCGCATAGCGGAAAAACTAACTCCTAATTCCTAACCCCTAACTCCTAAAATTATGACCCTATTTCAAAAAATAAAATCAGACCTTGACGCGCAAATCGCCAAAGATACGGCTGCGAAAAAAAATCAAAAAGGAATTTCCAACGACAAATTTTCGTGGGGAAATCTTATTGACGGCAGAATATTAACCAGAAAAGGTTTTTTTAGATTTTTCGGGTTGATAGTATTTTTGTGGGTTTTAAGCATCTATTACATCGGCAACCGCTACAAGCACGAAAAATTGATGCGCGAACAAACAAATCTAAACATCAGTTTGCAAAAGGTTGAAAGCGAAAAATTACTGAAAATCGAAGAATTTACCAAAGTCAGCACCCGAACAGCAATCAAAAGAAAATTACAAGAAAAAAATAGTAATTTATCTGATAATGAAACATTTATAAAAATAAAATAAAATAGAAACAACCCGTCATTTCGACTGAAAGGAGAAATCGCGTGTCAAAAAGCAGAAAACTCTACAAACAACACTCGATTTCTCGCTCAACGCTCGAAATGACAGCAACTTATTAACTTACTAACTTATAAACTTATTAACTAAAATGAAAACACTCGACCTAATTTTCGTACTAATTTATATTGCATTGGCAATAGCATTTGTTTGGCGTATCTTTTTTAATAAAAACAAAAATGCCAAAAAAACAATTTATTTCGGCTTTCACATAATCTATTTTGCGCTTGCGCTTGGTTTTGTTTGGAGTTTCAAAAAAATCATTGACATTCAATATTTTAGCGATAAAGATTATGCTACAATCGGTGAAAAACTTAAACCCAAGCCGACAAAAGACTTTCCAAAACGTGGAACGATTTACGCGCTCGATAGAAATGGCGAAAGAGTTATTTTGTCGGAAGATTTGCCCGTTTATAACATCTTTTTCAATGGCGCGCATATACACGCTATCGAAAAAGCGATAAGGGACGGCGAAATCATAATGAACAAAAAAAGATTTAGAGAGGGCGATAATATGAACGATTTTTTCAACGCAACCGACAGCATAAAAGTGCTTGCGCGGCAGTTGAGAGAAAAATTTGGCAGCAAGGCGGTGTGCTACGATGAGTTAATGAAAGCGTATCGCGATAGTAACCCGAAAGCAAGATTATTGCTTGATACAATTATGGATTTTAATATTCTCAAATTAAATGAAATCTCAAATTTCGCGCTGTTCAACGGCAGAGGAAAATACGGAAGTTGTCTTGTTAGAGTGGAAAAAGCAAACCGAACTTTTCCGTTTGGCGATTTGGCAAAAAGAACAATAGGCGATGTTGATAAGCATAAAGACGGCGGTTTTAACAAAGGAGGATACGGAATTGATGCGCAATTTGACTCAATTATGAGAGGCGTTGCGGGCGAAAAGCAAAATTTAAAAATATCAATCAACAAAGAAGTTATTAAAATTGACCCGAAAAAACGCAAACAAAAAGGTGCTGACCTCGTTCTCACGCTTGATATGGAGATACAGGAAATTGTTGCAAACGCTCTTCGTCAGCAGGCGCAAAGATTAGGAGCAGCGCGCGCTTGCGCCATTGTTATGGAGGTGGAAACAGGCGAAATCAAGGCAATGGTAAATTTGGGAGAAAATTACAGAGAGGCGGGAAATAGTTTTAATATGGCGACCTCTTCTATAACCGAACTCGGCAGCGTTTTCAAAGTTCCTTCTATGATTGTTGCGCTCGAAAAGGGCTTGGTTACGCCCGAAAAAATGATTGATGCGGGAAGCACAAAATATAATATCAAAGAAGCGGGAGACAGAAATTTCGGACAAATCTCGGCAAGTGATATTATTTCAAAGTCATCAAACATAGGTATAGTAAATATTATCGGCAAAGCGTTTGAAAACAATCCAAAGGAATATATCGAGTTGCTGCAAAAAACCTACATTGACGCGCCAATGCAATTTGATTTGCCAACCGCAAACATAAATATCGGAAACATAACAAGAGCCGATTTGCCCGCTCGTTCTATCGGTTATGTGGCAATGCCGCCGATTTATATGTTAAGATTTTACAACGCGATAGCAAACAACGGCAAAATGGTTGAGCCGTTTCTTGTTAAAAATATAAGCAAAGAGGGTAAAACCATTAAAGAGGTAAATATTAAGGGAAGAAATATGCCATTTCCTGCAAAAACAAAGGTGGTTGCGGACTCAATTTGTTCTAAAAATACTTTGTTAGCGATACGAAAAATGCTTTTTGAGGTTGTTAATAGCGGCACAGCAAAAGCGCATAAATCATCAATAGTAACTTTTGCAGGCAAAACAGGTACATCAAAACCTAAAAACAACGACCATCAAGCCACTTTTTGCGGTTATTTTCCTGTTGATGCGGCAAATATGAACGCAAAACCAAAATATTCGTGTATTGTGGTAATTTATAAAGAAGATGGAACAATTGGAGGAGCAGAAAGTTGTTATGTATTTAAAAATATTGCTGAGCGAATTTTCATTATGGAAAACACAAGAGAATTTGCGCAATTAGATAATTCTGAAAATAAAATTGATAGAAACGATAGAAAAATTGCTCAGTTGAGTAAGAAAATTTTTAAATAAACTAACAATTCAGTTATTCGAAAATTTCGAATATGTCAATTTGAAACACGCTGTCATTTCGAGCGTTGAGCGAGAAATCTCGTGAGAATTGCAGAAAACAAAACCTAATTTTAAATAAATCAAAAATTAAAAGATATGGAAACAAAAAATGCAAAATATTGGTTTGACAAAGGTTATGACTATGGACAAAAAGGAGAATACCAAAAAGCCATAGAATGCTATGATAAAACAATAGAGTTAGACCCTAATTATGTGTATGTGTATAACAACAAAGGGCATATGTTATATAAATTAGGCAAATATGAAGAAGCAATAAAATATTATGATATAACAATAAAATTAGACCCTAATTATGCATTAGCGTATGACAACAAAGGACGGGCGTTAAATGATTTAGGCAAGTATGAAGAGGCATTAAAATATTATAATATAGCCATAGAGTTAGACCCCAATTATGTGTATGCGTATAACAGCAAAGGAATTTCGTTAAATAGTTTAGGCGATTATCAAAAAGCAATAAAATATTATGATGTGGCAATAAAATTAGACCCTAACTATGTACATTCGTATAACAACAAAGGAGTTTCGTTAAATAAATTAGGCAAATACCAAGAGGCAATAGAATATTTAGATAAAGCAATAGAATTAGATAAAAACTACACAACAGCGTATGATAACAAAGGACTTGTGTTAAATAATTTAGGCAAATACCAAGAGGCAATAAAATATTTAGATAAAGCAATAGAATTAGACCCTAATTATGCGTATGCGTATAACAATAAAGGAAATTCATTAAATAATTTAGGCAAATACCAAGAGGCAATAAAATATTTAGACAAAGCAATAGAGTTAGACCCTAACTACGAATATCCGTATAACAACAAAGGAATTGCGTTAGAAAAATTAGGTAAGTACAAGGAAGCAATAAAAAATTATGAGAGTGCATTGGCTATAAAACCAAACTATTATAACGCTGCTACAAGGAGAAATATCATATTGCTCAATATGCCAACAAATCAAAAGGAAGAGTATAAAAATGAAAAGTTAAAAGAGTTTGATAAAATATTGAATTACGGCTTTACTACTGCTTTTTCTAATATAAACAAAGATGATTTAGAGCAAAAAATAGTAAATAAAATGCCTAAAGATATTAGTACAGCAAGACAGCGTATTGATAAAGATATGGAAGATTTTAAATCTATAACTGACTATGAAACTCAAATTGCAAAATGTACAACAGACGAATTTCCGATAGTAATCACAATATATTATTATATAACAAACAAAATATCATCTGAAGCGGCATCAACTTTATTGTTATATTTTAGAAAAAAAATAGATGATGAGAGTATAGAAAAGTTTCTTGGTATTATGAGAGCAACAGATACTAAAATAGATGTTGTATTTGCCTGTATTGAATTTTTGTTTTCGCTTAGAGATGTTTTTACAACAGAAATTTGGCAAGAAAAAAGTGAATATGAAAAATTTAAAGAGTATTTACCCGAATTTTTAAGAGAGGAACGAAAAAGAATTGGAGATGAAAAGTTTCGCGCAAAATATTATTTTCAAAATAATCTAAAAGAATATAGAAAAATTTTTTGAATTTATAAAAAATAAAAAGTTATGAAATTATCAAAAATTTTACATAATATTTCTTTCGTAGAAAACGATATTGAAATCAACAATATTCAATTCGATTCTCGCAAAGTTGAGAGCGGCGATTTGTTCGTTGCCACTCGCGGCACGGCTGTTGATGGACACGATTTTATTGAAAACGCAATAAAAAAAGGTGCGGCTGTGGTGGTGTGTGAAGAAGATTTTACCGCAAAGAACGCAAAGGAAACGCAAAGCACGCAAAATAATACTTGCGCTCTTTGCGAACCCATTGCGCCCTTTGCGGTAAAACAGCACCTTGCAGATTTCTACGCCGACAATATCAAAATCGGCAACGGCGAGTTGCGTTTTGATTTCAATTTTCCAAACGGAAAAATCGCTGATGTTTTGCTTGGCGTGCCAATTTTGATAAACGTGGAAAATGCCGTTGCGGCAATGGCTTTGGCTTGGCTCAACGGAATGACCGAAGAGGAAATAAAGCGCGGAATTGCCTCATTCAAAGGCATCAAGCGCAGATTTGAAAAGCATCTTGATACGCCGAAAATTTATATTGACGACTATGCGCACCACCCGCAAGAGTTGGCGCAGAGCATAAAATCAGTGAAAAAACTTTATGCCGACAAAAAAGTTATGGGTGTTTTTCAGCCGCATCTGTACAGCCGCACACAGGATTTTTACAAGGAATTTGCAATGGCATTGAATTTGCTTGATGAGGTTGTTTTGGTAGAGATTTACCCTG
>Ga0209737_10001491_pt1 | contig 16769 bp, 14 predicted proteins | sample TergutCu122P3_FD_187284 | JGI IMG/M metagenome (GOLD analysis project Ga0209737, IMG submission 187284) | Cubitermes ugandensis P3 segment gut microbial communities from Kakamega Forest, Kenya - Cu122 P3 (SPAdes) (version 2) | ecosystem: Host-associated > Arthropoda: Insects > Digestive system...
TCACCGGCTCCTTTGCGTTTGTTTCAACTGTTTCGGTTGCCGCTGCACAAGCGGTTTCGATCTTTCCTTCTACTTTCATGCCATCCACCAACCTTGCAATCCAAGCCGGCGAAGAGAGCTTTGCCGCCCTGTTTGAAGAAAGCCTTGCCCTCCAGGAAATGCGTACCGGCGAAGTCATTACCGCCGAAGTCGTGCGCATCGACCAGAATTTTGTGGTCGTCAATGCCGGGCTGAAATCCGAAAGCTATGTGCCGGTCGAAGAATTCCGCAACGATCGCGGCGAAATCGAAGTCCAGATCGGCGATTTCGTGCATGTGGCCATCGATGCCCTCGAAGACGGCTACGGTGAAACCCGCCTGTCGCGCGACAAGGCCAAGCGTATCTCGGCCTGGAACGATCTCGAAAAGGCGCTCAACGAGGGCTCTCTGGTCAGAGGCGTCGTCACCAGCCGCGTCAAGGGCGGTCTGACGGTGATGACCAACAGCATCCGCGCCTTCCTGCCGGGTTCGCTGGTCGACATGCGTCCGGTCAAGGACACCTCGCCGTATGAAGGCAAGGAATTTGAATTCAAGGTCATCAAGCTCGACCGCAAGCGCAATAACGTCGTGGTTTCGCGCCGCGCGGTGCTCGAAGAGTCGATGGGCGAAGAGCGCGATAAGCTGCTCTCCACGCTCAAGGAAGGAACGATCATCAAGGGCGTGGTCAAGAACATCACCGATTACGGCGCGTTCGTCGATCTCGGCGGTATCGACGGCCTGCTGCACATCACCGATCTGGCCTGGCGGCGTGTGCGTCATCCCTCGGAAGTGCTCAATATCGGCGACGAGATCGAAGCCCGGGTGTTGAAGTTCGACCAGGACAAGAACCGCGTCTCGCTCGGCTTGAAGCAGTTGGGCGAAGACCCGTGGGTCGGCATTGCCCGCCGTTATCCGCAGGGCACGCGCATGTTCGGCAAGGTGACGAACATCACCGATTACGGCGCGTTCGTCGAAGTGGAGCAGGGCATCGAAGGTCTGGTGCACGTCTCCGAAATGGACTGGACGAACAAGAACATTCATCCGACCAAGGTCGTGCAGCTTGGCGACGAGGTGGAGGTGATGATTCTCGAAATCGACGAGGATCGCCGCCGCATTTCGCTCGGCATGAAGCAGTGCGCCTCCAACCCGTGGGACGATTTCGCGATCAACCACAAGAAGGGCGACAAGGTGCGTGGCCAGATCAAGTCGATCACCGATTTCGGCGTGTTCATCGGGCTGGAAGGCGGTATCGACGGGCTCGTGCATCTGTCCGACCTGTCCTGGAGCGAGTCGGGCGAAGAAGCCGTGCGCCGCTTCAAGAAGGGCGACGAGGTCGAGGCCGTGGTGCTGGGCATCGACGTGGAGCGCGAGCGCATCTCGCTGGGCGTCAAGCAACTGGAAGGCGATCCCTTCACCAACTTCATTGCCACGCACGAGAAGAACACCGTGGTGCGCGGAACGGTGAAGTCGGTCGAGGCGAGAGGCGCGGTGATTGCGCTGGGCGACGACGTGGAAGGCTATCTGCGCGCGTCCGAAGCCGCGATGCAGCGGGTGGACGATCTGACCACCCTGCTCAAGGAGGGCGCCGAGATCGAAGCTGCCATCATCAACGTCGACCGCAAGACCCGTTCGATCAACCTGTCGATCCGAGCCAAGGATCAGGTCGAACAGAATGAGGTGATGAACAAGCTCGCTTCCGAGAGTGCCGCTTCAACGGGTACGACCAACCTCGGCGCATTGCTCAAAGCCAAGTTGAATGAACAGAAACAATAAGCGGTTTTCGATCATGACCAAATCGGAGCTGGTTTCCAGGCTGGCGGCGCGCTTTCCGCAACTGGTGGTGAAGGATGCCGATTGTGCGGTCAAGATGATTCTCGATGCGATGACCGGAGCGCTTGTAGACGGGCATCGTATCGAAATCCGGGGGTTCGGCAGTTTCGCGCTGAACCACCGACCGCCAAGGGTCAGCCGCAATCCCAAATCCGGCGAAAAGGTGCATGTGCCCGCAAAGCGCATCCCCCATTTCAAGGCTGGCAAGGAATTGCGGGAACGGGTCGATGCTGCCGCGTGAGCACAGGCGGGGCGTGTTTCATGCCCTTCATGTTTTCAAGCGTTTGATTTAAATTGGAAGGCAGCTTAGGCTGCCTTCCTTTTTGTCATGTACTCGGAGATAATGCTGCCCATGCGCGCGCTCGTCTGGTTCGTCCGGTTCATCCTGTTCATCCTGCTGTTCGGCTTCGCGGTCAAAAATGATCACGTCGTGGATCTGCACTTCTTTTTTGGCAACCAGTGGCGTTTCCAGCTGGTGTTCATCATTTTGGTGGCGTTTGCCGTTGGCGCCCTGATGGGAGTGACGGCCACGATTACTTCGCTGTTGCGGCAACGGCGTGAAATTTCCCGTTTGCGCAAGCAACTCGCCCGCGCCGAACTGGCTGCCGCATCGGATGAAACCGTGCACTTATCCGAGTCGTCCTGAAGGCAATGGACATCGAACTCTGGTGGTTACTGGCGCTGCCGCTTTTCTTCGTCATCGGGTGGCTGGCCGCGCGCATCGACATTCGGCAGGTTGTGCAGGAATCGCGCGCGCTTCCGCGTTCCTACCTGAGCGGCCTCAATTTTTTGCTCAATGAGCAGCCGGACAAGGCGATCGACTCTTTCATCGAAGCGGTGCGTATCGACCCGCAGACGGTGGAACTGCATTTTGCGCTGGGTTCGCTGTTTCGACGACGGGGCGAAACCGACCGTGCCATCCGTATCCATCAACTCCTTGTCGACCGTGAGGATCTGACCGAAGAACAGCGCCTTCAGGCGCTCGGCGAGCTGGGGCAGGATTTCCTCAAGGCGGGCCTGCTCGATCGCGCCGAGGCCGTGTTTCTCAAGCTGAAGGGAACGCGCGTCGACGATGTCGCTTCGCGTTACCTGCTGGAGATTTACCAGCAGGAAAAAGACTGGACGAAAGCCATCGGGATCGCCCGTACCCTGCCGGACCACGAAAGCGTGCACTGGCAACGCGATATTGCGGAATTTCACTGCGAACTGGCGGTACAGGCACTGGCGGATTCCCGTTTTTCCGATGTCGATGAACACGTTGGGACGGCCTTGTCGATCAACCGCAAGTGCGTGCGCGCCAGCCTGATTCTCGGCGATTTGCATGCGGCACAGGGCCGTGACGAAGAAGCCCTCGAAGCCTGGAAACGGGTCGAGGCGCAAGACCCGGTCTACCTTTCGCTCGTCGCGCAGCGGGTCATGGATGCATACGGTCGCCTCGAGCGCATCGAGCAGGGACGCTTGCTGCTGCGTTCCTGGCTGGAGCGTCACCCTTCGCTCGATCTGCTCGATGAGTTGTTTCATTGGGAAATAGAAAAAGCCGGCGCACAGGCAGCCTACGGACTGGTGCGCGAAGAATTGCGCCGCAATCCGACCCTGCTCGGTCTGGACAAACTGCTGGAAGCGGCGTTGTTGACCGCGCCAGCCGAGCATCGCAGCGACATCGAACTGATCAAGCAGTTGATTCACGGGCACACGCGCCGGGTCGCGCGTTACCGTTGCGACTCATGCGGCTTCAAGGCCCGACAGTTTTATTGGCGCTGCCCGGCCTGCGGCGGTTGGGAAACCTATCCGCCCCGGCGTACCGAAGAATTCGATCTTGCGCCCTGAAGCGATAAAGGACAAAACACATGAAGATTACGGTTATTGGAACAGGCTATGTCGGACTCGTCAGCGGCGCGTGTCTTGCCGATGTCGGCAACGAAGTGCTTTGCCTCGACGTTGATCCGGAAAAGATTCGCATCCTCGAAGAAGGCGGCCTTCCGATCCATGAACCCGGTTTGTTGGAAATCGTGCAACGCAATGTCCAGGCAGGGCGGTTGTTCTTCACTACGGACATCGAGCGCGCTGCTCTCCACGGTACGGTGCAGTTCATCGCCGTGGGCACGCCGCCGGACGAAGACGGCTCTGCCGACCTGCAATACGTGTTGGCCGCCGCACGCAATATCGGCCGTCACATGGACGGCTACCGGGTCGTCGTCGACAAATCGACGGTTCCGGTCGGCACGGGCGACAAGGTGCGCGCCGCGATTGCCGAAGAACTGGCAGCGCGCGGGGAAGAGATCGCCTTCGCGGTCGTCTCCAATCCCGAATTTCTGAAAGAAGGCGCGGCGCTCGAAGATTTCATGCGCCCGGACCGCATCATCATCGGCACGGAGGACGAACAGGCCGTCGGACTGATGCGCGAGTTGTACGCGCCGTTTCAACGCAATCATGAAAGATTGTTGGTCATGGATATCCGAAGCGCGGAGCTCACCAAGTATGCCGCCAATGCCATGCTTGCCACCCGCATCAGTTTCATGAACGAACTGGCGAATCTCGCGGAAACCCTGGGCGCGGATATCGAACTCGTCCGCCGGGGCATCGGCTCCGACCCGCGCATCGGCTGGGACTTTCTCTACGCGGGTTGCGGCTACGGCGGCTCATGTTTCCCGAAAGACGTGAAAGCCCTGATACGCACCGGGCGCGAGGCCGATCATGATCTGCTGGTGCTGCACGCGGTGGAGGAGGCCAATGAGCGGCAGAAGCGTCTCCTCGTGAACAAGGTTGCCGCCCGTTTTGGAGAGAGGCTGGACGGATTGCGCTTCGCGCTCTGGGGACTGGCGTTCAAGCCCAACACCGACGATATGCGCGAAGCCCCGAGCCGCGTCATCATTGATGAGCTTTCCAGGCGCGGCGCGAACATCACGGCTTACGACCCGGTGGCGACGACTGAGGCCCGCCGTGTTTTCGAGGACAAATACGCGGGGCTATGCTACGTGCCCCGGCCGATGGATGCCGTATTGGGAGCCGATGCGCTCATCATCGTTACCGAATGGAAAGAATTCCGCAGCCCGGATTTCGACTTCATCCGCACCGCCCTCAAACAGCCAGTCATTTTCGACGGCCGTAATCTCTACGATCCTGCGGCGATGCGCCGGTACGGCATCGAGTATTACGGCGTGGGTCGGCGTTAGGGCGGTTTCGATTTAGTTGTGTACTTTCTTGCGTTGTTGCCCCCACCCTAACCCTCCCCCGCAAGCGGGGGAGGGAATCTGTTTCTTTCTCCCCGCAAGCGGGGGAGGGAATCTGTTTCTTTCTCCCCACAAGCGGGGGAGGGAATCTGTTTCTTTCTCCCCGCAAGCGGGGGAGGGAATCTGTTTCTTTCTCCCCGCAAGCGGGGAAGAAAATCATTCTCCTTCCCCCGCTTGCGGGGGAAGGCTGGGATGGGGGCGAGCAGCAAAAAATGTATGCACTTGAACAAAAATTGCTCTAGGGAGAGAGTAAAAGTGGCTGCCGCGCTGATTTTCGACATCGAAACCATCCCGGACGTTGCCGGGCTTCGACGTCTCCACGATCTGCCGGAGGATCTTGCCGACGCAGAAGTCGCCGAATTCGCCTTCCAGCAGCGCCGCGTCGCCAACGGCAGCGACTTTCTCCCGCATTACCAGCACCGGATCGTCACGATTTCCTGCGCGCTCTACAGCCCCGGCCAGTTTCGTGTGTTTTCACTCTCCGAGCCGGATATCACTGAAGGCGAAATCATCCAGCGGTTTTTCGACGGTATCGAAAAATACACGCCGCAACTCGTTTCCTGGAATGGCGGCGGGTTCGACTTGCCGGTGCTTCATTACCGGGGGCTGCTGCATGGCGTCACCGCTCCGCGATACTGGGATCTCGGCGACGGCGATTACGCCGATTCGCGCGAATTCAAGTGGAACAACTACATCAGCCGCTACCATGCCCGCCATCTCGACCTGATGGACTTGCTCGCGCTCTATCAGCCGCGCGCCAATGCTCCGCTCGATGAGCTTGCCAAACTCATGGGGTATCCCGGCAAGCTCGGCATGGACGGCTCCGCCGTGTGGTCGGCCTGGCAGGCCGGGCGGATTGCCGAGATTCGTGATTACTGCGAAACCGACGTCGTCAACACGGGACTCGTCTATCTGCGCTTCCTGAAAATGCGCGGCATTCTCGGCCAGGAAGAATGGAAGCGCGAAGTCATGATGGTGCGTGAAACCCTGGAAAAGATCGACGCGGCGCACTGGAAGGAATTTCTCGCAGCCTGGCCGGTGGATTGACATCAATTTACTCTTTTCGCAAGCGGGAGTAGATGTTCCCCACGCTTCGCGGGAGAAAGAGCTGCAGGAATAAACCAGCGTTTTTATCTTACCAGCATGCCCTTCGAGCTGATGTAGAACCACTCCCCGTTGCGCCAGAGTTGCGCCTTGCCGTTTTCGTCGAAACGCAATTTTTCATTGGGCGAGTCGAGGAAATACCATGCGCTGGTGAGCACATCGGGGGTGGCGGCAGCGGCAGTGGCGGCGGCGGATATCAGTGCGGTCGTGTTGAGAACGACCTGAACCCCGCCGCTGTTATATCTCGCCTTGACCGGCTTGAGGAGGCGAGGGGGGATGATTTCCTTGCCCCTGTTATCGAAGTAACCGTATTTCCGGTTGAGGGAAACCAGCAACAGGCGGGCGTCGCCGGTTGAAAAAATGGCATCGAAAGTCGGGGCAAGGATGATTTCGCCAGCAGTATTGACTAAACCCCATCTCCGATTCGCTTCGACTTTCGCCAATCCATTCCGGAATTCTGTCGCCTTGTCGAAACCGGGTTTGATGACGGTGTCGCCACGCGGGTTGACGTAGCCCCATTTCCCATGGAGTTGTACTGCTGAAAGCTCGTCGCGCCAGACGCCCGATACTGCATCGAAGCCGATGGGAACTGCGATCTGGCCCTGGGCGTTGAAATAGCCCCATTTGTTATTCAATTTGACGGGAACCAGCCCGTAATCGAAATCACCCACTTCGTCGAAGTGCAGCGGAATGATTTCTTCCCCCTTGAGGTTGACGTAGCCCCATTTTCCATCCCGGCTGACTTTCGCCAGTCCGTTGTACCCGAATTTCTCTGCGGCATCGAATCGGGGTGAAATGATGGGGTCCTTGCTGCATTCCCCGAAGTCCATCGAATAGCCCCAACGGCCATCCTTGGCGCGGCTTCTGACCGTCTCTGGCACCAGTATCTTGGGGCAGTACTCCATGCCCGGCGGCCAGGCGACTTCGGTCCTCAGGCATTGCTTGACCCTGTCACAATTTGTCTTGATGACGGAAGGTTTTACCGACTCCATTCTGGGCTGAACCCAGAAAATGCCGACTACAGTAAGCACCAGGACGCAAATGAGAATCGGTAGGCGGTATTTCATTGTGACCTTTTTGGACACGCGTCAAGAACCCCTGACCGGGAGGGTCAGGACGGTTCAAAAAGTTCTACATATTCTAACGTTTCCGTAGTGTACTGTTATATAAATGAAGCGCCAGACCGTATTCTTACGGATACTCAGGGCTCCGCCACGCCGGGCGTGGCGTAACCAGCCAAGGCTGGAAGTGAATGGGGTAATGGGCATTTGTGCGCGGATTGGTTCCATAACCATATTCGCTGCCCGTTTTTAGCGTGTCAAATGAGGATTGCCATTGAGAGTCCCTTTTTTCATCCCGCTTGCCTGCATGATGCTGTCGTCCTTGGCGCGAAGCACAGAAGAACCTTCCTTCAGAGTCGATAAAATCGAATCCGAATCGGCATGCCTGGTTGTTGCAATCAACAAAAGCTTTGCTCCGATCAGCGTTGTGGTGAGGATTGCCGGAGGCGCGCATCGATCCGATCGGGCAGGGCCTTTACGGGATGTGATCGCGCCGAATTCCACGCATGAGATCGCCCGGATTTACGCGAGAGAAAACCGGGAGCCTTGCCGGGTGGAGATGACTTACACGCACAGCGTTGGCAACATTTTCGCCGTGCCTGACAAGCATTACAGGTACCGGCTGCCTTTCAGAAAAGGCGCCAACATTCGCGTTACCCAGGAACCCGATGGCGCTTTGACAACCCATAGGGATGCCTTGAGCCGTTATGCCGTCGATTTCAGTGTTCCCTTGGGAACGCCCGTACTCGCCGCGCGCGCGGGAATCGTGATTGAAACCAGGGATGCCTTCAGCGAAGGACGAGCAGACCGGAAGCTTGCCGAAAAAACCAATCTCGTCTCCATCATGCATGCCGACGGCACCTTTGCCCAGTACGCGCATCTTGCCCCGCACAGCATACCGGTACGCCCCGGCGAGCGGGTCGAAGCAGGGCAGATGATCGGCAAGTCCGGCAAATCGGGTTATGCCGGCGGCCCGCACCTGCACTTCGACTTGCGCCAGGCGCGCATCGGGATGGATGGCGCCGTGAAGCAGGAATCGTTGCCTGTTAGCTTTTACCGGCAGGGAACGGGGAAAAGGATCGTGCTCAAGCGCCGCAGGCTGATTACGGTGGACTAGTTTTCGTTCTCGCTGGCGGTAGATCCGTGCAGCTTCCTTCCGCGACTTCCGCCGCCATGCCGATGGATTCGCACAGGGTCGGGTGCGGGTGGATGGTTTTGCCGATATCGGTTGCGTCCGCCCCCATTTCGATGGCAAGGCAGATTTCTCCGATCAGATCGCCCGCGTGCGTGCCGACGATGCCGCCGCCGAGGATGCGATGGGTCTCGACGTCGAACAGGAGCTTCGTAAAGCCTTCTTCCGCGCCGTTGGCAATGGCGCGGCCGCTTGCGGCCCACGGGAAGACGGCCTTTTTGAACGCTCGGCCTTCCGCTTTGAGGGTCTCTTCGGTTTGGCCCGCCCAGGCGATTTCGGGGTGGGTATAGGCGACGGCGGGAATTTGCAGGGCGTCGAACGCGGTTTTCAGCCCAGCGGCAGCCTCGGCGGCGACGTGGCCTTCATGCACGGCCTTGTGCGCAAGCATCGGGTTGCCGGTGATGTCGCCGATGGCGAAGATGTGCGGGATGTTGGTGCGTTGCCGATGGTCGACGGCGATGAAGCCGCGCTCGGTGACGAACACGCCCGCTTTTTCGGCAGAAATCGTTTTGCCGTTGGGCGAGCGGCCGACCGCAACGAGTACGAGGTCGAACGTTTCCTTCTCTCCAGTGCTGGTGGTGATTTCGATGCCTGCTTTCGTGGCATTTGCGCCGGTGACGCCGGTGTTGAGCAGAATGCGGTCGAAGCGGTGAGCGTTTTTCTTTTCCCAGACTTTCACGAGGTCGCGATCCGTGCCGGGCATAAGGTTGCTGGAGAGTTCCATCACGGTGATGCGCGCGCCCAAGGTGCTGTAGATGGTGGCCATTTCCAGCCCGATGATGCCGCCGCCGATGACGAGCATTTTCTTGGGGATGGCGGTGAGCGCGAGCGCGCCGGTGGAGTCGATGATGCGCGCATCCTCCGGCATGAAGGGCAGCTTTATGGCGTGCGACCCGGCAGCAATGATGGCTTGGGTAAATTTTACGGTGACGACCTGCTTTTCGCCGCTGGCGGAGGCGATGTCGATTTCGAGTCGGTGCGGGTCGACGAATCGCCCTTCGCCTTGCAGGTGCTGCACCTTGCGGCCTTTTGCCATGCCCGCGAGGCCGTCGGTGAGTTTCTTGACGATACCGTTCTTGTGGGCGCGCAATTTATCGAGATCGAGCACGGGGGCGGCAAAGCGCACGCCGCAGTTTTCGAGATGGGCGGTTTCTTCGATACCGGCGGCGACGTGCAACAGCGCCTTGGAAGGAATGCAGCCGACGTTGAGGCAAACGCCCCCAAGGGTGGGGTAGCGTTCGACGAGAATGGTCTTCAGACCCAGATCGGCGGCGCGGAAGGCAGCGGAATAGCCGCCGGGGCCGCCTCCAAGGACGAGCAGATCGCATTCGAGGTCGGAGGGCGACGCATTGGTGGCCGGGGCAGGGGCAGGCGCGCCGGTTTGAGCCGTCACGGCATGAGCGGCAGGGGTTGAGGCCGATGCCTGTTCAATGCGGATCAACAGGCTGCCTTCGGAGACCCTGTCTCCGATTTTGGCCAGTACTTCCCTGACCACGCCTGCTGCTGTTGCGGGGATGTCCATCGTGGCCTTGTCGGATTCCAGCGTGCAGATGGAACTGTCTACCGCGATGGCGTCACCTGGCTTGACGAAGAATTCGATGATGGGTACGTCGGAAAAATCACCGATGTCGGGCACTTTGATGTCTACATGGGGCATGATAGGGCCTTGCTGGTGTGTGAAACGTTTTGCTGCAGAATGACTATTGAATCGTACCACGCGGCGAAGAGGGAGGAAGTGAAATGCAAATGACGGCTCAAATGATCGGCGAGTTCATCGACCGCCGGAATGTGTCGATCGTGGGATCTGTCGGTCAGGACGGTTTTCCAAACATCAAGGCCATGCTCGAACCGCGCAAGCGTGACGGCATCAAGACCTTCTGGTTCACCACCAACACCTCCAGCATGCGCGTGGCGCAGTTTCGCGCCAACCCGAAGGCGTGCATCTATTTCTTCGACCGTGATGCTTTCCGGGGCGTGATGCTACAGGGCAGTATGGAGGTGTGCGAGGATGCGGCGACGAAGGAAATGATCTGGCGCGAGGGCGACACGCTCTATTACCGCGAAGGCGTGACCGATCCGGATTATTGCGTGCTGAAGTTTACTGCCGTGTCCGGGCGCTATTACGCGGAGTTTTCCGCCAGCAGTTTCGAGGTGGAGTGAGCTTGGCCCTGCATGGGCAGGGTTGTCAGTGAGTCAATGACTGGATTTTTTCGCGTGAAAAACCAGTAACTTGCGCAATTTCCTCAACAGGTCTGCCAAGGTCGAGCAGGTTACGCGCAACAGAAAGAAGCCCTTCTTCCCGGCCTTTCGCTTTGCCTCGGGCTTCACCGATTGCCTCACCGCTCTCCTTCGCGGCTTTCATCTGCGCGGCGATATCCCGGCGCAGTTTTTCGCGCGACTCGGCTTCCATCCGCACCTGTTCGTCGGCGGTCAGCGACATCAGTTTTGCAACGGCTTTTTTCACATGCGGGTTTTTTTCGGCCAGCACCATCAGTTCCTCCTCGCTGCGGGCATCCAGAAACTTCAGCCAGTCCCAGAGTTCCGTTTTTTCGCCGTTTGCCGGGAGCTTGGGCAACTCGAGCGTGTCGACTTCCAACAGGTCGGAGAACTGGGAGCCTGTCGCTGGATCACGTAGCGTATACCGATTATGGTAGCTCGTATTTTCGGTGATCAGTACAAAATCCGTGATGATGATGCAGATCGAACGCTGGATTTTCCAGTAGTCGTCACCTTCACCGATCTGCTCTGTGATCAGTTTGCCCAGATAGAAAACGATTCGTTCGCGTATCTGCGGGTGATCGCAGACCTGAATTTCGATGTCGATGATCTTGCCTGTGCGTGTCTTGATTCTGACATCGAGAATGCCCAGCTTGTCGTCCGGGCCTTCGCGGGCCAGAAATGGGTTGGCAATGGTGACTTCATCGTACTCGTCAGGCGGGAGGTCGAGCACGGCCTGCAGGAAGCAGACGAGCGGTTCGATGTCCCGGCTGTCGCCGAAAATCCGTTTGAACAGCGCATCGTTGCGCGGCGAGTAAAAATGCTGACCCATCTTGATGTCTTGGGGTATTTCAGTGTCCAGGAGAGTGTGTGAAATACTAAAGACATATGATAACAGTATTTATCAAAAGCACAAAACAGCGCCGGACTCAACCCCGCGCCCCAGGAAAAACCCCTTCTTCCGTCACCAGCCAATCCATTGCCCGGTCGTGGGCTTGCGGCAGAACGTCGTTTTCGCGGCCAAGCTCGAAGCCGACTCCCACCGTAACCATCCGCATCGCAGCCAGCGTGCGGTCGAAATAGCCGCCGCCGTAGCCGAGCCGGTATCCGCGCGCATCGAACGCATTGAGCGGCACGAGCGCCACATCCGGCGTAACCGCCTCTCCATGCGCCGGAAACGGGATGCCCAGCAGGTCGAGCGCCAGTTCCGCGCCCGGCGTCCAGCGCCGGAAAACGAGCGGCGCATCCTTTTCCAGCACCGCTGGCAAGGCTGCGATGCGGGTTGCGTCCCCGTCCAGCCAGCGGGCGACCCATTCGCGGCAGTCCGCCTCGGCGCGAAACGGCCAGCAGAAAGCCAGCACGCGCGGCGCGAGCTGGCCGATCAATGCATCGAGATGATTCATGATGGACGCTTCCCACACGGCGCGCTTTCGATCCGGCGCGGCTTCCCGCGCGGCCAGCGCGCGCTTGCGCATCGCGGCCCGGCGCGCGCTGGCGGGGATAGATTTTTCCTGTGCGTTCATCCTGGAATCCTTCCGGCGCTCCTCCGTCGGTTCGCCGCTATACTACGCAACTTTTCCGATATACGAAGAGCAGCATCATGGAAGCAGAACGTCAGAATGCCATCGCCGAACGCATCGATGACCTCGCCACGCGCGCACGCGCGCTACGGGGGTATCTTTGACTACGAAGCCAAACTGACCCGGCTGGAAGAAGTCAATCGCGCCCTGGAAGACCCCGCTGTCTGGAGCGATACCGCGCGCGCGCAGGAACTGGGGCGTGAAAAGCGCCAACTCGAAGATGTCGTTCAGACTCTCGGCGCCGCCAGCAGCGATGCGCGCAATCTCAAGGAATTGTTCGATCTCGCCCAGGCCGAAGACGACGACGACACCTTTGAAGCCGTCGAGAGCGATCTGCAATCTCTCGCGGAGATCATCGAAAAGATCGAATTCCGGCGCATGTTCGCCAACCCGATGGACCCGGCCAATTGCTTCGTCGAAATCCAGGCTGGCGCAGGCGGCACCGAGGCGCAGGACTGGGCCTCGATGCTGGAGCGCATGTACCTGCGTTACGCGGAGAAAAAAGGTTTTGCGGTTGAATTGCTCGAAGAGAGCGAAGGGGATGTGGCCGGCATCAAGAACTGCACGATCAAGGTAAACGGCGATTATGCCTACGGGTATCTGCGTACCGAGACGGGCATTCATCGGCTGGTGCGCAAATCCCCGTTCGATTCCAATGCGCGGCGGCACACCAGTTTCAGTTCGGTGTTCGTCTACCCGGAAGTCGATGATTCGATCGAGGTCGAGGTCAATCCCGCAGACTTGCGCATCGACACCTATCGCGCGTCCGGCGCGGGCGGTCAGCACATCAACAAGACCGATTCGGCGGTGCGCATCACCCATCTGCCGACCAACATCGTGGTGCAGTGCCAGAACGACCGTTCGCAGCATCGCAACAAGGACGAGGCCATGAAAATGTTGCGGGCCCGTCTCTATGAACTGGAACTGCGCAAGCGTCAGGCTGAACAGCAAAAGCTCGAAGACAGCAAATCCGACATCGGCTGGGGGCACCAGATTCGCTCTTACGTGCTCGACCAGTCGCGGATCAAGGATTTGCGCACCAACTACGAAGTCGGCAATACCCAGGCCGTGCTCGATGGCGATCTCGACGATTTCATTGGCGCGAGTCTCAAACAGGGGGTTTGACGGCGCCGGGTTTTCTCAGGACATCATTTCCGGATTTCTTCCGTTTGAGGTATCTTGCCTGGCATAGATGCCTTTGTCGTGTGATCGAGCATATGTCGAACGCAACCCCCGTCATTCATATGGCGGGTGACTTAAAACGGAGGGAAACCTGAAAATGCCTGACGATCTGACCCAAGCCCCGTCGCAGTGGTTCATCAACGCAGCGGAATACGGCCGCCGGAACTGCACGTTCAAGATGCTCAATTGCGGCGAGGCGGCTTTTGGAGAGCTGTATCGGGCAATTCAGGAAGCCAAAAGCTCGATCAACTACATCTGCTGGGGCTTTCAGCCCTCGATGTATTTTGTGCGCAACGGCAATACGCCTCCCATCGGGGAATTGCTCGAAAAGAAAGCGCTGCAAGGCGTCAAGGTGCGCGTGCTGTGTTGGGCTTTCCCGGAACTGCCTGTCGTCAACGCGACCGGCGTGCAGGGCGAACCCAACACCCCGGGACGGCAGCCCGGGGCCATTGGGGATCGTCCAAAAACGCACACAAAAAACCAGTACGCGTTTGACCAGTGGTGGTACGCGACTTACGATCGCGCGCAGCAAGGCAAGCAAAGCATCGCCTCGAGCGTCGCGGACAGCAATCCCATATTCGACGCCATTTTTTCGTCTGTGAAGTGTCTGATCAGTCTGTTCAGACCCAAGCAATCCGCCGACTTCACGGCCAAGGAACTGGAAAAAATACGGCAGAACCTGGAATTCCGGACACGCAAATTCACGCTGGCCGAACAGCAGGACATCAAGAACCGGGCCTACACAGACAAGGACATCAGCGCCATGCATCGCATTGCCATGGCCGCTGCCCCGAGTCACCACCAGAAAGTGGTCTTCATCGATGTGGAATCGCCGGGCGAGCATATGGCCTTCGTCATGGGCCACAACACGCTCGACCCCTACTGGGACACGCCCAGACACAGCTTTCACTACCATCCCGATGGGCCGGACAAGGGCCGCAACGTCGCTACCCCCCGGCAAGACCTTTCCAGCCGCGTCACCGGCCCCATCGTGGGCGACCTCTACTCGAATTTCAAATATGCGTGGGAGAAGGAAGGCGGCAAGGGACTGTCTGATCTTTCCGATGCGTACTTCAGGGATTTTCCGCTCTACACCTCGAAACTCGTGGCCTCCGAGGGAGGCAATGCAACTCCTGAAAGCGTCAGGGCCATGCTCGGCAGCATCACGACGGGCGGCGCGCAGATCATCCGCACCCAGGTGCAAAACAAGCCCCCCCGGTTCGACATCCGGGACAGCTACAGGCATGTCGTCAAGAACGCCTCCAATTACATCTATATCGAAAACCAATATTTCCGCTGGCCGCCGATGGCCGAATGGATCAAGGAAGCCGCATTGCAGGCTAAAAAGGCGAGCAAGAAAAACGAGTCGCTTTATCTCTTCGTAGTTACCAACAGCAGCGACGAGGGCGTCGGCTCCGGCACGCAAAAAACCTTCCAGATGCTCGACAGCCTCGGGCGGGCCGATGCCATTCCCGGTATCACGCGCAAGAAACGCATCGACGATCTGAACACCCAGATCAACCAGATTGACCAGGATATAAGAAAGATCAATGGCCAAAACCTGCTGGTGACGAGCGATGCGGTGATCGAGTACTCCCCCAGGATCAGCGCCCAGGACAAGGAGAAAATTGCCGAACTGGAGGCGCAGAAAAAGCAGTTGCAGGGGCAATTGTCAGCCCTGCAGAACGACGCCGCAGGCAAAATCATCCAGCCCGAAGAGCGCCCCGGCCTCAAGATCCACGTCTGCACGCTCACCGCTCCGGATACCCCGGAAGGCAAGCCCTGGCCCGAGGTCTACATTCACTCGAAGCTCATGATGATCGATGATATTTACATGACCCTGGGCAGCGCCAACATCAACACCCGAAGCATGGAAGTGGACAGCGAAATGAACATCGCCCACGCCCAGGCAGACATCACCCGAAAAGCCCGAAAGGAGCTATGGGCCCAGCACACGAACGGGATGGGCGCGCAGGACAACATCAAGCTGGCCTTTGAGGAATGGGGCAGGATCATCGACGAGAACCGGGATAACGAAAGAGATCAGCTTCCTCCCATTGCCTCCCTGCGTGGCTTCCTGCGCACCGATCCCAAGATCAGCGATCTGGATTGAAGTGCACGCAATAGTTTTCTCTGCCTTGTTGCTTGCAGGTTGCAACGTACTCGCACACGACACCTGGAGTCATCGAATGTCCGCCGACCTTTCCACCGACACCGCTCAAACGGAAGAACAACTCGCCTTTACCTGCGCCTATGAGAAGGAGCGCATCCCGTCGCGCGACCCGGAGGCAGACCAACTCTTCCAGTACGCGCACTGGCGTTATCAGAAAAACCTCCTCGATGAAGACCCGGCCGTCTACGCGGAAGTCGAGCGCCTCTACCGGATCGCCGCCGCCTGGGGTCACGACAAGGCGGCCAATAACCTCGCCTTCATGATGATGCGTGGCTACACGCACCAGAGCGACCGCATCACCAAACCCGTCGACATTGCCGAGGAGCTCATCAGCCGGGGCATTCCCGGCGGCTACTATCTGATGGGCTATTTGCTCGATGTGGGCTATGGCGTGGAAAAGGACCCGGAAGCCTCATTGCAATACTTCAGAAAAGCGGCCGATCTCGGCGACCCGGATGCCCAGGCGTTCGTGGGAGAGCAACTGCACAGCATGGGCATCAAGAGGTCTGCGCCCTACCGGGCGGGCAAAGCCATGAAGCGCTGCGCGGCCGATCAGGGACATGCGCAATCGGCCATCGATACGGCCATTGGCCTGAAGAAAAGAAAGCAATACCTCGATGCGCTCAAGTATTTCCAGCTTGCCGCCAAGGCGGGAAGCCCCAAGGGAGCGATCTGGCTGAAACACGCATTCAGCGGCCCCGCCCCGGAGGACCGGATGAACTACATGGGGCAAGCCAGGGATGAAGAACGTGCCGCCCGCTATGAAAGGCTCTGGGACATTCTTTCCAGTTACGACTATCTTCCCGCCACCGTCGACGAAATCGACCAAATCGTCCCCTTGCCGCCAGCCGAGCTTCCCGCATGGGACGGGCAGATCGAATGGGTCAAAAAATGGGAAAAAAACCTGGCCCCTCCGCTGCCTGCCAAGTCGTGCATCGAGGAAATGGCGCGGGCCAAGGGGCTTGATCCCGAGACGGGGTTGCCGGAGAAATCGCCTTCCAATTGAGGGAGGCAACTCCCTCCGGCCCTTCGGGCCACCTCCCTCAGGAGGGAGGCGCGCCCCTTCAACTTATTCCTTGTCGATAGCCTTATAGACCAGCGCGCCCAGAACACCGCCCACGATGGGCGCTACCCAGAACAGCCAGAGTTGCGCGATGGCCTCGCCCCCGGCAAAAAGCGCCAC
>Ga0209737_10001492_pt1 | contig 16766 bp, 15 predicted proteins | sample TergutCu122P3_FD_187284 | JGI IMG/M metagenome (GOLD analysis project Ga0209737, IMG submission 187284) | Cubitermes ugandensis P3 segment gut microbial communities from Kakamega Forest, Kenya - Cu122 P3 (SPAdes) (version 2) | ecosystem: Host-associated > Arthropoda: Insects > Digestive system...
TCTTTTTGAGTTTTCCCTCGAGGAGTGTAAGACAATAATGACCCATAATTAATACTTGATATTTTCATAGTTACTGACTCACTTCAAGAAGTTGTCTCTTGAAAGGCAATTCACCAAGTATTTCTTCTGGATCAGTAAATAGTACTGCACCATAATGTGTTAGATCTTTAATCCATGTTAATGAAGAATCACGCAATAAAGCACTTCTAATAAATAGCGGTCTCCCAAGTCTTAATGCCTCCCAACCTTGATGAAGTGAACCACTACCATCCTTTGCCTCTACAATAATGGTAGCATTAGAAATTAAGGCCATAGTACGATTTCTAATAACAAAATTTTTCGGCGTTACAGAATACCCAATGGGAAACTGGGAAATAACTAAATGTTTTTGCATCAAAAACTCTTGGAGCTTGCGATTTTTAGCCGGATAAAACTTGTCTAAAGGTGTTCCAATAACCGCTATTGTTTGCCCATTTGCTGCAATAGCACCGTTATGTGCCGCAGTATCAATGCCCTCAGCTAACCCACTAACAACTGTAACCTTACGTTTTGCAAAAAAACCTGCCAAAGTTTCAGCTGTGTAAACCCCATTAGACGAAGCTTTTCGAGAACCAATAATAGAAACCCTTGGAGCCAGTAAAGGTAGAGGTATTTGTCCTGCGACGTAAAGTTGATCGGGTGCATATTTTTGCTCAGCATTATTTAACCGTCCAATAAGCGCAGACACGGCACAAATACGGAAAGAGTCCATCCTAAAGGCTTCCTACAAGTTTAGTACATAAATTATTATATAAAGAATATGAAACAACTGTCTAAAGAATATGAAACAACTGTCTAAAACGCAGCATCTGCTTAGCATTACCACTGCTCTGCTTTTTTTATCAAGAGTATTTTTCATCACAGAATGTTTACGTATTGGCTTTCTTGTCACTTTTCTGTGTGCAGTTTATCTGCTGTAGTCTATACAAATACACCTAACCGCATTGCCACTTGGTTTTTAAATTTCTGCATTTCCAAAGGTGATGAAAAATGCAACAGCAACTGTTGATGTGGGTACCGTTTATTTTTACATTAAGTGTTTTAACATTTGCTTCTGTTCTTGATTTTAAGAAAAGGACAGTGCCTAATTGGGTTTGGCTCTTTGCCTATCCCATAGGATGCATAATGACCCTTACAGAATTAGCAATTAACTTGATAGATGTACAAACCATTTTGGTTTCTTTTGGGGTTTCACTGCTTTTGGGAGCTATTTTGCTTTACACTGGCTTCTATGGAGGAGCAGACGTTAAAGCGTTAGTATTTATTGGTTTAACCGTTCCAATGTTGCCTCTCATGCTTAACCCTGTTTTAAGCGTTCCAGCATTACCGTTAGTTTTAGTAGTGTTTTGTAATTCATCCCTCTTAAGCATGGTTTGGCCGTTGTTTATTTTTATTTTGAACCTAAAGGACATCGTGAAAGGAAAACAATTGTTTGAAGGAATTAACCTTACCATACGTGAAAAAGTTTTGTTACTTTTTACAACAAGACGCATACCCATAGAGAAGTTAGGGAAAAACCTACGGTATTTTCCAGCCGAAGAAGTGGTACTTCAAGAGGATGGTAAACCAACTAAAAAGTTGCTACATCTAATGAAAGCAGAAACCAACCTTTCAAAACATGTAAACAAACTAAAGGAACACCCAGAACTATGTGAAAAAGGTGTGCTGGCCTCTCCAACAATACCCGCCACAGCCTTCTTTACACTTGCACTTACAACAGCACCAATAGGCATATTGCTTTTTTGGATAATAACACTCTTTGGAATCAGATAACAACAAAAACTGTTATGGGTTCCAGAGTTTTTCTATGACTTTTTCCTCTACCAATTGACCGTAGAATTCTTTCACAGCCTTCTTCGCGTCTTCTTCGCTGGTCACACCTAAACAGACCATCTTACCTGTGAGGTACACAAGAAACGTTGCTTTAGATTCACCCATTTTATAGACAGATTCTGGAAATTTATCTGGCTCATATAGTGTGTCAAATTCACTAGTAAATTGTTCCAAAGACACCGAGGCCCCAGCCATATTTACTGAGGCAACAATATTTTTTATCCCGCACTCAAAAGTACACTGATTTGAAACCAAACCTTCCGCTTTAAGCAAACTAAGCAAATCAGCTACAGCTTCCTCTGCTTTGGTCTTGGTTTTGGTGCCTGTGCAGACAAATCGACCATTTTTGAAGAGCAAAAAGTTAGCCAAAGGCGACTTTAACTTGAAGGATATCCCAATGAATCTTTTCAAGTCACACTTTGAACCATCCAACTTCAAACATGCAACACCCAAATCCATACCCTCACTAAACGAACCAACCATCACAACATTCTCAACAGTAAACTCAAAGTCAAACAAGACAATCAACAGCAATACAAAACTCGAACAAATAAAAAACTAAAAAATAAAAATACAAACTTGATATACTCGCTCTAAAAATAGAGAACACAACCGATAAATGTGTCACCCTATGTGTATAGGTTTGATATTACTGTCAATATTAAAAAGTTACAATAAATATAAATTGTAAACTATATTTCTTCGAAAAGAACATATACCACATTAGCCTTTTCTTGAAACTATGAGCCAACCTCCTAAAGCTGACATAATTGATGACTACAAAAACAGTGCTTGTTGGCGAAAAGAGTTTTTTCTTTGTCCAACTACCTGGTCTCAGTATCATTTGTCACATCAATGGCAAGGAAATAAACTTGAAGACAAAAGCATCGATCAAATACCTGATAGCCCGGGTATCTATACATTAATTCTGCAACCGAATATTGCAGGACACCCTTCTTGCTCATACCTCATGTATGTGGGGCAGACAGTTTCTTTACGCAACAGATTCAAGGACTACTTGAGAAAAGAGAAACGCGCGAAAGGGAGACCAAAACTCTTTATGTTCTTGAACATGTATGACGGATTTGTCTGCTTTTACTATACACTTATTAGTCAAGATCAACTAAATACCATAGAGAAAGGTCTTTTAATTGCATATCAACCCCCTCTAAATACTGCAATACCTGGAAAAGTGGGGAAAATGCGGAGAGCTTTTTAAATGTCCTTAAAAAAATCTTCTGAACCAGTGGGATCCCAAACACCCTTAATCCTTACAGCTTTGAGAGCGCAAATGGGCGATTGGACATATTATATGACCTTCATGACAATGCAGGAAATATCAAGACGAATTGTTCCAGCACAAACTTTCTCGTCAAGCAAAGTGCTACAAGAATGGCTTCAACGCAAAATTCTAAATGAAAGAAAAAAACAGATTGAACATTATTTAGTCAACCAACCTCAACGATTTTTCAATTCCCTAGTCATTGGAACATACGGTGGTGACCCTCAGTGGAACGAAGTGTTAGTTGATGTTGAACAAACTGGTGGCTTAAAATTGCCTGAAAATTTGCAGGGCGTCATTGGTTTTCTAACTTTAAGTGGTGCAGAAACACTATTTGCAATAGACGGTCAACACAGAGTTGAAGGAATCAGGTTAACTGTAAAAGATCACCCAAACTTTGGAGAAGAAGAGATTCCAATAATTCTTGTAAAAGGAATCGCTGTCTCTGATAGGTTAAAAGATCTTGACGGCTTTCAAAGGACAAGACGGCTTTTTACCACATTAAACCGTTATGCTAAACCAGTAAGCAAGAAAGATATAATTGTACTAGATGAAGACGATGCGATAGCTGTCATTACACGACGACTTATAGAAGAGTACCCATTATTTTCAGAGAGCAAAATTTCAGTGAAAGCCACAACCAATATACCTCTAAATGATAAACTTAGTTTTACTAGCATTAACGCCCTTTATGACGCACTGAATATTTTTCTACGTAACAAACCTAAGTCTGGTTGGAATGAGTTCAAACGATTTTATCCAGGAGACGAAAAGATAGAAGAACTTTATCAAAAATCAATTGAGTTATGGGATACAATGTGTAACATTTTTCCAGCTCTAGCAGAAATGAAAAATAGCAACCCAGACGAGGAGATAGCTGGAAAATATAGAACACGAGATGGTGGCAACATTCTCTTTAGACCAATAGGTCTGTTGTTGTTTATCAAAATAATCAGATTATTAATGGATAATAATGGTTTAAAATTGAACGAAGCTATCGAACGATTAGTGAAGATACCTTTAGAACTATCAAACGAGACTTGGACACATCTACTTTGGAATCCACTTAACCATAGAATAATTTCAAATACGCTAAACCGCAATGTTGCTGAAAAATTGCTTTTTCACGCAACGGGTGGAAACCTGATGAACGTGTTTAAAACAAATAGCGCCGCATTAAGAAATGATATAGCAAATATTAAAAACATTGATAAAGAGAATATAAAACTATCTTTCGACAATTGACACTAACCAGTAGCATAATAAATTGTCGTTTGACTTTCAGATATTTAAGAAAATAAAAGAGTGAAATAGTTATCGCTCTAGAAAAAGTTTATTTGATATAATTCGTGAATAATTTAGGGTTTATAGTGTGCCAAAAGATCGCTATTCCAAACAAAACGCCGTAAACAGAACAACAAGATCAATAAATAAGCCAAGATTTTTAACTAGACCCCTAAGGAAATGCCCTAGTTGCAGACAAGATGCCGTGATAGAAACGCATATCATGTCAGAAAAAGTAATTCTTCGGTGTCGTAATTGCCATCTTAGATATGAGTTAACACGTTTTCCTATTTTCGAAGAAGTTGATTATTACAATAAAATGCTAGACATTTATCGCACTGAGAATTGGACACGCAAATCAGATAAAAGCAATATTACAAACAAAGGCACAGATAAAGAATCTGATGATGGGGGTGCATCTCAAGAAAATAGTAGTAATTGTCCCATATGCAAAATGGGTAATTTATGGGCGAGTGCTTATTTCATTCGTGGATATCAAATAATAAAATGTAACAATGATGATTGCCATGCGACCTTCCAAGCACCAAAAGGAGGTTGTTTCCAAGTGTCAGAAGATAGATGTATTAAGTGTGGTTGGCCGATTGTAACTTCAAAGGATATTCTGACTAAAAGTGCGTGTTTTAACCCAAATTGCGCAAAACAGGGAATTGTAACAATAAAATGAAAAGGTTACTGAGTTTTTAACTCTGTTAGCAGGTTATTCACAATTTCTCTTAAGGGTTGCTCAATTTTTTTGTCAATATCTCCGGGCTCTGGATTAAAAACTTGGTAATACAACATATCTATTCCTCCATTAGCATACTCCTCTGCAATTGAAAACATGCTAGGTATGTTCTCGCCAAATAGGGTATCAACAGTTTTTGTATGTGCTATAGCAATAGCTTTCAGAATAGTTAAATCAGTATCAGTTAATGATCTAACTGGAATAGACCCTGTCTTTTTTTTCAGTGGTTCCTTTTTGTTATTTTTGAAACCTATACCTAACGCAAACATGAACACTTGTTTCATAGTTTTTCCATAAAAAGGTGAAGAAACCTCTTCAATGAGGTGTTCAAATTTTTTGTGTCTATCTCCGACTTCTATAGCTATATCTCGAGGATATAATTTAAACTGTGACATAGGGCACCACCAACGTTTTAGATAACTGTTCATCAAACTTTAATTCATATTCTTTGCCAACAAAAGGCAATAATTTTTCTCTAACACCTTTATTATACTCCTCATCAGTCGCTAGCATAGTCACTTGTGACCCCTTCAAAAACTTAGGAAGTAATGACGCAATATTTTCTTTAGGTTCTTTCGATATTCGCCCAAGAGGTGTATCAATTATAATTGGTGCATCAAAACCTGAAACTTCTCTCAGAGCAGCCAAAAACGACAAAGCTAATACCTGTCTTTCTCCTGCTGAAAGAGAACCTAAGCATTCATCGCCAAATCGATTTATAACAGAGACATTATAGCCTTCGTCAATACTGATTTTTGAAAATTCACCTTTTTTCCAAATTAGACTAAGGAAATATTCTTGTGTTTTTTGTTCTATTGTCTTCCGTATATCATCAATCAACCTTTGTTTAACCCGAATGAACAATTGATATGTTTCGTTTGCAACCTTTATTTTGTTGTTAAGTTGTTGAAAATTAGCTATTTTATCTAGTTCCTTCGTTAAATTTTTGTTTAAATATTCGATAGCGCGAAGTTCTTCCGATATTTTTTGCTCACGTAATTTAATGTCACCAATCAATAAAGTTCTACTTTGATCAAGTTGTTTTTTCTTGATCTCTAGTTGGGAAATCCAGGCTATAACTTTGTCATCTGCATCTTTGACATCTATACCCAAGTCCGTAAATTTTACGGATATACCTTTCAATTCATTCTTTGTATCAAAAATTTCTTGTTGTTTTTTGGACATACTACTTCTTAGTTTATTTTGATTAACAAGAAAAACAGAGGGTTGTTTTAATAATGTGGTAAGTTCAAATTTCAAATTTGTTAATTCTTCAGATATTTCAGATATTTTCGCTTCTTTAAGGAAGTCAGTAACTTTTTGTCGTGCAAGAGATTCCTGTGATATGTCACAACCACAAATACATTCGCCTTTTTCCAAAAGTTCTTTAACAAAAGTGTCTTTCATTTTGGGTGGCAGATCACCTTTTCTCGCAATACCGCGTATCTCATTAAGAGCGTAAGTTATTGCACCGATTGAATAAATTGAGGGCCCAGACTCTAACACTTTATCAATTATTTCTTGTTTTAGCTCTTTATGACTTTTCTCTTGACCTTCCAACTGTTTTTCCAATATGGTTCGTCTTCTTTGAAGTTCTTGAACTAGTGGGACGTTACAATTAATTAGCTCCTTATGATTCTCATCAAGATCATTATTGACGCCCTTTAGCTCTTTTTCATACTCTTTCTTTTCTTCCCTAAGTTTATCGCGTCTTTTTTCGCGTTCAGTTATTTCTTTTTCTATTACATCAACTTGAGGTGTTCCATGATGTCTTAGAGTTCCTCTTATTGACGAAATTGTTTTTTCTAAATGAGTTATTGCCCTGTCAAGAAGCGATAATTGGGAAACGTCTAGTATAGCTTCCTTTACTTTGGCAGAGTTTTCTTCTTTGAAGAATTCGTCTAAACGCTCGCCATCAAAAAAGAAAAAGCCCTTTACACCTTTCGGCAATATACGATTGACAAGAAAATTTTTGTCTAAAGTACTTTTTTTCATAGGCATGTCAGTTCCTTCTTGTTGATATGCCTGAAAATCTGAGGTATCTGCAGTCTTAATGTTGCCATATGGGTCTTTTTTCGTTAGTAATTTACGTTCGAATATTGTATATTCGCCAGCGGAACTTATCATGACAAGTTGAACCCTTGTTTCTATAGTGCTATTTGTAGACATTTCTCGTAATACTGCATCGTTAACTATTGGAAGTCTTTTTCCAGCATATTTGCTGAGATTTTCTTCAGTTCCATACAGGCACCATGTTAAAGCATTCATAAGATTTGTTTTTCCAGCACCATTTACTCCTTGAATAACATTCATATTTTTTTCGTCATCAAAACTAAAGTTAATGGTAACTTTATCGCGGTATTGTCTGAAATTTTCCAGTTCTAACCTTAGAAACTTCAAACACAATCAAATCCTTGTACTTTTTCTGGTAATCTGCGCTTCGTAGAATTCTCTGTATTGTCGATTGTCACTATCTGTTCCCCAGTTTTCCATTTCAAACTGAAGCAGAACTTTCGCGAGTTCTCTGTACATTTGGTTTTTTGACTCTTTATCAATCTCATTCAATATTCGTCTACTTATTGTAGTAAAACTCATTTTTCTGTCTCCAGTGTAATGTGATATTTCGCTGCAATAGGCACCAATTTAGCATATGCTTCTCCAGAATTTATTGCTAAACGGGCAAATTCAATATAACGATTAATTTCTTTATTCATAATTCCTGTTTCCAGACCAAAAAAGATTGGATCTGTTTGTTCAGATATATCTGGAACTACAATGATATCATAAATTGTTGACTTACTCTTTCCTGGATATAGCCGAAGAACTCTTCCCCGTCGTTGAATAAACTCTCGAGGATTTGTAGAACTAGCCATTAAGATAGCTGTCTTTGTTGAAGGCACGTCTACTCCTTCATCCAAACACTTCATTGCAACAAGAACACGATGATTTCCTTGATCAAATGATTGGAGCAAAGTTGTTCTTTCATTAAGACTTTCCTCACAAGTAAATTTGTGCTGAATTATCCCGCGTCTATTGAGTTCATTTTGAACTTCAGATATTTGTTGATCTGAACAATATATTAAGCAATGATCTAAATCAGTTAACTTATCTAAAATTCCACTTAATGCATTGTATTTTTGGGAGGCATTAATTATTATATTCTGTCTCTGAAAACGGAACAAGTCAGCTAGTTCATTACGCTTAGCCTTGTTCTTTTCTTGTTGTAATTGTATCGCAATACTTTTAGTTATTTTTCTATATTGCTCCATTTCCTCAGCATCTAATTCTACGAAAATAGGATAGTACTCATACTTAGTTAAGAAGCCGCATTCAATGGCTTTTTCGAGAGGAAATTGGTAGACAGTCTTATCAAAATATGTTATTAACGTTTGTGTTCCATCTTCATCAAACCAACGAGATGGTGTTGCACTTAGACCTAAACGATATTGATAATCCTCAAGAAGCCCTTTTTGCCGCTCTAAAGAGCCTAGTCCGTGAACTTCGTCAGCGATTAATATTTTTTCGCCAGTAACTGAACCAACTTGATTGATAAATTTGGAGCTTGAAAAAGTATCATGTGTTGTTATAATTACTATATTATCCAAACAATCATTGTTGAAATCAAATATTTTATTCGCTAACTCATTTGACCAAACTGTGGAATTTGAAAATGCTTCTATGACACCTTTGATGTTAAAAGTTGCCAGATTTTCTTTCCATTGCGCAGTTAAATGAATAAAAGGACAAGTTATTACAACTACCATTTTCTTTTTCTCTTGAAGAAGTTTGATAAGACAACCTAAAGCGGTGAATGTTTTGCCCGTTGCAGTTGCCATTTCGAGAATACCTCGTCCAGAGTTGCTAAGCCATGCATTAATAGCATCCTTCTGATAATCACGTAGCGACGGTAACGAATTACCACAGATTTTTTTTAGTGACTTGATATCAATCGGCGCTATATCGATTAATTTTTGTTTAACAGCCATAGGAATTTCATAAATTCTTAATCTTTCTGTTTGACCATACCAGTACTTGTCAAATTTTTGTGTGTCGGATTGAAGATGAGCTAATTCGCCATCCACCCAGCTTCTAAAAATTTTAAATTCTTCAACATTATTTAGCCAAGCAGACGCAGTCTCATTTATTGAGCCGCTAAAAGAGAGAAAATTCCCTTGATTATCCTCTAACACTCCGATTTTTTGGTGAAACAAACCGATTTGAGACGCTGTTTCAAAATCTATCGGTTGACCGCGGTTATCAAACAATACAGCGACTTTTATTTCAAGATCTCTCTTTGCCACTAACCACGCTAAGGCTTTAACATGATCTTCTGCAATTTCATCCGCAATATTTTCAAAATCTTTTAACATAACCGCGGAAAGAATTTTCTCAGTGTTTTCCTTACCATCCAAAATCGCTTGTACATCAGCTTTTTGGAGCTTGGCTCCAACGATTATTTTCATTTTACCGTTATTTTGGATGAATTGGGCAATCCCTTTAGCGGCAACTGCAAGAGCACTTGATGTAAAGAACCCTGCAAGACGGTTGTACCTCTTTGCTCTTGAGAGCACGGGAATATAAAACTCGTTTAGCACGTCATCACTATCGGAATCATAACTTATTTGTAAATTAAGATCTCTGAAGCTCAAATTATTGACTCCGTTGACTGTATAAAGTAACCGAAAACTCCATGATAGGTAGCCTGTACAGAGTAGAGCTTACGCATCAGATTCCCACACTATTCTTGAGCCTCAAATGGAATACCGCTCCCGATGTGGAATTCCACTTTAAGGTAATCATGCGACTAAATACTTTAAATTTTCGGAACCTATACGTCTAACTATTGTTAATTATGTATAAATTAATTGCAAAAAATTAAGTATAACTTTTTTATAGTATTGTCATGTGACGAATCGTCTCATTTTGTTGATTGTTTTTGATAAGAAATCAGCACTGAACGCTATTTCATCTTCTGTATTAAATCGGCTAAACCCTAAACGGATAGCAGTATGTGCCCTTTCCAGACCTAAACCTAAGGCAATGATTACATGCGAAGGTTCAACATTAAACGTAGTACAAGCGGAACCAGTAGAGACCGCAAGTTTACTATTTACCGCCTGAATTAACGCTTTACTTTCAACACCAGCAAAAGAAACATTGATATTATGTACAAGACGCTTAGTAGGATGACCATTTAATTCCACAGGACTGACTTTTTCGCTAAATTGCTGCATCAAATAGTTCGCCCATTTCAGGTATTTGTTATTTTCTTCATCCATAAGAAACGTCGCCCGTTTCAAGGCTGCCGCCATTCCAACGATCCCAGGAACATTTAAAGTTCCTGATCGAATACGCCTTTCATGACCTCCACCAAAAAAGAGAGGCAGAGGTTTTGCAGTTAAATCGTTACCTTTGAAATATAATACACCAATTCCTTTTGGTCCATAGATTTTGTGTCCTGAAAAAGACGCCAAATCAATGTTGCTGGCTTTAACATCAAAAGGTATGTGACCTACTGCTTGTGTAGCATCAGTATGAAAAAGTATGCCATGTTTGTGTGCTATTGTTCCGATTTCATTTATGGGAGCTATTGTTCCGATTTCATTATTTGCAGTCATTACACTTATTAGCGCTGTCTTCTCTGTAATGGCTGCTTCAAGGGCATCAAGATTGATTATGCCTTGGTTATCAACTGGAATGTATGTTACTTTTTTATCTATAGTTTCTAAGTGTTTGCAGGTATCTAGAACAGATTTGTGCTCAGTTACACAGGTGATAATGTGGTTTTTGTCAGGATTCTTTTGGGCAATACCTTGAAGGGCTATGTTATTTGCTTCAGTTGCACCACTTGTAAATATAATATCATCGGGTGAAGCGTTTATGCAGTGTGCAATAGTTTTTCTGGCGTTGTCAACGGCTTCATGAGCTTCAGAGCCAAATGAGTGATCAATACTAGAGGCGTTGCCAAATTTTTCTGTAAAGTACGGCAGCATTTGCTCTAGCACAAAAGGATCAACTGGTGTGGTAGCATGGGAATCTAAGTAAATGGGAAACTTCAAAGTTTATCCTCACTTGGCAGTAGATCTTGAAAGTCTTCCAAAGTCTTAACTTTATCATACAAACTAATGGCGCCACGGTTCATGTGAGCTCGTAGTTGAGAAAAAAGATCCCTGTTGATGTCTAGTCCATCTTTTATGAGTCGCTCTTTTAGTAGAGCTACAAAAAACTTATCCCATTCGCCAGTTAACGTATATCGGTTAATTTCTTGCCCCTCTTCATCATAGTTTTCTGCATTGGGCACTATGGGATCTCTTAATGAAAGACAAAAACCCACTCTACAAAGAATGTTGGGCGTTATTCCTATTCGACCCTTTAGTAAAGAAAGACGATTAGTTGCACTTTTACTTAGTCTTATTCGGTTATAACTCATCTAGCTCCCCCTTATTTGTCCAAAAATACCCTAGTTTAGCAATTGTTTGCCCTTGTTCTGAGTTGTACTCTAAATTGTATGCTTTAGAGATATAAGGTTTCAATTGGTTAAATTGGTCTTGATCAATTTCGGTATTTGTTGAAAAGATAATCATCTGATGCGAGGCATCGATAAAGAAATTGCTCAGAATGCTAGTTCGGTGATCGGTATCAAGACGACCAAGAGGCGTATCTATTATGAACGGTAACACTCTCCCAGAGGTTTTGACGAGGGCCCAAATCATCGCCATAGCATAAATCTGCCGCTCACCTGCAGAAAATTCTGATTTAGATATAACAACCCCTTGATGAGTTAACAAAGTCAAATCAAAAGTATTTTCATCAATTTCTACGGTACTGATTAGGTCATTTTTGCTAAACAAAAGATTAAAACATTCAAGAAAATTATCTCTAAACTCAGCCACCTTTGCAGCTCTTAAACGTTGGAGATATTCATCTATCACTTTTTGTGTCCTCATAGCCAGCTCAAGCCGTTTAACCGATTTATCATACACCCCTTGCTCATTAAACAATTTAGCTTTCTCACGTAACAATAAAACTAGATCATACTCCATTGTTTTAACTTCTTGCTCTATCTGTAATTGTTGTTGCTTTGTTTTCCCCAAGTCTTCACGAAGCACACCTAACGTGAGAAATAATGGCTTTAGAACATCATCTACTGGTGCACTGAAAAGATATTGTTGATTGGTTTCATACTCAGATTTCAGTGCATTGAGTTCTGTTGTTAAATCTCCAAGTTTACTTGGAATCTTTGAGAGGGCTTGATCAATCCACGTAAACAGTTCTTGACGCTCGCTCGCTGAAACCGTGTGTACTGGACCTTTGGAGGCAGTATTCATTTGTTCGATTTTTTTTCTCAAAACAGCAAGAGTTTCAGTGGCAACTAGTTGTTTATCATTTTGGGATAATTTTGAAACATTAAGAAATCCGCCCTTCCCAAATTCTTGCATTAAATCAGCTGCAACATCATTAAGATATGCCAGAGCAGCTTGTCTTTGTTCTTCTTTTGCTTCATTCTGTAAGCGCTCTCGCAAATTTTGACATAACTCAGGAACATATGCAAAAGGTAATAGTTCCGCACATAACTCGCGTATTTCATCTTTTTTGAACTCAATTCTTGCCTCAAGTTCTTTGCCTTGTTTTTCAAGTTTCTCTCGCTGAGAAGCAAACCCCCCACCTTCAGCGGAAATCTTGAGTTCCTGACTATCTATACCACGTTCTATTTGCACCAGCTCATTTTGTAGCGAGGCTTTATTTTGATATGCTGTCTCAAGTTTTTCCTGTATTAATTTTATCTTAGATTCGATTTCAATAAGTCTTTCTTGAAAATCTTTTCCTTCTGGCTGCTGGGTTGCACAATAAATTTTTAAGTCATATTTCAATCGCTCTATCAAATCTATGCCAAGAAGCGAATTTATCGATTCGACTATATGACGATTTACCGCTTGTCCACGAGCTAAGCTTTGAATTTTCTCCCCGTCAAAAAAGAATAACCTTGATAGCCCCAAAGGAATTAACTCCATAAGAAAATTTTGCCACTGCTCCTCATTTACTTGTGCAAGAGGCTTTCCATTCTCTTGAACACATAACGTTTCAACAATTTTTTGTCCATCAGCTATCCAAGATCGCTTAACAAGATAACTATCAATATAGCCTAATTTGGCGTAGTCAAATTCAAGGGTTATTGATACAAAAGTTGCTTTTTTACCCTCAGAGTTTCTGTGAAGACGAGAAAGAATATGTCGATTATAGGCACCATTTGGAATTTTTCTGCCTCTAAAATAGCAACCGTATAGACATATTTTGAAAGCTTCTAGAAAAGTTGTTTTACCTGTACCATTTTTACCACCAAAAAGTATTATCGGCTTGTTCTGGTCAAATGATGACTCGGGTTTTAAATCAAAAGTTTGTTCTCCAGAAAACACGCCAAAATTAGTTAGGGTAATTTGTTTAAATCTCATCTATTGTACCCCAGTGGTTTTTTCTTTTTCCAGATCATTTAGAAATTCTTCTTCGCTACGCCAGTCTTCTGATAGGATTCGATTGATTTTTTTGTATATTGCTGCTCGTTTGCTCATTCCTTTCGATTGGAGAGCTATATCCATTAATCTCATTGGGACGGCTGGCGGAACGTTATGTTTGGCTGCTATGTCGGATAGCAAGTTTTTTTCAGTTATTGAAAAGTTTATATCGTCTCTAACCCAATCTAAATCAGACCCCATGGTTTCACGGTAGATTTTTGGTAGAGAATCTTCCCAATCACTTTCATTTACTTTCCAAAGACGGCGTATTTCAGATAATTCTTCAGGTAATATGAGTTGTAATTTTAGTTCGGGTTTTTTTGTGTTAACTTCTTTTTGTGCTTCTAAGACCATAGTTAATATGCGTTTGCGGGTTTCAAATTTGTATGGTCCTCTTGAGATGCCTGAGCCATTAGTTTTGAGCCATATTTTGCCGTCTTTTCTTTTGTGTTCTCGGTAGAGACATTTGTTTTCAGGGGTTTGTGTTTGAACCAGAAAATCATGTATTTTGAGAAGCGGCATAAGCCATGTCTCTCCTGAATCCATAAGTGCCTTTAATGATTTGTCTTCGGTTACCAGTGTACAAACCCAGCAACCAAAACGACTATTGCCACAGGTGGGTGTTGTGTCATCCACAACTAGTGGGCATTCTCCATCCGCTGTTCGATATAATGCTACTAAATCTCGGTTATCATTACCCCACGGAGAAGGAACTTGGAGAAGATATGACCAAACATCATCAATACTCCACTCTTTAATTGGAGTATAAACAAAGGCACCTGAAAAAGTCGAATGCCTCGACAGAACCGAATTAGGGATTTCATAAAGACTGACCACTTGGGCACGTGTTGCACTTTCTTGTCGGCGAACACCTAGAATTAGCACTACCTCACCATATTTGGAGAGCTGTTCTGTTATGAACTTGTTAGCGGGTCGTATTTTTAGCCGTTCAGTACACCATCTAAACCGCTGAGAAGGCGCAGGGTAGCCTTTTCCAATCAAATTTACCCAAAAACTGTCTGCTATCAACGGGGTCAGTCTATGGGCTACAAAAGGTAGATTATCTTCTTTAGCTTTGGCACTTAATCTCTTATGTGTGTTATCAATAAAATCTATGATTAACGGTGTTTCGACAAGAGTATCTGTGGAGATTACATGTATAGGTTTATGACGTTTATCAGAGGGTAATTGAGATAGGGCATAGAAAATAAGTTGAAGAGCTGTTGTTGAGTCTTTGCCACCACTATAACCTATGACCCATGGCCTTTGATCTGACAGGTAGACAGCTTGGATTTCTTGGTATATGTCTTTTAGTTTTCTTGTTTCGAATACTGAGGGGTTTAATGTTTGATCGGTCATAGTTACCTACGCTTTAAGATTGTTTACAATACTACTTTCGATTGTTTGTTCCTCTGTGCTAAGTGTTATACCTAACTCTTTTTTTAAATAGATAGTCATCAAGTTTAGACTTCTGTTGGATGCATGTATGTTACCGGAAGAAAGGACTCTTCCTTCCCATATTTTGTTGGATTTTAACCAAGTAATTGAGTCCAGTTTTGTGAGTTTGGTCTGCCAATTACCAGGATACTCTGTGACTAGTGCTCGACCTACAATACCTATGGCGTTAAGTGCAATTCCGTGCGCATTTACGTAGTTTTGACGAAATTCATAAGGCTGTAGCTTTCCTTTGATAACTTCTTTCCATTGGGGCATATGATTGGCAATTTCTTGCCAGAATCTTATAGCTAAAGCTGTATTTTTACTATCGATTACACTGTTTTTCTGTTTTACATCCAAAAATGCTTTTGTTGCCTTATAGAGACTACTAAGTGTAAAAAGATCACGTGCTCGGTTTGAAATAGAATCATGTTCGAGATCTATTCTGCCTGAAAATACGTCGACCTTTTCTATTATCTGTTCACAAAGATTTGTGAGGGGATCACGGTGATTGTATAGTATGCCTAAAGATTTTGATGGTTTGATTGCGTTTTTGTTCAAGTCGGCAAACATTTGCTGGCTTCGTTTAAGTCCGCCGTCAATAAAGAAGACAACAGAAATATGCTCAGATGCAAGAGTTGGTACAGCTTTTAATGCCTCTTCTATTGCCGCTCGCCGATGCTGTCCATCGTTGATCACCACGGTTGCGGTCATTGGTATAGCTAAAATACCGACTTTGCTGTGAGGCCCTGTTGCTTGTGTTGCTTGGAAGGTTGCTTTACCATCAATTGAGGCAGTTATTGATGAAAAAACATAGTTTTTGGGATCTTCCGTTAAATATTTTGAAATTGCTGGGACACGTGAATGGTTGAGTAATCTTTGCGATCTAATTTTTGGGGGTAAACTGTTTTCGTTAAATTTGAAAAGTTTAGGAATCATACCAAGAGGGCACATTGCACAATAGTATTCTCTACCAGCTTGTATCCCTCGTACTGCAGGAAAAATATGGCTATATGGATCGGTATTTTTTAGGTCGCAAAGTACGCTTTTCTCTGTTTTAGACATGTTATCTCAACTTACTTCCAAATGTTGTTGGAAGTGAATAAAAAGCTTTTGGAAGTTAAATACAACTTATATATTATTATACTAATTTTGCCGAGACTATTATTGGATAAAATGTGCTGTGCTCAAGGCGATTGATTTACTACAAAATAACAATCACAAGTCTTTAGAAACACTCTTTGCAATTACCAGCTTAAATTAGCAAATAACAATGCTAATTGTCAGATTATCAAATTAATTTGAATTGGACAGACAGCATCTACCCGTTTTGACAGTGAACGAAACAACAATAAAGCAGCACATCAAAAGCATATATGCAGATGCTGAATTGTAGCCTGCTTCAACTTACAAGAAATCCTTGTTAGTTCGAACGGAAGAAAAAAGACAAATCAAGAGAAGCATTGACATTATACTCTTGACATGTGTCTATTCAGGAAATGAGACTGTTATAGCAGACTAGTTTAAATTTTGCGCTGTATTATAGCCTTTGTTATGACGCATAGTATAGATTTCCGTGAAACCGCCATAGCTTACAAACAAAAAGGACACACAATAAAACAAGTTTGTGAAACCT
>Ga0209737_10001493_pt1 | contig 16761 bp, 15 predicted proteins | sample TergutCu122P3_FD_187284 | JGI IMG/M metagenome (GOLD analysis project Ga0209737, IMG submission 187284) | Cubitermes ugandensis P3 segment gut microbial communities from Kakamega Forest, Kenya - Cu122 P3 (SPAdes) (version 2) | ecosystem: Host-associated > Arthropoda: Insects > Digestive system...
GCGACTGCGAGGCGAGTGCGATACGCGGCTACCCCCTATGCGGGGCCTCAATCGCCGGCCCCGCAACGCCCCGCTTTTTGGTTTTTTCGGGGGGGAGCATTGCTCCCCCACACCCCCTGCGATGCCAAGGCATCGCTTGTGGGTATAGGAAAATCGTTTTGCCTTTTGGCACACCACCCTTTATTGTTATCGGGGTGTTTTAGTGGGCTGGCGTTGTTTGGTAAACAAAGAGGGCAGATAAATGGCATACAATAAAGATTTGCATTGCATAGAATTGTGCCTGAGATACATTAAGAAAATGAAGGATGTGTTCGGTGAATTCCATATAAAGAGTCTTGAAGACTTTGAAAATAGCGAGACTTGCCAGCTTGCAATGACCCAGCTGATAACGAATGTTCACGAGCCTTCCAAAAAGATTAATACCGATGTGATAGACAAAATGCCATTGTTTTCAAAGCTAAGAATGCGCATTAAAGTATCGCGCAATATAGCAAGCCATGATTACGAAAGCGTTGATCTGGAGATTGTGTACAGATTGGTGACAAATTTAATCAGGCACGAAGTCATGACAGAATTGGAGAATGCAGCAAATGGACTTAGAAAAAATTAAAGATACCTTTAATCATGCTGAAAAATATCCATATATAAAACGAGTTGGTGTGTTTGGTTCTTATGCGCGCGGCGAAGAGCAGGCAACAAGCGATCTTGACATTTTACTGGACTACGACAATTCCTCAGATGAGTATATGGACGATTTAGCCAGATTTATGGAAGATATAGAAAATATCATTACAATAAAAATTGATTATGTTACTTACAATGGCTTAATGCGAAGCAAAGACACTTCTTTCAAGCAGGAAGTGCTTAAAGAAGTTAAGTGGCTGTATGTTGCAAAACTACGTAACACAACCGACATTGTTTGGCAAGAAGGAGGGTAGATATGTACGAAGGTCTTTTAATCTATCAAGAGGATATCCTGAAGATAAAGCGTGCCATTTTGCAAAGGCGCTATCGTGCCGCTGTGAACGCAAATAGCGAGTTGTTGGGATTGTATTACAGCGTTGGACAATTTATTTCTCTCAATACGAGATCTGGAAAATGGGGAACGGGGGCTATCGAAAGGATCTCAGAACAGCTTCAGGGCGAGATCCCTGGTTTATATGGTTTTTCGCCGTCAAACATGAAAAACATGCGGTCTTTTTTTGAGCAATGGTTTCCAGAACTCGAACCAAATCGGCAGTTACCGACTGGCGATTTGTCGGACGTCGTCATCAATGGCGATTTCGACTCAATTCGCCAGTCATCGACTGGCGAATTTGGTGACGCCAAAATTTCAGCTTTTTTCCGAATAGGGTTCACACATCATGGTGAAATTCTAAAAAAATGCAAAACAGTATCCGAACGATGGTACTATATTCTTCGTTGTGCGGATGAATGCTGGAGTGTCTCCAGCCTAAAGAACCACTTGCGGGCGAATGATTATGCTACCTATGGCAGTATGCCAAACAATTTTGCTTTGACCATAGATGATACCCAACTTGCATTAAAAGCAAAGCGCTCGTTTAAGGACGAGTATCTTTTAGACTTCTTGGATATCAAGGACTCAGATGATTACAGCGAACGCGATATAGAGAATGCCATTGTGAATGATGTCAAGAAATTTATTATGACAATGGGAGAGGGTTTCTGTTTTATCGGGAATCAATATCGAATTCTTGTGGGGGAAGAAGAGTTTTTTGTCGACATGCTATTCTTTAATAGAAATTTACAGTGCCTCGTTGCGTTTGAATTAAAAAAAGACAAGTTTCGTCCAGCGGATTTAGGACAGTTAAGCTTCTATTTGTCAGCTTTAGATAAGTATGTTAGAAAACCTAATGAAAATAAGACCATCGGCATTCTTCTGTGTCAGGAAATGAATCGAATGGTTGTTGAATTGGCGGTTCAGGACTATGACAAGCCACTAGGCGTAGCAACCTATCGATTGGGCATGGAAATACCCGATGCCTACAAGACTTTGGTTCCCTTAATTGATGGCGTTCAGCAAATCGTCATGGAAAGCAACGGCGCGTTGGAGGAACAACAATGACTATCACACGTGTAGAACTGAGAGATTTTTTGGTATTCAAAGGCGAATTCGGCATGGATTTCTGCCCCGGCGTTAATGTGCTGATTGGTGGAAATGGGACTGGGAAGACCACATTAATGAAAGCGATGTATCGATTATGTGATCGCAATCCTGTTGGTATCTCAGGCTATTTTTATGGTGGAATCAGAAAGCAGAATTTTTTTGATTTTGGCCATTTTGAATTGAAATCCGGAACAGATCATTATGGAATTGGTCTTTTTGGAAAAAACGGAAGATACAACAATCGAGGAGAATTGGTTCTCGATCAAATAGAATCGATTTCCAATGAAGATATCAATGAAAACCCTGACGCTTACTTCGATATTTTTAAAGTTATGGCTGACGGATACAAAGTCATTAGTAGTGATTCAACGGGTTTTGTTTTCGGTTCGATAAAGGAACCACCTTTCGATGCCGTATACATTCCAGCGACAGAAATGCTTTCTCATGCACGTGGTTTACTTGCGCTCGACAGAGAACGGTCAATACCCTTTGACAAAACAGAAATCGACATTATCGCAAAGGCCCAACTCTCGCCAACAAGACAACTGACACCAAACGCTACGAAGGTGATGCATGGTCTTACCGAGATAGTCGGTGGAGAAGTTGGATTTGATGGTGACGATTTCTACATCAAAAAAGATGAAGCGAACAGTGGCAGGACTTACTTTAGCTTTGAGGCATCTGGTTATCGCAAGTTGGGTACGCTCTGGAAGCTGCTTCGCAATGGCCTACTCGAATCCGGCACCGTTCTCTTCTGGGACGAACCCGAAAATAGCCTTAACCCAGAACTTGTGCCTGTACTTGTAAAAATTCTGCTAAAGCTGGCGAAGAACGGCGTACAGATATTCATTGCAACACACGATTACAATATTGCTCGATATTTCGACGTGCGAAAAGACAAAAACGTCCCCGTGCTGTTCCACAATCTATCAAAAGGTGATAATGGACAAATCATATGCAGTTCATCACCCAATTACCTTAAATTGCCTAACAATCTTCTTGAGACAGCGAGCGAAGACTTATTTAGAGCTGTTGTGAATGACGGATTTGATATATGAGAGGTTTATGATGAATAACACTATTCTTGAAGAAGGCAATTTGCTGTTTAGCTTTTCAGGTTATTTGGATGTCGAAAAGTTCGATGATCAAAACACAAATCTCCACGGACTGTTACCCGTTGATTTCGTGGCAGAAACTAGCGATAAACTTTGCTTTATTGAGGTAAAGGATTATCAACACCCGCATCCAATGGCGGTAGCAAAGCGTGAAACAAACCGTCAGATGCTTCTCACGTTAGTCTCAAAAAAGGACAACGATGAAGAATGTTCATTATATTGCCATAAAATTGGCAGTAAATTCAAGGACAGTCTACTTCGCAAATATGCGTCAGGCAAAATTGACAAGGAATTCAAGAAAGAAATTATATATATTTTCTTTGTAAACTTTGACGTTTTAGGAGCAAATGAGCGTGGTATGCTTAAAGAAAAAATCAGCAAGCATGTTCCCAGAGGGCTAAAAGACAGTCGCCGCGGTCTGTTGCCTGATATGTCATTCGACCTGGTAAATATGGATCAATTAAAAAATTATGGCATTTTTTGTACGGCTAAGCCGTAAATATAATTATGTATGGAGATGAGCCATTGAAGCTAACACCACGATTGTGTTAACATGTGCCCCGTCGTCGCTTTTGATGGCGCATCAATGCTAACCAGGTGAACAACATGACGTGGATGTCATGACAGTTTTTGAGGTGAACGAAAAAACGACTCATGGAACAGAAAATCGAACAAGACCTGATCAAAAAGCTGGTTGATCTCAAATACATCTACCGCTCGGATATTCGAGATCGAGATGCACTGGAAAATAACTTTCGCGAAAAATTCGAAACATTGAATCAGGTTCGTTTGGAGGACAGCGAATTTTCCCGTCTGCTGGAGCTGATTATCACGCCAGACGTTTTCACCGCTGCCCAAACTTTGCGTGAGTGCAACAGCTTCGAACGCGACGATGGCACACCGCTGTTCTATACCCTGGTCAACATCAAAGACTGGTGCAAGAATACCTTCGAGGTGGTCAACCAACTGCGCATTAATACCGACAACAGTCATCATCGCTACGATGTGCTCCTGCTTATCAACGGTGTGCCCGTCGCACAGATTGAATTGAAAGGTTTGCCCATAAGCCCGCGTAAAGCCATGCAGCAAATCGTGCAGTACAAGAACGACGCTGGCAATGGCTATGGCAAAACGTTGTTATGTTTTCTGCAGCTCTTTATCGTCAGCAACCGGGCAGACACCTGGTATTTTGCGAACAACAACAGCCGCCATTTCAGCTTTGACGCCGACGAGCGTTTTCTGCCTCTGTATCAATACGCCAGCGAGGACAATAAGAAGATCACCCAGTTAGACAGCTTTGCAGAGAAATTTCTTGCCAAGTGCACGCTTGGAGAAATGATCAACCGCTATATGGTGCTGGTAGCCAGCGAGCAGAAGCTCATCATGATGCGCCCCTACCAGATTTATGCCGTCAAGGCCATCGTGGATTGTATCCACCAAAACTGCGGCAACGGCTACATCTGGCACACCACTGGCAGCGGCAAAACGCTCACCTCCTTCAAGGCATCTACCTTGCTTAAGGACAACCCGGACATCGAAAAATGCCTGTTCGTCGTGGATCGCAAAGATCTCGATCGGCAGACGCGGGAAGAATTCAATCGCTTTCAAAAGGGCTGCGTCGAAGAAAACACCCATACCGAAACTTTGGTGCAACGGCTGCTTTCTGACGACTACGCCGATAAGGTAATTGTCACCACCATCCAAAAACTTGGCCTTGCGCTTGATGACAGCACCAAATGCGATGACAATGCCAAACGCAGGCGTAAGGCACGCAACTACAAAGAACAGCTGGAGCCTTTGCGACACAAACGCATGGTGTTCATCTTCGACGAATGTCACCGCTCCCAATTTGGCGACAATCATAAAGCCATCAAGGCATTTTTTCCAAATGCCCAACTATTCGGCTTCACCGGCACGCCCATCTTCGAGAAAAACGCCAGTTACCAGCAGATCGAAGCCCAGCAAGCATCATACAAAACCACAGAAGACATTTTTCAAAAAGAATTGCATGCCTACACCATCACGCATGCCATCGAAGATCGCAATGTCTTGCGCTTTCACATCGACTACTACAAACCAGAAAACCACAGCCCAAAGCTTGGAGAACCGCTGGCCAAAAAAGCCATTGTTGAAGCCATTTTAGAAAAACACGGCGGCGCGACGGCTGACCGTAAGTTCAATGCCATCCTGGCAACAGCCTCCATCAACGATGCCATCCAATATTACAACCTGTTCAAAGAAGTTCAGGCATCCAAACAGGCCACAGACAACAGCTTTAGACCGCTAAACATCGCCTGCGTGTTCTCTCCGCCTGCCGAAGGCAACAAGGACGTACAGCAGATTCAGGAGGACTTGCAGCAAGAGAAGGCAGACAATCAAGAAGCGCCGGAAGAAAAGAAGGCTGCGCTTAAAGCTATCATCGGCAATTACAATCACGCGTATGGCACAAACCACAGCATCCACGAATTTGATCTCTACTATCAGGATGTACAAAAGCGCATCAAGGATCAACAGTATCCCAATCAGGATTTGCCGCATGCGCAAAAGATCGATGTGATCATCGTCGTAGACATGTTGCTCACCGGCTTCGATTCCAAATTTCTGAACACGCTTTATGTGGATAAGACCCTCAAATACCACAGCTTAATCCAGGCCTTTTCGCGTACCAACCGCGTGCTGAATGACACCAAACCCTATGGCAATATTCTGGACTTCCGCCAGCAGCAGGAAGCTGTCAACGATGCCATTGCCTTGTTCTCCGGCGAAAAAATCGAACACGCCAAAGAAATCTGGTTGGTTGATCCCGCGCCGGCGGTTATCGACAAGCTGCAAACCGCGCTCATAAAGCTGGGCGAGTTTATGCAATCCCAGGGGCTGGCCTGCGCCCCGGAAGATGTGCCCAACCTGAAGGGCGATGCGGCGCGCAGTCAGTTCATCACTCTGTTCAAAGAGGTGCAGCGCCTTAAAACCCAGCTCGATCAATATACCGACCTGACGCCGGAACACAAAGGCACCATTGAGCAGATCATCCCCAAGGAGCAGTTGCAGAGCTTCCGTGGCGTCTATCTGGAAACTGCGCAGCAACTGAAGGCCCAACAAGATAAAAGCGGAGACAAAGCCAGCCCGGAAGTGCAACAACTGGATTTCGAGTTCGTGCTGTTTGCCTCCGCCGTGATCGATTACGACTATATCATGAACCTGATCGCCAGCTACACCCAGCAGGTGTCGGGCAAGCAAACCATGACCCGTGAGGAGCTCATTGGCCTGATCCAGGCCGACGCCAAGTTCATTGACGAGCGAGAGAACATTGCCGCCTACATCAAAAAGCTAAGGACCGGCGAAGCCCTGAACGAAAATGATATCCGGCAAGGGTATGAACAGTTTAAGATCGAAAAGAACGCCGGCGAGCTGGCGGAGATCGCCACAAAGCATGGACTGGAAGCCGCTGCGCTGCAAGCCTTTGTGGATCGCATCATGCAGCGTTTGATCTTCGACGGCGAGCAACTCAGCGACCTGCTGGCCCCGCTGGGATTGGGCTGGAAAGCTCGCACAGAAAGGGAGCTGGCACTGATGGAGGATTTGGTTCCCCTGTTACGCAAACTCGCCCAAGGGCACGAGATTTCTGGCTTGAGTGCCTATGAGCAATGAGGAGAGAAGACCATGGAGTCACAGCGAATTCAGACCATGACGGGCACCTTTGAACAGGGTTGCACACAGTCAAAGTGCGCTGATATCATTATCGTTATTTTAGGTGTTGAGTGTGGTAAACGTTCGCTAGAACTCCGAAGGAGTTCAATGTGAATAACCGTCGGTGGAGCATAGCGGAACCGGCGGGTAATGCATCCCCTCCCACACCAGCCCCAGCGGGGCTGAACAAAAGGCTTCATATCTCAGTATCTTGTAGAATTATGCCTCTCAAAACGACTTTACCACCAGCCTGCCCCTTTGAGAGGCATATCATCGCCGACCATTTTGCCGACGTCGGGAAAATGGTCGAACTCGGCTCCTCCGCAGCGGAATATCTCACCTTCGTCGTGACCAGCGGCCAGGGTGGTGGGCCGGATGCCGATGAAAACATCTGGCTGACGCAAAAGATGAGCGCGTATGAGGTGAAGATATGACCGAAGCCGAACTCTTGCAGCAAATTGCCTTGGGCGAAGACAGTCGCCACCAGTTCAAGCGCAACATCACGAACCCCGATGCCCTGGCCGCTGAGCTGGCGGCTTTTTCCAACAGTGGCGGTGGCACCTTGTTGATTGGCGTCAATGATGACGGTTCGATTGCCGGACTGGATACCGCCGACGTGCGTCGCATCAATCAACTGTTGTCTAATGCCGCCACCCAGCACCTGCGCCCGCCAGTGCACCCTTTCACAGAAAACATCCGCACCCGGCATGGGTTGGTGATGGTGGTGAGCATTCCTGACGGACTGGCCAAACCCTATCTGGATCACCAGGGCCGCATCTGGGTCAAGCAAGGCGCCGACAAGCGCCATGTCACTGCCCGGGAAGAAATGCAACGCATGTTCCAGCGTGCGGGGCTGGTGCGGGCTGACGTGGTACCGGTGGCGGGCACGTCGGCAGAGGATGTGGATGAAAAGGCATTCAATGCCTATGTTTCGCGTCGCTATGGGCTTAAGGCTGCCAGCAATGAGGCTACACTCGATCAGGTGCTGCACAACATCGGCCTGGGCGATGGGAAGGAACTGAATCTGTCCGGGGTGATGTTGTTTGGCAACAATCCAGCGCGCTGGTGTCCAGCTTTTATGATCAAGGCGGTGGCGTTTCCGGGCACGGTGATCTGGGACACGCGCTATCTGGACAGTGAGGACATCGGCGGTACCCTGACGGAGCAGTTCAAGAGCGCTTTCGCCTTTCTCAAACGCAACCTGCACCATGTACAGCGCGGACGCGGCTTCAACACGCCGGGCGAACTGGAAATTCCAGAAGGTGCACTGGAGGAGTTGCTGGTCAACGCGCTGGTTCACCGCGATTACTTCACCAGCGCATCGATCCGCATCATGGTGTTTGCCGACCGTGTGGAAATCATCAGTCCCGGACACCTGCCCGACAGCCTGAGCGTGGAGGATGTGCGGCTGGGCAAGACCAACCGGCGTAATCCGACACTGACCGAACATGCCTTCAAGATGTTGCCCTACCGTGGCCTGGGCAGCGGCATTCCGCGCGCCTTGGAGGAGTGGCCGCGCATCGAACTGATCGACGACGTGAAGGGCAATCAGTTCACTGCCGTGATATGGCGGCCAAAGCCAGAGTGGGAGGGTGCAACCGATCAAGTCGACCCAGTCACCGACCCAGTCACCGACCCAGCCACCGGGCAAGTCGGCCCAGTTACCGACCAAGTCACCGGGCAAGTCGACCAAGTCACCGGGCAAGTCGACCCAGTCACCGATCAAGTCACCGGGCAAGTCGGCCCAGTTACCGACCAAGTCACCGATCAAGTCGACCAAGTCACCGGGCAAGTCGACCAAGTCACTGGGCAAGTCACCGGGCAAGTCGACCCAGTTACCGATCAAGTCGACCCAGTTACCGGGCAAGTTACCGATCAAATCGACCCAGTTACCGGGCAAGTCGACCCAGTTACCGGGCAAGTCGACCCAGTTACCGACCAAGTCGACCAAGTCACCGGGCAAGTCGACCCAGTCACCGATCAAGTCGACCCAGTCACCGATCAAGTCGACCCAGTCACCGATCAAGTCGACCCAGTTACCGACCAAGTCACCGGGCAAGTGCTGCGGCTGCTGAGCGTCATTCAGGGCGAGATGATGCGCACTGAAATCCAGGCCAGACTTGGCTTGAAGCATATGCCGCATCTCCGCGATGCCTATCTGCGCCCGGCATTGGAAGGCGGGTTCATCGAAATGACCATCCCCGATAAACCCCGCAGCCGCTTGCAAAAATACCGGCTGACCGAGGCGGGCCAGCGGCTGTTGCAGCAAATGCAAGGAGATTCACAGCCATGAGTGTGGAGCGTGAAGCATGAACAGCAATGAAAAGCGGGCACTGGTACCACGATTGCGTTTTCCTGAGTTCGTGAAAGCATGGAAAAGCAGTCGAGTGGGTGAGATTGCCAACATCTACAAGGGCAAGGGCATTGCCAAGTCCGATATCAGCGAGGATGGTATTCATCTGTGTATTCGCTATGGCGAGCTTTACACCGTTTACAGCGAACTGATCACTGAAGTTGTCTCGAAAACGTCACTTCCGGCCAAAGATTTGTTCTTTGGCAAAGCAAATGACGTGATTATTCCGTCTTCGGGTGAGACGAAAGAAGATATTGCAACAGCGGCTTGCGTTATTCCTGACGGCATTGCGTTCGGTGGCGATCTGAACGTATTGCGCTCACAAGAAAGTGGCGCTTTTCTCAGCTATTACCTGAATGGACCGCTCAAAAAGAGTATTGCCTGCGTTGCTCAAGGTGATTCTGTTGTTCATCTATATCCATATCAGCTCGAAAAGCTCCCCATAGCTGTTCCCTCCCTTGCTGAACAACAAAAAATCGCCGACTGCCTATCTTCCATCGACGAGTTGATTGGCTTACAGACCCAAAGGCTCAACATGCTCAAGACTCACAAGAAAGGCCTGATGCAGCAGCTTTTCCCGGCAGAGGGCGAGACTGTGCCGAGGCTAAGGTTTCCTGAGTTTAGGAGTGCGGGGGAGTGGGAGAGTACGCAACTGGATCAATTGATGACAACGATTACGCCTCCCAGAAAAATTCCAACAATAGATTATCAACCAGAAGGCCAGTTTCCGATTATTGACCAGGGACAAAGTGATATTGCAGGATGGACAAATGATCCTGACTCTTTAGTCGAACACGATCAACCTGTGATCGTTTTTGGCGATCACACCTGCGCACTAAAGCTGATGCGTCGTCCCTTTGCTCAAGGGGCTGATGGCATAAAGATAATTAAGTTCAACGGACTTGCTGCTACCGAATTCCTGTACCAGTATCTTTGTTTTCGCCCTGTTGTTCCAGAAGAGTACAAGAGACATTTTTCTATCCTTAAAACAAAAATAGTTGCTTATCCAAAACAAAAGAATGGCGAACAACAAAAAATCGCTGACTGCCTTTCCTCTATCGACAAGTGGATCGACGCACAAACCAAAAAGCTCGACGCGCTCAAAACCTACAAGAAAGGCTTGATGCAACAGCTTTTTCCAGAACTAGAGGAGATACAGACATGACGCCAGCAGAACTGAAGACCTTACTTGAACAGTTGATCATCGCCACTTACGACAACGAGGTTGGCTATGAAACCAATGAGACCATGAAAGGTGATACGTCATCCGAGCAAGGAAAAGATATATTTGCACACTTTGGTCTTGCCATATATCAAACTCAGCTCCTTGAGCATAGCATCGTCAACGTGCTCTCTTTTCTAGATCCGAGCCTCAGCCAACGCAAACTAACCAAATCAGCAACAGAATGGGATGACCTCGTAGACTCCTTCTTCAGCTCAAAATTCAAATTAACGCTAGGCAAGATGATTAATGAACTTAAAGCCATCACCGTCATAGATCCCAATCTCGAAGACCTGCTCTCTGCCGCGCTTTTAAAACGCAACTGGCTAATCCATCACTACTTCCGAGATCGCGCTGAAGTATTCTTGACCTCATCTGGACGAAACACAATGTTGATCGAGCTGAAGGAAGCACAAACCGTCTTCCGTCAGGCTGACGAAGCACTTGAGGCGGTGCTCAAGCCGGTCAGAGAAAAGTTTGGGATAACAGATGAGGTCATAGCCACCGAATTCGCTAAGATTAAGCAACGCGCTGAAAGCGACTGAGTAGCAATGGTTTATTGCAATCCCTGAGCACCGGTAGGTGCTCAATGTAAATAACCGCCGGTGAAGCGTAGCGAAACCGGCGGAGTAGAACTCCCCCATCTACCAGCCCCAGCGGGGCTGAACTCAAAATCATGTCAACAAGTTACCGCCAGCTTCTTTATCACATCGTTTTTCGGACAAAGGATAGTGAGTGTACGCTACCGCTCGAACACAAGGAACAGCTCTACCAATACATTTGGGGCATTATTAAGAATTGCGACTCTCACCTATATCGCATCAACGGAATGTCAGAGCATGTCCACATCTTGACGGATCTGCACCCAACTGTCTCACTATCCGCATTTCTTCAAAAGCTCAAAACAAGCTCTTCGAAGTGGCTCAAAGAAAACGTATGTTTTCCAAATTTTCGCGGATGGGCAGAAGGCTATGCTGCATTCTCTCTGGCATGGAGAAATAAAGATACTGTATTGAATTATATCATCCACCAGCAAGTGCATCACCAAAAGATTTCTTTCGCTGAGGAATATCACACACTCATTAGAGACGCAGGGATTCAGATAGATGAAAGATTTTTTCCGTAATACGTTTCTCCTGTTCAGCCCCTTCAGGGCTGATATGATTGGGAGCTGTCCGCCGGTTACGCTACGCTTCACCGGCGGTTATTCACGTAAAGCACCTCCGGTGCTTCGGCACAATCCTTCGATTACGATATGCCAAACCGGCAGTTGTTTACATGGTGCTCCTACCAGGGCTCTGGCAACAAATGCGATGACATATGTTTCGGTCTGCGTACTGGAGCATAGCGGAAATAGCAGGCCGAGCCACGCGTATTGACCAACGGGAGATAGCGTGGCAACAAAAAAAGGAACCCGAAACCCTATGAACATTCTCGAACAACAACAGCCTTTCCTCGACAACCTGCACGACCTGATTCTTCAGACGCAGCAACAGGTCGTATGCAGCGTCAGCGCGTTACAGGTGCTGAGTGAATTTGTGCAGGCAACGCCTGCACCATTGGGAGATACTGAAATTGTCCAGACACCAGCTGGACAATTCCCGATCTTCATGTGTTTAGGCACATTATCAAATCACCATGAGATTCTCAATGTATGCAAGATGCTTAAAGGACTGAAGTGGCGCGCAAGGCTATTTAAATGCAACAAGGGCAACCACAGGGGGTTGCCCCTACAGGATTGTCACCGCCAACAATATTGCCAACGTCGTTCGTAGGGGCAACCCCGCTGTGCCTGTCCCCTCTACGCTGTATCAATGCTGTACCAATCACCCAAAATTAAAACGCCATGACTGACAACGAAAAACAACAACTTGGTAAAACCCTCTGGGCCATTGCGGATCAGCTGCGCGGTGCGATGAATGCAGATGATTTTCGCGATTATATGCTTTCCTTCCTGTTTTTGCGCTATCTGTCGGACAACTATGAGGCAGCGACAAAGAAAGAACTTGGCCGCGACTACCCGGATAATGCAAATCAGCCGAACAGGCCACCGCTGTGCCTGTGGTATGATGCAAACAAGGGAGACATCGCGGATTTCGAAAAACAGATGCGTCGCAAGGTACATTATGTCATCAAACCGCCATATCTTTGGAGCAGCATTGCGGAGATGGCCCGTACCCAGGATGGTGATTTGCTAAAGACCCTGCAAGACGGCTTTGGCTACATCGAAAACGAATCCTTCGAAAGCACCTTTCAGGGTTTGTTTTCGGAAATTAACCTGAATTCGGACAAGCTTGGCAAAAATTACACCGAACGCAATGCCAAGCTATGCGTCATCATCACCAAGATTGCTGAAGGACTGGCAAAATTCTCTGCCGATAGCGATACCCTGGGTGATGCCTACGAATACCTGATCGGCCAGTTTGCGGCGGGTTCTGGCAAGAAGGCAGGCGAGTTCTATACGCCACAGGAGATATCAAGCATCCTGTCTGCCATTGTTACGCTGGATGGGCAGGAGCCGAGCACTGGCCGCAAAAAGCATCTGAAAAGCGTCTTCGATTTTGCCTGCGGATCCGGTTCGCTGCTGCTGAACGTACGCCATTGCATGGGGCCGCACGGTATCGGTAAAATCTACGGCCAGGAGAACAACATCACCACCTACAACCTGGCGCGCATGAACATGCTTCTGCACGGGGTAAAGGATTCGGAATTTGAGATTTTTCACGGCGACACGCTGGCCAATGACTGGGAGATGCTGCAAGAGAAGAACCCCGCCAAAAAGCCCTATTTTGATGCCGTGGTCGCTAACCCGCCCTTCAGTTACCGTTGGACGCCCGGTGAGACGATGGGCGATGACGTCCGGTTCAAAAACTATGGTCTTGCCCCAAAATCGGCAGCTGACTTTGCCTTCTTGCTGCACGGCTTCCATTACCTCAAACAGGACGGCGTCATGGCCATCATTCTGCCACATGGCGTACTCTTCCGCGGTGGCGCCGAAGAACGCATCCGGCGCAAACTGCTAAATGACGGCCATATCGACACGGTCATCGGATTACCCGCCAACCTGTTCTACTCTACCGGCATCCCCGTCTGCATCCTGGTGCTGAAAAAGTGCAAAAAACCAGACGACGTGCTGTTCATCAACGCCGCCGAACATTTTACGAAAGGCAAACGACAAAACAGCCTGTCGCAAGCACATATCGACAAGATTGTGTCCACCTACCAATTCCGCAAGGAAGAAGAACGCTATGCCCGGCGCGTCACCATGGAAGAAATTGCCGCCAATGACGATAACCTGAACATCTCTCGCTATATCAGCACCGCTGTGCCAGAAGAAGAAATCGACCTCAAGGCCGTCAATGCAGAATTAGTGATGCTGGAGCAGAAAATCATCGCTGCAACGGCAAAACACAACGCATTTCTTAAGGAGCTTGGGTTGCCAATGTTGCCTTAGAAAGCGACCAAGGATGTGAAAAAAAGTAAATGGTATGCGTATTGTTTGTTCGAGTGAACAAAGAGGACATCGCCAATGGGAGGCTTTGAAGTGAACAGGTATGACCCGCAAAAGCATCACAGGCGCAGCATAAGGTTGCGAAGATATGCTTATTCCATGGCGGGGGCGTACTTTGTCACGATATGTACCCAAAACAGAGCATGTTTATTTGGGGAAATTGAGAACAACGAATTCAAACCATATCCACCCGGCGAGATGGTTAGAAGCGTATGGAATGAAATCCCTATGCATTATGATGGCGTAAAAACAGGCGAATTTGTCGTAATGCCTAATCACATACATGCGATTATCATCATAACGCAATCACCTGTTGTAGAGGCAGGCCCCTGTGCCTGCCCTGATTGGGAATCGCCGGCATTACGGGAACAACATGCGCAACAGGGGCAACCACAGGGGGTTGCCCCTACATTGTCGTTGCCTGATATCGTACATCGATTAAAAACAATGACAACAAAACGATATGCAGACGGCGTAAAAAACCATGATTGGCTACCCTTTCCAGGTCGATTGTGGCAACGGAATTATTATGAGCACATTATTCGAGATGACGATGATTACAATTGTATTTCAGAATATATTATAAACAATCCAATAAATTGGAAAAATGACAAACTATGGATAGACCAAAATTAAAAACAACAAAATCATCTTTTGGATCCGCCCATGACCCATAAATCAAAACGCGCTAAAAAAAATAAAGCAAAACTTGCCCGGAAACGTCCATCTTTTGGCACGCCATCAAACATACCTGAATCATCTTCATCTGGTGCACAAAATATTGAGTGGAAGGGTATGGCATCCGATGCGTGCATCAGCTTAGATGCTGTCAGGTCAGATGAGCTCAACGGGATTGAAGGAAACAGCCCCAAAAACGAGTTCGCGTGGACAAGTATGTCAAGCACTGAGTGGACAGGTACGTCATCCCATGAGAGCATCGGGTCAGATGCTGCCAGGTCAAATGAGATCGCTGGGACTGAAGAAAACAACCAGAAAAACAAGCCCGTTAGGGTCGACGAACTCAATGAAACCGAAGAAATCAGCCCAGAAATCGAGGCCCTGCGAGTCCATCCGCAGTTGGCTGATCAATACCGAATCCTCCGCACCGTCGGACGGGGTACGCAGGGCACGGTCTATGCTGCACGCGATCTTCGCACGTGCGAGATCGTCGCCATCAAGGCGCTGTCATTTCGAGAAATTGCCGATTGGAAAGCTTCCGACCTTTTCATGCGTGAAATTGCGCTGCTTAAGTCGATGCGAATCGAAGGAACGCCACACTATATTGATGCCATCAACGCCACTGCCAGTCCACAACCCTACTACTTTCTCGTCCAGGATTTCATCCCGGGCGAATCGCTACAGGCCAAGCTGGACAGAGGCGAGTCGTTTTCTACCCAGGCAGTGATCGCCATCGCGCTCGCGATCATTCCGATCCTCGAAAAGCTTAGAACCTATTCCCCGCCGATTGTACACCGCGATATCAAACCATCGAACATCATGATGACACCAGGGGGTGACATTTATCTGATCGACTTCGGTGCGGCCATGTTTAATGAACGCCGCACAGGCGGCTCGACGTTTGCAGGCACGGCTGGATACATGGCACCCGAGCAATGCATGGGTACCTCGACCTCGGCTTCCGATGTCTACGGGCTGGGAGCCACGCTCATTCACCTGCTCACAGGCATTGCGCCTTACAAGATGCAGATGCTAGAGAGTAATGCAATCGTTCCGAAAAAGAAGAAAAACCGGCGTTTCCTGACCCTGTTGCGAAAACCCTTCGCTGCTCTTGCCGATGCCATCCGAAAACGACGCAGAACGGGCAGCAAAAAGCGAGTGGCTGCTTTTCCGTGCTCTATGACACTGCGGTTCAAACCTCATCTTCCCAAGAAGACACCCAAATGGTTCGCAGAGCTGCTCGAAGTGATGGTGTCGCCTTACCCTGACCAACGGGTTAAGGATCTCAACCGTCTGGTTCATGCCATGTGCATCATCGGCAATGCCAAACTCAACGGTCATTCCGTGCATATGGACGCTGCCGCGCGACTTGGAAAAATGGAAACCATTCAATACGAAGGTGTCATTACCAATGGAATTAGCTTTTTATGCATAGCTTTAGCCATCTTTACCCCCTTACCTGCGCTCTCCTTTCTTATTTATGTGGGATTGTTGTTCTATAGAAATCATTTAATCTCTGCTGCAAATTTCTCATTCAGTAAGCTCGAACCCGAATGAGGCATCATAGGGAGATACCACCACTGGGAGTACAGGCGTTTTGCCCGCCGCAGAAAGCATGAAAGTGCAACGAAGTTCGATAATGACGGAAAGCATTTAGGCATAATTCGCAATGACATCCACAACAACCCTATGAAAATGGACTGGTAAAAACGCCGCTGGAGTGGTCTTCGGAGAGTGCGGAGTGGACAACCACAAAATAGCGGGCAGGATGCCCGCACTCCCAGTAAATATCAGGATTTGCTCCTCATGTCCCCTACCCAAGCGATGCGCAGCATCGCAGGGGGTTCCACCCCCTGTCGGCTTCGCCGACATCCCCCTCGGAGAGGGGGACAGCGGGGCGTTGCGGGGCGGCGTGTGAGCCCCGCAGAGGGGGTAGACGCGTATCGCGCTCGCCGAAATGTGCTTCTTCGTCGTCAGCGGCGTCGTTGTGGTCGGTCACGTACGAAGTACGCTCCCTTCCACGCCTCCTTGCTTCCTAGAATCTGCACCATTTCGACGCTGCGTCCT
>Ga0209737_10001494_pt1 | contig 16758 bp, 17 predicted proteins | sample TergutCu122P3_FD_187284 | JGI IMG/M metagenome (GOLD analysis project Ga0209737, IMG submission 187284) | Cubitermes ugandensis P3 segment gut microbial communities from Kakamega Forest, Kenya - Cu122 P3 (SPAdes) (version 2) | ecosystem: Host-associated > Arthropoda: Insects > Digestive system...
GATCTAAAAGAATCCTTACCGCTTATTTCTAGAGAAAGATACCTACCGGCATCATTTGTTTGATACATTCTGGGCGCAGTAATCGACTTCAAAATGCCAACAAGTTTTTGCATCTGAAGGGAAACCTCTTCTTTCTCTTGTTTGATATTACTGGAAAAAACAAATACGCCATTCACGCATTTTGACTGGGCGCATAACTCCACCAATGTCTGGTATTCCATATTTGACTTAAACCCAACTATAAATTTCCATATGCCTGTTCGCAAACGATCAACCACTTGTAAGCTTTGAATCGCTTCACTCAGATTATCCTGATTAACAGTGCCTTTAACCTGAATAACGCAGCGCACAGCCTCTGGCTCAACGACAACAATGTCACCGGACCTAAAGAGAGCTCCATATTCAACTGTGTTATAGATAATAATGTCGCACTCTTTGCTGGCTTCGCCGCTATCAGACAAGATAACCCCTCTTCCCACGGCAAACGAAGACGAAATCGCCTCACGGACGGCATCACGCACAATTGCCTCGTAATAGTCACCGATAATTCGAGGATCTTTCAAAAGAGCATTAATCATGTCTCGTTGTACCATAACCTGATCTTGCACCTTTCGATAGTACAGTTCCATGCTCACTTATCCTTGCCTCCTCTTTGCAGTTTTCGTTCCTCTATTTCCGATAACTGCTGATCATCCATTCCGAAATGATGAGCTAGTTCATGCAGAACTACATCGTGTATCGCTTTTTCCAATTCAGAATCAGACGAGTACAATTCCTCCAGCGGCTTCTGAAAAATAGTGATTTTATCAGGAAGAACCAATGAATACCCAAGCCCTCGCCTTGTTAAAGGAATCCCTTCATATAACCCGAGCAGAACCGTACCGGGGGCGCGCTCACTTTGCGCTTGAGTCGGATAGTCCTGAACAACAATATCAACGTTCTCCAAGTACACCATCAGTTCCTGTGTAAGCATAGAGACAGCTCGAGTAACAATACCCTCAAAACGTTCAAGTTCCATAAGATTATTATAGCTCAAAAGCACGCCATGTTCTCACCCCAAGATAAAGAGGAAAGAACACGACATAACAACTAGAATCGTTTCTCAAAAATAAAGAGGTGGTCACCTGGCGAATAAAAATCCAGAATTCGAGCTGTACGCCGATAGCCATTGCCTCTATAAAAACGCCGCGTACGCAGGTAATTTTGTTTGCTTGACGTCTCAACCAGCGCTAGCGTGCCTCCGTTGAAACAAATATTCTCTTCCGCGAATCTCAGCAATTCCCCGCCGATTCCTAAACCACGTTTTTCTTTGCGCACAGCCATCCAATAAATATCCCATGTGGATTTCGTCAGTGGGGTAGGTCCAAAGCATATGTACCCCAGCGGTGTGTTACCATCTTTGGCGACAGTGATAACATAGAACTCCCCGGGACTCTCTAAATATAAATCAATAATCTCTTCGGCAACAGGAATCTCTTCTTTATCAAACTCAGAAGTTTCACGCAAGATATCCATGATTCCTGGCTTATCGCCAGCAACCATTGGCATCAACTTAATGATTCCACTACTCATTGCCAAAAGCTAACTGCATAATCCGCTCAATAAACTGCGGATACGTCAGCCCTATCGCTGATGCTTGTCGCACAGCGCCGGAGGTATAAGAAATATCCGGGTTAGGATTAACCTCAAGCACGCTTGGGTGTCCTTCAGAATCCAGTCGCATGTCGACCCGCGCATATCCTCTGCAACCCAACATACGATACACTGCGATAGAAACACCTTTGATTTGGGCTCGCATCTCATCGCTTATCTGTGCCGGGCATATCGGGTCTGTTTTATGAAAATAAAGATCGTTGGTAAGCCATTTTGCCCCAAACGTCAACATGCGCGGCAAGCCTTCGGGTAAATCAAAGAATATCTCGGAAACCGATAGCATAATAGGATTACTATTGCCCATGATGGTTGAACTGAATTCACGCCCATCCAAAAACTCTTCTACCAGCGCCCTGCCTTCAAATCGCAAGCAAATCTTTTCTACTTGATGTGCCAAAGCTTGCATATCGCCGACAACATTCTCATGCGTCACACCGTGGCTTGCATCCTCGGCGACAGGCTTAACAATTACCGGAAATTTTAGGCTAAAACTGTTGATAGTACTTGGGCAAAGCACTTGATAACGAGGAGTATTGATACCCGCTGCTTGAAAAAGCTCTTTGGTCTTCGCTTTATCTAAAGCTACAGCGAGAGTGGGAGCGTAGGACCCGGTAAAAGGTATCCCTTTCTTTGCCAACATCCCAGCAATCATTGCTTCTGTCTTAGGTTGACCGGCAAAGCCTTCGAATAAATTGAAAACTATATCTGCATCCAACCCATCAAGTTTGGTTCGCACGTCTTCAAGCGGAGGTCTAAGCGGAATCTTAGTAGCAATGTGCCCCATTTCCATGAGCGCCTCATATACCGCAGTAACCTCCTCGAGCACATCGCTAATGGCATCGCCCTCACCCATATCACTATAGCTATCAGGAATAGGATCGTTATAGATAAGAGCTACTTTAAGAGACAAAGCCATATCTCCTCATAGCGGAATCAAGAATTGTTCCAATCAATCTCGTATAGCTCCAGCCCATAGCCCGCGCCATTATTACCAAATCACCGCTTTCCGGATTAAGCCCCGGCAATGGATTAACTTCAATAAAATACGGAACCCCACTATCAGCAATGCGATAATCCATACGCGCCATGTCACGAATTCCCAACTTATTGTATGCCGCCACGCTTGCCGTCTCTACCGACTTCATCACAAGAGAGTCTATCTGCGCCGGACACTCATAGCGTACTAACTCTTTCCAATTTCTTTTTACTTCGAGAGAATAAATAAACTCACGTGAACTTTGTCTTGGAATAATGCGCATTATCCCAAGTAGTCTTACAGGACTATTCCCAAACAACCCAACTGTCACCTCATCGCCATAAATATACTGCTCAACCATAATCGGCTGTTTATACAAAGACAATTGATGCGCCGCCAATTCCTTTAACTGCGATGCGCTGTCTACCATAGAGGCATTTCTAATGCCCTTGCTTGACCCCTCATGCACCGGTTTTACAATCACCGGAAAAGGGAACTTACTCCAATCAACTGAGCATAACTCTTCAACGCTGTTAACAACTATCCATTTCGGCGTTTTTACCCCAACGCTTGCAACCAACTGTTTCGTAAGCGCCTTCTCAAGACACACTGCCAGTGTTAACGGGTCTGAACCGGAGTATGGGATACCGAGCATCTCTAATATTGAGGGGACTTGCGCTTCGCGGCTTCGATAGCATCCTCTTCCTTCAGCGATATTGAAAACAAAGTCTGGCTTTTCTCTTATAACGCTTGTCAGCAACTCCACTCCACCACCCAAGCACAAGGACTCGTGCCCTATTTCCCGTATGGCTTTTGAAAGAGCATCTATGGTCTCCGGAGAATCATACTCCTCGAAAGCATCTTCAGGCATACCATCTTCTTGATCTTGGTGCGCCTTAATGTCATAACTCAGTCCAATTCTCATCTTATAAGCAAAACGGGCTCATGCCACGACCATCTCGTTAAGAATCGCGCTACCGCATTCATCATTGTCTCGGAGATTAGTGTATGTAAAAATCTCCCCTTGATAATTACGTACAACCAATTCGGTATTTCTGCGCTCAAGTACATAATCAGGACCTACGGGGATTTTTCCGCCGCCCTTAGGCAAATCAACAACATAAGTCGGGACAGCGAGCCCTGAAGTAAAACCCCTCATTCCTTGAATAATTCTCACGCCCGACTCTATCGAAGTCCAAAAGTGTTCAGTACCGGCAACTTCGTCACACTGAAACAAATAGTATGGACGCACTTTGCTTCTTAGAAGAGCATGGCAAAGTTTTACTTGTGTATCTACAGAGTCATTAACTCTCTTAAGCAAAACAGACTGATTATTCACGGGTACACCGGCTCTTAGAAGGAGTTCGCATGCTTGAGTCGCTTCCGCAGTTATCTCTTTCGGATGATTAAAATGAGTGTTCAGCCAAATTGGACCATACTTAGAAAGCATATTGCAAAGCTCATGATCTATTCTTTGGGGAAGAACTACCAGTACACGCGTGCCAATACGAATAATCTCGACGTGCGGAATACGCCGTATGCCCATCAACACCTCTTCTAAACGCGCCGTCGACAGTGTAAGAGGGTCACCCCCAGAAACAATCACATCACGTATCTCTTTGTGCTGTCTTATATATGCCAGCATTGCCTCAATTTGTTTTGGCGAACGTATCCATCCACCATTACGCCATTCGCGCTTTCGCGTACAGTGACGGCATAGCATAGGGCAAATATCGGTTAATACCATCAACACACGGTCAGGATATCGATGCACTAACCCGGGTACAACTGAGTGCTCTTTTTCCTCCAGAGGATCTTCTGTGCCAACGAGAGATTGCGACAGTTCTTTGGAGGTCGGAACAGATTGTAAACGAATAGGATCACAAGGATCATTGGGATTCATCAGCGATAAATAGTACGGGGTTATGGACAGAGGATACTTGATACTTACCAAACTCATCTGAGCTTGTTCGGCATCGCTAAGAGGCACAAATCTGGACAACTCAGCTACTGTTGAAATCCGATTACGAAATTGCCATCTCCAATCACCCCAAAGGTTGGGCGGAACATCTTTAAAAAGATGCTTGGATGAACATAAACTAAGTGGAGGGTCCTCTTCCTCTAATTCGAACGCGGACGTCGCCTTTTGAGATAGCTCGCTTACCGGCAAGGCACTAGTCTTCATTCAAAATAGATTCTCCTCATTTAGCAAAATTTCCAAATCAGTTTTTGAGATTGACCTTAACGCCAACACAATTATTCGTTAATGTTAATGATATATCAATTGATGCGGTATTCTGTCAAGCAAATATACGCACAAAAAACAATCGTCTTATTAATTCTATAAAATATTTAATTCTGGCTTTGCCTGTTCGCAGGATTGCTGGGGAATCTCGGTATTCTTTTTCTCAATCACTTTTCCCAAACGCGAGTGCGCCAACAACAGCACTATTAGAATAATCATCAAAACATTGCGCATTACCAGAGCGCCTATCGTTAATGGATTTCCTATTACCAGAGAGGAATAATTCTTTGGATACACAAACCAAGTCAAAAAGGCAATGACAACAAAGATTGTCCACCCGGCTATTCTCCATCGCCTAAATACTAACGGAACAAAAGGACATAACCATATTATGAATTGGGGGGAAAAAACTTTATTAGTTATCATAAATACAGCAATTACAGTCGCTCCATACCGCAATACATCAAAACAAGACTCATGTGGCGAAACTAACGCGCAAGAATCCTTTATTCTTTGATGCCTGTAAAATAAAAAATACACGATGCCCAAAACTATGGCCATTATAGGGAAGGAAACAGTCCTAAAGAATTCTGCTGCCGGGGAAAACACTTCCACTGCCATTTCCCCATATTCCACAGCTATCTCTCCAATCCCCATTGAGGACAACAACAGGAGCACAGAAGCGTAAATGCTTTCTATGTGCAGTTCACGCCCACTCTGCATGGTAAAAGATTCCAAGAATCCTTTGGCATCTACAATAACTGCTGGCATGGCAATCAAGAGTATCGTTACCATAAAAACAGCCGCCGAAAGAGCAACCCTTTCCATGTCTTTTCTGTTCATTGCCCTGCGAGCATGCTCGAGTTGAAAAATAATAAATATGGGGACCAACACAATTGGGTATATTTTTGTCATTACTCCTATTGCCAGTATTATCCAGGCCACCTCATATTTTCGGCGACAAAGAAAAAGCAATGATGTCATCGTGATTATTGCCGGAGCAAAATCAAAACGTAGTACTGAAATCTCCCCAATCGCAATTATCACTACAAGATAACAAAACAGCGCCACAACTGGAGAAAACTTGAGGATTTTTGCGAATTCAATAACCAACCATACGCCGGCAACAGCAAACAAGGTCATTTCTATTGCAAAGAATAAGCTGTATAGATTCAAGGCCAAAACGGCATCACCTGAGGAAAAAAGGGCTGTAACCACAGCTGGTAAAAAAAACAACAGTAGTGCTAGCGGGGTATATTCCACACTTATATCACGATATGGAATGATCCCAAGGCGCATACTTTCGGCATAACTGAAATATAGATTTACATCATGGCTACCATGCTTAAACACAAGCATAAAAATGATTATTACCGCAAAGCTAAATAGCAGTCCGATAATCCATAGCTTGCGCTCACGTAGTTTAGTCATGAAGACCCCATTAGTAGGCAAGAAAACCCCCTCTCATCCGCTCATAAAAACAAAGGACAAAGAGAAATACGAGATTCTGGAAGAGCACAATGTGTTAAACGACCCAACCAAAACCACATGGCAAAAGCAATGGGTCTTGCAGTGCGCCTCGATAACATGAGACTAGATTTCTTTTCGCCTCAGATTCAGCCAAGAGCCAAAAACAGTCAAGCCGATAAGCATTATGGTAACCACGAGTGCAATCCATCCCGGCTGATCTGTTATACCTGCGACTAAATTGTTTCCCCAATTAATCAATCCTATAGGAAGGAATTTTGCGACATTTGGAATAATTCCAAGTAAAGCAACAACAATAATCAACACGAGAGCGATTCCTCCCGCAGCGATTTGTCGCCTGAAAAGACTGGAGAAATAAAGAGTTACCGCCAAACAAAAAACCATGAACGCAGACAAGAGAACCGTCTGCAAAGCAAAGCCTACTAAACTAATATCACCAAAGAGCAAAAAGGTACATAAAGCACAAGTTACTCCCCCAATCATCAGCCCTACCAATAACGTCAGACTCTCCGCTGTCAGTTTGGCCAAAATAAACGACAGGCGTGACACAGGTTTGGATAAAAGCAAAGTTGCTGTTCCGCTCTCAACTTCTTTACTGATTGCTCCCATTGCCAACAAAACGACCAGCAATACGCCCATCTGCACAATGTTACCGGAGTATTCCATCAGAGCCTGATTTGATGTAGGAGGAGGTATGGTCATCTCAATTCCTCCGGTGCCTGGCAAAGACTCTAACAAATACGGCAACAAATATGTCATTGTCGGCATAAGAAGACCAAGTGTAAGAAAGAAGAGCGCCACGATTACAACTCTTTTGGTGCGAAACCCTTCCTTGACTTCTTTTCGGAAAAGGACCATAAATCCGCTCATCATTGCGCGCCTCCCTCCACAAGTTTGGCAAAAATATCTTCCAACTTAGGCATAGACATCTCATATCGCACCAAACTTAGATGTCTCTCAGCAATCAATCGCGGCAACTCATGTTTTGCCTTGCTTACGTCACTGACATTCAAACGAAGTCCCAGAAGACTGTTATTCTCATAACGCTCAATTTTTAGAACCCACGGTTGTTGCTCAAGCGTCTTAACAAAATCGGCGGTATCATTATCAAACTCCAACTCAAAAGACGATAATGCGAACCGCTTGCGTAACTCTTCCACTGTTGACACTGCGATAAGACTTCCCTTATTAACAACCGCCAAACTGTCGCATACACGCTCAGCATCCGATAAAATATGGGTAGACATAAATACAGTGGTATTCTTTTTCAGCTCGGTAATCAGGTTTAGTACGTCTCGCCTTCCCAACGGATCAAGCGCGGAGCATGGCTCATCTAAAAATAGCACTTTGGGCCGATTAACCAGTGCTTGCGCCAATCCCAAGCGTTGTTTCATGCCACGTGAATAGCCGCCGATTCTTCGCCCTCCGGCACCGGACAATCCGACTATATCAATTAGCTCACTGGCGCGCCTTTTGTTCTCGTCATAAGTCAGCTGAAACAGCTCACCGGTAAATAATAAAAACTCAATCCCTGTCATCCAGTTATAGAAATTAGGAACATCAGGCAGATACCCCATTCCGAAACGCATTCTCGGGGAATCGGGGACGACCTCTTCATTATTCACCCAAGCACGCCCGGCGCTTGGACGACTCATACCCATCAACAGTTTTACAGTTGTGGTTTTTCCGGCGCCATTCGGGCCCAAGAATCCAAAAATGCTGTTCTCCACAACATCAATCGTCAATCCATTAAGCGCAGTAACACTGCCATAGCACTTAGTTAAATTTTCACACCTAATCGCTGGCACAAAACACCTCCCCCAAAGGACTTTCTAGCACTAGTTGTTGGGCATCTGGTCTTCAGTTCTTCCAAGCAGTAAATACAGAATTGGACCAATAGTGCTGAGCAGTAAGATGACCAACACCCAAACAATTTTGTTTCCGCCACGGACATATTTTCTCTTAACTAAATCAACAATAGCCCATATTGTTAGCCCAATCTGTATTGCGGAAAGAAGTAAAATGACAACTGAAAAAACCATAATAACACCAAAACCAAATTCTTCCATTTTTCCCTCCGTTTTTTATATTTTTCTCAAGAACACTTTCACACTTACAATCTCAAAACATATCTATGAAACATTCGCAGATTAGCTTATTCACTCACTAGCCTATCTTGAGCACTGGCAAGAGTATTTTGTATGTTTCGGCGAGCGCTTCGTTTATAACTTTTGTTTCACCAATAACAGGCATAAAATTTGTATCCCCACTCCAGCGCGGGACAATATGCGTATGTATGTGCTGAGCAATCCCTGCGCCGGCAACACGCCCCAGATTCATTCCGACATTGAAACCGTCACAATGGAAAACCCCTCGTAATTTCTCAACGCAAAATGAAACCAAGCGGAAGTGCTCGTCACGCTCTTGGTTGCTTAATTCTTCAAGGAATCCACAGTGCCTATACGGCACAACCATAAGATGACCGGCATTGTAGGGGTAGCGGTTCATGATGACGTAGTTTAATTCTCCTCTGCAAAGAATCAAGCTGGGTTCGTCATCATTACGACTAGGGTAATCACATAAGATGCAACAGGCACCATCATCTTTGCTTGTTGCCTGTCTGATGTATTGCATACGCCATGGGGCAAATTGGTATTCCATTTCCCTCCTGCTCCGTTGCTATTCTAATATGCTGAATACTGAATGTCAAAAGGATCGATATTATGTTGCCACATTTTCCCCAGTCACAGTTTTCGCCAAGAGCCCATTTTCTAAATCTACCACCCTAATTGTTGCGGGTTTATGCTTGATGATCTTCAATAACCTAAAAGAAGTATCCAATCGCCCTGTTTTCGACAAGATGCTATAATTAAACCAAGAGAATGGTAAATGACGAACCAGAATAGAATACTGACAATTGAAGAGATTTCAGCAATTATCAAGCCGATTGCCGAATCTTATGGCGTAGGCATCGTCTCCCTTTTCGGGTCTTACGCAAGAGGTCAAGCAACCATAGATAGTGACATTGATCTACGCATTATTAACGGAGGGGCATTAAGAGGATATGTCAGGCTTGCTGGTTTTCGTCGTGAACTCGAGGAAAACCTTTGTAAGAATGTTGATGTGATTCCAACAGATGCTCTTAGTGAATCATTCTTATCTGAAATCCGCGCAGAGGAAATAGTTATTTATGCCTCTTAGCAAACATGACAGGATTCTGTTGCATAGAATCATAAGCTATTGCGATGATATAGATAAAACAGTCTCACTATTTAGTGCGTCAGAGAATACTATTCGCGAAAACAGTATTTGCAGAAATGCGCTGGCTATGTGCATACTCCAAATTGGAGAACTAACAACACATATCTCCGACGAATTCAAAAGCATGTACACTGAAATACCATGGAGAGACATTCGTGGCATGCGCAACATTGCAGCTCATCATTATGGCGAGTTTAGCGCAACATATCTTTGGCAAACCATTATCGAAGATATTCCTGCATTTCGTCAGTTTTGCGAATCCTCAATGAGCAAATGACAGAATTCAGTGCGAGCATAAAGCAAAACAATTATTCAACATTCCCTTCGTAGAGCACTTAAGAATAAAATCGTACCTGAAGATACACTGTCGATATCATAAGGAGACAACCTTTGCACTATCCCCAGCAATTGCTATATCAAGTAAATAAGCCTGCCCGTTATACAGGCGGTGAGCTGAATTCGTTACGTAAGAGCTGGGATAACACAAAGCTCAAACTTGCTCTAAGCTATCCTGATGTTTATGAAATAGGAATGTCAAACATGGCTATTGGGCTGCTATATGAGCAAATAAACGCCTTGGATGACTGTCTTGTTGAGCGCGTTTTCGCACCATGGACAGATATGATGCAGCACTTACAAGCGAAGAAATTGCCACTTCTAAGTCTTGAAAGCGGCATTCCCATTTCAAAATTCGACATAATCGGATTCTCTCTGGGATACGAATTCACATACACCAATATTCTGTCAATTCTCGATTTGTCCGGTCTGCCGGTATGGAGCAAAGATCGCAACGAAAGCCATCCGTTAGTTATTGCCGGTGGGTGCGCCACATTGAACCCGGAGCCTATCGCTGATTTTATCGATTTATTCGTAATTGGAGAGTCCGAGGCACTGTTGCCATCATTAGTAAAGCTTTTTCAATCACATCAACTTCCCTCCGGACGCCTCAACAAACAGCCTATACTTGAAGAAGCCGCTACGTTGCCAGGTATTTATGTCCCTTCTCTCTATGACGTAACATATGTTGAAGAATGTTACCAAAAGCTTTTGCCTAAAACTGCAAACGCCCCACCATCAATAAAGCGACAAATTGTTTCTGCCCTGCCGCCACCCCCAGTCAAGCCAATAGTGCCATTTATTGAGACGGTACATGATCGAGGAGCTATCGAAATCGCTCGAGGCTGTTCGCATGGATGCCGCTTTTGCAACGCCGGCATGATTTATCGCCCGGTCAGGGAACGGACCATTAGCGAAACCATGGAAGCAATCAATAGCATTGTTCTAAACAGCGGATATGATGAAATATCGCTGGTTTCACTTTCAAGCGGCGATTATTCACAAATCGACGAGTTAGTCTCTGCAATTACAAACAAATATGGCTCGAGCATAGCATTATCGCTACCAAGCCTCCATATTGATGCTCATACCTTAGAATTAGTTGCCAATCTTCCATCACGCAGAAAAAGTGGTCTCACTTTTGCCCCAGAAGCAGGTTCAGAAAGACTGCAAAAAGTTATCAACAAACATATTAACGAGGACGAACTGCTAAATACAATTGCGCTAGCCTTTGACAAAGGGTGGACAACCATAAAACTATACTTTATGATAGGGTTACCTACCGAATGCGATGAGGATATTGAGGGCATCATAAAACTGGCACAGAAAGTCCGAGCTCTTGCCACAAAAAAGCGGGGACGCAAAGCACAAATAAACGTCACCATTTCAACCTTTGTACCCAAACCTCACACACCATTCCAATGGGTCGCTCAAGAAAGCGAAAGCACTTTAATACATCGACAATCACTTCTCAGGAACAGCTTGCAAAAAAACAGCTTTAAGCTCTCATGGCAATCTACAGAAATCAGCTTACTTGAGGCAGTAATCTCGCGCGGTGACAGGAGAATTGGCAAGGTTATCCACCGTGCCTGGCAAATGGGAGCAGCTTTTGATGGCTGGAGCGAACACTTCAATTTCAATATATGGCGCGATTCAATGGCAGCAGAAGGAATCGACCCAACATGGTACGCAAATCGGATAAGGTCTCTTGACGAAATACTCCCATGGGATCACATTGATGTTGGGGTAACCAAAGATTTCCTTAAGAGTGAGCATCTTCGAGCCCTAGAGGCTCGCCTGACTCCAAACTGCAAACATAATGGTTGCAACGCTTGCGGACTTGAAGGTCAATGGTGTTAAATACCATAGAGGCTGTTTATTTTGAATTTTTTCTGGAAAAAAAAGCGTACCCAGACAATAACAAAAGTTCCAAATGGCACTTTTCGATGTGAAATTTGTGGTTTTGTTCATCCATCATCCGCGCTGTGCGGCACAGTGACATCCCAACATGATGTTCCCCCTAGACAATATACCCTGTGCGGCTGCTGTTCTTTATGGCTAGGATTGGGCACCGCTCGTTTCCCGTCAGGAACAACCCCTTCTCTTTCTCTGCGCCAACAAACAAAAATTAAGTCTCTTTTGACTGAGCTAGACAAGTGCGGCGGGTTTGACAAAGCAATGATGCAAATAACAACCCCGGCTACTATGGCTTCTTCCACCAGTGATTACGAAAAAACGCACGTTATACTTGAGGACATCCCCACTTTAAAAAGCCTAATCAAATTTCGTTTTTCCATGCTTTCAGTAGAAGCCCTGGATATCTCCACCCGCCTGACAAGAGGTGAAACTGTAACAACAAAAGAGATTAAGCAAGCTAACGGTCAGTAGCCGCTTATCCGGCGTCCTCAATACGGCAATCCAACGATTCCGCGTCAATCTTCTTGGTCGCCCCACTCAAAGATGCCGAGCTGTCTTCAACGCTCGCCCTAAGACAAGTTAGCCCAACCAAAAAGTCCCCGTCATCCAGTCTCATAAGCCTAACACCTTGTGTAGCGCGACCCTGAGTTGTAATCCCTTTACGAGGGTCACTTTCTTTAACAGGCGTTCGGGTAATTATTCCGTTTGCCGATACCAGCATAACCTCACTGTCCTTATCAACTGATGTCGCGGCAACGACTAAACCAGTCTTTTCAGTGGTATTAAATGTTCTAACCCCACTTCCGGCACGATGTTGTACCGGGTACTCAGAGAGGCGTGTAATTTTCCCATAGCCTTCCGCGGTGACAACCAACAAGTACCCTTCAGGGTTGACAATGTCCAGGCTCATGACTTGATCGCCATCTCTCATCTTAAACCCGGCCACACCTCCGGAAGCCCTTAAGCTATCGCGTAATTCACTGACCGGAAACCGTATTGATTGCCCGTTGCGCGACACCATAATCACTTCGTTTTCATTTGTTCCCAAGGCGGCCGCTACTAAACTATCATCTTTATCCAGATCCATGGCAATCAATCCCGTGGAACGAACAGAGCTAAAAGACTCAATTGATACCTTTTTTGCTTCGCCATTAGCTGTGGCAATAATAAGGAATTTGTCCTGTTCAAAATTGCGAACCTGAACAATTGCCGTCACTTTTTCGAAGGAATTAATGGGGAACAGATTGACAACAGCTGTTCCCTTGGAAACACGAGAAATATCAAGCGGAAGCTCAAAGCACTTAATACTGAATACTCTGCCACGATTGGTAAAGAAGAGAATGGCATCATGCGTATCGGCCGACAGCAAAAAGCGCACCGCATCTTCTTCGCGCGTGGACATTCCAATAATACCTCTCCCTCCGCGATGCTGTGACACATATAGTTTCGTCGGCACTCTCTTGACAAAACCACGCTCGGATAGAGTAATCACCATATCCTGATGAGCGATTAAGTCTTTTTCGGTAAAACCTTGGTATTCCTCTCGAGAAATCTCTGTAGCACGCTGGTTACCAAATTTCGCTCCCAACGCCTTTGTTTCCTCTTGCACAACAGAAGAAACCCTTCCGGGATTGGATAACAAGTCCTCAAGATTAGAGATGGTTTTTTTCACTTGTTCTAGTTCATCCAAGATTTGGCTTCTTTCAAGATTGGCGAGACGCCTCAACTGCATATCCAATATGGCCTGAGCTTGCAGTTTTGAAAGACGGAAATTCTCCATGAGGGCTGTTCTCGCGGCGTCAGCGTTAGCTGATTGTCTGATTGTCTTAATAACCGCATCAAGATTATCAAGGGCAATCTTAAGCCCATCAAGAATATGAGCACGGTCTTTGGCAATACGCAACTCATATTGCGAGCGGCGCATAATAACCTCACGACGGAAATCAATGAACGCTTGAAGCGCCTCCTTTAGGGAAATCACCTTTGGCTGTCCATTGACAAGGGCAAGCATATTCACAAAAAAGGCGTTTTGCATCTGAGTGAATTTATACAAGCTGTTAAGAACCTGCCGCGGCTGAACTTCTCTCTTAAGCTCCATTACTATTCGCATGCCATGGCGATCACTTTCGTCACGTAAATCGCTGATACCGGTTATTTTTTTCTCTTTAACCAGCTCAGCGATACGCTCAACAAGAGCAGCTTTATTAACTTGATATGGTAATTCAGTAACAACAATCTGTTGGTGTTGAGTCCCTTGGGTGTCTTCCACAAAAGCTTTTGCCTGGACTAATACGCGTCCATGCCCTGTGGCGTATGCCGAATGTATTCCTTCAGTACCAATTATTGTGCCTCCTGTTGGAAAGTCAGGCCCCTTAATAAACTTCATCAAATCATCAGCCGTCGCTTCCGGAAACTCAACCAGATAGTTTATTGCGCTACAAACTTCCCCTAAATTGTGTGGGGGAATGTTTGTCGCCATTCCTACTGCGATACCTGAAGACCCATTAACCAGTAAATTAGGAAAGCGCGTTGGAAGCACTGACGGCTCCTTGAGACTGTCATCGAAGTTCGGGACAAAATTCACCGTCTCTTTGTCGATGTCGAGTAGCATGTGCTCAGCGATTTCAGCCAAGCGACACTCGGTATATCGCATAGCGGCTGGAGGATCATTATCAACAGAACCAAAGTTGCCTTGCCCATCAACCAATGTATGACGCATTGAGAACGGTTGAGCCATACGAACCATGGCGTCATATACCGAAGAATCGCCATGTGGATGATATTTACCAAGGACATCACCAACAACACGAGCGCTCTTTTTGTAAGAACTGTTATGCGTTAGCCCAAGTTCACGCATCCCAAACAGAATCCGGCGATGAACAGGCTTGAGCCCATCGCGCACATCAGGCAAAGCGCGAGACACGATAACGCTCATGGCGTAATCCAAGTACGACCCACGCATTTGTTCTTCAATTTTTACTGGCTTAATATTTCCAACAACCATATTCATCTCCAATAGCCCTAAACTCTATTCCTCTTCACTCTCCTCGAGAATATCCACGTCTTCTTCTTCGCCTAAAAAGCTCTCGCCGGCATCATCCAAGAGTCCATCTTCAAATTCTGAATAGCGATATGTAGACTTATCACTGTAAGAATGCTTCGTCCCTCCGGAATCCTTCAATGGAAAAGAAAGCACCCCCATTTGGCTTGGATGCTGATACACTTCACGAATAATTATCACCAAGGCGTCTCCGGGCGAACTGGTTACAGAAGCTTCATACTTGTTGCCACCGGCCATCAAACGCGCTAACCGTTGCCCATAACGAGCTTCAACCTCACCCAAATACTCCCCGCCATCGCTACGAACTTGCAAATCACCATCGACAACATCCAACACAACCCTGTCACCGGAAACCATGCGTGCCAACGCCTCTTTTGAGCCAAGTTTTTGCAATCGCAGAACTCCCGCCTTTCCCATCTCTTTGATAAATCTGTTAGGGTCAAGCTTCGAATTGCTTTCAGTCTTTACCGCTTCCCTGCTGTTCTCAAGATACTCTAATCGTCGCAGGTTTTTCTCGGCGATGGAATTATACGGGTCCAACTCCTTGGCTCTTGCATAGGCCTTTCCAGCTTCAGCATATTCCCCAAGTTCCAAAAGAGCCCGTCCCATTCTGTTAAGCGTATCAATATCATCAGGGAAACTCTCTAGTATAACTTTATTGGAATCAACTGCCTCACTCCAACGCCCTTCAAGCGCCAATGCTATTGCATGCTTTGAGGCTTGGCGAATCCGCCGTTCCTGTTCTTCTTTATCATATGACATACCAAAACTACCCAAAAATCAGTATTTATTTAGTCACATATTTTACCCTACACCATACAGTTAAGACAAGCTGAAGGAACTTAGGGGTACCATTCAAATTGACAGCAAAACATGGCTGTGATAACCTGCCAATGAGAAAGCACGCCTGCTTCGAAGGAGATTATATGGACGATTTAACGAAAAAAGTAGAGGCATCCCTCAATAAAATCCGCCCCGCTCTGGAAGCAGATGGTGGAAATGTGGAGCTTGTAGGCATAACGGATGGCATTGTTAAAGTCAAACTGGTTGGACGGTGCGCCGGTTGCCCAATGTCTCAAATGACTCTAAAAAACGGCATTGAACGCGTACTCAAACATGAAATCCCTGAGGTTAAGCAAGTCATTTCAGCATAGAAATACGCCTAAACCACGTCTGGTCTTTTCCTCAATTTTCCAGTTCAAAAGCCTTGTGTAAAGCTTTAACAGCTTCATTCGCTTTATCGTCTGCGATAATCACCGTAATACGAATCTCAGACGTTGTGATAAGCTGAATATTTATCCCAGCGGCAAACAATGTGCTGAACATGCATGAAGCGTACCCCGGCGTATTCTGCATCCCACTACCGATAATACTCACTTTTGCCAGTTTAGTATCCGCGATACACTCACGTGCGTTCATTTGCTCGGCAATGGGCTTTACTACTCTCATTGCCTTTTCTGAATCACCTTTGGCAATAGTGAATGTAAGATCAGCAATGTTTTCAATGCTTGAGTTTTGCACGATAGTGTCAACACTGACACCTGCCTTCGCCAATGGCTCAAAGATTGAGGCCGCTATTCCCGGTCTATCTGGAATACCCAGTAGGGTTATCTTGGCAACATCGCGATCATGAGTAATTGCGGTAACTTTATTACGAATCTCCATAGGTCCTCCATGAATTAGTGTGCCGGAACGATCGCTAAAGCTTGAAGCAACTAAAATAGGAACTTTATATATCTGCCCAAGCTCCACAGCGCGTGGATGCATTACCTTACTGCCATATGTTGCCAGCTCCAACATCTCATCATAGCTTATCTCTTC
>Ga0209737_10001495_pt1 | contig 16750 bp, 12 predicted proteins | sample TergutCu122P3_FD_187284 | JGI IMG/M metagenome (GOLD analysis project Ga0209737, IMG submission 187284) | Cubitermes ugandensis P3 segment gut microbial communities from Kakamega Forest, Kenya - Cu122 P3 (SPAdes) (version 2) | ecosystem: Host-associated > Arthropoda: Insects > Digestive system...
CAGAAGCACAACGTTACTGGCCGGACGTACCTCTTGGGTTAGAACCAACAGCCGTGTCACCAAGTACCGTTTGACCTGAGAGGTCAGACGGTTTCGAGCACCCGCATCTCGATGTGAAGACCGGCAGCCGTTGCCATATTCACCAACGCATCCAGGCCGAACAGGTTGATCTTGCCGCGCATCAGGTCTGAGATGCGCGGTTGGGTTACGCCAAAGAGTTTAGCGGCCTGTGCTTGGCTCATCTCTGTACGGGTAATGTGGTTCTTCAGCGTCATCATCAAGACGGATCGCAGCTTCATGTTTTCCGCTTCTTCCGGGGTGTCTTCGATGGCGTCCCAGACGCTGGCAAATCGTTGGTTGCTCATTGGTCTAACTCCTTCAACAAGTCGCGGTATCGCTTTGTTGCGAGTTCCAAATCGGCTCTGCTGGTCTTCTCTGTCTTCTTCTGAAAGCAGTGAAGCACGTAGACAGCGTCCGCAAACTTAGCAACGTAAATGACCCGGAACGCTCCAGCAGCATCATGAATCCGAATTTCCTTTACGCCATGACCCACAATATTCATGGGCCTCCAGTCGTCTGGTTCTAGGCCGTTCTGAATCTGGTCGAGTTGATGCCCTGCCTCACGCCTAGCCGAGAGCGGAAAGGCGCGAAGGTCATCAAGGGAACTGCCCCGGAACTCGGCGGGTTTAGGATCGACCATGCGCGGACTATACAAAGTTTTGTATGTGCTGGCAAGCGAAGATGTTACACTTTGCGGATTGCGCGTTCGGTTGAGCGTGAGTCTCGGTTTCGCCAAGCGTCCTCTCTCAAGAAACACATCCCAAGTGATTGAAAAGTTGCATGATTTTAAGCGGCCTCTGGAATGGGTGTGAGTGCCGTAGGCTGGAATGGAGCAAAGCGTAATTCCAGCTCTGCGCGATAAAGCTGGAATTCCACTGTGTTGCATTCCAGCCTACGAGAACTGACCGGCGTTATTGAAGCCTTAGAGGATTACCAGAAGAACCGTTCCTGCTCAAGCAGAGGAGAAATAACATGCGGTCCATGCTGAAACTGCCTTTGATAATCGTATGCTCTATTCTCGTTTCAGGCTTTTCCTACGCGGCCTCGCTACCCATTGCCATTGAATCCGTCAAATGTAGCTGGATGAATTCCGCTCAGTTGGTTGCCGTGCCGCTTGATTCAGGACCATTGCTGCTGAAGAGCGTTCATTGTTTGGAACCATCTACTCCACGAGGATTGGGGTCTCCTCAATTATCTCCCGACGGAAATTGGCTGCTTCTCCACGGCAATTATGACGAAATGTGGTTGACTAACATTCATAAAGCCAACGCCCGCTCTTTTCGTGATGGCGCTCTCGCGCGTCTCCCGGAAGTTGGCGCCACATCGCTTGTTTGGGCGCCAGATTCACGTTCCGTGCTGGGCGTTAAGCGAGAAACGCAGCGAAACGGCTTCTCAACAGGTCCGCTGAAACCAACCTTGTTTTCAGTAGATGGCTCGACGCAGCCGCTGCCTGAGTTCACGAATCTGGCGGGACCGCTGGATGAGTTGTACTGGGTGGGGAACACAGGCCTTGCCATCGCTGCATTCGGCACGCGGGGAGATTATTACAAGCCAGAGCACGTTGACGAGAATCCGACCATCGCCATCGTGGACGCCCGTAATGGTAAGGTCATACAGGCTGTGGCTTTGGCGTCTTTGCCTGATTTCCCATCAAAACGGATTTTTGTAGTCAACGGAAGACTCGACTCGCGAGGGCGAGTACATGCCTTGATCGCATTTCCCCATCGATGGGTCGAATGGAATCAGGGTGAGGCTCCTCGCATGGCGCCACTTGGGGAGGAAAAAAATATTAGAACCCAGTTTGCACTGGCGCCAGACGGAAAACATGTGCTAATGATGCAAGGTCTGAGCGCATCGGGGCCGATCTGTGAGATTTGGAGCCGGGGGAAGTGTCCTCCACCCACGCCACGCTCAGGCTCCATCGCGAAACTGCGTGAAATATCCACTGGCAAAATCGTCTGGTCGATTGATGGAATCGCAAGGAATTTTCGTAACGACAATGACCCCGTCATCAGTTCTGATGGTCGCTATGCCCTCATATCGATTCCTGCGGAGTCTGGTACGGTTTCCACGTCCGTGATCGCGCTGATTTCGATGGCTGATGGTAAAGTTCTACAGAAAATAAATCATTATTCAAAGGCGTTTGGATTTTCAAGTGACGGCAAGGCGGCTTGGATTGCCGATGGCGCATTTGTTGCGAAATATTCCATCCGAAATTGAGCAGGCGCTCACTATTGGTTGTAGAAGTTTAGATTTGATTTGATAATCCCCACTCCGGCAGGCAAAAGCGGTATGCTTTATAGGTTGTGCGTTCGGTTGGCCTTGCGTTCGGATTCACCAAGGATTCTCTCAAGAAAGACAGGCTGTCTATACATAGTTAAGTATCCATGAAGCCTCTATCAAAATTCGCAATATCCGTTGGTATATTTACCCTTGCGGGTCCTCCAATTGGGTTGATTGGCTACTTGATTGCTTTGACTGTCATGTCGTTCTCAGTCAACAGCATATTGTTTATGTTTAGCGAGCTTTTTTTTGTCGTGCTTTTCTTTGGTATCTTTATGTCGTATCTGGTGAGCGGTATATCGGCACTTATAGCCGGTATAGTGTTCGGCATGATTATCGCCAGGAAGTGCCTTAGCGTACCTCTTGGCGCGGCAGTCGGATTCATGGCAGGAGTCGTTAGTGTGTTTGTTTATTTTTACGGCGATGTTATTCATCCTGCGTTTAATTCTGTTTTTCTGATGGTAGGAGTGAGCGGTTTTGCTGGAGCGGTTTGTGGTTATCTGACCAACAGGATCATCAACAGAAAACAGCCTCGCGATTTATCCAGCTCAAACGCGTCTTCGCACGCCGCTCAGCCCTAGCGTTAAGCGTCCCAGACACCGCACTCATGGATTTGCACGCGCCCTCTCGAGCGAGTCGGCAATCATGCGTGCGCGTTCGTCCGCATTGAGTTCCACTAGCTTGGCCACCGCCTTGCCGACTTGCGGGTTTTTTTCTGCGAGCATTTCCAATTCCTCCTGCCTTTTGGCGCCCACGAACCTGAGCCAGTCCCAGAGCGCCGTACCATCACTGTCTTGCGGCAGCTTGGACAATTCTAACGTGACGATTTCAATCAGCGAGAGTTCCGACCCCGTCTTGGAATTGCGGAGACGATAGTTACCACGATAGCTCTCGCTTTTCCGAGACGGCACAGAATTCGAGATCAAGATGAGGTAGCAGTCGGCGTGCTTGCGTGCTTCCGCGACGTTGTTGAGCTGGATTTCGATGTCGATCTCTTTTCCGCTGACCGTCCTCATTCGGACATCGAGAATACCGTGTTTGTCTTCGGGGTACTCGAGGGCGAGGATCGGATCGACGAGGTTAATCTTGGTGTAGTCTTTGGGAGACAAGTCAAGCACGGCTTGAAGGAAGAAAATGAGTGGTTCAATGTCATGTTCATCGCCGAAAATTCGCTCGAACATTGCGTCGTTGCTGGCGTAGTAGAAGGTCTCGTTCATTGGTTGCTCCTGGTATGAAAACGTATTAGGCATTTTACATTTATGCTAAATATTTTTCAACCCGGCGCGATGATTTATGTCGACGGAAAACGTCATCCGAATACTTCTTGCCACAATGCCTGGATCGGCTCACGTAGCGCGGCGGCATCGGACAGGGGGATACGGGAGGGTTGATCGTTGAGCCGTTGGCGGTGTTGGCGCTGACGCAGGCTACGGTAGCTCCCGGCGCAGGCGGCGGCGAGATCGGCGGAAATCAGCCCGAGTTCCGCAGCAATGCCCAGAAGCGCGATGTTGCCGAGGTTGCGCGTGAGGGCCGCATGTTCATGGGCGTGGCCAAGTATCAAGTACTGAATCAGGAATTCGACGTCGATAAGGCCGCCTGGATCGTGTTTGAGGTCGAAGAGCGAGCTTTTCCCTGCGTGGACGGCGCGCATTTTGTTGCGGATGGCGATGACCTCAGCGCGCAGGGTTTGCTTGTCGCGCGGCAGGCGCAGGATGTCTTCGCGAATGCGCTCGAATTTCTCGCCCAGCGCCGGGTCGCCCGCAACGAAACGGGCACGGGTCAGCGCCTGGTGCTCCCAGGTCCAGGCCGATTCAAACTGATATTTCCGAAAGGCTTCGAGCGAGCTGGCGACGAGGCCGGATTCGCCGTTTGGACGCAGTCGCAGGTCGGTTTCGAACAGGATGCCGGCCGAGGTGTGGCTCGATAGCCATGAACTGACCCGTTGTGATAGCCGGGCGTAGCATTCGCCCGCTTCGATGAGCTCGTCGTCGTAGATGAAGACGAGATCGAGATCGGAGGCATAGCCCAGTTCTTTGCCGCCAAGCTTGCCGTAGCCGATGACGGCAAATCGAGGGGTGTCGCGATGACGTATTTTGATTTTTCGCCAACAGATAGGAATGGCAAGCTCGATCATGATGTCGGCGAGCATGGAGAGGTGATCGGCGAGTTTTTCAACCGTGAGCGAACCGGCGATGTCCCGGATGAGCAGACGGAAGACCTGGGTGTGATGCTGCTCGCGCATCAGGTCCATTTGTCGTTCCATGTCCGACTCGAGGGCGTCCAGCTCGGCAGCCAGTTCATATTTGAAGAGTTGCCAGTCAGGCTGGGCCGTCAAGTCGTGCGCGCCGAGCAGGTCGTCGAGCAGGATCGGGTGACGCTCGAGATATTGCGCGGCCCAGCGCGATGCGCCGATGAGGTCGACCAGACGACGCTGAGCCTGGGGGTATTCTTGCAGTAGGGCGAGGTAGGCGCCACGCCGGGTGAGGGTCTCGAGCAGACCGAGACAGTGCATCAGGGTGTCGTCTGGATCGAGGGCCGATGCGGCAGCAGCAATCATGCGAGGGATGAGGGCATCGAACCGGCTGCGAATGTTGTCTTGTAGTTGGTTGTAGCGTGATCCTGTACGCGCGGCGGCCAGCCGCGCGGCGCTGGCTGGCGGGTTGCGGTAGCCCAGTCCGGCCAGTGTGGCGGTGGTTTCGGCGGTATCGGCGGCGTTTTGCCAGGCGGTGCTAAGTTGTCGAGGGTCGTCGTCCGGGGCGTCCGGCTCACTGAAAATGGCTTCGAAGTGACCACTGACGATGGCGCGGTGGCGGCCAAGTTCTTCAAGGAAGGTGGCGTAGTCGGTAAAGCCCATTGTTTCGGCAATCAGGAGCCGGTCGGTTTCGTTTTCCGGCAGGTCATGGGTTTGGGCATCGTCCAGGTATTGCAGCCGGTGTTCGAGTCGACGCAGGAAGCGGTAGGCGGCGCTGAGCTCTTCGGTTGCGCTGAGCTGGAGAATGCCGCGCGCGGCGAGGCGCTCGAGCGCCTGGAGGGTAGGGCGTATTTGCAGGGTTTGATCGCGACCGCCCCGGATGAGCTGGAATGCCTGGGCGATGAATTCGATTTCGCGAATGCCGCCTGGGCCGAGTTTGATGTTGTTGGCGCGGTCGCGCCGCGTGACTTCGCGTCGAATCTGGGCGTGCAGGGCGCGCATGGCGCCAATGGCGCCGAAGTCGAGATATTTACGGAAGACGAAGGGGCGCGAAATGGCGCGTAGTGATTCGGTCTGTTCGCCGACGATGGTTCGCGCTTTGATCCAGGCGTAACGCTCCCACTCCCGGCCCTGGGTGAGAAAGTAGTTCTCCAGCATGTCGAAGTTTGCTACCAGCGGCCCGGAATCGCCGTTGGGGCGCAGACGCATGTCGACCCGGAAGACTTGCCCGTGTTCGGTGATTTCGGCCAGCGCGGCAATGATCTGTTTGCCAAGACGCTCGAAGAATTCAAAGTTGTCGATGATTTTCGGCCCGGTGGTGCTGCCTTCTTCGGGGTAGAGGAAAACGAGGTCGATGTCGGAACTGACATTGAGCTCCCGGCCGCCGAGTTTGCCCATGCCAATGATGAGCAGTTCTTGTTCTTCGCCGGAGGGGGAGCGGGGCGCGCCGTATCGCGCCAGGAGCGCAGCGCGCAGCGTGTCGTGGGCGTGGCGGAGGGTGACTTCGGCCAGGTCGGTCATGGTTTCGGTGACTTCGGCCAGATCGGCCATGCCTTCGATGTCGCGCACGACCAGGTGGCACAGCGTCCAGGTGCGCAACTGGCGTAGCGTTGGGCGGAGCCTGGCTTCGTCGTTGCCCTGGCGGGCAATGAAGGCGCGCATGGCGTGGCTGTCGAGCGCTTGACCCAGTCCGTCGGCCAGACAGTCGGCCAGCCAGGGACGGCTCTCGAGCATGCGTTGCAGAAAGCGCGACCAGCGCGTTGCGTGGCGGATGATTTCTGACGCGGGAAGGCAGGGGGGCATCGAAACTCCTTTTGTTATTGTTACAATACCTGTCTTTACACAAGGGTAGGTAATAGATGTTTATCCGGTCTCCTGTTCAAGGGCAAGGATAATTTTTTATTGTGTAGCCTGTGTTCTGTGTAGCCGCATGGAGCGTCCAGCGTGGGGCAGCGCCTGGCGTTTGCGGTTTTGCGTTCCTTGGGGCGCCATTTGTGTTGAACGTTGAAGTTGATGTTGAAGTATGAGTACCAAGGACACAAATTTTTCATTGTTGTTTACTGAAACGTTTGCCCAAGGACGGAGGCGCTCTGCCCAGTATGTCAGTTTGTTGCGCGCTGTCTGGCAAAGCGCCGCTTTGCGACGTGCAGCGCGCGTGCTGAGGAGGGTGTTCCTGGGCGCGTGCATTGTGTGCGGCGTGTTGTACGCCGCGACGCGCGTCTGGTTGTTTCCCTGGCTTGGCGGCAATCACGAGTGGGTTGCTGCAAGACTTTCTAATGCGGCCGGCGCCCAGGTGAGTCTCGAGCGCTTGGAGGCGGATTGGTTTGGGCCGCGGCTTCGCTTGCGTCTGGGGGGGGTGACGATTCATTCCGGGCAACGCAAGGCGCTGCGGTTGGAACGGGTCGAGGCGACGCTATCGTGGTTATCCTTGCCACGCTGGATGCCGTATTTCCATGCGTTGAAAATCGTTGGCCCCGAAATCGAACTGGCGCGCGACAAGGACGGTGTTTTTACGGTGGCGGGCATTCGTATGGAGCCGGATACGCAGGCGCGCGGTAATCCTATTGCCTGGTTATTCGAGCAATCCCGGATTACGGTGCGCGACGCGACGCTGGTCTGGAACGATGGCTTGCGGGAGGCGCCGCCGTTGCGCTTGACCGAGGCGCAATTCACTTTCGAGCGCGGTCTTTTTAGCCATCTTCTGGAGTTCCAGGCGCGTCCTCCCGAAGCGCTGGCGGCGAAGTTCGAGGTGCGCGGCGATGTGCGTCGTTACGATTCGGCTACGTTGGACGGGGTTGCCGGACGCTTTTCTATTGGACTCGAACAGGCCGATCTCGGCGGTTGGGCGGCATGGGTGGATTATCCGATTCCTTGTAAGGGGCGCGGTCGTGCACGGTTGTGGCTCAATAGCGACGGCAAGGGGACGGCCAGCCTGAGCGCAGATTTGGATCTGGAGGAGGCGGAAACTACGCTTTCTCCTGGTTTGGCGCCGTTGCAGTTCAACCGGCTCAGCGGAGGGGTGTTGGCGCGCTATGCGCCTGGAATCGTCGAGCTCGGCGCACGCGGTTTGTGGCTGGAGTCTGAAAAAGTCAATCTGCGTACGCCTGTCGATTTCAAGCTCGAACTGCGTCATGCGGATGACGGTACGTTGAATGGTGGGGCATTTTCGGCTTCTTTGCTCGATCTGCCCACGCTCGTCCAATTGGCTGAAAGTCTGCCGTTTGGCAAGCATGAGGATGTGCGTGCGTTACTGGCCGAGTTCAATCCCAAAGGGCGCTTGCAGGCGTTCTCGTTTGCATGGGAGGGGCAGACCGGCGCTTTGCAGGACTGGAAGATCAGTACGGAATTTGAAGACTTGGGGCTGACCGCGCATGGCCTCGTCCCAGGCGTGGGGGGCATGTCGGGTCGGATCAAGGGTAACGGTCAACAGGGGGAGTTCGCGTTCTCCAGCCGGCAGGGGCACGTCGATTTGCCCAAGGTGTTCGATCAGGCGTTTATTCCATTTGCCAGCCTGGACGTTTCGGGCGGCTGGAACCACAAGAACGGGCGACTGGCTGTGACGCTGGATGCCGTCAAGTTTGCCAATGATGATGCGGAGGGCATGGCCACAGGCAGTTATTGGCCGGCGGAGAGTGGTTCGGGTGAGATTGATATTACAGGTGAGTTGTCCCGCGCTCAGAGCGCAGCGGTGTGGCGTTACATCCCCCTTTTGGTCGGGGAGCATGTCCGTGATTGGCTCAAGAACGCTATCGTGCAGGGCAATGCGACGGGCGTGAAGGTGAAACTCAAAGGGCCGTTGGATCATTTTCCGTTCCGCAACGGGGAAGGGGAATTTTCGGTGACGGTTCCGGTGAGTGATGTCCGTCTCGGTTACGCCAATGGTTGGCCGGCGCTCGATCGTCTCGATGGGGAACTGCGCTTCGTGGGGCCGGGGCTTTTCATCGAGGCTCATGGCGGGCAGGTTTTCGGAGTTCAGGTGGCGCCCATACGGGCCAGTATCATTGATCTCGCGGAAGGGAACATTGCTCTAGAAGGCGTGGCGAAGGGGGCGGGCGCGGATTTTTTGCGTTTTATCGCTGAAAGTCCGCTATCTGCGCATTTGCATGGTTTCACGGATCCGTTGCGGCCCGAGGGTGATGGTCAACTCGATCTCAAGCTGGTGATCCCCCTGCATGATCTCTCCAAAATCGAGGTCGGCGGGGAGTATCGTTTTGCTGCTAACCGCATTCACCTGGACGGAACTCGTCCTGGGTCTGCGTTGGAATCTGCCGAGGGGAGCCTGCGTTTTACCAAGGAGGCATTGGAGACGCTTTCTATCCGCGGTCGTTTGCTTGGCGGGGAGTGCGTGATCGAGGGCAAGTCGGGCGAGGGCGGGCTGGAACTGAACGCGCGCGGGCAAGTAGAGGCGGCAGCGACGCGCAAGGCGTTCGATTGGCCGTTGCTGGGGTGGGCGAGTGGAAGTACGCCGTGGCGGGTCGCACTGACTTTCGGCCAGGATGAGGGGCGTAAGATCGTTGTGCGCTCCGATCTCAAGGGACTGCGTTTGCGTCTGCCTGCGCCGTTGTCCAAGGAAGCCGACGAAACCTGGCCGCTGGAGGTCGAGATGGTTTCTCATGGCGCGGATAAGCCTCGGTTGATAACGGTAAAGTTGGGCGACGGAATCGAAGCCGCGCTTGAACACGATGCTTCGGGGGGGCTGCGTGGCGGGGTGGGGCTGTACCGGCCCGCGCCGAGATCTTCCAATAACGGGGTGCAGGTTGCGGCTTCGCTCGATACGCTGGATATTGATGCTTGGCAATGGACTCTGGCTGCGGGGGAAGGCGAGAAGCGCGACTACGATGACGAGGCGGCGCTGCTCTTGTCGAGCGTTATGCTCGATGCCCAGCGGGTGCGTGTTTTCGGGTATACCCTCAATGCGTTGCAACTGCGCGCAGCAAACAATGCCGAAAGCTGGACGGCGCATTTGAGCAGCGCGGAAGCGCAGGGTGTCATCTCTTGGAAGCGCGGGGGGGATGGTATGCTGTCGGCACACCTGAAACGGCTGGCGCTCTCGGGGGGGGAGAGCAACGGCAATCAGGATAAGAACGGTTCATCCAGTTCGCCTCCTCCCCGTGGTTTGCCGGGGCTCGAGGTGCGGGCGGAGGAATTTGCTGTCGGTGCGCGCGAACTGGGGCGACTCGCTGTGCGGGCCACCAACCAGGAAGGCGCCTGGCGGCTCGATCACTTTTCTATTCATCATCCCGATGCACAGCTTTCCGGTAGCGGCCTCTGGCAACCCGACACACAGCACAGTACGCTCGATTTCACGTTGGACTCCACCAATGTTGGCCGCCTCGCCAGGTCATTGGGGTACAACGACGTCGTGCAGGGAGGACAAGCAAAGCTTACTGGGAAAGTCGATTGGAAGGGGCCGCCGACCTCGATCAATTATCCGACGCTGTTTGGGCAGATCGAACTCGATGCGAGGAAAGGCCGTTTTGAACGTCTCGAACCCGGCGTCGGGCGATTGTTGGGGGTTCTCAGTTTGCAGGCATTACCGCGCCGGGTGACGCTCGATTTTCGGGATGTGTTTTCCGATGGGTTTGCTTTTGATCGTATCAATGGCAAGGCTGCAATTTCCGGGGGCGTGATGCATACTCAAGGCATCGATGTCGTTGGCCCGGCGGCGCGGGTGCTGATGTGGGGAGAGACCGATATTACTGCCGAGACTCTGAATTTGCAGGTGAAGGTGCGCCCGACCTTGTCCGAGACGGTTGCTCTGGGCGCCGCTATCGTTAGTCCGGCGGTTGCCTTGGTGACTTATCTGGCGCAGAAAACGCTGGGCGACCCGATCGAGAGATTGTTTTCTTACGAGTACAAGCTGACGGGCAGTTGGACCGACCCGGAGGTCGAAAAGGTGGTCACGCCGACGTCCCCTCCCGTGCAAATGTATACACACGAAATCACGCCTGAGAATGCCGCGCCCGAGGAAGTTGAGAACGAAGGCGCCCGAGGTATTCGTATTCCTCTGTCGGCTAAATGAAATGCCTTTTACTCGCCCCGTCAAGATTGCTGTCCTTCAAACCGTTTCCGTCTCCGATGTGGCGGCCAATCTTGCGGTGGCCGATGATCTGATTGCCGAGGCCGTTGGCCTGGGCGCGCAGATGGTCGCGTTGCCCGAGTATTTTGCGCTGATGTCACCCGATGAAGCCGCCAGGGTTGGCGCATGCGAACGCGAGGGGGCGGGGCCGATCCAGGATTTTTTGAGTGAGGCCGCTGCACGCCATGGAGTATGGATTGTCGGCGGTACACTGCCGCTGGCGGCGGATGTGCCGGGCAAAACACGTAACACCACACTGGTTTTCGATGATTGTGGCAACCGGGTGGCGCGTTACGACAAGATTCATCTCTTCTGTTTCGAGTATGGCAAAGAGCGTTACGACGAGGCGGCCAGCATCGAGCCGGGCTCGCGCGTCGTGTGTTTCGACTCTCCTGTCGGAAGGGTAGGGCTTGCGGTGTGCTACGACCTGCGCTTTCCCGAGCTTTTCCGTGCAATGGGGGAAGTCGATCTGATTGTCCTGCCCGCAGCCTTTACGTACACGACCGGGCAGGCGCATTGGGAGACGCTGTTGCGGGCGCGGGCCATTGAGAATCAATGCTATCTGGCAGCGGCGGCCCAGGGAGGTTTGCATCCGTATGGCCGTCGTACCTGGGGGCATAGCATGATCGTCAATCCCTGGGGGGATATTCTGGCTTGCCGTCCAGAGGGCGCGGGCGTGCTCGTGGCCGAGCTCGATCCAGACCGGCTTCTTGCCGTTCGTCGATGCCTGCCCGCGCTGAATCATCGTCGTCCAGAACTTTTCTGACGAAAAATCCTATACCCTTATACTATTGATGACCGGAATCGCACACGATGACAAAAAACGCATTCAAAGCTGCTGATCGTTACCTGCTCTCACCCCACGGCCTTGGCCGGGAAGAACTCGAAAAAGTGCTCCGCAAGCTGATGCGGCACGATGTCGATTATGGTGATCTTTACTTCCAATATGCTCGTACTGAAGGGTGGGGGTTGGAAGAAGGCATCGTCAAGTCGGGCAGTTTCAGCATCGAGGAAGGCGTCGGAGTGCGTGCGGTGAGTGGCGAGAAAACCGCTTTTGCCTATTCCGACGATATTTCGCTGGAAGCGCTGCTCGATGCCGTCCGCGTCACGCGGGCCATTGGCGCGGCGGGCGAGAAGCGAAAGGTGGAGATCACGCCGAAGAAGCCGCCCGTCAAACTTTACCGCGCCGATGATCCGCTCGCTTCGCTCGATGATGCCGCCAAGGTGCAACTGCTCGAGCGGCTGGAAGCATTCGCCCGCGCGGCCGATGCGCGCGTCACACAAGTCATGGCCGGTCTCGCCGGGACATGGGAAGTCGTGCTGGTGGCGCGTAGCGACGGCCATATGGCCGCCGATGTCAGACCCCTGGTGCGGGTGTCGCTCAACGTCATCATGGAAGACGGCGACCGGCGCGAGCAAGGCAGCGCGGGGGGAGGCGGGCGTTTCGACTACGGTTACTTTACCGATGAGAGATTGCGCGATTATGCGTTGGCCGCCGTGCATCAGGCTCGTGTCAACCTCGAAGCCGCGCCTGCGCCTGCTGGAGTCATGACGGTGGTGCTCGGCCCCGGCTGGCCCGGCATTTTGTTGCACGAGGCTATCGGGCATGGGTTGGAGGGCGATTTCAATCGCAAGGGTAGTTCAGCTTTCTCGAATCGCATCGGCGAGCAGGTGGCGGCACGTGGCGTGACCGTGGTCGACGATGGCTCGTTACCGGATCGGCGCGGTTCGCTCACCATCGACGATGAAGGCAATCCCGGCGCGCGCACGGTGCTGATCGAGGACGGTATTCTGACCTGCTACATGCAGGACATGACCAACGCCCGCTTGATGGGCATGACGCCCACCGGGAACGGTCGGCGCGAGTCCTATGCTCATTTGCCTCTGCCGCGCATGACAAATACTTTTATGCTCAACGGCGAACGCGATCCTGCCGAGATTATTGCTTCGGTCAAGAAAGGTTTGTATGCGGTCAATTTCGGCGGTGGTCAGGTCGACATTACTTCGGGTAAGTTCGTGTTTTCCACCTCCGAGGCGTATCTGATCGAAGACGGCAAAGTCACTCGCCCGGTCAAGGGCGCGGCGCTCATCGGCAACGGCCCGGATGCGCTGACCCGGGTGAGCCTCATCGGCAACGACATGTCCCTCGATCCGGGCATCGGTTCCTGCGGCAAGGACGGGCAAAGCGTGCCGGTGGGCGTGGGACAGCCTACCTTGCGTATCGACGGGTTGACGGTAGGAGGGACGGGTTGAGTTTGGGGGGTGCGCGGACACAGCAATGGAAATACTCGTTCTTATTTTCTTGATTATCCTCAGCGGCGTTTGCTCCATGACGGAGATTGCGCTGGTGACTGCCCGGCGCGCAAAGCTCGCCAAGCTGGCCGAGGAAGGGGACGCGGCGGCCAAGGTTGCGATAAGTCTCGGAGAAGAGCCGACCCGTTTCCTGTCGACCATTCAGATCGGTCTCACTTCCACCAGTATCCTGATCGGCGTCATGAGTGAATCGGCGCTGGCTACGCCACTGGCTGCCTGGTTACGTGAACTGGGCATGGCGCCGCGTTTCAGTGAAGTCACGGCGACTACTTTCGTGGTGGTGGTCATCACCTACATAGCGATCGTGATCTGCGAACTGGTCCCCAAGCGTATCGCCCAGATCAACCCGGAAGGCATTGCCCGACGGGTGGCTCGTCCGGTGCAAGCGCTGTCGATTGCCTCGCGCCCTGTGGTGCGCATGCTGTCGAGTTCGACTACGCTGCTGCTGCGCCTGTTGGGGCTGCGCGATGAAAAATCGCCCGGCGTGACCGAAGAAGAGATTCACGCCTTGCTCGAAGAAGGTTCTTCGAGTGGCGTCATCGAGAAGAATGAACATGCAATGGTGCGTAACGTATTCCGCCTCGATGATCGCCAGATCGGTTCGTTGATGGTTCCGCGTTCGGACATCGTCTGGCTGGATACCGAACGGCCACTGGAAGAGAACCTTGCGCGCATGGCGGAATCGGAACATACCCGCTTCCCGGTCTGCAAAGGGGGGGTTGAGGAAATTCTTGGCATCATTTCGTGCAAGCAGCTCTTCAATCAGACGATCAAAGGCGGTCAGCCCGACATCACCAGTCAGTTGCAAAGCCCCGTCTATGTGCCCGAGACGCTGACTGGCATGGAATTGCTCGAGCAGTTCCGCGCTTCCGGTTCTCACATGGCCTTTGTGATCGACGAATACGGCGAGGTGCAGGGGCTGGTGGCGCTCCAGGACGTGATGGAAGCCGTCACCGGCGAGTTCCGCTCGGATAGCCAGGAAGATGCCTGGGCTGTGCCGCGCGAGGATGGATCGTGGCTGCTCGATGGACTCATTCCGTTGCCGGAGCTCAAAGACTTGCTCGGACTACGGGAAGTCCCCGAGGAAGATAAGGTGCACTACCACACGCTGTCGGGCATGGTCATGTGCCTGCTCGGCAGGTTGCCGCGCACGGGCGATGTGATTACCTGGGAAGCCTGGCGGCTGGAAGTGGTCGATCTCGACGGCAAGCGCATCGACAAGGTTCTGGCCAGCCTGTTGCCGGAACCGTCGGAAGAGACGACCGAGGCGGAGTGAGTTTCGGCGCGCACTAGAAGATACAGTGTCATTGCGAGCGAAGCGAAGCAATCCAGCGGAGTTCCTCTGGATTGCATCAAAGCTTCGCTCCTCGCAATGACGGGTTGAGAGATCAGTTGTGCAGGATTAAATCGAAACCGCTCTATCGATCCAGCGCCGGGGCGCTCAGAGCTTGAACTGATCGTGACAAGCCTTGCAGGTGGCGCCGACCTTGCCGTGGGCGGCCTTGACAGCGGCGACATCGCCGCTGTCGGTGGCCTTGACGAGCTCGCCCGCCGCGGCGGCAAAGTCTCCCGCCAGCTTGGCAACTTCGGTGCCTTTCTGGAACAACTCCGGTTTGGTATTGGTCTTTTGCTCGCCGATCGATTTTTCGGTTCCCGGCGCAAAAAGTGCGCCGAGACCTGAACCCGCGACGGCGGCGATGGCATTGGCGGCAGCCTTGACCTGCGCCGCGTCATACGCGCCTTCGAGGTTGGCCTTGATCTTGCCCATGTTCCAGGCCGCAAAGCTGTAAGCCGCCTTTCGGAATCTGATCTGATCTTCGGGCTTGACCTGGGCGGAAGCGCTGGCAGTCAGGGACAGGGCTGTAACGCCAAATAGGGCGGCGATGATGATTTTCTTCATGTTGACCTCGTGTGGTAACGGATAGGTTCGATGCGTGACAGTCCGCTTGGGCTTTATATCGCGTTGCACGAAACTGCGGCGGGTCTCGCAGGGCGAATGATGTTAGCAATGACCGATTCGTATTGCAACCAAGACAAACGTTACGGTGCGCAGATAAAAAAATTCAAGATGCGCATGCCTTGTGTCGTAATTATCGATGCGGGAACAACGGCTGGTGGTGATGGCATGTATTGGGCCTCTTTATTCCGTTCCTGCCATGTTGATTTCGAGAGGGAAGAACATGCGTCATCTTGCAGATACTCCCATATGGGCGCGCCTCACAGGAACAATCGGAATTCTGTTGCTAATGACATGGATTGGTATGATCGTGTGGGGAAACCGCGCCAATCACCGCATCGTCATCGATCAGTCGAAGGATTTTGCGCATACCGTCAATGAAATGACGATGGCCGGACTGACCGGGATGATGATTACTGGAACCGTGGATCAGTGCCACGTGTTTCTCGATCAGATCAAGGAACTGTCTCTGGTCAATGATCTCAAAATCATTCGGGGCGAAGCGGTAAACAAAGTCTATGGCCCCGGCAAGAACGAGCCGGTGGTACTCGATGCGCTTGAACGCCGGGTCATGGAAGAGCGCAAGCCTTTCATGCAGGTAGAAAACGGCCCGCAGGGGGAATACCTCCGGGCGGTGATTCCATCGCTGGCTTCAAAGAATTATCTGGGCAAGGATTGTGTCGCTTGCCATATGGTCGAAGAAGGCGTGCCGCTGGGAGCGGTGAGCATGCGCATTTCCTTGCAACACGCGAGCGAAGCGGCCGACCGCTTTCGCACCGAAAGCATCCTGTTTGCGCTTGTCATTTCCTTGCCGCTGTTGTGTTTTGTTTGCTTTTTCATCCGGCGTTTCGTCTCCCGCCCGCTATCGCATCTGGCTAAAGGCATGTCTGAAATCGCCCATGGCGATGGCGATCTGACCCGGCGGCTGGATGCGGCGCGCCAGGATGAAGTCGGACACGCGGCAGGGATGTTCAACCACATGCTCGGCGTAGTGGCCAACCTGGTGCGGCAGGTGGGCGCTTCGGCGGTTGCCGTGACCGGGCAGGCGCACAACATGGCGGACAAGTCGGAGCAGATCGCCGGGAGTTCGCATCGGCAGACAGATCATTCGATAGAGGCCGCCAAAGCGGTCGAGGAGCTCAACGCCAATATCCTGTCGGTTGCTAATAACGCCGGACAGGTGCGTTCCCGCTCGCACAAAAGCCTGGAATGCTCACGGGCTGGGCAAGCCAGTCTTCATCAGCTCGTCGATGGAATGGGAGAGGTGCAAGAGTCCGTCAGGCATATGGCCGATTCGATGGGAGCGTTCGTCCAGACGACCCAGTCCATCAACGACATGACCCAGCAAGTGCGCGAAATTGCCGAGCAGACCAATCTGCTCGCGCTCAATGCGGCCATCGAAGCCGCGCGGGCGGGAGAATACGGGCGGGGTTTCGCCGTGGTTGCCGACGAAGTGCGCAAGCTGGCCGAGAAATCGGCCCTTTCTGTGGGGCAGATCGACAAGATTACCCAAGATATCGGCCATCGATCAGTTCAGGTGCAAAAATCCATCGAACACGGGCTGGAGCGTCTCGAGGCGAGTCGCAACATGGCCAGGGGGGTAACGGAAGTATTGAATGCCGCCAATGAACTGGTTGTGGAGGTCGGTAACGGACTCGAGCAGATCGCTGCAACCACCAAGGAACAGCAAAATGTCAGCGCCTCGGTGAAAGAGAGCATCGCTGCCATTGCCGACATGGCGCGCGAGAACGATATCGCCATCGCGCTTACGGCAGAGGCCGCGCACGAAATGGAACGGCTTGCCTCACAGTTGCAGGAGTCGGTTGCGCATTTCAAGGTTTGAGGAGCGGGGAAGCGCAAAGCATAC
>Ga0209737_10001496_pt1 | contig 16746 bp, 20 predicted proteins | sample TergutCu122P3_FD_187284 | JGI IMG/M metagenome (GOLD analysis project Ga0209737, IMG submission 187284) | Cubitermes ugandensis P3 segment gut microbial communities from Kakamega Forest, Kenya - Cu122 P3 (SPAdes) (version 2) | ecosystem: Host-associated > Arthropoda: Insects > Digestive system...
CACAACGGGCTTTGCTCAATTTTTCGGTGGAACATCGCTGTTGATTTTGGTGGGCGTTGTGCTCGACACTTTGCAGCAAATCGAATCGCACCTATTAATGCGCCATTATGACGGCTTGCTCAAATCGGGCGGCAGAATTAAAGGTCGCAGCGGAGCGATAGCAGCGTATTGATAAATTTTGATTTTAGATTTACGGCTAATTTTTAGTCGTAAATCTAAAATTATAATTATAAAGAAAAGATAAAGTGATATTTTTAAAGACGGAAGAAGAGATTGAATTGATGCGTGAAAGTTGCCTTTTGGTTAGCAAAACGTTGGCAATGCTTGCGCCGCTCGTTCAGCCGGGTGTTTCTACCGCCTATTTGGACAAAATGGCGGAAGAGTTTATCAGAGACCACGGCGCAATTCCCGCTTGCAAGGGCTACGAGGGTTACCCAAATGCAACTTGTATGTCAATTAATGATATGGTGGTTCACGGAATACCGCGTGAGGACATTATCTTAAAAGAGGGCGATATTCTTTCGATTGATATGGACACTTTGAAAAATGGCTTCTGCGGCGATTCTGCCTATACTTTTTGTGTTGGTGAGGTTGCGCCCGAAGTGAAACGCCTGTTAGAGATTACCAAAAATTCGCTTTATTTGGGAATTGAGCAGGCAAAATCTGGCAACAGAATTGGCGATATTTCGTCAGCCATACAGACATATTGCGAAAATGCGGGCTATTCTGTGGTGCGCGATATGATTGGACACGGATTGGGACGTGATATGCACGAAGACCCCGAAGTGCCAAATTATGGCAAAAGAGGGCAGGGAAAAGTGTTAAAACCCGGTTTGGTTATTTGCATTGAGCCGATGATAAATATGGGCAAACACGAAATGTATATCGAAGAAGACGGCTGGACGGCGCGCACAAAAGACCATAAACTTTCGGCGCATTACGAACACTGCGTGGCAATACGCAAAGGAAAAGCGGACATCTTATCTGATTTCGGAATAATAGAAAAAGCATTAAACAAGTCGATAAGTCAGTAAGTCGGTAAGTTTGTAAGTCAATAAATGACTTACGGACTTATAGACATACAAACTTACAGACTAAAAAATAAAAATTTATGTCAAAACAATCGGCAATAGAAATAGACGGCACGATACTTGAAGCATTGTCGAATGCAATGTTTAAAGTTAAGTTGCAAAATGGGCACGAAATTATTGCTCATATTTCGGGCAAAATGCGTATGCACTATATTCGCATTCTTCCGGGCGACAGAGTGAAAGTTGAAATGTCGCCGTATGATTTGTCAAAGGGAAGAATTTCGTTCAGATATAAATAATGATTTTTATGAAAAGATTTATATTTTTTGTAGTTGCTTTTGTAGTAACATTAAACTCTTTTGCGCAAAATGCAGAACAAGAGATTAGAAAAGTTTTTGCCGAATATTTCGAATGTCTTGAAACAAAAAATTTCTCAAAAGTAGTAGAGTATGTATCAGACGAATGTTCAAAGGAAGAGTATGTAAAAAAATTAGAAAGTGCTTTTAACGACCCAGAGGCTGAACTTGAAGCAGCAGATTTCAAAATTCTTGAAATTGGCAAAATTGAAAAAATAAAAAATAAATATTATTCTGTTGTAGCATTTTCTTTTTGGTCAAAGGTAAAATTAATTGATGATGAAATAGAATTTACTGATGAGAAGATAGTAGAAATGATGTTGCCTGCATTAAAAGAACACTTTGGTACAAACGATATAAAATACAACAAAGAAACAGATTTTTTTGAGATAAAAAGTATTCAAAAAGTAATAGTTGTTTCTAAAAATAATTTAACAGATTGGAAATTGATAGTAGTTGAAGATAAAGCAGCATTAGAGAAAATTTTACCTAAAAAAATTTTAAAAAAATCAGAAGAATTACTCATTAAAGTCCCAAAAAATTAACCACTAACCACTAAAATAAAAACTTAATTTCTAAAAATATAATAAAATGAAAGTAAGAGCATCAGTAAAAAAACGCAATGACGACTGCAAAATAGTTCGTCGTAAAGGGCGTTTGTACGTTATTAACAAAAAAGAGCCGAAGATGAAACTTCGTCAGGGCTAACTTTTTAATTAACTATTTTTTAAAAACTTATGGCAATAAGAATTGTTGGAGTAGATTTGCCCCAGGCAAAACGTGGGGAGGTCGGGCTGACTTATATCTACGGAATAGGTCGCAGTAGTGCGCGAAAAATCTTAGCCGAAGCAGGTATCAGTTTGGACAAGAAAGTTCAGGACTGGTCGGATGATGAGGCAGGTAAAATTCGCGAGGTAATCGGAGCAAAATTCAAGGTAGAAGGTGAATTGCGTTCTGAGGTGCAATTGAACATCAAGAGATTGATGGACATCGGTTGTTACAGAGGTGTGCGTCATAGAAACGGGCTGCCAGTTAGAGGTCAAAGTACCAAAAACAACGCTCGCACGCGCAAAGGTAGAAAGAAAACAGTTGCTAACAAGAAAAAAGCAACTAAATAATTAATTAACCATTAAAAGAAAAAGTTATTATGGCAAAGAAAACTGTAGCAACAAAAAAGAAAGTGGTTAAAGTTGATGGAGAAGGTCAATTGCACGTTCATTCATCGTTTAACAATATTATCGTAACCCTCGCAAACGGCTCTGGACAAGTTATCTCTTGGTCATCTGCCGGTAAAATGGGTTTCAGAGGTTCTAAAAAGAACACGCCTTATGCTGCTCAAATGGCGGCTCAGGACTGCGCAAAAGTAGCACACGATATGGGCTTGCGCAAAGTTAAAGCGTATTTAAAAGGTCCCGGAAACGGACGTGAATCTGCTGTTCGTACTATCAACGGCGCAGGCATCGAAGTTACCGAGATTATTGATGTAACACCGCTTCCACATAATGGTTGCCGTCCTGCAAAACGCAGAAGGGTATAATTTATTAACGATTAAATAAAATTAAATTATGGCACGATATACAGGACCTAAATCAAAAATTGCTCGTAAATTCGGAGAACCAATCTTTGGACCCGACAAAGCGCAGGCAAAACGCAATTACCCACCCGGACAGCACGGCAACAATCGCCGCAGAAAAACTTCCGAGTACGGCACTCAATTAAAAGAGAAACAAAAAGCCAAATATACCTACGGAGTGTTGGAAAAACAATTCCGCAACCTTTTTGAAAAGGCGCAATCTAAAAAAGGTATCACAGGCGCGATACTTATTCAACTTCTCGAATGTCGCTTAGATAACGTGGTTTATCGCCTCGGCATTGCACCAACAAGAGCAGCGGCTCGTCAGTTGGTTTCGCACAGACATATCACTGTGAATGGCTCTGTTGTGAATATTCCTTCATATCAGGTTAAACAGGGCGACATTGTCGGCGTGAGAGAAAGAGATAAATCAATGCAAATTATCACGGAGTCATTATTGGGCTTCAATCACAGCAAATACCCTTGGTTAGATTGGGACAGCAACGCTTTTGCAGGAAGATTTTTACATATTCCCGAAAGAGAAGATATTCCCGAAAACATCAAGGAGCAACTCATTGTCGAACTTTATTCAAAAGCATAATTATGTCAATATTAGCATTTCAAAGACCTGAACAGGTTACAATGGTAGAGGCGAACGACTTTTTCGGAAAGTTTGAGTTCAGACCTCTTGAACCCGGCTTCGGTATAACTATCGGAAATGCGTTGCGGCGTATTTTGCTCTCTTCGCTCGAAGGTTATGCAATTACTTCAATAAAAATTAGCGGTGTTGTTCACGAATTTGACACAATTCCGGGCGTTATTGATGATGTAACGAATATGATTTTAAATTTAAAAGAAATTCGTTTTGCAAGAAAAATTGACGATGCAGTAAGAGAAACAATAAGCGTGAGAGTGGCAGGAAAAGAGGTTTTCAAAGCCGATGATTTGAATAATCAACTTAACGAATTTGAGGTTTTGAACCCCGAACTCGTTATTTGCAGAATGGACGACAGCGCATCATTTACAATAGATATTACTATTGAAAAAGGTCGCGGCTACCTTCCTGCTGACGAAAACAAGAATTTATCAACCGAAATCGGCGTGATTGGCGTTGATGCTATCTTTACACCTATTCGCAACGTGATGTATGCTGTTGAACCCGAACGTGTTGAACAAAAAACCGACTATGATAAATTGGTTTTGGAAATTGCAACAGACGGCTCAATACACCCGAAAGATGCTTTGAAAGAGGCAGCGAAAATACTTATTCAGCATTTCATAATGTTCTCTGACGAAAAAATTTCGCTTGACGATGACCCAATGGGCAAAAGCGATAGTTTTGACGAGGAAATGTTGCATATGCGCCAACTGCTCAAAAGCAATTTGGTTGATTTGGACTTGTCGGTTCGCGCTATCAACTGCCTCAAAGCCGCAGACGTGGAAACGCTTGGCGATTTGTGCAGAATTACAAGAGCCGAATTGCTCAAATTCCGTAATTTCGGTAAAAAATCACTTACCGAACTCGATGAAAAATTGGAAAGTTTGAACCTCTCGTTTGGTATGGACCTTTCAAAGTATAAATTAGATAAAGATTAATAAAAAATGAGACATAACAAAAAATTTAATCATTTAGGGCGTACTGCCTCTCATCGTTCGGCAATGTTGTCGAATATGGCTTGTTCGTTGATAAAACATAAACGTATCACTACCACTTTGGCAAAAGCAAAGGCGCTGAAAGTATTTGTTGAGCCGTTGATTACCAAATCAAAGGACGACACAATGCACAATCGCCGCGTAGTTTTTTCCAATTTGAAAGATAAATTTGCAGTAACCGAACTTTTCCGTGAAGTTTCTACAAAAATTGGCGACCGCCCGGGTGGCTACACACGCATCTTGCGTACCGGCTTCCGCAAAGGCGATGCAGCCGAAATGTGCATCATTGAGTTGGTTGATTACAACGAAAATATGCTGAAAGAAAAAGCAACCAAGAAATCTACCCGCACCCGTCGCGGCAGCAAAAAAGCCGAAGGCGCAGCAGTACCTGCCGCACCAAAAGCGAAAGAGGCGAAAGTAGTTGAAGAGGTAAAGCCAACAATTGAAGAGGTACAAGAGGAAGTTGCAGCAGTAGTTGAAACACCTGAAGAAGTTGTTGCAGAAGCAATCGAAGAAGCAGTAACCAAAGTTGCAGAAGAAGTTGCCGAAACAGCAGAAGAAGCAACCGAAGAGCCAAAAGCAGAATAATTTTTCGGCAGATAAAAAACATTCCAAATTTTTAAAATTTGGAATGTTTTTTTATTTGTTTTTTCAGTTTTGCAGTGCAAAGGTACTATTTTTTTTCTTATTTGAAAATATTTTTTGTTAAATAAAAAATAATTTGTACTTTTGCACCGTATTTTTTCACAAAAAAAATACATCGTATTAGCGATAACATTTTATTCTTTCAAGAGAAATATAGCCAATTTCTTTTTTATGTTTTTAGAAGAATAGAATAGTTACTCACGCTTTGCGTGGGCTTTCTATTCTAACTGAAAAAAGCACGGCTATAGCTTCTCTTGAAAGAATAGTGAGCCGTTTTTGTTTTGTATAATTCTATTCAAAAAAATATATTAATTTCTAAAGTCCGAACAAGGAGCGGACGTAAAACAAAAATCTTATGGACAAAACTTTATTAATTATTGTTATCTGTATTGTGATATTTTTAATATCATTAAGTTTGGTAATCTGGTATTTTTTCCGAGACCACCCAAAAGACAAAAGGAAAAGAAAAGATATTGACTTCAATGACACTCAAAAGTCACAAACGCATATTGAAAAAGTTAATATTTTTATTAATGAAAAAAGAGAACAAAAAGGCAGAGATGACGCTCTTGCGGGTGCTATAACTATGGAGGAAGGTATGGATGCAATTAGAGGGGAAGGTGTTCAAATATGCGATAACGAAATAGATAAAATTAAAACAGAAGTTATTAAATTTGATGTGCAAATCGCTACATTTAAATCAAAGAAGCACGATTTGGATGCCGCAAATATAGAAATCTCTAAAAAGCAGAAAGAAGAAGAAATTAGTCAGATTGAGAACAAAAAGAAATCTTTGAAAGATGATAAAGACTTACCTGTACTGACTTCCTATGAAAAAGGGTTTAAAGAAGGAGAAAGAGCAAAAATAAAAGCAATGTTTAACTAAAAAAATAAGAAGGGAGGATTAAAATATGAACTTAATGACTAAACTTGCCTGCTTAGTAGTAGGGTGGAATCCCAAAGTATTGAAAAATTGTGAAGAACTTAGTTTCGCAATGCTGAAAAAATATGTTGCTGCGATTACTATTATGTCAATTATTTGGGGAGTTATTGGTTGGTACTTTGCCGATAATTATCTTGGAATAAAATCGTGGTACGGAAAAACAATTACCTCTATATTTTTTATTGCGGTAATAGTTAGTATAGAACGATATATAATATTGTCGCACGGTAATTTTAAATTATTGGTATTTTTTAGAATTTTCTTGGCTTTTCTGATGGCTGTTCTTGGCTCAACAATTTTTGACCAAATTGTATTTAAAAACGATATAAAAGTTCAAATGAAAGATATAAGAACAGAGCAGATAAATAAAGAAATACCGAAACGAACTATCATTATTGATAATCAAATAATTGAAATTTCCAAAATGATAGATTCTATAAGCGCAATCAATAATGCTCTATATGAGGAACTTATTAAAACGCCTGTCATTATTGTACCCGAAGTAACAACAACAAGAAGACAAATAGGCAGAGATGAAACAGGGCGACCTATTTATGAAAGTGACAGGACGGTTACGCAACGCTCTGTACCAAATCCAAAAACAGAACAGGCACAGCAAAATGACATATTACTTAATAAGTATCGTGAGCAAGTTAAATCTCTCAATGCTAACAAACTAAACATTGCAGATGATGTACGAACTGAGTATGAACAAGCAAGTACGGGTTTTTTAGAAGAACTCGGTGCATTATATACTCTTTTAACAAAAAATGGTTTTGTTCTTGCTTTCTATATTTTTCTGTTTTTGTTTTTAATGTGTTTGGAATTATTGGTTCTTACTACCAAAGGAAGTGATAAATGTGATTATGAATTATTGATTGATTTTCAATTAGAAACAAAGAAAAAAGAGTTAAAAATTTAATTTTAAAATAGTTATGAGTATAAAAGAAAAATTAAAGGAAAGATTACCAGAAATTACTTTTCTTGGAGCAATTTCTGATTTTGCTACGTTTTTTGCAACAATAATATTTTGTGGGGTATTTGTTTTTTTTGGTATTACGCATAAGGAATTTCGAAAAAAACAAGCAGAACAAGAGGCAAAACAAGCAGAAATCATAGAAAGGAAATGTGAGGTAGATAACAAAGCAAAGCAAATAGCGATAAAATCTGAAAAAGAATTTGGTTTATGGAACAAAAAGTATAATACTGATTTTATTTTTCCTATGGAATTTGACATTAAAAATGATACTGATTTTGAAATTAGGTATAATTCAGAGTATAATGAAAATTCTACACACATAAATCAACAGATTTTATATTCGGGAATGCCTGTAGGTGTATATAATTTTCCAAAATTGCCTGTAGGAGAAATTATTATAAAAAATGTTCAAAATAGAATTAATGAGTTTTTGGAAGAAAATGAAAATGGTATAATTAAAATTAAAGTAAGAGGGACTTCTGATAATACACCTGTTAATGAAAAAGCCAAATATATAGGAGATTTGGGTTATGGTACTATACGTTACTACGAAATAAAAGAAGACAATACAATTGAAGAGAAGACAAGAACTCTTATCGAAGACACAGAGTTAAGCAATGAAGACTTTGCATTATTACGAGCATATAGTGTTGTTGCATATTTTAAAAAAGAATTTGAATTAAAAGATGAAAATATTCAAATTTTTGTGCAAATATATAATAAAAAAGGACCTAAATATAGGCGTTGTGATTTTTCGGTAACACTTGAAAATTATTTTATAAAATTTAGCGAATTAGACAGATAAGTTGCTCATTTTACCGCAAACTTCAGAATTTGCGGTATTTTTTTGTATTGTGTATTTTTATAAAAAGTTGTATCTTTGCCAAAAAATAAAAATGAAAACCAAACCAAGCAAATATTATATTAATCTGCTAAAAAAACATAAAGGCGAATTGTCGAACAAATACGGCGTTTCTCGTGTTGGTATTTTTGGCTCTGTGGCTCGTGGAATGCACAATTCTGAAAGCGATGTAGATGTTTGTATTGAGATGCACCAGCCCGATATGATGGATTTTGTAGGTGTTTATTTCGATTTAGAAAATTTGTTTGGTAGAAAAGTTGATGTTGTAAGAATGAGTAAATATACAAACCCAATTTTAAGAAAAAGAATAGAAAAGGAGGCAATTTATGTATGATAAAGAGTTGATATTAGATATTTTAGGTAATATTGATAATTCGTTGCAAGAAATTACTGTATGGATGGAAGATATTAAAACCATTGACGATTTTTTGCTTACGCCTCACGGAACGCTTGTGCTTAACGGCGTTTGTATGAAAATTTTGGCAATTGGCGAGGAGTTGAAAAGTATAGATAGACATACCGAAAAACAATTATTGCAAAAATATAAAGATGTAGATTGGTCAAAAGTTATGGGAATGAGAGATATTATCGCTCACCACTATTTTGAAATGGACGTTGAAATTGTTTTTAACGCAGCCACAAATTATGTTCCAAAAATGGCTAATTGTGTAAAACAAATTATTAAAGATGAGCAGTCAAACAACTAAAATACAAGACATTCGCAAAGTAGATTTGAATTTGCTTAAAGATTATGCTTGCGAAGATGCGGACATTACGCTACAATTAAAAGAGATTTTGGAGGAGAAGTTAAAGGAAAATTCTCTTGAAAATCTTTTTTATGAAATAGAGATGCCTCTTGCAAAAGTGCTTGCAAAAATGGAACGAAACGGCGTATTGATTGACGATTTTGCGCTCTCAAATTTTGCGCAAGTGCTTAATAGTCAGTTGAGTAGCATTGAAAGTAAAATTTACGCTATTGCGGGTTATCACATAAATATTTCATCGCCAAAACAGATTGGCGAACTGCTTTTTGACCGACTGAAAATTACCGACAAGCCAAAAAAAACTAAAACAGGGCAGTACCAAACAGACGAAGAAACCTTGCAATATCTGAAAAACAGACACGAAATTGTGCCTATAATTTTGGAACATAGAGGGCTAAAAAAACTGCTTTCCACCTATGTTGAGGCGTTGCCGAAGTTGATTAACTCAAAAACAGGCAAAATTCATACCTCGTTTAACCAAACCATAGTTTCCACAGGGCGATTAAGTTCGTCAAACCCAAATTTACAAAACATTCCGATTAAGGAAGAGCAGGGTAGGGAAATTCGCAGGGCGTTTATCGCACAGTCCGATTGCGTGCTGCTTTCTGCCGATTATTCTCAGGTGGAATTGCGAATTATGGCGCACCTTAGTGGCGATAAAAATATGCTTGAAGCATTTTTTTCAGGACAAGATATTCACGCAGCAACGGCAGCAAAAATTTTCAAAGTACCAATTTCTGAGGTTACTTCGGAAATGCGGCGCAAAGCAAAAACAGCCAATTTTGGTATTATTTACGGCATTTCTGCTTTTGGTTTGTCAGAGCGTTTAGATATTCCACGAAAAGAAGCGGCAGCATTAATTGAGGGCTATTTTGAATCATTCCCTGATGTAAAAAATTATATGGACAAGTCGATAGAAACTGCCCGCAGAGATGGTTTTGTGCAAACACTTTTTGGACGAAAACTATATTTACCGAACATTAATTCACAAAACGCAAACGTGCGCGGTTTTGCCGAGCGCAACGCAATAAATGCACCAATTCAAGGTACGGCAGCGGACATCGTCAAAATTGCAATGGTAAAAATCGACAACGAACTAACCAAGCGCAACCTCAAAACCGAAATGATTTTGCAGATACACGATGAGTTGGTTTTCAACGTGCCAAACGACGAACTTGAACTTGTTAAACAACTCGTGAAAACCGAAATGGAAAACGCTGTAAAACTCAATGTTCCGCTAACTGCTGAACTTGGTGTAGGGCAAAATTGGTTGGAAGCGCATTGAAAATAAATAATGAAAATATTTTTGCAATATCACAATATTTTTTGTATCTTTGCGTTTTTAAATGATATGAAGAAATATTTTGCTTATATCGTTGTATTATTGATAGTTACCTCTTGCGGTAGTTATCAAAAATTGTTGAAAAGTACAGACGCAGAGGAAAAATTTGCTGCTGCGAAGAATTATTTTTTGGAAAAAAAGTATTCAAAAAGTGCGACTTTGTTTAGCGATTTGGAGAGAACATACAGAAATTCCAAGCAGGGTGAGGAGGTTTTGTATCTTTTAGCGGAGTCGTTGATGGGTATGAAGGACTATTATGGGGCGAGCGCATATTATATTGAATATCTCAAATCTTACCCGCGCGGAGAATATGCCCAAGACAGTAAATTTATGTTGGGCTATTGCTACTATATGGACTCGCCCGATGCTCGTCTTGACCAGTCGGCAACACATAGAGCGTTGGCTGCGCTGACAGAATTTACGCAAATTTACCCAAATAGCGACAAAACTGCGGAAGCGTACAAACTAATCGCTGAAATGGAAGATAAACTCGCCTACAAAGGCTTTTTGGAAGCGAGATTGTATTATAATTTAGGAACATATTTGGGCAATAATTTTCGGGCGGCGGTAATTACGGCGGAGAATATTTTAAAAGAATACCCGAGCACAAAGCACCGTGAAAATCTGTCGTTTTTGATTTTAAGAGCGAAATATCAAGAGGCGGCTTTATCGGTTGCAGAGAGAAAACGTCAGCGTTTTTCGGAAGTTATTGACGAATTTTATAAATTTTCTGTAGAATTTCCAAACTCAAAACATCTTGGAGAAGCAAACAGAATGTTAAGAGAAGCAAAAAGACAAACAGCAAGATAATTTTAATTTACAATTTAAATTCACAATTAAATAAAGATGGAAAAGAAAGCATCAGTACCTGTTTCAACTATAACCAGAGATATGACTTCGTTATCTGAGCCGGTTGGAAACATCTATCAAACTGTGGCAATTATCGCCAAAAGAGCAAACCAAATTTCTAACGAGGTTAAGCACGAATTGGAAAGAAAATTGTCCGATTTTTCTACCCTTACCGATAATTTGGAAGAAATTCACGAAAACCGCGAGCAGATTGAAGTTTCGCGTTATTATGAAAAAATGCCTAAACCAACTTTGAGAGCAATCAAAGAGTTTGAAGATGGCAAAATTTATTACCGCAACGCACTAAAATCGTCTGCTGCGTAGTTTATTTGTTTTACCGCAAAGACACAAAGAACGCAAAGTGTTATTTAACTTTGCGTTCTTTGCATAGAACTTTGCGCCCCTTGCGTTAAAAAATTACTTCCTGCGAAATTCCGAACAAACTATTGCGGCGGCGACAGCAACATTTAGCGATTCGGAAGTTTGATTTTTGGCGGAAAAATTGGGAATAAGCAGTTTTTCCGCAATTAAATTTTCTATTTCAACTGAAATGCCGTTACCTTCATTGCCCAAAACGATAATTCCGTTTTTGGGCAAATTTTGTTGGTAGATATTTTTTCCTTCCAAAAATGTGCCGAAAATTTGTATTTCGTTTTCCTTTGCTTGTTTGATAAATTGCTGCAAATTAACATAATGCACATTTACATTTGCCAATGCGCCCATTGCTGCCTGCACAACTTTTGGATTATAGACATCGGCGGTATCAGGCGAACAAAAAATGTTTGAAATGCCAAACCAATCAGCAATGCGAATAATTGTGCCAAGATTTCCCGCATTTTGTACACAATCAAGTGCGAGTGATAAGTCATTTTTTAAGACGCCGTCATTTCGACTGAAAGGAGAAATCTCGTTTGCAAAGCAGATTTCTCCCGTTGGTCGAAATGACAGAGTGTTTGTAGGAATTTGAAATACTGCGACAACCTCTTGCGGTGTTGTCAGAAAAGATACAGGTTTGAGTTCGTCAGCGTTTTTTACTTCAAAAATTTGCACCCCCCTTTGTCCTGCGTACATTTCCCCTGAAAGGGGAAAAAGGCGGCGATTATTTTTCAGCCAATTTTGCGTTGCAAAAAGCATTTCACACGAAAATTTCTGTGATAAATCAATTACATTTTTTCCACCCTCTGCCACAAAAAGCCATAATTCATCACGAAATTTTTTGTGTTTTAGCGAAGAAACGATTTTTATTTTTTGTTTCGAAAGCATTTAATTTTAGTGATTAGTGATTAATGGTTAGTGGTTAATTTTTTTTTTGCAAAATTACAAAAAATCTATCATAAGCAATAAGATAGTAAATTAATTTGTATATTTGCACAAAAATTTTACTTTTGAGAACAGATGCCGATAAAGAAATTATTATTAGTTTTTTTTGTGTGTAACTTGTTGGTGGCGTGTAATTTAACAAAATATGTGCCACAAGATGAGACGTTGTTGAACCGCGTTAGAATTAAAAAAGATACGCCCGATTTGGATGCAAGCGCGCTAAATAATTACGTTTTGCAGCAGCCAAATCGCTATATGCTTGGTTTTATGCGTACAAAATTGGCAATTTACAGCCTTTCGGGCAGTGACACAACAAAATGGATAAATAGGACATTACGCAAACTCGGTGAGGAGCCGGTAATTTTTGATTTGTCGCTTGCTGAAGCATCGCAAAATGCTATAAATCAGGCAGTAAGGAACAGAGGATTTCTAAATTCAAATACTTTACTTGACCTTGAAACGCGCAAACGCAAAACCAATGTAACTTACAAAATTTTTGCAGGAACGCCATTTCTTATTGGACGTTATGAAGTTGATATTCAAAATGATACAATAAGAAATATTTTAAGTCGCGTTTCGCGTAGAGGTTCGCTTGAAAATAGATTGTTTGATGTTGATTTACTCAATGAAAACCGCAACAGAGCGGCGCAAAGATTGCGCAGATTGGGCTACTATAACGTGCAAAGAGAGCACTTTTCATACACCGCAGACACTACTTTGGTAAGAAATAATGTTGATTTGAGGTTGGTTTTGCAGCCGCAATATGCTGTTGATTCTGTGATGGATGTACTTTTTAGGAAAAAACATATTGATAAGGTTACGATTTTTTGTTTTTCGGACAATAGAATTTTTGATGAAGATTATTTAACCGATTTAGATACAGTAGATTATTATGGTTATAGAGTTATTTATAACCAAAAAAAACATATTTTTAAACCAAGATTTTTGACGAAAAAAGTTATGATTGCGCCAAATCAAATGTATAACGAAAGATTGGTTGAACTAACAAATTCAAATTTGAGCGGTTTGGCGGCTATAAGATATTCAAATGTTACTTTTAACGAAAAAGATAGCAATTTACTTGATGGAAAGGTATTTGTGTCGCCTTCTGATAGATATGGCTATTCTGTTGGTATTGACGGCACTACAACCACTTATGGCGATTTGGGTGCGCGATTCAATCTTGCTTTTATAGATAAAAATATTTTTCGTGGAGCGGAAACGTTTCGACTTGGTGCAAACGTGGCATACGAGGCGCGGCGAGAGATAAATGATGAAACAAACAAGGTAAATTGGCTTAATTCTTATTCGGTTGGCGGAGAGGCGAGTTTGACAATTCCTCAGGTTTTATTGCCGTTTATAACAAATGATTTTCGGCGCAGATATGGAGGTACAACTGTTTTTTCTCTGAATTATTCGTATCAAAATTTAGTTTCTCGTTATGAACGCCATATTGCAAACGCTTCAATGACTTATAATTGGCAGCAAAGAAACTCAAGATATTCATTCAGTTTGATAGATTTAAGCTATATTAACGTGCCTCGGATTGATGAGGGATTTGATACAATTTATATGAAACCAACATCGTTTTATAGATATTCTTTTGAAAATCATTTGATTACACGAATGGCTTTTCGCTATTCAACCACGAATAGACGAAATGAAAATTCAATACAAAATTTTTATACTTTCAGAGGGTCGGTAAAGATGGCGGGAAATGTATTTTACGGAATTAGCAAACTCACAAAACAGGATAAACAAGACGGCGTTTATAAAGTTTTAAACACTCCTTATGCTCAATTTGTTAAGGGCGATTTTGATTATAGTTACAACCATTTTATAAATAAAAATGTAAGAGCGGTTTTTCACGCGGGCTTTGGTGTCGCTTTGCCATACGGGAATTCATCAATTATGCCTTTTGAAGAACGATATTACAGCGGCGGAGCAAATAGTTTGCGAGGTTGGTTTGCGCGAACTTTGGGACCGGGTGCATACAGAAGTCCTTCAACTGATGGAAAAATTTATTTTATGAATCAATCGGGCGACATAAAACTTGATTTGAATGCAGAGATGCGGTTTAAACTTTTTTGGGTACTTGAAGGTGCAGCGTTTATTGATGCAGGCAATATTTGGACAATAAAAAATTACAAAGAACAGGCGGGCGGTGCATTTTTATTTACGAAAAAAAATGTTGAAAAATATAATGCAATAAATCAGAAATATGCAGATGAAAATGGACTTTTAGCACCGAACAGCGTTGCGCCATTTTACGAACAAATTGCGTGCAGTTACGGAATTGGAATTCGCGCTGATTTTTCGTTCTTTGTTTTGCGGGTTGATATGGGAATAAAATTGTTCGACCCAAAATATCAAGGCAGCGAGCGTTGGCGCACCGCAGATTTATCTTGGGTAAGAGATGTGTCTTTCTGTTTTGCCGTCGGATACCCATTTTAATTAATGAAAAAATAATTTATAATTCTTAAATCTTAAAAAAATATGGCAAAAGTTAAATTTTTTGTTTTAATAACACTTTTTTTATCAATTGGTGTTGAAATGTTTGCTTGCACAAATTTTCTTGTAGGCAAAAAAGCATCGACAGATGGCTCAACAATGATTACCTATTCTGCCGACTCTTATTATCTTTATGGTGCATTGTATTATTATCCGCGCGCCGACCACCCAAAAGGTTCAATGCTTAAAATTTACGAATGGGATACTGGTGAGTATAAAGGTGTAATCCGTCAAGTGCCGCACACTTACAAAGTTGTGGGCAATATGAACGAACATCAACTCTGTATTGCAGAAACCACCTTTGGTGGCAGAGAAGAACTTGTAAATCCTAACGGAATTATGGATTACGGAAGTTTGATTTACGTTGCTTTGCAGCGTGCCAGAACTGCCCGTGAGGCGATTGAGGTAATGACCTCTTTGGTTGAGGAATATGGTTATTGCTCAAGTGGTGAAAGTTTTTCCATTGCCGACCCAAACGAGGTTTGGATTATGGAAATGATTGGCAAGGGACCGGGCAGAAAAGGTGCGGTTTGGGTTGCTATTAGAATTCCGGATGATTGTATTTCGGCTCACGCAAATCAGGCGAGAATTACACAAATTCCTTTTGGCGACAAAAAAAATTGTATGTATTCAAAAGATGTTGTAACTTTTGCACGTCAAAAGGGCTATTTTACAGGGAAAGACAGCGAATTTAGTTTTTCTGATGTATATAACCCGCTTGATTTTGGCGGATTGCGTTTTTGCGAGGCGAGAGTTTGGGCGTTTTTTAGAGAATTAAATCCTGCAATGGACAGATTTATCAGTTATATCAATGCTGAAACGCGTGAAAGAATGCCGCTTTACATCAAGCCAAGTCAAAAAGTTTCGCTTGAAAAAATAAAAAATTTAATGAGAAATCATTACGAAGGTACGCCTCTTGATATGACCATTGGTGCAGGCAGCGGACCATTTGGCACGCCTTTTCGCTACAGCCCTCTCTCTTATAAAGTTGATGGAGTAGAGTATTTCCACGAGCGTCCAATTGCAACGCAACAAACGGGTTTTACTTTTGTGGGACAGATGCGCAGTTGGTTGCCCAACGAAATTGGCGGAATACTTTGGTTTGGTGTTGATGATGCCTCAATTGGAATGTATGTGCCTATTTATTGCTCTATAAATAAAGTGCCTCATTGTTTTGATGAAAGCAATGGCAGTTTGTACGACTTCTCTTGGACTTCCGCTTTTTGGATTAATAATTGGGTAGGAAGTATGGTTTATAACCGCTACTCTGATATGATGGAAGAACTTAAAGCATTGCAGGACAAGTGGGACAACGATTTTAAATTTTCTGTTCTTGCAACAGATAATATCGCTTTGGATATTTACCAAACAAGTCCGATTGATGTAGAGCATTTTTTAACGCACTATTCTAATACTCAAGCACAAAATGTAACAAATGCTTGGAAAACATTTGGTGAGTTTCTAATGATAAAATATCTTGACGGTGTTGTAAAAGGCACTGACGAAAAAGGAAATTTCTTGAAAACAGACAATAATATTCCGAAAAAGGTTATTCGTCCGGGCTATCCCGAAGATTTTGCAAGAAAAGTTTTTGTAAAACCCGACCCCGACCGTTTCCGCTTTCGCACACAAGAGGAAATGGACGCAAGATGGTAAATTTTTATTGATGACTTATTTTATACTTTATTCACAATTTAATTTATTAAAATCAAATGAAAAGATTTAGTTTTTTTAGTGTTGCCCTTTTGGCAGCAGTATTATTTTCGACTTGTGAGTCGAACGAGCCGAAAACCAACGAAGTTACAAGTATTGAGTTAAACGAAACAACTCTTGCGCTTGAAGTAGGCGATTCACAGACATTAACCGCAACGGTTTTGCCTGATGATGCAATCGACAAAGCAGTTACTTGGACAAGCAG
>Ga0209737_10001497_pt1 | contig 16739 bp, 12 predicted proteins | sample TergutCu122P3_FD_187284 | JGI IMG/M metagenome (GOLD analysis project Ga0209737, IMG submission 187284) | Cubitermes ugandensis P3 segment gut microbial communities from Kakamega Forest, Kenya - Cu122 P3 (SPAdes) (version 2) | ecosystem: Host-associated > Arthropoda: Insects > Digestive system...
AGCGTTTGTTCGCCGTCAAAAGCCATCATGGGATTGCCTTCGATAAATGGAAAATCGAAAAAACTGAAAAAATCCTTGCTTACAACAGCTGGCCATACATTCATGAGGTTATCGTTCCAGATAAAATAATCGTAATCATTACTGCATCGAATAAAAGCATGATCGGCTATTTGCGGAAAATTTTGCTGTAATTCATCCCCCAGCGCCGGCGATGTATACACAGTTTTGGCACCCTGTTTATCTACCTGTACCACCCGGTAAATATGGTTGGCATGACGGTGGAAATCGTCGAAATGCAATTCGTCGTCCACCCACAGGTAAATCATCAGTCCGGCGGCTAACCCGATGGTAAAACCAAGTATGTTGATGGCTGTAAGCCCTGTATTGCGGTACATGATACGTAACGCCATGGTAAAATAATGTGAAAGCATATTCTTTAATTGTTAATTGTTATCGTACTACGGTTATTACCCAATCATTATCAGTCAATGAATTGACTATTTTTTTCAATTGGTCTTTCTTTTCGGGGTCGGCGGCTTTTGAGCGGGAAAACCAGTCGTCAGTTAATGATTTTCGAATGTCTTCGCCACGTGTCAGGGCAATTTTTCGCCCCCGCGCATCAACGCTCTGTGGCCAGAATGGCATTCCTCCATCCAAATCGTTGGAGATGCCTCCTTTATCGGGGTCGCTGGTATTGATGGGCAATACTGAAAAACGGCCGGTTGATTTGTGGTACAACCCCCACCAAAATTTTACTTTACCCTTTTCCCTGTTATTGGGACTATTGAGCCCCCTGCAAAACCGAACATACACATATTGGTTATCTTCGCATACAGCGCTACACATCATATAATCCATCAATTCGTTGGGACGTTCGTATACGGCTTGTGGCGTCAGCCGGTATTTGCCAAAATCAAAAACATAAGCCGGTTGTATTACATTGGACGCCGGAATGCGAAATACCGTATCGTTGTATAGATACCTGAAAGTATACGTATTGTTGTAGTAATAATGCACTTCATCAGGTGGAACGTTAGCAGATTTATCCTTGTAGGGACGCTCAATTTCAGAATGTATGGGAAATCGGCAAAGCGTATCGCCATATAAACCGAAGGTGATACATTCTTTCCCACCTGGCGTTTCAAAATGAATGGCAGCGAATCCATTACCGAACCCAAGTGGCATTTTTTCTGATAAATGTGTGATTCCAAGACCCGATAATGGAATTTGTTTTTCAGAAAGGCCAATCGAGGGTATTTCACCGGTAGAAATTTGGTTCATTTCCACAACCGCAAATCCTGTATTGGGTTGACGAAATGTTTTCCCGTCGTATGACATTGCGAAACACATTAGTTGGTGGGTTGCAGGATTATACCAGCCATCTGTTACTCCTTCAAATTCATCCCATGTAAATATTTTTCTTCCCGGTCTCGGAAAATGTGCATTATGTTTGTTAGATATGATTTGTCTAATAAATTTTCCATCGAAATCAAACAGGGAAAAACCATCTAATCGTCCTCTTACTAAAAATCCCTCATCCGTCAAACTGATATCAGAAATTGGGAATTGCATCCATGTCTGATATTCGAGTTTTACATAAATGATTTCAGAAGCGATATCGCTCAAACTGGTTTCTTTCACATGGTTTATCCCTTCAACAAAATCAATCCGAATGGGCGGTGGATTTTGTTGCCGCACCGGAAAGAATCTTGTTCCTTCGGGGATATTTTTTGGGTCATAACTGCTCGAACCGGAAGACAGGAAAGACTGCTCATTGATTTGCAATGAATCAAGCGCAGCCTGAAATTGCTTTTTGGGGAGATTGGGATTGCGGTTGACACAGGAAAAAAGCGACAAGAGCGCTAAACAGAGGAAAAGGGTTTTGTTCATACTGGTTTATTTTTGTCCACTAATTACACTAATCTACACGAATTTATTTTATTTGCATCATCGAAATGATTTGCAAACTATAACACAAATAGCATACCAAAAATTTATTTCATTAATAATCTGCATGTTAATAATTCATCTAATAATCAAACTGTCGGATTTTCGGACAGTGGTGTCGGAATTTCGGACAATTGAGATATTGTGATTTAATCGTTCAATAAAAATTCTTTTAAATGTATAATCTGTATTCCTTCAGAAGTTGTACCCAGAACATAATCGTCTAAAGTAACAATGAATTTGGGGAAATTATCGTTTGTCTTCAATAAACTTGCAATTTCTCTTTCGTACGTTTTTTCTGCGTCCAATTTATAGGAAATTTTCCATGATTTATAACTAACAAAATTGCGCAAAGATATAAATGTATTAGATATAAATCATATTTTGTGCGTAAAAAATTCATATTTCGTCAATCATCAATAAAAAATCAAAAATTGACAACCGGTATCCGCAATCTAAACACCGTCCATTTACCCTGTATGGACTGCACAGTTATCGTACCATGCAGGGACTGAATCATTTTGCGCGATATGAATAGCCCAATGCCCGTACCTGTATTTTTGGTGCTGAAAAACGGAGTAAACACGTTCCCAAGATTTTCGGGAGCGATGCCGCAACCATTGTCGGTTACCTCCAACAACAATTCCTCACCATTTTTAGATGCTTTTATTTCGATGCTTGCTTGAGGTTTGTCGGCAGCGTCGATGGCATTTCGCATAAGATTGATGAGCGCTTGTTCCAAAAGGCGTTCGTCATTATGAATCATCCATTCATCAGGGGTGAATACCTTTATCCTGATGTTTTTGGTTTTGCATTCTTCTGCAAACAGTAAAGCGATGCGTTTCAACAGATGACTGATGTCTGTAGAGGCGTACACAGGTTCGGGTATGGTGGTCTTCGTTCGGTAACTTTCAACAAAAGCGGTCATGCCACGACTGCGTTTCCCGATGGTTTGCAAGCCGGTTTCCATGTTTCGGCGGTCGTCTTCTGTCCAGTTCGTTTTTTGTGCAATTTTTTCCAGACTGCCGGTCAGCAGGTTAATTGGGCTGGTGGAGTTGATGATTTCGTGCGCCATTATGCGAATCATCTTTTGCCATGCTTCGGTTTCTTCCTGCGCAATTTCCTGCTGAATATCCTGTATTGTCACAATGTTCCACATTTCATCGGCAAACTGCACCCGGCTTGCCCGCACCGATAGTTTTACGGGACGACCTGCCAGATTGGTTTTCACTAACAATTGTTCATTGGCTTGTATGCGCAAAACCGTTTCCGCCAGTTCTTTGCTGATAATTGCTATTTGGCTAAAGGAATTGAGATAAGTCATTTGCAACAATTGCAAGGCTGCCTTATTGCAAAATTTTACACTACCTTTACGGTCGGAAACCAGCATAGCCACAGCCAGATGGTTGGCAGCAGCGACAAAGAGTTCGTATTCAGCCTGTTTCTGAAACTTGATTTGTTGCACTATTTTTACAAACCTGCGGAAAATAATTTCTGCGTCATCTTTTGCCGGTAGCGTAAATACAGGCAAATCGCTGCTGAAAGGAAGCGATTCTATAAATGAAGCGATTCGCTGTTGAGGATTTCCCGCGTAATGCAGCATCTCGGCAATCATACCGGCGAAAAGAAAAATCAGTAGAAGTTTGGTAGCCCAATACTGGTCGAGCGTCAGTACCCAGCCACACAATCCGGCAATCCCGCAAAGGAGAAATATCCGAATAATTAGACCGTGGGAAAATGAGTCCATCAATTAAGATGATACGGCAATCAGTTCATTTCCTAATCTATGGAAGGCTTCAATTATTTTTGTTTTTTGTGCTTGTCGAGGACGCGAACGTCCGCAAACATAATGCCCTAATTGCTTTTTGTTTATACCGGTCAGTTGTGAAAGCGCTGACCTGTTTAAAATTCCGTTATAACAACACAGTAGACTTTCAACGTTGAATTTATATTCGAAATCATATACTCCGTCAAATATGTTCGGATATTCTTCGCCGTCTTCTTTAGCCCATTCAACAAAAACATCTACACTTTCCTGCAATTCCCTTTTGAATTTGTCAAAAGAACCGCTTGTACCCAATACCCAACCTGGTAAGATATCAATGCTTGCACAATACCCTTCCGGCGTTTTAGCCACATTTACAATTACTTTTTCCATGTTGATATAAATTTTATTCAGAATTAAAAAGTTATCCCCGATTGATTTTATTTTCGCTCCTTTGATTACTTTCACACGCTATCCATTTATCGTATTTTCGGCACACAAAGATAGTAATTTTATTCAAATACTATATTTCTTTATTTTTTCGTACAATGTCGAACGGTTGATGCCCAGATGTTGTGCGGCGTCGCTCACTTTACCGGAGCAGTGGTGCAGGGCTGCCTGTATGATGCGCCGTTCGTTTTCTTCGAGATGAAACGATTGTAGAGACGTTGCGTGCAACGTCTTATCACAAAATGTGGTGTGCCGGATTTCACCATGAGACGTTGCACGCAACGTCTCTACAAAAGGGATTACATCAATAATATCGCTGTCAGCAAGAATGACAGTTTTTTCGATGGTATGTTTCAGTTCGCGGATGTTGCCGGGCCAGTCCTGTTTTGTCAAACCGGCGATGGCTGTATCTGAAAAACGTATATTCTTGCCGTACTTGAGGTTATAGCGGCTGACAAAAAATTCTGTCAAACCGGGAATGTCCTCTCTCCTGCGCTGCAACGGCGGAATTTGAATCACAATCGTATTGAGGCGATAGAACAAATCCCTGCGAAAATTGCCTTCGTCCACAAGATGATAAATATTCTGCATTGGTAGCGCATATCAGACGCACGTCCACATTCACGGGATGAAGCGCACCAACAGGAGTAACTTGCCTGTTTTGCAGAACAGCAAGCAATTTCTGCTGCATTACCGGCGAGAGATTTCCTATTTCGTCCAAAAAAAGTGTACCACCCGACGCCAGTTCAAAACGTCCGGCTTTGTTGGTTCGTGCATCTGTAAAAGCGCCTTTGCGATAGCCAAATAACTCGCTTTCAAACAATGATTCTGCTATATTGCTCATGTCGATATCCACGAATATGTCGCGGTTGCGGGCAGACAGGCGGTGTATTTCGCTTGCCAGCACTTCTTTTCCCGTACCGTTTTCACCCAACAGCAACACATTGGCGTCGGTGGGCGCCACTTTCTCGATGACGCGGAATACTTCGGTCATAGCCGGAGAGATGCCGCGATAAAACGCATGACGGCGGTCGATATCGTCGGCGAGATGCTTCTGTTTTTGTTGCAGGACGTCAATTTTGCGTTTGGAGCAATGCAGACGGTAAGCGCTTTGGAGCGTAGACAGTATCTTTTCGTTGTCCCACGATTTGAGGATGAAGTCGGTAGCGCCGTTTTTGATGCTCTGCACCGCAAGTTCCACATCGCTGTATGCAGTGATGAGTACGACCGACGGCGCCGGCTTGCGTTCAAAAACGCGCCCCATCCAGTACAAACCTTCGTTGCCGGTGGGCGTTCCCGTTCCGAAATTCATGTCGAGCAACACCAGGTCGTACTCATGCAAGTCGAGTTGTCGCAACAGTTTTTGCGGATGATTGAGCGTGTCAATGCGTTCAAAAAAATCGCTCAACAAGATACGCAAGGCAATCAACAACTCCTCGTTGTCATCAACAATCAATATGGAACCGGACTTGGAACTCAAAACATGAAGATTACACCAATCTCTTTATCAACATTTCTCTATCTCCCGACAGCAAATCCATCACCGGTATTTCGGGCATGGTGTAGGCTCCGGGTTGCTGGCGCATGGCAGCGCGCCCACATGCTGTCATGATTTGCGCGGTAAGGGCAGGATTGTTGATCTTCATGCGAAATTCAAACAACTGGTTATGGGTGACGCCCGAAACGCCTTTTCGTTCCATCATTACTCCGTGCCCCATATCAAGCAAAGCGTTCACATCATCTACCTGTATCACTTTTGTATCGTCTTTAACGAAATAGGCGTCGGTTTTGATGGCCTGTTCCACTTGAGCAAAATCAGCGCCGGGTTCAAGTTCAACGTATACCATCCTGCGATGTACGCCTGTTCCGGTGGGGATGGTCATCGATAGAGCATTGCGGACGCCAGTTTTCGACTTTGCCGCTACCGAGTGTCCCATGCTCATGCCCGGCCCAAAGTTGGTGTAGGTAATTCCTCTTGGCGCCATGGCTTCCATTAGAACACGCACGATTGAATCGCTACCGGGATCCCATCCTGCAGATATGATGGATACCGTGCCATACTTCTTGCCTGCCCCTTCCAATTGCTGGCGAAGGTTCCACAGCGGTTCGCCGTGAATATCAAAACTGTCGACCGTGTTGATTCCCAACTTGAGGTATTGCTCTGCTGTTTCAGGAACACTGCGGGAGGGACAGCACAGTAGCGCCACGTCTACTTTTCCCAAATCTTTTACATCGCTCACCACAGGTATACCATCACCTGTTGAATTAATTCGAGCGATGACTTCGGCTACCTCAATAACACCGGCCAACTCCATGTCTGATGATGCGCGAACCGCATCAACTGCACATTTTCCTATATTGCCGTATCCAACAACGGCTACTTTGATTTTAGACTTCATTATTTATTTTTTTTGTGGGAAAATATACCATAAATTTGTTTTTTTCTTATTCCTGAATCTCTGTATCCATCACAATAGTTACCGGCCCGTCATTAATCAACGCCACTTTCATGCTTGTGCCGAAAATACCTGCAGCAACTGGCTTTCCCAGCAGTTCGCCCAATCGTTTCATAAAAAGAAGGTACAATGGCTCACTGATTTCTGGTGGAGCAGCCCGAATGAACGACGGCCGGTTGCCTTTGCGTGTGGAGGCATGAAGCGTAAACTGACTGACAACCAATATTTCACCACCCACATCCAATACAGACAAATTCATTTTTCCCTCATCATCGGAAAAAATGCGCATGTTGACAATTTTGGCGCACAATTTTTCAATGGATTTTTCGGTATCAATACCTTCAAATCCCACCAATATCATCAGTCCATGCCCGATTTTTGAATGAACTTTTCCGCCGATGGTCACCGACGATTCGCTAACCCGCTGAATAACAACACGCATTCCCGTCAGGGTAAAAGTTCCTTCATAGTGACTACCGGAATATCTTTCCGGTCAGCAATTTTCAATTCAGGGCGATTGTCCAGAAATGTATATCCTTCATTTTCCTTCAAAGGCCACACTATTGGCGCCAAACAGAGGACGGCAGTTTTGAATCCCTGCATCGTAGCGCCCGGATTTCCTGTATGCGCTGAATTGGTTGCTTCGTTTTCGATAACGAACGGTTTATTGAATCCCAATGACATCAACAATTCGAGGAAAGCGCGCCAGTCCATGCTGTCGTATCCGCCAAATCCGGGTAGCATGGCGTCGTAGGGATACCTGTCCCATTCGTGTTGCGGTACGGGAACTCCGGCTTTTTGCGCCAGTTCTTCGTTCACATATTGCTTGGGATACATGGCGCCCCAATAGATGCTTGATTTGTTGCGCAGGTTCCGCGTTGCTTTTACGTGTACCCTGTGCAGCCGGTTGATGTCTGTACAAATGATGACGTCTACCGGATTGATGTGTTGCCAGATGTCATGCGACGGGTCGTAGGTTTCACCGTGCGCCATGCTCGGAATCAGTGCGTACATCAATTTCCGTGCGGCAAGCGTACCGGGCAGATTGTTGTAAGTGACAGGCCATGTGCGCGGCCGCCAGCCTTCCATCGGACAGTTCTCATAGACAATCGTAACGCCAAGGTCTTCGGCATACTTCACGATCGGCGCAAAAACACGCTGATATTCGTACAGATTCTTCTCAAATCCACCATCCTGCATACCCAATTCATCATTGTAACCTACAAATGTTCCCACTTTCACATCGTTTTCGTCGCCGCCGCAAAGATGTGCAATCCGTATCAGTTTCAACAGATGGTTCTGGTTAGATATTCTTTCAGCCAGGTCGCCTCCAATCAGGTTGACATACGACCCGACAGAGAATCGTAATCCTTCGCGCCCGAACCATTCCAAAAGTTGTTTTGCCTGGTCGGGGCCGAAATTTTCGTAATCGAGGTGGGTAGCCACATGGTCGCTTCGCGAATTGCCCTGCGGGAATACGCACAGTTCCAAACCCTGTACGCCTGCCTCTTTTGCCTTGTCCACAATCTGGTTCAATTCCAGAGGTTTAAATGCGGACGTCATCATCCAAATTTGATTGTTCATATTTTATTATTGATTTTTGATTGACAATTTTTGATTTACTAAAAATAGGAAATTTATCGCAAAAAGAGAATTCCGAAAAGCACAGGAATCAGTATGCCTGCTATTAAATACCATTTTCCATAGCCGGCAATACCTTTTTTCCCTCTTACCATAAATAATCCGCTAACCGCTAAAAAGATAAGTGCGCCTGCATAGAAATCGGCTACCGGGCTCCATCCTTTTACTTTATTGTAATGGAGGCGGTTGATCCAATAAACCAGAACACGCTTTTTGTGTACCTCAAAATTCAAATTACCATTGGTAGAATGATAAATTCCTATTCCTCCTTCTAAAAACAATCGCGAGCGGTTTTCGTCCATACGCATAATTCTTTTGAGGGGTGGCAAGGTTTTATCTGTCTGCCAGGCGGTTGACAGTTCTGCGTCAGTCAAATTTGCCGGTAATTGAATGATTTTAGTTTCAGTCCGGAATGCAGGGTCGCTCGTACCCAAATGATTGAGCAGGATACCTGAAATACCATACACCAAAGTAATACCCACCACGAAATAACCTAAATCGCGGTGGATAATTCGCAAAAGACGTCTAAATTTCATTATTTAATCCAATTTCTCGAATTTCAGGCCATCCATATAATACATGGCGTAATAATCTTTATTATTGTCTTTCATCCATTGTCGCCATTCGCTAATGTTGCCCAATTCGGCTGCACAGGCTTCTTCCGATGCTGTTCCTCCCTGCTGTAACGCTAATACATCATTTTCCCATCCATCAATATATTCCTGGCTCAAGCGTTGTTCTTTGAGAACGCCGGTGATGGACAATTTGGAACCAATCAATTCAGCCGGAAAAGTTTCGATTTCGCCACCAGATTCTACCCGAAGTGTGGTTTTTTGCGATTCGCCTACAATAAAACACTTTTTTCCGGAATGTTTACAGACATGGGTAACAAATCCGGCTACCGTAATGGTATCGCCAACTTGCTGATCGGCTACCGCCAGGAGGTTATCCAATTCAAAAGTCGATGCGGAGGCGTCTGCCTGTCTGTTACCGGAACATGAAAAAAACGCAAACACAAACGCAAACGCTGCTAATACAAAAAACTGTCTCATTTTTTTTAAATTTTTAAATTATTAATAAAATTACCGGACAAAAGTAAGACATTTTTTTGAGAAATGCAACTGCTACACAGGATAACTGCATCATTTTTTTTGATTGATTTGTTTTTGATCGTCTAATAAAAAGATTTTTTACCTTTGCATTTCATTATTTTATTCTCAATCCATTAGTTGACAAACCAATATTTTTGTAATATGAAAACCAGTATCTTTTTTCACATCCTGCTATTCAGTAGCGTTTTGAGCCTGTCCGATATTCAGGCGCAGGTAAAATTACAGGAAGGTTCTCAAACCTATAAAACCTACATCCAATCGCCTCCCAATGCGATGCCCCGTTTTTACGAAGGCCGTAACCATCAGGGGGTTCAGCGCAGGATGTATCCATATCCGTATGACGACGGATTGACCACTAAAACGAAGGACGTCGAATATCCGGTGATTACGCTTGAAAATGAGTACATTCTGCTGAAGATTACTCCTGAACAGGGCGGCCGTCTTTATGGCGCTTACGACAAGACCAACGGTTACGAATGGATTTACGAAAACCGTGTGGTGAAACCGTCTCTTACCCTGATTGGCATGGTCGGCAACTGGCGTTCAGGAAGTCTGGCATGGGGCTATCCTCATCATCATGGCCCCACAACGGTTGAAGATATGGACTACGAAATAGAGGAACATGCCGATGGCAGTAAAACAGTATGGATTAACAATACTGAACGGCTGATGCGCGTCAACATATTGATTGGTTATACGATTTATCCCAATTCGTCAATCGTTGAAATGATCATCCATCCGCGCAACCGTACTGCACTCGGAAATTCGTTTCTTTTTTGGTCGAATCCGGCTGTTGTTTGCGATTCGGCATATCAGGTGATATTTCCGCCTTCCGTGCAATACGTGACCCACCACGGGAAACGCGATATGACCGCATGGCCGGTTGCCGACAGCCGCTACGGCAATTACGAATTTACAGGCATGGATATCAGTTGGTGGAAACACACCCATGTACCTTCTTCCTTCTTCTCATGGGATCCGCGCGAAGATTATTTCGGTGGTTATGACCATAAACTTCAGGCGGGAACTGCATGGATAGGCAACCATTATACGATGCCGGGCATGAAATACTGGGCTGACGGTAACAATGCCAACGGCTTCATGATTAATAACGGTCTTACGGACGATGGCCGTCGTTATATCGAACTGATGGCCGGTTTTTATACTGACAACCAGCCCGATTACAGTTGGATGGAACCATACGAAACCAAATTCGGCAAAATGGTATGGTTTCCCATACGCGAGTTGAGCGGTTTGAAATACGCGAATCGCAACGGCGCAATGAATTATGAGATAAAAGGTACGGATATTGAAATAAGACTGAATACCACCTCGCCACACAAAACGGCAAAATTTGTGTTGAAGGGCAAAGGCAGGGAAATAAAAACCGAAACAATCAATATCAGTCCGGCAGAACCGCGCAAGATAACAGCCAAACTTCCAGCGGGTGTTACGGAAACTGACCTTGACTTCTCGCTTTTCGATGCCAATGGCGAATTGATTATGGGTTACGTTCCCCTTGAATACCCCAAACAGGATAAACCGGAAGCGCTGGGTGCATTTCCACGACCAGAAGACATTAAAACAGTTGAAGAGTTGTATCTGACCGGTTTGCGTATCAATCAGTTTCACAGTACGGCTGACCCGATGCCTTACTATCGTGAAGCCCTCAACCGCGACCCTGCCAACTCGGATGTGAATACCCAACTCGGCATCCTTGCCATAAAAGACCATAATTGGGAACAGGCTGAAAAATACCTTCGCACGGCGGCAACACGTGTAAAGACTTACTATACACGCCCAAAAAACTGCGAATCGCTGTATTATCTGGGAATTGTCCTTCGTGAAATGGGCAGGTTAGACGAGGCTTATGACTGGCTGTATCAATCATCGTGGGATTATGCGTGGCATACAGCCGCTTATTACCAGTTGGCTGAAATAGACTGCATTCGCGGCGATTACGAAACCGCCATCGACCACATCAACCGTTCGCTATCTACCAACACAGAAAATATCAGAGCATTGAATCTGAAAGGATTTATTCTTCGCAAAATGGGCGCTACCAACGATGCTTATCTCTGGTTTGAGACCGTTCTGGCAAAAACCAAAATCAACTATATGGCGATGAACGAACTCATCTCGATGAATCTTGCAAAGGGAAACAAAGCGAAAGCGGATGCCGACCTGAAGAAACTTTCAAAATGGATGCGCGACGATATTCAGGCATATCTTGAATTTGCAACAGAATACATGTCGGCAGGCGCTTACAGGGAAGCGGCGGAAGTTCTTGCACGAATGGAAGCCCAAGGCAATACTTATCCCATGCTCTATTACTGTCTCGGTTATCTGAACGAGATTCAAAGCGCTAAAGATAAGGCGCTTGCTTACTACCGAAAAGCCAATACCATGCCTTCGGACTATTGTTACCCGTTCCGTTCGGAAGAAATAGTGATATTGAACCGTGCTATGGCAATGGAACCCAATGCAGCCAAAACTCCGTATTATCTTGGTAATCTTTATTATGAACATCAGCCGCGCAAGGCGATGGAACTTTGGGAAAAATCGGCAAAACTTGATTCTAAATTTTACATTGTTCACCGCAATCTTGGTTTGGCCTATAACGAAATAGACAAGGATTATGTGAAAGCGCTTGCGAGTATGAAGAAGGCTGCGGAGGTTTACAGCGGTGATGCGCGATTGTTGTTTGAGATAGACAATCTTCACGAATTGAACAGGGTATCGCCCAGGGATAAGTACGAATTTTTGATGAAGAATTATACTACTGTAACCAAACGCGGTGAAACGTTGTTGCGTCTTATTTCCCGTGCCGTTGAGTACGGTAAATACAATGAAGCATTGAATATGCTGGAAACGAACAGTCTTGCCGAACCCGAAGGTTCGCGCGATATCCAGAACGCATACCTCAACAGTTATACCCTTCGTGCACTTGCTGCGATTGACAGGAAGGATTTCAATGCTGCGATGAAGGATATTGACGCTGCTTTGGCATATCCCATCGGCTTGTACGGACGCGGAAGGTATGCGCAACTGTACTATCTTGCGGGTTTGGTTTATGAATCGCGCGGCGATGCAACTAAAGGGCACGAATCGTATGAAAAGGCAATGCTGTTGGAAACAGAGCGCGGCGACGACCGTGAATTTGATTATTACAAAGGGCTTGCCTTAATCAAGATGAACAAACCAGAAGAAGCGAAAGCGCTATTCCAGAGAATGTTGGGCGATACGGCTGACAACAGCGCCTATACGCAGTTTGAAGGACGCCGCACGAATGTAGCGCAGCAGGTAACTAATCACTATATGGCGGGCTTGGGTTACATGGGGTTGGGTGACAAGGCTAAAGCATCTGCGGAATTTAAACAGGCTTTGGAATTGAATCCGGGTCATATCTGGAGCCAGACTTATCTTAATTCAATAAATTAATAACCAATAAAACAATTTAAACAGATGAAAAATCTTATAACTTTTTTAAGTGCAGCATGTTTGTTGCTGACATCATGCGGTAATGATGACATAAAGCCGGATAACAATGAGCAGAAAGGATTTACCGTTACCTTTAACAGCAACGGCGGTAGTGCAGTTTTGCCGCAAATTGTAAAGAAGGGTGAAATTTTAACCAGACCTGAAGACCCTACACGCAACGGATATACATTTGCATCTTGGTATATAGAGAAAGAGTTGAAAAACAATTGGGTTTTTGGGATGTCTTTTGTTTTTGCCGACATGACGCTTTATGCAAAGTGGAACGCAATTGACCCGCTTTTTAAAATTTCCGGATTAAATTTGAACAATTATCCCTTTGTGGACGGTTCTACATCAACGAGACCGTTAAATGTGCTGATTGCCTGTAAATTGTTGAATATCGGATATGATTGGACAACCAGTTCATTGACCAATATGCGGGCATTAGAACCCAATATCAATAAAAATGATAGCGAAAAATTTTGGGAACGGGTTAAAGCATCCCAAACTCATGAATCCTTCATCTACCTGATAGATAAAAAGGCAGACCTGATACTTTCAGCAAGAGCGATGTCGTCTGATGAAAAAGAGTACGCCGATGCCGCAGGAGTCAGTCTCATTGAAACGCCTATTGCTCTCGATGCTTTCATTTTTATCGTTCATACGGATAATCCTGTAAAATCATTAACTACCAAACAAATACAAGATATCTATACCGGTAAAATAACCAATTGGAAAGAGGTTGGAGGAAAGGATGCAAAAATAAATCCATACGTGCGAGACGCCAATTCGGGAAGTCAGGAATTAATGGAATCATTAGTGATGCAAGGTTTGGAAATAGCGGATTTTCCAGCATCCAACCCTGAATTATATGTGAATACAATGGTTGGAGTTTACGATGCCGCTTTCCGCGACCCTAACGCAATATGTTATTCCATACATTATTACAGGGAGCAGATTGTGCCGGGATATGCCGTTAATACCATTGCAGTTGACGGTATTTATCCCGACAGGGAAAGCATCGCTAACAGCACGTATCCACATATTGCGGATGTTTACGCTATCATTCGTTCAAATCTGGAAAAGTCGACAATGGCATATAAACTGTACGATTTGCTTCAAACCGAAGTAGGTAAGAGAGCGATTGCAGAAAGTGGATATGTCATCCAAAATAAAAAATGACAGATAAATGAAGATTACCAAACTCAAGATACAATTAGCCAGAGTTTTGTACTTTGTGGTGAGGTTGTTCTACAAGTCGGACAAGCAGATTGCGCGCAGGCATGGAGTCAATTTCGAACTATATCTGAATGAAGGTATTGATTTGAGCGCTTTTGTTTTTGGCGGGTTTCAAAAGCATGTTTATCACAACAGGTTCATCAAAATTGCCGCAGATGACACCGTTTTTGATGTTGGCGGAAATGTTGGCATCATGTCGCTCTTTTTTGCGAAACAAGCGGTAAACGGGCAAATTCATTCATTTGAGCCAACTAATTATGCGATTGAAAAATTCAAGCGCAACATGCAGTTGAATCCCGGCCTGTCTCAACGTATCACGCTCAATCAATGTTTTGTTTCATCAGATAGTTCACCGGAATCAGATTTGGTGGCATATAGCAGTTGGCCGGTGGTTCATACGAAAGAAAAAAAACATTCGATGCATTGCGGCGTAGTTAAGGATACGCGGAATATACCCTGCGTCAGCCTTGATGATTATGCTACACAAAATGGTATAAACAAAATCGATGTGATAAAAATTGATACAGATGGTCATGAACTCAATGTATTGAAAGGTGCACAACAGATACTGAAAAATTTTCATCCCAAAATTATTTTTGAAATAGGCATTTACATAATGGATGAGCATCATATTTCTTTTAAGGATTATGATGATTTTTTTCAAAACCACTGTTATACGCTTTGTACCACCAGGGGAAAGAACATCAACAGTAAAAATTTTCGACGGTATATCCCTGAATACGGCACAATTGATTTGCTGGCATTACCTTCTGAAAAAAATATGAAACAGAATGCATCATCATAAAATTTAATGTACATAATGAAAGAGAAAAAGAAAAAACAGGAAAAACAGGAAAAACATGCTCCGAAAAAGCAGGAACCTCGTACTTTGTTTGAAAAGACTGATTCCTTTTTTGCCAGATACGAATGGATTTGGTTTGGAATATTATTGGGAATAACGTTGTTAACCAGCATACTTTTGTTCGACCCGCGTGTAAGCGCCGGTGGCGACGATTCGGCTTACATCGTGATGGCGCATGATTTTTTGAAGGAGTTCAAATTTGTCAATTATCAGGGGCCGCTTTATCCCATTCTGTTGAGTGTGGTCGACGCCATATTCGGGATGTCCGTCAAAGCGTTTAAAGTATTTTCCATGTTGAGTATGGTGGCTTGCGTGTTGGTGATGTTCTTGGCATTCAGAAAACGTATTCCGTACACGCTGCTCTTCATCACACTGTTGCTCACATCGTTCAATTCGCATGTGTTGTATTTTGCCAGCCAGACTTACAACGAAGCCTTTTTCATGTTCATGCAGTCGTTATTGCTGTTCGTCTTTTTCCGTTTCTTTATTACCCGTGAGGAAATGCACAAAACATTCGTAATATCCGCCGAATTGAAAAGGTATTTACTGTTGGCTGTTGTACTTCTGGGTTGTATTTTAACTCGCAGCATCGGATTTTCATTAGTACTTGCCGTAACGGGATATTTTATCCTTTACGGGCAATGGAAAAAAATAGCATGTTCACTGGCTTGTTTCCTTGTATGTTTTGCTCTGTATCAATTGTTAATCAATATAATATGGGGCGATGTGTCCATACAGGCAAGCAGTCAGGGAAACTCGTTGTTGAACAAGGATTTCTACAGACCCGAATATGGCCGGGAAGATTTGGCCGGATTCATCGAACGATTCTGGGTAAACTCCAACCAGTACATTTCGCGCTTTTTCATGGTGATGCTGGGTCTGCGCGAGACATTTACTCCCGAAGGTTTTTATGTTGATACCAAACCAGTGATTACTGTTTTCTTCTACCTGCTCGGATTGACGGGTTTGTGTTTTTCGTACAAACGGAATAAATATCTGTTTTTTTCAGGAATTGTTGGCGGCACATTCCTTGTGGTTACGTTTGTGGTACTGCAAACCGTTTGGAACCAGTACCGTTTGATTGTGCCAGCCTATCCGTTCATGATTCTACTTCTGTTTTCAGGAATATATTATCTTTTGAGTTTTTCTAAACTCCGGTCGTTACAATTTTTAATGTTTGTTCCGGTAGTCGTCATCAGTATAGAAATGCTGACCGACACCTCTATGGCTGCTGAAAAAGCCGGAAAAATAAAAAACGAGTACAGCGGTCTAACCCCTGACTGGCTCAACTATGCCAAAGCATCGGCGTGGGCTGCCAAAAACCTGCCGGAAGATGCATTGGTAGCGTGCCGCAAACCGTCGATATCCACAATTTATGGACAGGGAAAAAAATTCTATGGTATTTACCGGGTAAACAGCGGCAGTTTTGATGCATTTTATGAAAGATGGAAGGCTGACAGTCTTTCATTTTCCGTTATACCGTTAGATGGAATGAATGATCAGATGTACAGCGCCATACTGGGACAGTGCGAAGCCCGTATATTTCTGGGCGACAAATATTTCTTTGCTATCAAAAACCGGGAATTTGTACAGCAACTGTCTGAATATTTCGAAAATATAAAAGTAATATCCTCCCCACAAGAGTTTCAACCGGTTGTAAATCAGGCAGGGGAGCAAACAGCCATCTATTATCCCGATTCATTGCTGGCTCCCATGCGCAGGGCCAATGTAACTCATCTGCTTACAGCGCAATTGCGACTGAATCCAAATATCAAAGACGGACAAAT
>Ga0209737_10001498_pt1 | contig 16733 bp, 12 predicted proteins | sample TergutCu122P3_FD_187284 | JGI IMG/M metagenome (GOLD analysis project Ga0209737, IMG submission 187284) | Cubitermes ugandensis P3 segment gut microbial communities from Kakamega Forest, Kenya - Cu122 P3 (SPAdes) (version 2) | ecosystem: Host-associated > Arthropoda: Insects > Digestive system...
CGCTCAAATATCGTTATTTTGAGGGGGGGTAGGTATTTGAAATTTGAAAAATTAATTTCCAACAAATTAATTATCAAAAACTTATAAACGAAAAACAACAAAAATTTAGTTTAACCGTTTATTAATGAAAAAAAATATATCTTCGCATCTTTTATTTATTAACGTAAATCCCATACAATGAAAAACAATCTTTTAAAATTATTCACAATTGCAACGATCTTGTTATCAACATTATTCGCTTGCAATAAAGTTCAAAAAGTTACCTCAGTTGTGCTGAATCAAACCAATATTACTTTGCCTGTTGGCGAAAAAGCCACGCTAAAAGCTACCGTGTATCCTAAGGAAGCCTTCAATACAAACATTTCTTGGGCATCCGATAATAATAAAGTTGCCACAGTTGAAAACGGTGTAGTAACCGCTGTTGCCGAAGGGGTTGCCATTATTACTGTAACAACAGAAGACGGCTACCATACGGCTCGATGCAGTGTAACGGTAATTTTCCCGGGAGAATCTGAAATGGTGGCTGTAGCAGGCGGTACCTTTACTATGGGCTGCACCGACAACGAAAACCCTACACACACGGTTTATGAGCGTCCTGCACACCAAGTAACGCTCCATAGTTTTAAAATAGCAAAATATCCTGTAACGCAAAAACAATGGAAAACGATAATGAGCGATAACCCCAACCATTTTAAAGGCGATAACCTACCGGTTACGAATGTGACTTGGGATGATGCTCAAACATTTATTACACAATTAAATGAAGCAACCGGAAAAACTTATCGTTTGCCTACCGAAGCCGAATGGGAATATGCGTGTAGAGGTGGGAAATTATCTGCAAAATATAAATACAGCGGCAGTAACGGTTTGGAATTAGTGGGTTGGTATGCTGCGAATAGCGAATACAAAACCCATCCTGTGGGAAAAAAGGCAGCAAACGAATTAAAAATTTACGATATGAGCGGAAACGTATGGGAATGGTGCAATGATTGGGCAGCAGAATATACTAATGAACCCAAAACAAACCCGCAAGGACCCGAAACAGGCACCTGTCGTGTTACACGCGGAGGCAGTTTTAATTCCGATTATTTAAAATGCCGCGTCTCTTTTAGAAGCAGTGCAAATCCAATTGAAAACAGCAATGAAATTGGTTTTCGCCTCGCTCTCTAAACCTATTCACCCAATCACTAATCATTAATAATTAATCATTAACCATTATATATATGGCAATCAAAAAAGATACCAACACAAGAAAAGAGTTTTCAAGAATTACTATCAGTTTGGCTGCGCCCGAAACTATTTTGGAGCAATCGCACGGCGAGGTATTGAAACCTGAAACCATCAACTACAGAACGTACAAACCGGAACGCGAAGGTTTGTTCTGTGAGAAAATTTTTGGCCCGGTTAAAGACTGGGAATGCCACTGTGGAAAGTACAAACGCATTCGCTATAAAGGCATTGTGTGCGACCGCTGCGGGGTAGAAGTAACAGAACGCAAAGTGCGTAGAGAACGTCTGGGACATATCCAATTGGTAGTTCCGGTAGCGCACATCTGGTTCTTTAAGTCTCTACCTAACAAAATTGCTGCGCTCTTAGGACTCTCGGCAAAGCAAATCGATTCTATCATTTATTATGAAAGATACGTGGTTGTTCAACCCGGTATAGCAGAAAGCGAAACCGTAAAAAAACTTACTCTCTTGGCAGAAGACGAGTATTTTAACATCACAGAGAGCTTGCCGCCGGACAATAAAATGCTGGACGACACAGACCCCAACAAATTCATCGCAAAAATGGGAGCAGAAGGTATCTACGATTTGCTCCTCAATATTGATTTGGATGCGGAATCGTTCTGTTTGAGAGATAAAGCAAATAATGAGACATCACAACAAAGAAAACAGGATATTCTTAAAAGGTTGCATGTTTTTGAAGCGTTTCGTGATAGTAGAAGACGTGCCATTAATAAGCCGGAATGGATGGTTTTGAAAACCCTTCCTGTTATCCCGCCTGAACTGCGTCCTTTGGTGCCGTTGGATGGCGGTCGTTTTGCAACGTCAGATTTGAACGACTTGTACCGCCGAGTAATTATTCGCAACAACCGTTTAAAGAGATTGATAGAGATAAAAGCTCCCGATGTAATTATGCGTAATGAAAAACGTATGTTGCAAGAAGCGGTGGATAGTCTATTTGATAACTCTAAGAAAACAAATGCTGTAAAAACAGAATCTAACCGTGCTTTGAAATCGTTATCCGACAGTTTAAAAGGGAAACAAGGGCGTTTCCGTCAAAACTTGCTCGGAAAACGTGTGGACTATTCCGGCCGTTCGGTAATTGTTGTAGGTCCTGAGTTGCAACTCAATGAGTGCGGAATACCGAAAGATATGGCAGCAGAACTTTTCAAACCCTTCATCATTCGTAAATTATTAGAAAGAGGATTGGTAAAAACTGTAAAATCTGCTAAAAAAATTGTGGACAGAAAAGAGCCGATAGTTTGGGAAATTTTGGAAAATATTTTAAAAGGGCACCCGGTACTGTTAAACCGTGCTCCTACGCTCCACCGTTTGGGTATTCAGGCTTTTCAGCCGCGCTTGGTAGAGGGTAAGGCAATTCGCTTGCACCCGCTTACTTGTACTGCTTTTAACGCCGACTTCGACGGCGACCAAATGGCGGTGCACGTACCGCTCGGAAATGCTGCAATTTTGGAAGCGCAAATGTTGATGTTGGCTTCTCACAATATCTTAAACCCTGCTAATGGTGCGCCTGTTACTGTGCCTTCGCAAGACATGGTACTGGGACTTTACTATATAACAAAAGAATTGCGCTCAACTCCCGATGCGCCTGTGCTTGGAGAAGGAAAACTATTCTACTCGCCTGAAGAAGTGATTATTGCCTATAATGAAAAACGTGTCCATCTTAATGCGATTATTGAATGTAGGGTTAATTTGAAAGGCGACGGAAAAATGGTGAGAATAACAACTACTGTAGGTAGAGTTATCTTTAACCAACTTGTTCCGGAAGAATACGGTTTTGTAAATGAACTGCTTACAAAGAAATCGCTGCGCGATATTATTGGAGAAGTGCTTATCAAATCTGGAAATGCTAAAACAGCAAAATTCTTAGACGACATCATGGATTTGGGATTCCGCATGGCTTTTGAAGGAGGTCTCTCCTTTAATTTGGGCGATGTAATTATTCCAAAAGAGAAAGCAACTTTAATTGAGGAATCGAATGCAAAAATTGATGAGATTTCGATGAACTACAACATGGGTTGGATTACCAATAATGAGCGTTACAATCAGGTGGTAGATATTTGGTCGAACACCACGCGCAGATTGAACGATTTACTATTAAAACAAATTGAAGAAGACCGACAAGGCTTTAACCCTGTGCACATGATGCGACATTCGGGCGCTCGTGGTTCTTCTGAGCAGGTTCGTCAGCTTTCGGGTATGCGTGGTTTGATGGCAAAACCAACAAAAGCAGGCGCCGGTGGCGGAGAAATTATTGAAAATCCCATCTTGTCTAACTTCAAAGAAGGCCTCTCCGTTTTGGAATATTTTATTTCTACTCACGGGGCAAGAAAAGGTTTGGCAGATACAGCTTTAAAAACCGCTGACGCCGGATACTTAACCCGTCGTTTGGTGGACGTTTCTCACGACGTAATTATTACCGAAGAAGACTGCGGTACCTTGCGCGGTATGGTAATTAGTGCGTTAAAGAAAAATGAAGAAATAGTGGAAACACTGGCCGACAGATTGTTAGGTCGTGTTACCCTCCACGATGTGTATAACCCGCTTACAGGGGAAATTATTGTTAAAGCCGGCGAGGAGTTGAACGAAGAGTATTGCCAAAAAATAGCGGATTCACCCATTGAAGAAGTGGAAATACGTTCCGTACCTACTTGCGAAGCAAAGATTGGGGTGTGTCAAAAATGTTATGGTAGAAACTTGGCTACCGGAAAAATGGTTCAGATGGGAGAAGCGGTGGGTATTATTGCTGCCCAATCAATTGGAGAACCGGGAACACAGCTTACACTCCGTACCTTCCACGTGGGAGGGGTGGCTGGAAATATTGCCGCAAACAGCAAAATTGAAGCGAAGTACGACGGCGTTCTTAGTATTGATGAACTCCGTTGCTTGGAAAAAGTAGATGAGAATGGAACTCCGTATCTCAAAGTTATTGGACGTTCGACCGAAATGAAAATCATAGACCTAAAAACAGGGGTGGCGCTATCTTCTGCAAACATTCCATACGCTTCAAACTTATACTACAAACATGGAGACCATGTTAAAAAAGGCGATTTAATTGTCGAGTGGGACCCTTTCAACGCACTTATCCTTTCCGACGTACCCGGTTACATTGAGTTTCAAGATATTATTGAAGGTGTTACCTATAGGGTAGAAACCGACGAACAAACCAACATCAAAGATAAAGTAATTGTGGACAGCCGCTTAAAAGTGAAAAATCCTGCGATTTTAATCTTAGATGATAATGGAGAATTGGTGAAAACTTTCGACATTCCTGTTGGGTCTCGTTTAGCAGTTGAAATAGGACAAAAAATTGATTCGGGTGAAATACTCGTTAAAATACCACGTGCTTTTGGTAAATCGGGCGACATTACGGGAGGTCTTCCACGTGTTACCGAATTGTTCGAAGCACGGAATCCATCCGACCCCGCCATTGTTGCTGAAATTGATGGTATCGTTCAGTTTGATAAAAAGTTAAAAAGAGGAAACCGTTCCGTTCGCGTGGTTTCAAAAACTGACGAGGAAAAAACGTACCTCATTCCAACTTCAAAACAAATCTTAGTACAGGAAAACGATTATGTAAAAGCTGGAACTCCGCTTTCGGAAGGTGTTTTAACCCCTACTGATATTTTAAATATTAAAGGGCCGATGAAAGTACAAGAATATATCGTTAATGAGATTCAAGAAGTTTATCGTTTACAAGGGGTTAAGATTAATGACAAGCACTTTGAGGTCATTGTACGTCAGATGATGAGAAAGATGGAAATTGACGACCCGGGCGATACGAAGTTCTTGCAAGGTGAGTTGGTGAATAAGATTGATTTCCAAGAAGAAAACGATATGATTTGGGAAAAGAAGGTGGTGCTTGACGAAGGCGATTCGACAGAGTTTCAGAAAGGGCAAATTATTAATGCCAAACGCTTGCGCGATGAAAATTCCGCATTGAAACGGAAAGACTTACGCACAGTAGAAGTTCGTGATGCGCACCCCGCAACCGGCCGCCCCGTGTTGCAAGGTATTACCCGCGCCTCGCTACAAACAAGAAGCTTTATTTCCGCAGCCTCATTCCAGGAAACTACAAAAGTGCTTACCGATGCCGCCATTAATGCTAAAACAGATACATTGGCAGGTATGAAAGAGAATGTTATTGTGGGACACCTCATTCCCGCAGGTACAGGTCTTAAAGAGTATCAACGCATTCAAGTAAGCTCAAAAGAAGAATATGAAACATTAATGGCATCAAAATTGTAAAATTATGCAACAACAAGAACAAAAAATTGATATACATTTAAGCGAAGAAGTAGCGCAAGGCGTCTATTCTAATTTAGCGATTATTACCCATTCTCATGCAGAATTTATTTTAGATTTTGTAGCCCTAATGCCCGGACTTCCAAAAGGAAGTGTGCGTTCGAGAATCATTATGACACCGCAAAATGCAAAACGCTTGCTCTTCGCTCTACAGGATAATGTACAGAAATTTGAACAAAAGAACGGAAAAATTGTTGACAATCAGCAAGAAGTAATTCCTATTTTAGGGCACACTAGCGGGAAGGCATAAGCGGTACACATTCCACTTGCAATATCTCTTTGGTCTCTATATCAATTAAATAGGCAACAACACTGCTGTTTTTAATTTCCAAAGGAGTGTTTGAATAGGGGAAGGAATTCTTATAGGAAAGCACAAAAGAGGTACTATACTTCTTACGCGCTGAAACAAAACCATTAGGGGTAAGTTTTGTGCCGAAATGTCCATTAAAACCGGCACGGAGCATGTGCGTATGAACGTACGCGTCATCAATTTGACCGCTGGGAAACATCTGACCGGAAATGATGCTGTCTTGTTGCAGAATAACACATATTTGCACCCGATTGGGTATCTCTTTAATAATGGTTACAGCTACTTTTGCTTCAATCTCTTGCGATACTTCATCTACTGTGCACTCTAATTGAATGCCTGCGGTTATATTACTTCTGTCCACTCCGGCAATCTTACTGCTCCATTGCGACGGGATTATCCCCCATTCGGCACCAATTTTCATTCTGTTAATAGTAGCTTTTGGGAGTCCCTTTATGTTGAAGTAATCGTAGATAATATCGCCCATCGGTGTTTTATAGTTATTGCTAAAAAGAGGATTACTCAGTGGATTTGCAAGACTTGAGCAGTGAATAGCTGTGGCAATCACCGTGGGGTCTTCTTCCATTATTGCTTTTAGTTCATTGGCCCCGGCTGGACAGTAAATGCAACGGTGGCCGGTAAATTCTTCAATATATATGTTGCGAACTACACCTGCCGCATACTCCGGGTCCCAATCGGTTACCTCCACCGGCGAAATGATAGTAAATATTTCATCTTTTGTATCAATTTTGTTGCAGGATAGTATTATTATTGATAAAAAAGAGAGTAAGAGCGTTGTTTTTTTCATTTTGGGTAAAATTTATTTGGGCAAAGATATAATTTTTTTAAGTAAGCAATATCTTTTAACCGTTAACCGTTTCAATTTCAAAAATTTCTCTTTGAATAACAAACTTTTTTTTTCAAAAATAATCCTTCATTTTGCGGCTGTTTTTATTTTTTTTAATGTGGGGAGATTATGCGCTAACTACATACAACCCGTAATCTTTCTAAATGATACAATTTTTCACACTCAAATTAGTGTTGACGATGAGACACAAAAAATTTTACACAGTGCAAGAATAAAACAGCATAAATTAAGCAATGTTATTCCCTTGCAAAACTACAATGAGATAGTAAAAAAAACACTCAATCATCTTGAAAATAACGGCTTCCCTTTTGCCTCTGTTTCTTTAGACAGTATCGCTATTAGAAGTGATACTATATTTGCAGACCTTGTGATAGACAAAAATTTGTATTGCCTTTTCGATTCTATTGTGGTTCGTGGAAATTTGAAGGTATCAAAGAAATATCTACAAGCCTACTTCAATTTCAAGAAAAGAAAACCATACAAAGAAGAAACTGTAAAGAAAATTCCGACGCTGCTTCAAGAAATCCCATTTGCAACAACCGTTCAGCCTCCCTCCGTGGAGTTTACCGAAGATAAGGCTTCTTTGTATCTTTTTTTAGAAAAAAACAAAATTAGCCAATTTGATGGATATGTGGGGTTTGCTCCGGTAAGCGAGCAAACAGGAAAAATTGCCTTCTCAGGAGAGCTAAACTTGCATCTGATGAACCTGTTCACTATCGGTGAAACGATAGATTTACAGTGGCGGGCCTCGGAGAGATTCTCTCAGTTTTTAGAGTTAAAAGCAAACTTTACTTACTTGCTGGGTACTCCACTGGGGATTGATGGTCTTTTTATGTTAGATAAAAAAGACACTACGTATCTGAATATGAACTATATCATTGGCTTAAATTATTCGTTTAGAGGGTTTAATTTTGCGCGGGTGTATTTCGACTATACGACTTCAAGTATTTTAGATAAAAATTTGTATAATTTTTCCGATTTTTCTTCTTATTCTGATTATAAAAAAACTATGTATGGGTTTGCTTTTCGTTTTAGAAACCTCGATTTTATATATAACCCAAAGAAAGGCTATGAACTGAATCTTAATGTAGCGGTTGGTACACGGAAAATTGTTGTAAACCACAATGCTGTAGATGGGTACTATGATAATGTGTACCTATTTTCGGTTCGCTATAGAGCGCACGGGAAAATTATGGGCTATGTGCCTTTGCATAAACGATGGGTATTTGTGCTTGGTGCAGAGGGAGGCAGCTTGTTTGGAAAAGAAAACTTAGTAAACGAACTGTTTCGCTTGGGAGGGATGAATTCACTGCAAGGCTTCGATGACCGCTCCATTAGAGCATCAAGCTACGGAATTACGCTTGCAGAACTACGTTTTATGATGAATAGAATGGCCTATATAAACGCTTTTTTCAATGGCGCTTGGTACGAACAGAAAACTACAAGTAACTATTTGAATGATTTTCCCTTCGGGTTTGGGCTCGGCATTACTTTTACGACCAAAGCAGGACTCTTCTACTTAAGTTATGCCCTTGGAAAACAGTTAGATAATCCTATCTCTTTTAAAACCGGAAAAATACACTTCGGGTTGGCAGTGCAGTTTTAATTTTTTAATATATTTGCAGCCGCTTAAAAGCAAAAAAAGTATTCACTTAAAAAAACAAAAATATCATGGACGACGGATGGCCTAGTTGCAAGAAAATGACAAACCTGTCGCAGCGGTATTGACGTGTTTTTTAGTTTATCGCTTCGACGAATGTTAAACCATTAAAAATAAAGAAGCGATGATAAAATATTTAGTATGTACAAACGGATTTTACGAAGTAGGAAAATACTCTTCGAAAGCATGGGTATGTACCATGTGCCCAACACCGGAAGAACAAACCTTTTTAATTGAAGAATTTGGAGTTCCGGAGCCGTTTTTAAAAGATATTGAAGACAACGAGGAACGCCCCCGCGTAGAGTACGAAGATGGCTGGCGCATGATTATTGTTCGTGTTCCCTACAAACTATTGGAACAAGAGAATCTTTACACCACCGTTCCGCTCGGTATCTTAACCTCCGGCGAAAAGTTTATTACCGTGTGCCATAGTGATGTAGAGATGATGGATGATTTCATAAAATATACACGCAGAAAAAATATTGAAGAGAAAAATGCTTCCGATTTAATATTGCACTTGCAACTCTCTGCCGCAGTTTGGTTTATGAAATATCTGAAAATGATAAACTACGAAATTAAAGATGCAGAAAATCAGTTACAAACTTCTGTTAGAAACGAAGAATTATTGGAACTGATGCGTTTAGAAAAAACGTTGGTTTACTTTATAACTTCCATTCGCGGCAACGAAATTTTATTACAAAAATTCCAGAGCATCTTAAAACAACGTCACATGAAATATGATGCAGACCTGTTTGAAGATGTAGAAATTGAGATGCAGCAGGCGCGTACCGTAGCCAATGTGTATAGCGAAGTTTTGGCAGGGATGATGGATGCATTTGCTGCAATTATTAATAACAACCTAAACGTTGTGATGAAACGTTTAACGTCAATCTCTATCATCTTAATGCTACCCACATTGATAGCAAGTTATTATGGTATGAACTTAGAGGAAGGAAGTACTATATACAATCCGAGTTTCTATATTGTAATTGCTGCCACTTTGCTGTTAGCCACTCTCATTGTCGTCTTTTTTAGAAGGAAAGGCTGGTTGTAAATTTTGCCTAATTACTTCAATTACTTTCTTTTCAGGGAAATATTCCGATACCGTTGAAATTATCTCTTTCAATGGGAGGTGTTTATTTTTAGCAACCTCCGCTAAGATAGCCTCTCTTTCTTTATAGCTTATTTTTAGTGAATTCACTTGGCGGCAGGTATCGCAATTTCCGCACGGTTCGCTTTTCTTTTCGCCGAAATAGGCCAATAATAATTGACTTCTGCACCTTCGAGAATTTTCAACGAAACTTAGAACAGCTTCCAATCTTTTTTGCGCTACTCTTTTTCGTTTGTTGTAGATTTCATCTTTGAAATACAGATAGTTTTCAGGGACTCTGTTTTGCAAGAAGAGTATATGCGGCTTATCATTCCGCTTTGAATAATGCACCATGTTTTTTATTGATAAATGATGCAACAGTTCTTCAACTTCCATCACACTTTTTTCTGCACGTCGGGCAATCTCCTCTTCACTAATTTTCACATAGTTTGAAAAAAGTCCTCCGTAGGAACGCAGCAACAGCTTTACAAACTCTTGCTTATCATTCTGATAATTATAGAAATTTCGTAGCGTCTCTTCATCGGCAATAAAGTGTAGCGTGGATTGCTTCTTTACCTCTTCCGAGAGCATCAATACGCCTGTTTTCTCTAAAAACGATAACGCAGTTATTAGCTCTAATGGTTTTAATTTTAATTTTTTACATAATATATCGGGGTCGAAGGGTACTATTTTATTTTCGCCTGCCCCTATTGGAATCTGTTCGTGTTCACACAATAGTTTATACACATTCTTAATCGTGCTAATGGGAGGAAAAGAGAGCGCAAAATTGTTTTTCAACTCTTTGATATCGTTATTATCGTACAGCATTACAGCAATGGAAGGCTGTAGGTCTCTCCCGCCCCTTCCTGCTTCCTGAAAATAGGCTTCCAATGTGTCGGGAATATCTAAATGCACCACCCAGCGCACATCGGGCTTGTCGATGCCCATACCGAAGGCATTTGTAGAAACAATCACTTGTGTCTTGCCGCACATCCAATCCATTTGCTTTTTATCTCGCTGCGAATTATCTAGTCCGGCGTGGTAATAATCGGCAGTAATATTAAAATGTTGTAAATACTCGGCAATCTCTTGGGTACGCCTGCGGTTTCTTACATATACTATCCCTGTTCCCTGATTTTTTTCAATGAGTCTCAAGAGTCGCCCCATTTTATTTTCTTCGTGAATTATGAAATAGGTTAAATTTTCGCGCCTGAAGCTTTTTTGGAAGAGGTTTATTTTGCGGAATTGCAGTTTCTCTTGAATATCGTTTACCACTTCGGGGGTGGCTGTTGCAGTGAGCGCCAGCACCGGAGTTTTGGGAAAGTACTTTCTAATCTCTGCAATTTCAAGATATGGCGGACGGAAGTCGTAGCCCCATTGTGAAATGCAATGCGCTTCATCTACAGCAATCAATGTGATTTTCATCTGTTGCAAGTTTACCCGAAAGCTATCTGTTTTCAGGCGTTCCGGAGAAACATACAAAAACTTAAAAGTCGGGTCGTGAATACAATTTCCTAAGATTCTGTCAATGTCCTCATTATTCAATCCCGAGTAGATGGCACCTGCTTTGATGCCGCGTTTTCTCAAATTTTCTACCTGGTCTTTCATCAGTGCAATAAGGGGAGAGATTACCAAACACATTCCACCTTGCGCCAAGGCCGGCACTTGAAAACAGATAGATTTTCCACCACCGGTAGGGAGGAGCGCCAACGTGTCGTTTCCTTCTAAAACAGACTGCACAATCTCTTCCTGCAGCGGACGAAATTGCTCATAGCCCCAGTATTTTTTTAAAATTTGTGTTAACATGGTTACTATAAAAAAAAACGAGTTACGAGTTTATCCATTTATACACTTTATCATTTCTTCTCACAAATTCGTTGATGGGGATGGAGCAACACTCTCCTTTATTAGCCTGATTAACAGGCTCTAACGCTACTCTTACTTCTTCTATTTTAACATCAACCACTCCGGTAGTAGGTCCGAACACCATAATATCGTCATTGATAGAAATATCGTTCGTCTCAACTAGAATTTCAGCAACTCTAAGATTTGAGAAATAGTTGGTTACTTTTCCCACGTATTGTTTTGTACGTGTAGCTTGCGAGCCGTACTCTTGCGTCCATTCTCCAACTTTTTGCCCAAGGTAGTAGCCATCCCAAAAATCACGGTTATATACGCTTCGCAGGCGGGCTGTCCACGAAGTAATCTTTTCTTTTGTATAGGTACGATTTTGTATCGCTTCAATCGCTTCGTGGTAGCACTGTGTTACCATTTTTACGTACTCAGGCGAACGCCCGCGCCCTTCAATTTTCAAAACGGTTACGCCTGCATCAATAATCTTATCTAAAAAACCGATAGTACACAAATCCTTTGGCGACATAATATATTGATTTTCAACGACCAATTCTATTTCAGAGTCAACATCTTTCACATGGTAGCCTCGGCGACAAGGTTGCAAACACGCGCCACGATTGGCCGAATAATTAAAATTGTCTAAGCTAATATAGCATTTCCCGGAAACAGCCATACACAAAGCGCCATGTATAAACATTTCAATTTTAATTAATTCTCCTTTTGGCCCGCAAATATTTTCTTCTTTAATTTGTTTTGCAATGCTTGCAACATCTTTCAGTTCGGTTTCTCGCGCCATCACGATTACATCGGCAAATTGCGCATAAAATTTCACTGCTTCAATATTGGTAATATTGCATTGAGTGGAGATATGGATTTCTAATCCAATGGTTTTACAATAATTCATAACAGCCATATCTGAAGCAATAATTGCCGAAATGCCACACTTTTTAGCAGCATCTAATAACAGGCGCATCTCTGCAATTTCATGATTATAAATAATCGTATTCACTGTTAGATAGGATAAAACATTATGCTCTCTGCATATATTAGTGATATTTTCGAGGTCTTCTAATGTAAAATTTACGGAAGAACGCGAGCGCATGTTCATACTGCCAACGCCAAAATATACCGAACCTGCGCCGGCGTTTACGGCTGCCATTAATGCTTCGTAGGAGCCAACCGGGGACATGATTTCTATGGGTGAATTATTCTTTTTCATCTGAATAGTTCTTTTTTAGAACGCAAAACAATAAAAAAAAAACGATATTTTTGCCTGTTATGAAAATCACGATAGTTTTCCGCTTTTCCGCCATGGGCGATGTGGCAATTGCAGCCTCTGTAATGCGGGAAATTGCTGCACAAAATTCTGACACCCATTTTGTTATTGTTACCCGTGCTTTTTTTTCTCCTTTTTTTGATAATATTCCTAATGTAGAAGTTTTTCCGGTGGATTTTAGCGGAAAATATAAAGGTTTCTGGGGAATATTGAGACTCTATAAAGCGTTGAATAAAACATACAACATAGGCTTTATTGCTGATTTACACGATGTTCTACGCACACAATTACTGACCCTCTTTTTTAGGTTATCAAGAAAAAAAATAAAAATAGCCACTATTCACAAGGGGAGAAAAGAGAAAAGAGTTTTATGTAATATCAAAATGCAAAAAACTCAGCTTAAAAGTACGTGGCTGCGCTATACGGAGGTTTTTCAAGCATTACAAATAAAAGCAGAAATAAAACCCGTAAATATTCCCTATTTACCGGAAAAAGTTAGAAAGATTGGAATTTCGCCCTTTGCACAACACAAAGGGAAAGTTTACCCACATGAGCTAACAGAAAGAGTATTGGAGTTACTGCATCCTCAATATGAAATTTATTTGTTTGGCGGTGGTAAAAAAGAACAGGAAATTTGCGAGAAATGGCAAGAAAAATTTACAAAAGTTCAATCTTTAGTTGGGAAATATTCTTTAGCAGAAGAACTTAAATTTATTTCAAACTTGGATGTAATGCTGAGTATGGATTCGGCGTGTATGCACTTGGCTTCGCTTTGTAATGTGCCTTGTGTTTCCATTTGGGGGGCCACGCATCCTTATGTCGGTTTTGTGGGGTTTAGGCAAGAGCTAAATCCGCAAATTCAATTAGAGGAGCTTCCTTGCCGTCCCTGCTCGGTGTACGGAAACAAGTCGTGTCGCTTTGGAGATTATAGATGTTTGTATGGAATTGAGCCGGATGAGGTTGTGCAAAAACTATTGGGGAAAAACTAAATATTTTAATACTTTTGCCGATGCTTCTTAAAAGTATTTTATGAAAAAAAGAGGTGTTTTTTTCTTTGCAGTTTTATTGATAGTAGCAACCTCGCTGCTTCTGGTTGCCATTTTTCAACTGTATAAAGACGCTGAAACCGTGCAAAAAAACATCTTTGCCAGAGAAGTAGGAAGAGCCGGTGCTGACATTGTAACAAAAATTGACCAAGTGTTGCAAGGAGATACGTTGCCCTATATTGCTCCATTAACAACATCTCTCGACACAGCACAAACATTTTTATTTCAAAAACATTCCAAAAAATTTATATTCGACCCCTCGCGCCTCCAACCCGTAGGGGTAATTCACTCCACTATTAATTATTCCAGAAATAGCGTGGAATTGGTTTCACATGATACTATTTATTTTGATACAACGCGCTATAAAACACTTACCCCATATCCTATGCCTTGGGAAACAGACCTGTCTGCTTTTGTCGCTAATCAAAATATTAAGAAGGAAAAAAAAGGAATAGATGACCTAATAGAGATGGATAGTAACACCGTAAGATTACTCAACAAAGACTTTTTGTACCGTATCATCAAAGAATCACTACTGGCGCAAAATATTAGCGGAGATTTCGACTTTGCACTATTCAACTACTTTACTACCGAGTTTGTTGTTCCTCCACGAGAGCCCATGACAGAAAACATCTTGCAAAAAGCCTTTGTTTTTACTTTAAAACCCTCCGATAAATTTTGGGCCACCCATTATTTAATGTTATATTTTCCTACCGAGCGTTTGATTCTTCTTAAACGCAATAGTTTTATTACTGTACTGATAGCAATTTTTGTCAGCATTATCCTGCTCCTTTTTGTATTCATGCTTTATATGTTGTATCGTCAAAAAAGAATTTCGGATATTAAAAACGATTTCATTAATAATATGACCCACGAGTTTAAAACCCCATTGTCCACTATTTCTTTGGCGTGCGAAGCACTCTCCGGAGACGGAATGATTAAGAAAGCGAATAGGGATGCTTTTATCTCGATTATTTCAGATGAAAATGAAAGATTGAAATTAATGGTAAGCAATATTTTACAATTAGCACAGTTGAAAAAAGGGCAGCTTAAATTGCATGTGGAGCCTTGCAATTTACACGACCTTATTACTTCTATTTGTGACAGTTTTTCTTTGCAAATAACAAGCGCTAATGGAGAAATTCGCGAATATTTACACGCAACAAACTACCTATTGACGGTAGATAAAATGCACATACAGAATGTAATAATTAATCTGATTGAAAACGGCATCAAATATTCAAAAGAAAATCCAAAAATTGCAATAAGAACGGAAAATGATAAAAAAAATCTGTTAATTTGTATTTCCGATAATGGAATTGGGATGGCAAAAAAAAGCATTAAGAATATTTTTAATGAATTTTACAGGGTATATACCGGAAATGTGCATAATCAAAAAGGGCAAGGGTTGGGTTTAGTATATGTTAAGAAAATCATTGATTTGCATGGCGGTTTTATCTCTGTAAAGAGCGAACTTGGTAAAGGTACTACTTTCTGTATTGGATTACCAATTAAATGAAAAAAATAAAAAATAAAAAAATATGAACAATAACGTAAAAATTTTATTAGCCGAAGATGATGTCAATTTAGGGAAAGTGCTAACCTTGAATTTGGAAGCATCCGGCTATACCGTACAACACGCAGGAAATGGAGAAACAGCATACGAACTTTTTTGCACTTCCGATATTGACATTTGTCTTATTGACGTGATGATGCCTTTGAAAGATGGTTTTACATTGGCGCGGGAAATTAGAAAATTGGACAAGAAAGTGCCTATCGTTTTTATTACCGCAAAAGATATGGACGAAGATATTATTGAAGGGTTAAATATTGGAGATGACTACATTACAAAACCTTTCTCGATGGAGGTACTGCTTGCACGAATACAAACCATACTGCGCAGAACTATGTCGGAAAACACTACCTTAAACAAGACTATTAAAATTGGAAACTTCACTTTTGAAGTGGAACACCAAAGATTATGGATAAATGGCGAAGAAAAGAAACTGACCACCCGCGAAACGGAGCTTTTACTCATGTTGGTAAACAAACGCAGCGACCTTTTAGAGCGCGGCTATGCACTCAAGAAGATATGGGGCGATGATAGCTACTATAATGCCCGAAGTATGGATGTTTACATAACAAAATTAAGAAAATTGTTTGCCTCAGACCCAAATATTCAGATTATTAATGTTCATGGAATTGGGTTTAAATTGGTAATGTAATTCATCCGAATAAAATATCAACAAATCACATAAAACACATTAAATAACACAGTTACAGAAATAAAAAATAATCAAATATTTATTGATAATTATAGTTTTATATCATTTTTATATATATATTTGTACCATATTTGAAACGCAACAAAAAAGTTATAAGTGTGGGTCTAATTACACCTTAATTAATCTTATTAATCCTTAAATAATACTACTATGGGCTTTAGTAAACTAAAAATTCCAAGAGTTTGTCCTCAATGTGGCAATCCTTTTGAAGCAAAAACTGTAACAACAATGTACTGTTCGCCTAACTGTGTGGCAAGTGCGAGTAAATTTTACCCAACAAAAAACGAAAGGTGTGGAATATATGCCCATCTCTACCCACATAGAAACCACCGCCATTTATACGCATATATCACAACAACAAATCAATCAATTAATTAATGATTACTCATTTTCACCCATTCGCCCCTCAAAATTAAAGTAAAAACAACTAAAATTAAACTTTTGTACGTTTTGTTTTACAGTGCCCCATCGGGCAAAATCGCTATAAGTAATTAAAAATCAATTAAAAAATCGGGCAAAATAGAGAGTACTACTTTGTATGTTTTGTTTTATGCCCCTTAGGTCTTGTCAGTTTTTCAAAAGGTATAAATATTTAATGATTATCCGTATATATACCTAAATTCATTTTTGTAACTCACACACGCTACGAGTAGCCTATTAAACAGGGCTAACTTGAAAATTAAGAGCTTGTGAACGTGTTACTTGTGAAAACACCTTTTCTATCAGGTTTTCATTACCCGCTTTTTCATTCTCTACTATACGCCTGCGTAAAAGATAGTAGGTGGAACTTGCGGG
>Ga0209737_10001499_pt1 | contig 16718 bp, 19 predicted proteins | sample TergutCu122P3_FD_187284 | JGI IMG/M metagenome (GOLD analysis project Ga0209737, IMG submission 187284) | Cubitermes ugandensis P3 segment gut microbial communities from Kakamega Forest, Kenya - Cu122 P3 (SPAdes) (version 2) | ecosystem: Host-associated > Arthropoda: Insects > Digestive system...
TCATATTCCGGCACATGGGAATCAAACGATATTTACCGCAAAGCGTGGGAGATGCTTCACCCGGTTGAGATACGCGAATATAAAGCGGAATCAGCCGGCGGCGTGCTTCCTGCTTACAATTCTTTCTTCGGCACGGGAGAAACCGGCGTGATGAGCGTGTTTAAAATATCGGATTATAACCCGGGCGATTATATCATGCGTATATTTAACGCTAAATCAAAACCCGGCGCGCTTACCATTGAAGGCAGCCTTGCCGGGAAATGGGAATGCTGCAATATAGACGAAACGCAATGCGGCGATTCTACCGGAAAACTCCAAGCTTATGAGATTAAAACGCTTAAACGAAAATAAGCGGTGGTTGCGGCATACTTAATACGAATGTTCAGTTCTCGCAATAATTTCGTTTTGGATAATCGAACCTTGACATGGAGAAAAACCGTTTGCTAGCGATATGCTTGCCGCAACAGACCCCAACCAGGTATGGGGCAAAGCCCTGCCTCACGACCCCGACAGGCAGTTTATCATCGTACACGGCACAGTTGTAGCGCTAAAACAAGGTATTCCGATAGCAGTATTCGAGCGAAAGGGGCAATCCCTGCGGGTATTCGACGAAACAGCGCTCGCGGATGCGCTTATCGCTTTTGCAGAGGCATTCAAAAAGAAAAGCGTCTTCGCCGCGTTAACCAGGGTAACGGTGAAGCAGTATCCGGTAAGTGCAAGGGAAGCATTGGCGGAAGCGGGGCTTGAAAGGGAGATGGGGGATTGGGTTGTGTACAGGTGAAAATATTGGTTTACATGATTTTTTTTTGAAAAGATGAGTTTGTTATTTTAAAAAGATGTATTTTTGTGGTTGAATAAAAATGACCAATTATGATTGTCAGTATTGAAAATATGGCGACGGAGGAAAGTCTGAAAGACATTCTTGAACGCAACAAAATTGCCCGTGGTAGGAGTAAGAAGCCGAATTTAGCACGGTTTTTCGGAGTTTTGCCAAACTTTGACGACGGTTTGGAGTTTCAAAAAAAAGCCAGAAATGAGTGGAATTGATTATTTGATTGATACAAACATCTTGATTTATATCATCAAAGGAAATCCGAAAGTTGAATATTTTGCAAAATCGGAAGTATTGGCTATTTCGTACATCTCGGAAATGGAAGTGCTGGGAAAACACCAAATTTCAGAAGCCGAAAAACAAACCATTGGCGATGTGTTGGACAATTGTTGTATTTTTGAGATGGACGCTCAAATAAAACAACTCGCAATAAAAATCAAACAACAAATCAAAATGAAGTTACCCGATGCAATCGTTGCGGCAACCGCCATCAAAAACAACTTATCATTGGTTACTGCAGATAAAGACTTTAGAAAAGTACCTAATTTAGACTTGGTACTCATAGACATTTCTGAATAGAGGCATTGATTTTTGCCGCGTTAACCCAGGTAGCGGTAAAGCAGTATCCGGCCAGTGCGAGGCAAGCATTGACGGGAGCGAGATTTGAAAGGGTGATGGAGGATTGGGTGGTGTATTGGTGAAACCGGCGTGCTTACGACAGGTGTACACAGTTAGCGGCTGGTATTTTTTTTATTCTTTATCCTTCAAAAAATATTTGAAAACAGGTAAACAATTTGTAAATTTGCAGCAATATTTTTTACACGAGGGTATGGAAGCACAAAAGCATTTGTTTGAGTTAGTTAAGAAGAAAATAGAAAAACGCAACGGCCTGCCGTTTGTTATTGAAGAGTTGCTGGGAATGAGTTCTGATTCGGCTTACAGACGCATCAGCGGCAAAAAGGAACTCACCATTTCCGAACTTCAAAAGATTTGCGGTGCGTTTAACATTTCAATGGATGAGATTTTGAACTACAAATCTGAACAGGGGGCGCTTTTCCATTATGGACCGTTGGTGATTTCAGATCAGGATAGCCCTTTGATCCAAATAAAACGAATGATGGAAGATCTAAAAGGATTAAAATCAGCAACTGAAAAAGAAATGTTCTTTTCGGCAATGGATGTTCCTTTTTATCATTTTGCTAAATTTCCTGAACTGGCTTTCTTCAGGCAATATGTATGGAGTGATTCGATGAACCGGAAACCGCTATCTTTTAATGAATTTTGCCGTCAGTTGGATAAGGAAAAGATGGTTTCCATTTTTGAACAGTACCACCTTACCATGGCGCATATTCCTACTAAAGAAATTTGGACGGAACAGACCGTAGACTCAATATTAAGGTTAATGGAACACTATTATGCGACAGGAGCATTTGAAAATAAAAGTACAGTATTTTCCCTTTTAAACCAGCTGAGCAGCGTTTTTGACGTGCTGAAACGATATGCTGACGACGGCCATAAGGGCGGACTGTTAAAAACTCCCTACTACCAGTACTTAAGCCATGTTGATTTGGAAAGCGCTATTATGCTGATCCGGAAAAATGATCATTACTACTGCAGCATTAGGCTGAATACGCTCAACTCCATAACTACCGACAATGAAGAAATTTGCTTAAGGCTGCGCAAATGGATGGAGGACGCAATTGTTAAATCTACGCAAATCAGCAGTATCTCAGTAAAGGAAAGAGCCACGTTTTATCGAACGGCAAAAAACAAGATCGAAAATTTACGGAAAAAGATAGTAACAAACTGATATTTAGGCTTTTCCATTGCATAAAGTTTTTTTCGGAAAATTTCGTAATTTATAAATCAAAATCTCAATTATCTGCAAATTTCGCGGAGTTGACTGGCGAAATATCGCTTTTTTACGGATTTTCGCAAATTCCGCTAAAACCGCTTGATAAATCCGTTTTTTTCCTATTTTTAAACCCCGTATTTTTGCATCGTTAATTATTTTTTTTGTTTAACCTAAAATATTTAAAAAAATGAAAAATTGTAAATATGTGTTTGTGAAGCCCCTAAAAACAAAAGGGGCTAAACTGAAAGGCACAGTCGCAACTGTTGCGGCACTGTGTATCGTGTGTACTGTTTTTATTGCATCGCTGCTATCAAGCGGTTGCAATGAAAAAATTGAATCATCAGAAATTGATGATGCGACTATTTTGAAAAGTCTGGATGATGCGCCTGCAGTTTCAGATTCTTTACCATGGAATTTTCCAATTAAGCCAGGAATGCCAGAATGGAGAAATTTTCAAAGTAACGAGGAAATGGTTAAAGCATGTCAGATACCTGAAAATGTACTGTCTGCTTTGACAACGGATGAATTGACGAAAATATGTTTGCAATACCCATTGCTTTACGATATTTTCGCTTTCGAAAGTTTATTTCATGGTCTAGACAAATTGTTCGACGATTTCAACGGTATTAGAGAACTATTCAAAAGAGATGATGTGTCAAATAGTCTGACAACAAGGTATATCGATAAAGTACAATCTATGTCTTTTTTGAATGAGACAAAATCAGACATCGAAAAAGGATATTTTATCATATCCATTTCAGCTTTAGAAGCCTTATTAAGCAGGAATGTAACGCATGATGATGAAAGTCTCAAAATAGTTTTACAAAGTCTTGTCGTTGGTTATGAAGAAAAATTAAAATTTGTAGATTATTTTAAAGGTTTCGGCTTTAAATCCAATCTTTATTCCAGAGGACATATCATTGGAAAAATTGACAAATCATCCTTTGAACATCTTCCTCAGAAAGATGAAAATTCTGTTTTGTATTCTGGGATGGCAGATGAGTTGACTGTTAACCTGATAGATAAAATGTCTTATCAATTAATTCATTAGAATCATGAAAAAGTTATTGGTTTTTTTTGTAACTTGTTTGTTGTGCTTTTCGTGCAAACAGGAAGAAGTAGAGAATATGCAAGACGACCCGAACTTGTGTATTGACTGTGGGGGTTTAGTATTAGCTTGGGATTACCCCGTGAAACCGGGTATGAAGCAATGGGAAAAGTTTAAAACTAACAAAGAAATGGTGAAAGCTTGTCAAATTCCCAACAATGTATTATCTTCTTTATCAACAGATGATTTAACGGAAATATGTTTACGATATCCGTTAATTAATGATATCTTTGCTTTTAATCAATTGATTGATGGCCTTGATAAATTGTTCGATGATTTTAACGGTATCAGAGAACTTTTTAAAAAAGAAGATGTGGAATATGAATTATTGAAACGTTATCAGGCGAAGATTCATAACCTGTCATTATTGGACGGTGCATATTCTGAAATAGGTAAAGGTTATTTTATTATTTCTATCTCTGTATTGGAAGCTCTGTTAAGTCGTTGTCATTCGCAAGATGTTCAGTCGAAAAATATAATATTGCAAAGCCTTGTTGCAGGGTATGAAGGAAAAATTGAATATCAAGATTACTTCAAAGGACTTGGTTTTAATACTAATTTCTTTGCCAGAGCGCATACAATTGTCAAAATAAGCCAGCAATACCTTGATGAATTTACTATGGGTGAAATGAATCCCGTATTCAGTAATGGATGGTTTGACGAAGAAACCATGGATTTAGTTAACAAATTGTCTTATCAATTAATCAAATAAATAGTATCATGAGAAATTCAATTTTTTTTATTTTAACGTGTTTTGCCTTTTCTTTTTCTTTAAAATCGCAATGTGTTATTAATACTCAAATGTATGACATCTACACGCCAAGGTGTTCACCAGTTAGTACTTGGTGTATGGCAGAAGCAAGCAATTCTGTAAGAGCTGCTTTTGACTTTGATTATGCTATTAGATACCCTAATGCACAACAAGTGATTACATATAATGGATATAGTTCAACCAGGTTATTCAATTGTCATGGTTTCACATTTATAAGAACTCAAGGTGCCCAGACCGTTGGTTAGGATATTATCAAGGAAATAGGGACCCAGACGTATATTTATCAGACGGGAGTTATACAAGGGTATCCTCATTTACATATCCTGGTATAGTTTTCTGGGGTAGACCAGGAGACCATTCTGCCGTTGCCAATGTACAAGGGAATGTGACATCAAAGTGGAATGAGTGGCCTTTAATGGTTCACGCCGTAAATTACAGCCCCTTTGGCTCGAGTAATTTGGAATATTATGTAAAATCATCATCCATTCCAACAATATCTGGTCCAGCTATTGTCCCTTGTTCCAGTAATGCTAAGTATTCAATAACTCCAACGCCGGGTCTAACACCATCATTAGTTACATGGTCTGTTTCAAGCTCTCTGAAAATTGACAGCGGACAAGGTTCAAAGGATGTATATATTTCTAAATCAAACTCAAGTTCCATTTCCGGTACTATTTCAGCGGTGGTTAGTTATTCCAATGGAGCATGTACTACGAGTACTCAAACATTTTATGTCTCTATTCCTCAACTACCTCCATCGATTACTTCTGTTGTTGCCAGTTCTTATTATACTTATGTAGGATCAAGCGTTACTGTAACAGCAAGCCCGTATATCTCGCCATCACAAGGTTACTATGATTGGGTTGTTTCTCCATCTTATGGTTTTTCTAAATCGGAGTTTGATAATGAACTTTCTATTAATTTCTCATTATCCGGAAGTTATCAGGTAAAAGTTCGTACGACCAGTGCTTGCGGCTCTACTAGTTATGTTCCAGTAACAATCGTTGTGAATTAAAATATCACATACTGCCATTTGTTTGTACATTTTTGAAATTTTTTCAACAAGCAAAATGGTAAGAAGGAGCGGTAAACCAAACGTTTACCGCTTTTTTGTGCATCGTATATTCCTGCGTCCGTTATCTAAACGTAAGATTTGCCTTTTGCGACGTTTTTATTTCAATTTCCGGCCCGCCGTTGCTAATTGTTCCTTCTATGTTTCTGTTGTCAATGTTGCCGCGATACTCTTTCAAACCGGATGTGTCAATTTTGTTGGCTTTCACTTTCAGGTTGTAACCTTTACCACCCGGCAAAGACAGGGCGGTATTTCCGCTGTTAGTCAATTTAACGTAATCGCTCACCGCTTCCATGTTCACCTCCATGCTTCCGTCCGAAGTTTTTGCATCCACATTACCCGATATGCCGTTTAATTTTACACTGCCTCCAGAGGTACCTGCTTTTAGCGTGCCGTTGACGCCGTTTTCCGTGATACTTCCGCCACTTGTTGATGCGTCAACAGTTCCGTCAAGAATGATGAATTTTTCTTCAAAAATATTTGAAAACAGGTAAACAATTTGTATATTTGCAGCAATATTTTTATACACGAGGGTATGGAAGCACAAAAGCATTTGTTTGAGACAGTTAAGAAGAAAATAGAAAAACGCGACGGACTGCCGTTTGTTATTGGAGAATTGCTGGGAATAAGTTCTGACTCAGCGTACAGGCGCATCAGCGGAAAAAAGGAACTCACCATTTCCGAACTTCAAAAGATTTGCGGTGCGTTTAACATTTCAATGGATGAGATTTTGAACTACAAATCTGAACAGGGGGCGCTTTTCCATTATGGACCGTTGGTGATTTCAGATCAGGATAGTTTTATTCATCAAATGGAAAAAATACTGAAAATGCTGAAGAACGTAAAATCTGCTTCTGAAAAAGAAATGTTCTTTTCGGCATTGGATATTCCGTATTATCATTTTGCTAAATTTCCTGAACTGGCTTTCTTCAGGCAATATGTGTGGACTGATTCGATGAACCGGAAACCGCTATCTTTTAATGAATTTTGCCGTCAGTTGGATAAGGAAAAGATGATTCCCATTTTTGAACAGTACCACCTTACCTTGGCGCTTATTCCTACTAAAGAAATATGGACGGAACAGACCGTAGACCCAATATTAAGGTTAATGGAACACTATTATGCAACAGGAGCATTTGAAAATAAAAGTACAGTATTTTCCCTTTTAAACCAGTTGAGCAGCGTTTTTGACGTGCTGAAACGATATGCTGACGACGGTCATAAGGGCGGACAAGCAAAAACTCCCTACTGCCAGTACTTAAGCCATGTTGATTTGGAAAGCGCTATCATGCTGTTACGAAAAAATGATCATTACTACTGCAACATCAGACTGAATACGGTCAACTCCATAACTACCGACAATGAAGAAATTTGCTCAAGGATGCGCAAATGGATGGAGGACGCAATTGTTAAATCAGTGCAAATCAGCAGTATTTCAGTAAAAGAAAGAGCCACGTTTTATCGAACGGCAAATAACAAGATCGAAAATTTACGGAAAAAGATAGCAACCAATTGATATTTAGGCCTTTACATTGAAAAAAGTTTTTTTCGGAAAATTCCGTAATTTTTAAATCAAAATCTCTATTTTCTGCAAAATTCGCGGAGTTGACTGGCAAAATATCGCTGTTTTACGGATTTTCGCAAATTCCGATAAAACCGCTTGATAAATCCGTTTTTTCCCGATTTTAAAAACCCGTATTTTTGCATTTTAATTATCTTATTTTGTTAAACCTAAATTTTTTTTAAAATGAAAAATTTGAAATTTTTGTTAATGAAGCCCAAAAAAACGAAAGGGGCTAAACTGAAAGGCACAGTCGCTGCAGTTGCGACAATGTGTATCGTGTGTTCTGTTTTTATTGCATCGTTGATGACAAGCGGTTGCAATGAAAAAGAATCATCCAAAATGGATGATGAATCTTTTTTTAAAAATCTAATTGAAGCGCCATTAGCTCTTTCTTCAAAAGACTATCTGCCTGAATGGCTGAAAGAGACAGTCGAATACTTGGAAAGTGGCGGTGAACTGGGAATACCCGGTAAAGCTCAATTCTTTAGAGGATCATGGAATAAGCAAGTAACTTATTATATAAGATACGCTCTTGCAAGTTGTTTGATTTGTGATGTCTTTTATGAAAATGGTAAAAGAATAGTGTGGAAAGATCTTCACGAAGCTGAAAAATTTAAGTCGGAAAGTAAAGATTGGGTAAAGATATATCAAATTGGACCTGATATTGCTTTTGAACATTTTACGAAGAGCTGATTTTCTGATATTGACCGGCTTTCTGTAGTGGATAAGTATGATTTCCCTGATATTTCGCATCTTAACGATTGGAACAGTAAAGATATAATTCCACGACGCTTTAAGGCCCTTCAAATACCCGACAATATTTTGGCGAACATCTCTACAGCGGGATTGTTGGAAACTTGCCTTGATTTTCCCTACCTGTTAAATTTATTCTATTTTAACGATTATCAGCAAGGTTTTGAGAAGGGGTTGTTGGAAAATTTCAACGGTTTCCGTATACTTATGGAGCGTAAGGATTTGGTGGATGCATTGATTATTAAGTACAATGATTTAAGATTAGAAGTCGAAAATGTTAAGAATACGAGACTCGAGGAAATGGGGAGATTTTCATTTAGTAATTTCGTTTTAGAAATGATTATTGCACAGGATGTTGTTATTAAGAAAATGAACTTAGAACAGGAGAATACCATTTTTTTACTTGCTCTTGATCGTTTGGAAATAAAAAAGAATAATCCGAATATTTTCGGCGGTGTCAGCACAACACCTACAGCCTTGTTGTTCGCAAAGAAAGTAACAAATGATAACCAAGTAAGAGCCGATATGAAGGGAACATTGTCTAGTTTTATAAAAGCGCTCACTTTTGTTGATCAGACAACAATAAATTATCTAAATGATTATATCATCAACAAGTTTAAATAATTATAATATGAAAAAGATTTTTTTAGTATTTGCATTAATGTTATGCAATTTATTTTCAAGCGATGCTCAAACATGGACTCAAACAACTTCGGTAAAAACACCATGTGGGGCTACAGTATCGGATACATGGGTTGTAACTGGAAACACGGGTTTTTCAGTAGCAGAAATAGCCTACTGGAAAAATGAAGTAGCTAATTTTGGTGCTACATATTTGCAAGACCCAACATGGACTTATAATTGCCATGGTTATGCGTGGCACATGAAACCAAATAATGCTTCGGCAGTGTGGATTGGTCGTTCATTATCAACAGCGCACAATATTTATTGGCATTCTACAAATGGAGGTTATGTGGAGGTTGCTGAAAGTTCTGCGACTCATGTTGATTATGATTCACCTCCAAAAGATCCATTAAATCCTGGAAACCACTCTGCTATCAGAGAAAGCCAATATTTGTATGTCTCGAAATGGGGGCAAGGGCCATTGGTCAGACATGCTCCGTATGCTACTCTTCCTCAATTCAAGCCACTTGAGCAAAAGAAATTCTATGCACGTACATCTTATACAGTCACTTTTAACATGAACGGTGCGCCTGGATCAATTACTTCTCAATCGGTGCCAAAGTGCGGTACTGCCACAAAGCCTTCTCCAGATCCCGGTTGGTCAGGATATACTTTCGGTGGTTGGTATATAGAATCTTCCTGCATTAATGCATACAATTTTACCTCTTCTGTCACCTCCAACCTTACGTTATATTCCAAGTGGACGCAGACTGTTCCACATATTAACTTTTATTTAAAAGTTGTAGTCCAAAATAGTTCGTCGTATAGTTTAAGCAATCTTCAAGTTAAGATGAAAGGCAAAGTTGACACTGATCCCAATTTTACTCAGTTTATAGATATTAGCAAGAGTTCTTTATCTTCAGGGGCTTCTGTGCCATCAACTGACGGCCCTACTTTTTCACTTCCCCAAAGTACAAATATCAACAACATGACCTTCGAATTCAAAGCTTCTGGCAGTAGCGGTAATTTAAAAGTTCTTGTTGCTGTAGACAGTCCCTCATCTCTATTTATTTATAACCTGCTTGGCTCCCTGCAAAGTTTTTCATTTGCGCCTGGTTCTTCCACCACTGCCTCTAACGGCTATCGTACGATGACCGTAGTTATCTCCAATAATTGAAATTACCAAGCAAAAAATCAAAAGCGGTAAACCAAACGTTTACCGCTTTTTTGTTTTCTTTATCTTCCTGTGTTCGTTATCTAAACGTCACGTTAGCTTTTTGCGAGGTCTTTATTTCAATTTCCGGTCCGCTGTTGCTAATGGTTCCTTCCATGTTCCTGCTGTCTATGTTACCGCGATATTCTTTTGTATGTAAGTTGAAATGGGAAAAATTTCACGTAAACTCCGTTTTCCTTAATGCGCATTTCAAGCCGAATGCAAACAAACAGTAATGTTTTTCAGCCCACTAAACAAAAAATCATATTACAGGAATGTCCAATTGCTTACAGATTTTCTTAACTGTAATTTCGTTAATATCAGAATGTCGCGGAACGGAAGACAGGTTTCCATTTAGCGTATTCACATACCAAGAGTGACTGCTACCTTCTCTTTTAAGCGTACACTTGTTCTCTTTTAGATGCTTTAGGACTAAGTTTCTCTTCATCGGGTAAATACAACACTTTACGGATGCAGTCAATATCTTTATGATTTGCTAAAAAATCATCTTTACGAATTTCTAATGCCTCAGTTATGACATCATACATGTTCTTCATAAGATGGTCCATATCTCTACCTTCAGTTATGGCTTCAGGAATTTGCTCGCATTGTCCCGTTAGCCATCCATTTTTATTTTGCTGAATACTTATAGTATAATTCATTATGGTAATTTAATAAAAATTATTTCGGTGCAAAAATAACACTTTTTTCCCAAAAACAAATAATCTTTTTTCGGAATTTTCAGAATGTAACCTTGTCCATTATCTAAACGTCACGTTTGCCTTTTGCGAGGTTTTTATTTCAATTTCCGGCCCGCCGTTGCCAATTGTTCCTTCCATGTTCCTGCTGTCTATGTTACCGCGATAATCTTTCAAACCTGATGTGTCTATCTTGTTGGCTTTCACTTTCAGGTTGTAACCTTTTTCTGCCGGCACTGATAGTGTGGTATTCCCGCTGTTGGTCAATTTAACGTAATCGCTCACCGCTTCCATGTTCACCTCCATGCTTCCGCCCGATGTTTTTGCTTCCACGTTACCCGATATGCCGTTCAATTTTACACTGCCTCCTGATGTCCCTGCTTTTAGCGTGCCGTTGACGCCGTTTGCCGTTATACTTCCGCCGCTGGTTGAGGCGTCAACAGTTCCGTCAAGATGGTTCATCCTGATGCTGCCACCCGAAGTTCTCATGTTTATTTTTCCGCTGCAGTCATTCGCCGTGATGCTTCCACCGCTGGTTTTCAGGTTGATATTGTCGCTTGAGTTGGCCACGTTGATGCTTCCGCCCGACGTAGTGCCGTTAATGTTTCCCGAAAGATTTTCAACCGTCAAAGAGCCTCCGCTGGTTTTGAACTCTTGCGATCCGGTCAAACCTGCAATATGGATACTTCCGCCACTGGTCTTCAATTCGCTGTTGACCTGTTTGGGTACGCTGATTTTAAACGAAATGCTCAAACCCTGCTGGTTCCAGTTGATGCTGCCTTTTTGTTTTGCCACAGCATATAGCTTTCCGCCTTCAACCTTGATGTCGATGGTATAATTCTCATCGAGGACTTCTTTGATTCGTTCGTTCGACCATTTGTCGCGCGAAATGAATACTTCAACCACAGCCTGCGTACCTGCGTCGCCGGTAACAGTGATGCTGCCGCCTGATGTGGTTGCTTCTACCGATTTGATTGACGCCGCCGGGAAATTGCGGGTCATGAACGGTTCTTTTTGTTGCTCGCCGGCACGAGCCGTGAAAAGGATTGCGCTTAATAAAACGCTGACTAATAATAATGATGATTTTTTCATGGTTTTTTTGATTTTTGATGATGATTAAATTTTAAATAGATCTGACTTTTGATGCACCGCCGGTTTTCGCTTCGATAGCGGGCGCTCCTTTGTAATTTACGGATGAGGCGCCTGATGAGTTCACCTTCAGGGTACCGGTAACATTCAGCGTAACGTTACTGGCGCCCGACGATTCAACAGAGGCTGTGTTCACCATAAAATCATCGCATTTGACTTTTGAAGACCCTGATACGTCGATTTTAATATCCGCCGCCGAACCGGATAATTCTACTGAACTGACGCCACTGCAGTTGATTTTTACCTGGGCTGCTGTCAACTCGACCTGAATTTTCGACGTACCCGAAGCATCTATCTTTGCATTTCCGGTCACATTTCCCGTCAGTTGAATTTTGCTGACGCCGCTGGCGTCGATGTCTAACTGACCGGTGTTGACATTCACTGTCAGATGGGAAACTCCGCTGCAATCGCCTTTGAATTTTTCGGGTGTAAACAGGTCGTTGGACGTCAGTTTACATGTTCCCGAAAGCGACACCCTGTCTAAATTTTTCATCACAACACTGGCTTTCAGTGTTTTGATGTTCTTTACTCGATCGTTGTTATCGAGATACAGATGCAGCACGCCATTCCGTACTTCGCTGCGTACTTTTGGCATCACCATCTCGTCGGCTTCGATGATGAGCGATTCCGTACTGCCCTTTGCAACTGTAATTTCGAATACGCTTGACGCATCTATTCCCGTAAAACCCGATACCTGGCGGGCTTCTTTTTTCTGGCCGAATGCAAAAAATGCTGTCAGCCATACAACTGCTAAAACTGATAATACTCTTTTCATATCTATTGTTTTATGATTTTGATTGATAACTGCCATAAAGACGGGACAAATTCAATTTTGCTGCATCTAAAATTGAGTTTTTTTTATTTTTTTGCACTTATTTGGTAATTTTCCAGTAATTTTGTATATTCAAATAAATCGAATCAACGACAACAATGTGTTTTATGAGTATTACCGATTCGGAGCTCTTGCAGGTGATACAGACCATACGGTCTGTATCTGCATATGATTTTAGCGAGTATTCCGAAAAATCCCTCAAAAGAAGGTTTACAAGGATTCTGATGGATTCCAGAATTTCGTCGGATGAACTGTTGCGCCGGTTGAAAACCCAACCTAAATATGTAGAGGAGGTTGTCAAAAAAATAACTGTTAACACTACGGAAATGTTTCGCGATCCTCCTATTTGGGTCTCGCTCAGAAACGAAATACTGTCCAAACTTGCACAAAAGCCTGTCATCAGAATTTGGCACGCCGGATGTTCCACCGGACAGGAAGTGTATTCTATGATCATCCTGCTCAATGAAATGGGATTGCTCGACAAATCCGAGCTGTATGCCACCGATCTGAATACCGATGCTATCGACATTGCTAAAAAAGGGGTTTACAAATACAAATTCAATATCAGCTACCTGGATAATTTCGATAAAGTCATTCGCAACGATGTCAACAATCCTTTAATTATCAGAGATATTCCATACGAAAAGTATTTTGAAATCGACCATTTGAGCGATAAGATAAAAATCAACCAACCGCTATTGGACAAACCGGTCTACGCAAAACTTGACCTGGTAAAGGACAGCAATATTTTTCACGTTACATTCGATCTGATCATGTGCCGCAATGTAATTATATATTTTAACTACAATTTGCAGAATAAAATATTTCATTTATTTCACGATAATTTATGTGAAAATGGCTACCTGATGCTGGGCATTCATGAAAGTATCCTCGGTCCCTTTTCAGCAAAATTTGAAAAACGGGGACATTATTATTTACGGAAGAAGTGATATTGAAACCCTATTTTCAAGTTTCATTTATCGAAGCCGGATGCGACGAAGCCGGACGCGGATGTCTGGCAGGGCCGGTATTTGCAGCAGCAGTAATCCTCCCAAAAGATTTCTCACATGATATCCTCACCGATTCAAAAAAACTGAACAGTCAGCAACGGCATTTATTGCGCGATGAGATTCAGAAAAAATCCATTGCCTGGGCTGTAGCATCATGCGATAACCACGAGATCGACCGGAGCAATATCCTCAAAGCATCCGTACGCGCCATGCACCGGGCAGTGAAACAGTTGTCAGTCTGCCCGGAATACATCATCGTCGACGGCAATTATTTTATCCCTTACAACGGCATTCCACACCGTACGATTGTCAAGGGCGATGCGTTATACTTTTCCATTGCTGCCGCTTCGGTGCTGGCAAAAACCTGCCGTGACGACTACATGATGAAACTCGCCGCCGAATATCCGCAGTATTTTTGGGAAAAGAACAAAGGTTATCCATCAAAGGAGCACCGGGATGCTATTGCCGAATATGGCATCTCACCGTATCACCGGCGATCGTTTCACTTGACATCCACTCAATTAAAAATACCGTTTACATTTCAGGTGTGAATTTATACCTTCGTCAGTTCCACTCCCAGCATGTAATCGTCCATATCCACATCTACACCGTTTTCTGCAATTTCGACAGTTTCAAGGCTTACGCCCAATACCTGCGACATAATGTACTCCTTATGCACTGCAATCGCTGCATCTGTTTCAGGGTGTTTTTGTATGATTATGTTAATTTTGTCGGTTACATCGAAACCACTGTCTTTGCGGAGGTTTTGAATACGGTTGATTAATTCGCGGGCTGTACCTTCGAGTTTTAATTCTTCAGTGACGGTAATATCCAGCGCTACTGTGAGTTTACCTTCATTTGCGACCAACCAGCCGGGTATATCTTCCGAAGTAATTTCCACATCATCTGGGGTCAGATCAACGTTTTGCCCGTTGACGACAGTATTATACGTCCCCGACATCTCAAAATTGGCAATATCTTGCTGAGAGAAACCGGTAATAATCGCAGAAATATCTTTCATTAACTTGCTGTATTTCGGCCCAAGCGTCTTGAAATTCGGTTTGATTTTCTTGACGAGGATGCCGCCGGTATCTGATATATATTTTATTTCCTTCACGTTCACCTCATTCAGGATCAGACGCTGTACTGCTTCTATTTGTGACTGAAGGCCGTCGTCGAGTATGGGAATCATAATTTTGCTCAAAGGCTGACGTACTCGAATATTCACCTTGCGACGCAAACCCAGTACCATCGATGAAATCTGTTGCGCAATATCCATGCGTGCTTCCAAATCGTCGTCGACGAGCGACAGATCGCAAACAGGGAAATCAGCAAGATGTACGGAAGTAAATGGTTCCAAACCGGTTAATCCGTTGAGATCAGTATACAGTTTGTCCATGTAAAACGGAGCAATGGGGGCGGCTAATTTGGCAACTGTGATCAGACAGGTGTATAGCGTCTGATAGGCAGCCAGTTTATCTGCATCCATTGTACCGCCCCAGTAGCGTTTCCGGTTGAGACGTACATACCAGTTACTGAGGTTTTCGGTAATGAAATCCTGAATAAGCCGGCCTGCGCGCGTAGGCTCGTAATCTGCGTAGCATTCGTCCACCTGTTGGATCAGGGTATTGAGCAATGAGATAATCCACCTGTCAATTTCAGGACGTCCGCTTATATTCACTTGCGGTTGGTTGTTGCTGAAACCATCCACATTCGCATAAAGCGCAAAGAATGAATAGGTATTGTGTAATGTGCCGAAAAATTTGCGCATCACTTCTTCAATACCGGCAATATTGAATTTGAGGTTATCCCACGGCTGCGCGTTGGTGATCATGTACCAGCGCAGGGGATCGGAACCGTATTTTTCGATGGTAGCAAAGGGATCGACTGTATTACCGAGGCGTTTGGACATTTTATTTCCATCCTTGTCGAGCACCAGTCCGTTGGATACTACCGCCTTGAAAGATACTTCGCTGCTAATCATCGCTGCAATAGCGTGCAGCGTGAAGAACCAGCCGCGTGTCTGGTCAATTCCTTCAGCAATAAAATCAGCCGGAAAAACCTCGCCATTTTCGAGGCGTTCTCTGTTCTCGAACGGATAATGAATCTGTGCGTAAGGCATGGCGCCCGAATCAAACCAAACATCAATGAGGTCGGTTTCGCGGCGCATTGGTTTACCTGATGATGATACAAGTACAATGTCATCCACAAACGGACGGTGCAAATCTATCTTATCGTAATTAGCGTCAGAAAAATCGCCGACAATAAAGTCTTTGTAAGGATTTTCGGGCATCACGCCGGCAACTACCGCTTTATTGATTTCCTGATTCAACTCTTCCATCGAGCCGATGCAGATTTCTTCGTTGCCGTCTTCAGTACGCCATATCGGCAGCGGCGTGCCCCAATAACGGCTGCGCGAGAGGTTCCAGTCCTGCAAGTTTTCTAACCATTTTCCGAAACGCCCTGTACCGGTCGATTCGGGTTTCCATTTGATAGTGTTGTTCAAGCGAATCATTACATCCCGGCAGGCTGTGGTGCGGATAAACCACGAGTCGAGGGGATAGTAGAGCACAGGTTTGTCAGTTCGCCAGCAGTGCGGGTAAGAGTGGACGTATTTTTCGATTTTGAATGCTTTGCCTTGTTGTTTGAGCATCACGCAGAGGTCAACATCAAGCCCCACCCCACCCCTCCCCCATAGGGAGGGCGCTTCCCCCCCTTCGGGGGGGGGTAAGGGGGGGGCTGTATATTCGTCCTTGACATATCTTCCGGAAAATTCTTTATACAAATCAACATTTACCTGTTCTTTCACGAAATTGGAATCAAGTTCTTCGATTTTATAGAAGCGACCTTTGCGGTCAACCATGGGCTGACGGTTGCCATCCCTGTCAATGAGCAGGAGGGGTGGTATACCGTTGGCTTTTGCAGCACGGTCGTCATCAGCGCCAAAGGTTGGCGCCATGTGAACGATGCCAGTGCCGTCTTCGGTAGTTACGAAATCGCCTGTGATGACGCGGAAAGCCCCCCCCTGCCCCCCCCCCGTAGGGGGGGAAGCGCCCTCTTCCGGGTGTAGTGGGTTTCCCACCCTTTGGGGGGAGGTTAGGGGGGGGGGGGGGCTTACCCATGGAATGAGTTGTTCGTAAACAAGACCTTCGAGGTCTTTGCCATCACATTCTGCCAATATTTCATAAGGTACTAATTTGTCGCCGGGCTTGTAAGCATCTAATGGCAAACTGGCG
>Ga0209737_10001500_pt1 | contig 16714 bp, 13 predicted proteins | sample TergutCu122P3_FD_187284 | JGI IMG/M metagenome (GOLD analysis project Ga0209737, IMG submission 187284) | Cubitermes ugandensis P3 segment gut microbial communities from Kakamega Forest, Kenya - Cu122 P3 (SPAdes) (version 2) | ecosystem: Host-associated > Arthropoda: Insects > Digestive system...
GAAGCGCAAACCCTCTTCATCAGCCTCTTGTTGCTGCCGGGCAAGCCTCCCCGCAATCCAGCGGGGTAATTCCGCCAAAGGAGGAGTATCCAGTTTCAGGGCTACCCCCAACTGCAACAAGGTGGTAAACCACACCGCCTTTTCATCTTTCCAGTCCAGCTTGGGCAGGGTGACGATCAGAATGACTTCCCCGGACGGGTCTTTGCAACAATTGGCAAGCGCCGTAGCGCCGGTAACGCCGGGCTTGCCGCTGGGAATACGCAGCTCCACGATTTTCTGCGCCCCGAACAGGGAAAGACTTTGCGTTGCGGTGGTCAGCGCCCCCCAGTCGAATCCCGGCAGAACCGTCAAGATTTCACGCTCCGCATAACCCTGCTTGGAAGCAGCAGCGCGAATGGCCTCTGCCGCTTCCAGCACCAGGAGAGGAGCATCGCCATAAAGCAGATAGAGGCTTGCCAGCTTGCCAGCCAGATGCGCGGCCAGCGCCTCGCTTTTGATCTGCGGCATCAGCCCTCTTCTCCCGGCATGGCGCTATCCGCCTCGGGATCGAGGCGGGGTTTCAAGGTTGCGAGACGGCGCAGGATCTGTTGCACCAGATCGTTTTCCATATCCCGCCAGAGGAATTCTTCTTCCTGCTCCTTGGAAAGCACCTGATTGTCATCATAGGTCACTTCCCGGGTGAGGCGAATGTTGTTGGCAGGCGAGAGCGCCTGACCGGAAGGAGTCTCTACCCGAAAAGAATAAACGAGGCGCAACTGATATTCCCGCGCCCGCCCATCGGCGTTCAACACCGTGATCTCTCGCTCCCTATGATTGCTCAATTCCCGAAAGACGCCAGTAGCCTCCCCGGCGCTACCGACCAGAATTTCCGGCTGATGCGCGCGAATCTGGCGGCGCAAGGCCGCCCCGAGCTGAGAGTCGGGAGAAGGACTGGCGATGTAGAGGCGACTATAGGGAATATCTATCGCGCCCTTCAGTTGAAAGCCGCAGGCGGCAAGAAAGACGAGCACAAAAAGCGGCAAGGCTCGCAACAGAGGGCGGATGCGCATGACAGTCTCCAAATCTTTCCCGAATCAAACCACGATGTTGACCAACCGCTTCGGCACCACGATGATTTTTTTGACCACCATCTCGCCAAGCGTCTTCTCGGCAGCTTTCAGCGCGCTAGCTTCGATTTCTTCCCGGCTGGCTTCCGCTCTAACCTCAAAATTCCCGCGCAGCTTGCCGTTTACCTGCAACACCATCTCGATGCTATCCTGAGTGAGAGCAGCTTCGTCCACCACCGGGAAAGAACTGCTGGCGGCATCCGCCCCCGGTTTCAGTTCTGCATAAAGAATCTGGGCGATATGCGGCACGATGGGGAACAGCATCAGGGTTACGCCTTCAAGCAATTCCTGCGCAAGCGCCCGCCCTTCGTTGGCGCTGAGATCGGTTTTTTCATAGGCATTCAAAAGTTCCATCACCGCGGCAATCGCGGTGTTGAACTGCTGCCTTCTGCCGTAGTCGTCACTGGCCTTGGCAATGGTCTGATGGAGCTTGCGGCGCAGGTCTTTCAGGGGGGCGGGCAGATCGGTCGCGCTGTTGGCTTCCACTCTCTCCTGTTGCAAATGCTCAAACACCAAGCGCCAGAGGCGGCGGAGAAAGCGATACGCGCCTTCGACCCCGGCATCCGACCACTCCAGCGACTGGAGAGGGGGGGCGGCAAACATCATGAACAGACGAGCGGTATCCGCGCCATACTGCTCGATCAAAGCCTGCGGGTCGACGCCGTTTTTGCGCGACTTGGACATTTTTTCCATCCCACCCACTTCGACCGGCAGCCCATCGGCTTTTGCGGTCGCGCTCACCAGCCGCCCGCGCTCATCGCTTTTCAGGTTCAATTCTTCCGGCTCGAACCAGATTTTCTTGCCATCCTCGCTCTTGCGGAAAAAGACCGGCGCTACCACCATGCCCTGGGTCAGCAGATTTCTGAATGGCTCATCGGGAATTTCGATTCCGGGCAGCCCCACATCACGAATGAGTTTGGTAAAAAAGCGGGCGTAGAGGAGATGGAGAATGGCGTGTTCGATCCCGCCAATGTATTGATCCACCCCGCCCCGGCACCAGTAATTTACCCGCTCATCCAACATCCCATCCTGTTTGTCGGGAGAGGCATAGCGCAAGAAATACCACGACGATTCCACGAAGGTATCCATGGTATCGGTCTCACGGCGGGCGGGATTGCCACATTTGGGGCAGGTAGTCTCATAAAACTCCTGCAAACGGGCAAGCGGCGAGCCGGCGCCGGTGATTTCCACCTCTTCCGGCAGGATTACCGGCAACTGTTCGTCAGGAACCGGCACATCGCCGCAGCGTTCGCAGTGGATGATGGGGATAGGGCAGCCCCAGTAACGCTGGCGGGAGATGCCCCAGTCGCGCAAACGAAACTGGGTTTTCTTCTCGCCCAGTTCGAGTTTTTCCAGATCGGTGGCTATTTGCTCTACCGCCGCTTCGTAGGGAAGGCCATCGTATTTGCCCGAATTCACGCAAATAGCGCGGCTCTTGTCGCCGTACCACTCCTGCCATTCTTCGATAGCAAAGGTCTCGCCAGGGGCGCTGATTACTTGGCGGATAGGGAGATCGTATTTTTTCGCGAAGGCAAAATCGCGTTCGTCGTGGGCGGGCACGGCCATGACCGCGCCTTCGCCATAGCCCATCAGCACATAGTTCCCCACCCAGAGCGGCACGGGTTCATTGCTCAACGGGTGAGAGACGAAGAGGCCGGTCGGCATTCCTTTCTTTTCCATCGTGGCAAGATCGGCTTCGGCGAAACTGCCCTGGCGACATTCCTCGACGAAGGCGGCGACCGCCGGATTGATTTTGGCGGCATGAAGCGCCAGCGGGTGTTCGGCGGCAACGGCAACGAAAGTAGCGCCCATGAGGGTATCGGCGCGGGTGGTGAATACCCAGAGTTTGTCTTCTTTGCCCTCCAGCTCATAAGGAAAGGCGATGCGCACGCCTACGCTTTTGCCGATCCAGTTTTTCTGCATCAGGCGCACCTGCTCCGGCCAGCCTTCGAGTGTGTCCAGACTGGCGAGCAACTCTTCGGCGTAAGCGGTGATTTTCATGTAGTACATGGGAATTTCCCGCTTTTCCACCAAGGCTCCGGAGCGCCAGCCGCGCCCGTCGATGACTTGTTCATTGGCAAGCACGGTTTCATCGACCGGGTCCCAATTCACCGTTCCCAGTTTTTTGTAGATCAAACCCTTCTCGAACAGGCGGGTGAACAGCCATTGTTCCCAGCGATAGTATTCCGGGGTGCAGGTTGCAAATTCCCGCGACCAGTCGATGGAAAAGCCCAGGGACTGGAGCTGTTTTTTCATGTAGGCGATGTTTTGATAAGTCCATGCCGCAGGCGCAACCCGGTTGGCGAGGGCGGCGTTTTCGGCGGGCATCCCGAAAGCATCCCAGCCCATGGGCTGGAGGACGTTTTTGCCGCACATCCGGTTGAAGCGGGCGAGGACATCGCCAATGGTGTAGTTACGAACATGCCCCATATGCAGCTTGCCGGAGGGGTAGGGGAACATGGAAAGACAATAATATTTCGGACGCTCGCGCATTTCACGAGCAATGTCGGCGGCGTTTTCCTGCCAGATTTTCTGGGCGCTAGCTTCAATGGCGGCGGGGCTGTATTTTTCCTGCATGGCTTTTTTTAGTGAGGAATTGATTAAAGACGCATTATCCGGTTAATGAGACGCTTACGGCAAAAACCGTTATGGTGCATGGCGAAGCTGTAATTATAAAGTCTTGCAGACTTGTCTTGCAGACGGCGATTGATCCTGCGGATGGCGATTGAAGAACCAACTCGAAGATAAGCGCGTGTAGGGGCGGATATCATCCGCCCGCCACTCCTGTTGCCTGCTGCGACGCTCAACCCTCCCGCCCTCCCCCGCCAAGCGTGGGAAGGAGAGCGCCGGATGCTGGGTTAAGCTGCTGGGTTGAAGCGCAGCTGAAACCCAGCTTTACGCTCAATGCTGGGTTTCGCGTTGCTCAACCCAGCCTATGCCCTTATGATGCAACTGACGGTGCAGGTACGGCTATACTTCCCAGCTTGATAACAGCGCAGGCTAGGTTCTGCAACACGAAATCCAGCATTGCCGGGTCTGGCAACCCAGCCTATGACTCTGTAACTCTATGGAGGATTGTATGTGCCTTGACCTTGAATTAGCGTTGATTCAGGCGGGTAGACGAAACCAATTCAGGGGACACGCATGAACATTGCTAAATCGCTTCATCAAGTCTGCGAGATGTTGTCTTCGGGCGACTCTGTATCGGCTGCTGAGATACTTCGCACAGCGTTTCCACCGCCACCAGCATCTACGCCTCGTTCATCGTGGTCGCTCGCACGTCTAACCAAAATCTTTGTCCGCGATGGTTTTACCGACCAATACTTCGGCGAACCTCTCATATTCCCCGGCACACTGCGCGCACTGTCAGTGCTCATGCCAGAACTGTTTCCATATCACCGCAACTGGAAACAGTCTCTTACGCATCCCGCATACTGGTCACACTATCCAACAATAGATCATGTTGTGCCTGTAGCGCGCGGTGGAACAGATGACGAGTCAAATGTTGTCACTACCTCAATGCTTCGCAACGCTGCAAAGTCAAATTGGCTGCTCTCTGAACTCGGGTGGCCAACGATAAGTGCGCCATTGCTCGACTCATGGGACGGCCTACTACCATGGTTTTGTAGAGAATACGAGCAGAACGAAAAACTACGGCACGAACCATCGCTTCGCCAGTGGTACAAAGCTGCAAAGAGCGTAGGTTAATATTTTTTGCCTCATGCGCCCGTTTGCCGCAGCAGCCGCAGGACATCATTTCATCAAATCTGGGACTGGTAGGCGGCAAAGAAGCGACCAAGGCAATCAGGGAGCTGACTGGGAGGCGTTAGTCGTCTTTTGTCAAAAGTGATATAGCTTTGACAGCAAGCCAAGCCGGAGCGCCAAAAATGGGAACAAGTGAGAAGACAACAAGGTTTGGCATTCCGTTACCCAAGCCAACAATGAGGCAGAGAAAGCCAAAAGCAACGATGGCGATAGTGTGTCCAAGTTCGTTCATATCTGTCTCCATTAGCCAATGGATAAAACAATTTCTTTTAATAAAACCATACACCAAAACCCTTTGAATTACAAGGAAAACCCTCAGCTTTCAAATGAAAGGCGCATAAGCGGCTATTCAAAACACCACTGCCGCATAGCCCGCGTAGATTAGCGTGAAAGACCTTGCCAACAACCTACCTATAGGGGCGAAAATTTTTTCGCCCCTACGACGCGTACAGCGTGGCGGGCGGCAGAATGCCGCCCTTACATGCGCCTATCGCCCAATTGGTTCTTCATCGCCGTGCGCAGCACCAGGATTGTTGTTTTTTCATCGGGATTGGGTTTGGGGCTTGTCGTATCCTATCTTCCTCTTGTCAATATTGTTAAACTGAAGAGTCCTGTCCCGGAATTATTGAGGAGTCATGATCATGCGCAAAGCGTCTTTTACTTTCTTGCTGGCAGCCTTTTCCGTATGTGCTGCGAGCACTGCCTGGGGGCAGGTTTTTCGTTGCGTGGATGCTGACGAACATGTGACTTACACCAATGTTGCAACAGAGGGCAGAAACTGCAAACGTCTCCAGGTCGATCCTTCCGTCACCCCTTCCGGCTCATCTGCAGCGAGGGTGACTGACCGTCGTCCCGGCGCGGCGGCTACCCCGGCTGGTTTTCCCCGGGTGAGTCAGGATGCGCAAAAAGTGCGGGATGAGACCCGGCGCTCCATTCTGGATCAGGAACTCGCCAACGAGCAACAAGGACTACAGGCCGCCAAACAGGCGCTTGCCGATCAGGAAAAAGTCCGCGAAGGCAATGAGCGCAATTACCAGCGCGTGCTGGATCGCCTGCAACCCTATAAAGATGAAGTTGCGCGCCGAGAGCGTAATATCGAAGCCCTGAATCGGGAGCTTTCCACTCTCCGCCGTTGATCGACTGCTGTTTCAAGCGCGTGCTGGCAGCTTTGTCATGGCGCTGATCGACCCTGCCCGCGTCCATAGCGCGTTGGCGGATGCGGGTTTCTCCTTTCACATCGAAAGCCTTGAAACCTGCGATTCCACCAACGCGCGTTTACTTCTGCGCGCGGCAGACGCGCCCTCTGCCCTCGTCCTCGTAGCCGATAGACAAACAGCGGGACGAGGTCGACGCGAGAGAAGCTGGGAGTCTACGCCGGAAGGCAGCCTCACCTTTTCCCTGTTGTGGCATCTTCCCCCGGAAAAAATAGGCGGCTTGAGTCTGGCGATAGGGCTGGCGCTTCTTCGCGCCCTGAACAAATTCGGCGCGCGACATCTCGCCCTCAAATGGCCGAATGATCTCTTGTTTACTCCGCCCGAAGCCGAACCCGGCAAGCTCGCCGGGATTCTGGTGGAACTTGCCACCAGCGGCAAAAAAATGACGGTCGTAATCGGCATCGGCCTCAATCTGCATCGCCCCACGGGAATGGCTGCCGCAGGGCTCACGGATTGTCTGCCCGCAATGCCATCCCGCGAGGATTTATTGGCCGAAATTCTGCTTCAGACCGGGCGAGTTCTTGCGGTTGTGGAGGACTATGGTTTTGCCGCCCTGCGGCATGAGTGGCAGACGCATCACGCTTACCAGAATTGCGCGGTGAGTCTTCAGGATGCGGGATGTATTGAAGTAGAAGGCGTATGCCGGGGCGTTGATGCTGATGGGGCGCTGCTCCTGGAGATTCCGGGAAAGGCGGGGCTTACCCGTTTTTTTGCCGGTGATCTCAGTTTGCGTCCCAAGTTGGAGGAGAACATACGGTGATACTTTGTCTGGATGCGGGAAACAGTTGCCTGAAATGGGGCATTGCCGATGCTGCCGAATGGCAGGTGCGGGGGGAACTGCCGTGGACAGAGCTTGCCCAGTTGCGTCAAATCATCGTGCGCTGGCAGCCTCTGCACGCCTATCTGGCGAGCGTCGTCGGCCCGGTTCGTGAAGGCGCATTGAAAAAGGCGCTTGCCAATACCCCGCTCACCCGTTTTACCGGGCTATCAAATTTCCCCAGCATCACAAATGGCTATACCAAACCCGAAACCCTGGGCGCTGATCGCTGGTGCGCCCTGATTGCCGCCCGACAGATGGAAAAACTCCCCTGCCTCGTTGCCATTCTGGGCACGGCAACCACAATGGATGCGCTCGATGGCGAGGGTAATTTTTTGGGGGGAATGATTCTGCCGGGGGTCAATATGATGAAAACCGCATTGGCAAAAGGCACGGCCAATCTCCCGCTGGTACAAAATGAAACCAGGGATACGCCTCACGATAGTCCCCTGTTTCCCACGGATACCGATAATGCCATTCTCGGCGGTTGTCTGGAAGCACAGGCAGGGGCGATCGAGCGCGCTTTTGCCCGTTTGCCGAACGCGGCGCGCTGTATCATCTCCGGCGGCGCCGCCCCGCTCATTACTCCCAGACTTTCGCATCTGCCGCTCCAACTTGTACCGCAACTGGTGCTGGAAGGGGTGTTGTTACTGGCGAATGCCGAGAGTCGCGACAGAGCAAGCACATGACAGACTCAAGTCATGGGTCGCTGCTGAACACTTCCCTTCGTGCGATGCCACAAATCGTTTTGGGCATGCAGGAATGATGCCCATGGCTATGTGCAGCATGAAACAACCCCATCCCCACCCTAACCCTCCCCTTGAAGGGGAGGGGATGGCACCGTCATTGCTGCTGGCGACAATTGAATTGTTAGAATTTGATGTTTCAACGTTTTTGCAAAAAATATGCACAACACATGACCAATGCAAGTCCTCCCCTTCAAGGGGAGGATTTAGGTGGGGATGGGGTAGTTGATGGGATACCAGAGATGAGAAGCCACGCCAAAGAAGATGCCGCCACTACGCTAGAACAACTCGTGCGGGTGCTGGCGGTGACTGAAGATGGGCGGGCGTGGGTAGAGCCTGTCAGCGGCGGTTGTGGGCGTTGTCATGAGAAGGAAGGCTGTGGCAAGACGCATCTGACCCGGATGTTCGGCTCTCCCCGGCGCTTTCTGGTCGATAATCCGGCGCGAGCGCAGCCGGGAGAGGAAGCCATCGTCAGCATCCCCCAAGGCGGCTTGCTTAGGCAAGGCATTCTGGTTTATCTTTTCCCGTTGGCTGCTTTATTGCTGGGCGCGGCGGCGGGAAAGTATCTGGCGGGGGAGACCGGCGGCGTGGTGGGCGGAATCTTCGCCTTTGCCGCATCCTTCTGGGTATTGCCGAAAATCTGGAAACGCCCGCTTACCAATCCGGCATTTGCAGCCAAAATAGCTAAAGTTGTCGATTCTTCTTCTGGAGGCAAATCATGCGGTTGACCGTGAAATCCGTATATTCCCTTCTTTTTTGTCTGGCAAGCATGGCCTTGGCACAGGCGCAGCCTTCGCTTTCCTCCCTGCCCAATTTCGCCGATCTTGCCGAACGGGAAGGGCAGGTAGTAGTCAATATCAGCACTACCCAGATCGTGCGTCGTCAGGCGCACCCTGGCTTTCCCTTTCATGACAACGATCCGATGGGCGAATTGCTGCGCCGCTTTTTCCCGCGTGGCGTCCCCGGCGCTCCCGGCGGCGAGGCGGAAAATCATTCTCTAGGCTCCGGCTTCATCATCAGTTCCGACGGCTATATTCTGACCAACGCGCATGTGGTGGATGGCGCGGACGCAATTTCGGTGCGCCTGAACGACCGACGGGAATTCCGCGCCAGTGTCGTAGGTGCGGATCGACGCACCGATGTGGCGCTGCTCAAGATAGAGGCAGCCAACTTGCCGGTGGCAAGACTGGGGAACCCCGACAAATTGCGGGTTGGCGAATGGGTGGTGGCGATTGGCTCGCCCTTCGGCTTTGAGAATTCGGTAACGGCAGGCATAGTTTCCGCCAAGGGACGCGCTCTACCGCAGGAAAACTATGTGCCCTTCATCCAGACCGATGTGCCGGTAAATCCCGGCAATTCCGGCGGCCCGCTGTTCAATATGGCTGGCGAAGTGGTGGGGATCAACTCCCAGATCTACAGCCGCAGCGGCGGTTATATGGGGCTTTCCTTTGCCATTCCGATCGATGTGGCGCTGGAGATACAGGCGCAATTGCGTACTGCCGGGCGGGTGAGCCGGGGGCGGATCGGGGTGATGATTCAGGAAGTAACGGCCGAGCTTGCGGAATCCTTCGGGCTGGAAAAAGCCATGGGGGCGATCATCAGTTCGGTGGAAAAAGGCGGTCCCGCGGCTGAGGCGGGAATCGAGGCCGGGGATGTCATTCTCCAGTTCGACAACAAGACCATCGATCGTTCCGGCGAACTGCCGCGCATCGTTGCCGCCAGCAAGCCGGGGAGCAAGGTCAAGGTCAAGGTCTGGCGCAAGGGCACGAGCCGCGAGCTGACTCTTACCGTGGGCGAGATGCAGGAAGAGCAAGCCTCTTCGCAGCGGAGGGCTGAACGCGCCCCGCGCGCGGAGCGGGAAACGCCCCGTCTCGGTCTCGCGGTCAGTGAGCTTTCCGTCGAACAGCGCCGCCAACTGGGAGTCGAAAGCGGCCTGATCATCGAGGAGATTCGCAGCAACATCGCCCGCGCCGACCTGCGCGTGGGCGACATCATTCTGGCGGTGGTCTATAAAGGCGTAAGCACCGATGCGAAGAGCGTCGAGCAGATCAACAAGCTGTTGGCGCCTCTGGGGAAAAATGCCAACGTAACCCTCCTCATCCGCCGGGGAGAACAACAGATCTTCGTCACGCTCAAGGGCATCGGTGATTGAGCTGGTTCTGGTAGGGCGTCCCCTATGCCATCTCTGCGAAGACATGGAGTACGCCCTCGCCCCCCTGCTGGCTGAATATGGGGCAAGCCTCACCGTGCTGAACGTGGATAGGGAACCGGGATTGGAGCGTTTCTCCGAACTGATCCCGGTTCTGCTCCTGAACGGCGAAGAAATCTGCCGCTATTTCGTGGATGAGCTTAAAGTAAGAAAAGTGTTGAGCGTCTATCCTGCAGATAGCGATTGAAGAACCGACTTGACGATCAGGCGCTGTAGGGGCGGATACCATTCGCCCGCCGTTCCCATAGGTTGTAGGAGCGTTGCGCGCAATGTCCCTACGGCTCACTACCAGCGATCACGCCCAACCCATCCCTCATTCCCGCGCAGGCGGGAATCCATAGCGGCGACCAAAGGTCGCCTGTGCCCATAACGCTCTGCATGCGCTAGGTCATTCTCCATCTCTCCTGCCATTCTGGCATTTTTGTACGCGCTAGAGCGGTTTCGGTTTAGTCGTGTACGGATCATAGGTTGCGGTGAGTGCAACGAACCGCAACAAAGCGGTGTCAATTCACGCTGACGTCGCGGTTCGCTCTGCTCACCGCGACCTATAGTATGTAACCACATGAATTCAAACCGCGCTAGTTTTACTCTACCGCTTATATGGGCGGCGTTCCGCCGCCGCTCTTGATCCCCGCCTACGCGGGGATGACGAGGTTGGATGTTTCCGCTTGTGCACGGGTCTTGCAGGCGGCAATTGCCGCCCCTACGGGCGCTTGTTCATTGAATCGGTTTTTAATTGCCATCCGCAGGATGCTCTATCGGGTAAACTACTCTGTTTTTCTCTTTTTGCAGGTTTCCATGTTTGCCCCCGATCATACCGAGCTGTTGTCCGACCTTTTGCGCCGCCGTATTTTGTTGCTGGATGGCGCAATGGGCACCATGATTCAGCGCCACAGTCTCACTGAGGCCGATTATCGGGGAGAACGCTTTGCCTCGCATACCCACGACCTGAAAGGGAATCACGACATTCTTTCCCTGACTCGCCCTGAAATTATTCTCGACATCCACCGCCAATATCTCGCGGCTGGGGCGGACATTGTGGAAACCAACACCTTTAGTTCTACCGCAATTTCGCAAGGCGACTACGCCTTATCTGATCTCGCTTATGAGTTGAATCTCACGGCGGCGCGTCTGGCTTGTCAGGCTCGTGATGAGATAAGCAGCGCGGAAAAACCCCGTTTTGTCGCGGGGGTGTTGGGGCCGACCGGGCGGGCGGCGGCTTTTTCTACCGACATGGACGATCCTTCCGCCCGCAATGTAAGCTTCAACGAACTGCTCGCCGCTTATCTTGCGGCAATCGAGGGCTTGACCGAGGGTGGCGCCGACATCATTCTGGTGGAAACGGTGTTCGACACCTTAAACGCCAAGGCGGCGTTGTTTGCCTTGGAAGAGTTTTTTGACAGGTGCGGGCGACGCTGGCCGGTGATGATTTCCGGGACGATTACCGATGCAGCGGGACGCACTCTTTCCGGGCAAACCCCGGAGGCTTTCTGGAATTCGCTCGCCCACATCCGCCCCCTTTCCTTCGGCCTCAATTGCGCCCTGGGCGCGGCGGATATGCGTCCTCATATCGAGACCCTGGCAAAAATCTGCGATTGCTTTGTTTCCGCTCACCCCAATGCCGGTCTCCCCAACGCGCTCGGAGGTTACGACGAAACCCCGGAAATGCTGGCGGCTGAACTCGCACAATGGGCGAAGGCCGGACGTATAAACATCGTCGGCGGCTGCTGCGGCACCACCCCCGAGCATATCAGCGTCATCGCCGCCGCGCTCGCTGACATCCCGCCGCGCCAAGTGGCAGAAATTCCTCCTCGCCTTCGTCTTTCCGGGCTCGATGCCTTCAATGTCGAAGAGGGCAGTCTGTTCGTCAATGTCGGCGAGCGTACCAATGTCACCGGATCAAAAGTTTTTGCCCGGATGATTACCGAGGGGCGTTATGACGAGGCGCTGTCCGTCGCCCGCCAGCAGGTGGAGAACGGGGCGCAGATCATCGACGTCAACATGGACGAAGCCATGCTGGACTCGGTAGCCGCAATGCGAAAATTCCTGAATCTCATCGCCTCCGAGCCGGAAATCTCCCGCGCGCCGGTGATGGTGGATTCTTCCCGCTGGGAAGTGCTGGAAGCGGGGCTGCAATGCTTGCAGGGCAAGGGCATCGTCAATTCCATCTCCCTGAAGGAAGGGGAAGAAACCTTTCTCAAACAGGCGTTTCTGGCGCGGCGCTATGGCGCGGCGGTAATCGTAATGGCTTTCGATGAGAGCGGACAGGCGGATACCTTTGCCCGCAAGATCGCTATTTGCCAGCGCGCCTATGATTTATTGGTAAAAAACGGATTTCCTGCCGAGGACATCATTTTCGATCCCAATGTGTTTGCGATTGCGACCGGGATCGAGGCGCATGATGGTTATGCGGTGGATTTCATCGAAGCGGTGCGCTGGATCAAGGGCAATCTCCCCCATGCCTCGATTTCCGGCGGGGTATCCAACGTCTCTTTTTCCTTTCGCGGCAATGACGCAGTGCGCGAAGCAATCCATACCGTTTTTCTCTACCATGCCATCCAGGCAGGGATGACAATGGGGATAGTCAACGCCGGCATGCTCGGAGTCTACGATGCTCTGGAGCCGGAATTGCGGGAAAAGGTCGAGGATGTGGTCTTGAACCGTCATCCGGGGGCGGCGGATGCCTTGCTTGCCTTTGCGCTCAAGGTCAAGAGCGAGAAGGGGGCGGCAAAAACGGCGGAACCGCTCTGGCGGGAAAAGCCCGTAGAGGAGCGGCTGGAATACGCGCTCATCAACGGCATCAATGAATTTGTCGGCGAAGACGTAGAACTCATCCGCCAGCAACTGGAAGCGGAAGGCAAGCCGCCACTGGAGGTCATCGAAGGCCCCCTGATGCGCGGCATGAACGCGGTGGGCGATTTGTTCGGCGCGGGCAAGATGTTTTTGCCGCAGGTGGTCAAATCCGCCCGGGTGATGCGCCAGGCAGTAGCCATACTCATTCCCTACATCGAAGCGGAAAAGGCAAAGACCGGCTATACGAGCAAAGGCAAGATCGTGCTTGCCACGGTGAAGGGCGACGTGCACGACATCGGCAAGAATATCGTCGGCGTCGTTCTCGGCTGTAATGGTTATGAGATCATCGATCTGGGGGTCATGGTTCCCGGCGATGAAATTCTGAAGAAGGCAAAGGAACACGAGGCCGCAGTCATCGGTCTTTCCGGGCTGATTACGCCTTCGCTGGAAGAGATGAGCCAGATTGCCGCCGAGATGGGGCGGCAGGGCTTGAAGCTGCCCCTCCTGATCGGCGGGGCGACGACCAGCCGGACGCATACCGCCATCAAAATCGCGCCGCAGTACGAGGGCGGGGTTACGGTGTACGTCCCGGACGCTTCCCGAGCGGTCGGAGTCGTTGCCCGCCTCATGGCGGCGGACAAGGCCGATTATGCCGAGGAGATTGCGACTGAGTATGAGGCTTTACGGGTAGAACATGCCGGGAAAAAAGGCATGACTCTGGCTTCCCTGAGTGACGCGCGGGCAAATGCGCTTCCTGTGGCAGAGGCAGCGCCAAGACCCAATGCGCCGGGTCTGCATGAGATTCGCTTTGATCTCGCCGAGATTGCCGAACTGATAGACTGGACGCCTTTCTTTCAGGGCTGGGAGTTGCGCGGGCGTTTTCCGGCGATTTTGACGAATCCGCAAGTAGGGGAAACGGCGAGCCAGCTTTATGCCGACGCGCAGGCGATGCTAAAAACCCTGATCGCGGAACAGTGGCTGGAAGCGAAGGGCGTGTTCGCGCTTTACCCTGTTGCGCCAGTCTCTGATGATATTGTCTTTTATAGCGATGAGAGTCGGATTGAGGTAGCAGGAAGAATCATCGGCCTGCGTCAGCAGCATAAGCAGCCGGAGGGGCGTTTTAATCTTGCCCTTGCCGATTTCGTGGCGAAAAAAGACGACTGGGCGGGGATGTTTGCGGTGACTGCCGGACTAGGAATCGAACGACAACTGGCGGTATTTGCCGCAGCCAATGATGATTACAGCGCCATCATGCTGAAATCATTGGCGGATCGTCTGGCGGAAGCGGCAGCCGAGTGGTTGCATCGCGAGGTACGGACGCGCTTTTGGGCTTATGCGGCGGATGAGAGTTTGGATTGTGAGGCTCTGATTCGGGAAGAGTATGTCGGCATTCGTCCTGCGCCCGGTTATCCTGCCTGTCCCGATCATCTCGGCAAACGAGAGATTTTCCGCATGTTGGCAGCGAAGGAGCGGATCGGGATGGACTTGACCGAAAGCTGCGCCATGACTCCGGCCGCTTCGGTTGCCGGACTTTACTTTGCCAACCCGAAGGCCAGTTATTTCGCTATCCCGAAGATCGGGATGGACCAGTTGCGCGACTGGGCAGAACGTCAGGGGATGGCGGAAGAGGAGGCGCAAAAATGGTTGGCGAGTTTGTTGTGAGGCGATGCCGATATACCACTTGAGCAGGTCAAACTTGATGGTTTAAATCTTACCAGCAAGCCTGGCTGTTTCTGCGCCCAGCTTACCTTCGAGCCTTGCGATTTCTGCCTTGTTTGCCAGGTCTTTATTTAATTGTTCGACGCTTTGAAAGGCATCATTCAAGGCTGTACTCATGGCTTTGGCTGCTCTTCGCAGTTACCCGCGACACCCTTGCCGTTCAGCTAACTCTTCCCCTTGCCGGGCGAGTAGAGGACTTGCACCTCCAAGTCGGTGCGTTCAGCCGGGCGCACGATAATAAAAAACGGAAGGCTTGCGCCTTCCGTTTTTGCGTTGATTTGTTCCTGAAGGAAAAATCAGAAGTTGTGCTTCATGCCAAACTGGAAGCCGCTGCGGTAGCCCTGACCAGCGTTGTTGATGTCAGAGACAGAAGAGTTGCGCAGGAAGACGCCATTCTTCTTGCTGTTGGTGACATGCGCATAGGCTGCGTAAAAGTTGGTGCGCTTGGACATATCATAGGTATATCCCAACGCCCACTGCTTGGACTTGCCCCAAGGAGCGCCACTAGCACTCTTCGCCTTAGACTGATTGTAGGAGAACTGAACAGCGTTCTTGCCAAACGGAGCGGAAAGGCCGATCAACCAGGACTTCATTCTCGGATCATACACACCAGAAGGCATGTTCTGTTTGAAGTTGTCGTACGCAGCAGAAAGCTTGACCGCGCCGAAGTCATAGGCGCCGCCCAGAGCCCACTGATTCAGACTTACGCTTGCATTCTTGATGCTGACACGCTGCCAAACCAGACCCACATCGAGAGGACCATTGGTGTAACGGGGCAGCAGGGTGTAGGTGCGGGCATCGCCATCATTTTCCAGATTCTCTACGCCAAGAGCGTTCGTCGCGTAAGCGGCGGTCACATTGAAGCCGGAGAAATTGGGAGATACATAAGCGATAGCGTTGTTGACCCGGGAGACGTTGGTCACAGCAGTACCAGGTTCGGCGCCATCTTCATAAACGTTGCCAAAGCGGCCAACGGTGCCAGCAGCGAACGGATCCATCGCCTTCAGGAAGCCGAAGCGCGGTGCAACCAGACGACCAGCGATAGCGGTACCCCAGCTTCCGGTCATGCCCAGGAAAGCTTGTTCGTTGAAGTAAGTGCCTCTGTCTGCGCCGGTGTCAGTATAGAAGCCGTTTTCGAGTACGAAGAGCACCTTGTTGCCATTGCCCAGGTCTTCAACGCCCTTGAAGCCGATCAGGGAAGAACCAGCTTGTCCGGAGTTGATGGCGTTTTGGGAGCTAACGCCTTTGGCCATGTTGCTGCTACGATGAGCAATACCCATATCAACCGTACCATAAACGGTAACGTTGGACTGGGCGAAGGCTGCGCCGGAGGCCAGAGCGGCAACGGCGAGTGCAATCAGTTTCTTTTGCATGGGTTCAATCCTCATGAGTGAGTTTATTGGAGAGTTTTCAGAAGCAGCAGGAACCAGCGTTTCTGAAATACCATCAGACTGTTACCGCCGTGTTTCCGCACTACTTTCTGAAAGACTGTCGCACTATCTCATTTCAACTACCTGTGCGCAAGGCAAATCATGTCGCTCGCCAAATAAATTCGTCTCGTATGTTGCGGATTTGCAAATCTGCCGACCAAGGGCTCGGTGCAGAAATGTAGGGGCAAAAAAATTTTCGCCCCTGTTCCCGCTGGGGCAGACCAATTCAGGGTGAGCCTGGCTTACTACGAACCTGATCCCGCCCTTATTCCTGATTCTGCCCCTGCTCTTCCGCCACAAAAACGAATACCCCCTTCGCTTCGCCGAAGGTGCCCAGATGTTGCCCCAGGCCACCGGGAGGATCTTCTTCCAGGCGGGCAAAGCCTTCGCAGGTGCGGTTTTCGACCACGTACATGCTATTTCCCAGACGCAGGATAAAAGTGTTGTCGCCGGGTTGCCAGAGTTCGACATGGGTTTTCAGGCCCGCTATCCGCATGAAATGGCGGCGCTGGCAGTTGGGGGCGCGCGTGTCGGAAAAGCGGGAGACGGTGACATAAAACTTGGCCTCCTTCTCCCAGAAATAGTTGTTTTCCCGAACTACGGAGAGAATCTGGCGTCCGCCGTCAGTAGTAAAAGAAGCGCCATCATTGGTACAGGCAGCAAGTAAAAGAGCCAAACAGAAGACGGCAAGACAACGCATGACTTTCTCCCGGTAAAAAATGAGTCGCCCCGGCCTTACGTCCGGGGATTCCTCGACACAAGCGAGTGGAGCCTTCGGCTCCCAATATTGCTTGTCTCGCTTGACCCCGCCATAAGACGGTGTCGCAAAAGGATTTTTTGCAGGCCACATAGAGACTTTTGTCTCACGCGAAGACGCGAAGGCGCGAAGAAAGATTCCATAATTCCTGCGAGTTT
>Ga0209737_10001501_pt1 | contig 16712 bp, 19 predicted proteins | sample TergutCu122P3_FD_187284 | JGI IMG/M metagenome (GOLD analysis project Ga0209737, IMG submission 187284) | Cubitermes ugandensis P3 segment gut microbial communities from Kakamega Forest, Kenya - Cu122 P3 (SPAdes) (version 2) | ecosystem: Host-associated > Arthropoda: Insects > Digestive system...
CTTTAAGTTTTATCGCATTACAGCAATACAGCAATACAGCAATACAGCAATACAGCAATACAGCAATACAGCGATACAATAGTTTATCATTTAAAATAAGACTACATAATGTCATATTATCAATAAATCTGTGCTTACTTAATTAACTATCAATTATACAATTTATCGTTGGTTTCCATCTGTAATATATAAATTACCATTACTATTTTTAGTTAATACACTTAAATCTTCACGAGTTCTTAACTCATACCAAGGATTAAAATAGTTGTTTACTAAGTTTAGCCATTCATCTACATGGATTGTGACATAGCTGATACCATTTACTGAGTCCTAATGATTACCTGACATTGGTCTTCTTGAAGTACCGACTTGATATTGATTTAAATTAACTCTTTGATGTTTTCCACGTTTGTCATTACGATTTTGCGGCATAAATAAAAACCTTTCTGACTAAAAGCTAATAGGTTTTAATCCAATTGCTTTTTCAACAATATCTACATTTTCATTGATATCCTTAGTTCCATCCATAATCATTGTTTGTAAACCAAGTCGGGTAGCTTCATTTAACATATACTCTGTTAATAACATATCTCTTTTCATCCAGTTTAAATAAGCTTTTTCCGGATCAGATGTTTTTTTAAGATAATCTCTTATCCACAAGCGCTTAGAATAACCTTCAAACTGAAATATTTTTGAGGGTACCATACAAATGTAATTTGTTTTACTTATTTCATACTTATCAATTACAGCGGGTATAAATGCTGTTCCCTCTAAAATAATATCATTAATACCCTTAATTGAATCCTTAACATAAGGAAGCAATTCATGACATAGTTTTATAGCATTATGAAACATTTCTTCAGGATTGACTAGCCACATATCATCCATAGATGTTGTTAAGATGTAATTTAACCATTTATTACCATCATTTGCACCAATCTTAATATACTCCCACATTTTATCGTCAAAGCAATAATATTGCATTTTGTGCTTTTTCGATAATATGCCGGCTATAGTACTTTTCCCGCTACAGGGAGAGCCACCAATACAATATACATTACACATCGCATTAAACTCCATAATACTTGATTAATTGACATGCCTTTCGCCGTGTCATTACACAGCCTAAAACGGAGTACGGGAAAAACAGCGCAAACCTTATGAGTAATCCTTTATTAATTATATAATAAAGAATAGCAGACACAAAAAAACTGCTGTTGTCAGTATTATCGTCTACGTTCACCATTTTTATCAAACTCTTTTCTCAGAGCCATTTCAGTAAGTATAATAGTCAAAATAAGAGAAACCCCTTGTGCGTATAATGCCCAAGCTTCAAGTCCCATAACAGTTACGCCTGATACCCAAGGTATAAGTCCCATATAATCCATGTGAGCAAAAATTCCTATGCAAAAAACAAGTGCAGTAAAACCGCTCAACAACATTAGCTTTCCAGCATAGCAATTTGCAAACTCCAAGTTGCTTGATTTTTCATTGCTCTTGATGTCCTGTAACCAACCCACCACCTCACCTTTCTGGGTCTGCCTGCTATCCCCAAAAAGATACCAAATAAAATTAAAATGATAGGTAGCACCAATACTCCTGCAATATTTTCCATTTCAATTCCTCCTAAATAGTTTTATTTGTCTGCTATGAAAACTGAAATAAGTATAACTATATTTATCCCTTTAACCCTTTTTTCTTATATGCAACAATAAATACGATCATTAAAACAGTGATGTTAATTGTAATAACAAGCAGTGGTTTGAATAATCCTTCAGCAAAGTTATTTACAATTACATTGATTTGTTGTGTATATAAAAAACCGGCAATTTTTGCGACAGTCTCATTAAAACCGGCGAGCATCGGTGTGAAACCAACCAGTACAGCAACAGGCATTCCGAGCGAAGTTGCCGATTGACGATTCTTTGATACCATTCCTATAACTGTACCAAGAATAACTGATGTAGTTGTTCCTGCTACCATAATGACCATAAACTTACCAAAATCCGACCCTGAAAATCCACCTATCAGAGCAAATATTACAGAAGTGATCGCTCCGGCAAGAACAAAGAATCCCCCGGTACCAATAAGGTATTGATGAGGTTTCACTCCTGCTATTATCAAAAAGCGGAGACTTCTTCGTTCAATATCTTCCGCTATTACATCTGAAGCCGCGGTTATAAGTCCCATACCTGCAAAAATTGATGCCATCATTGTTACAAACATATCTGATGAGAAAAGATCATTTTCCGGTATTGGAACGAAAAATTTCATAAAGAAGGCGACAGCCGGGAAAATGATAAACATTACAAGTACCATCGGATTTTTTAACATATCTTTTGCTTGTTTCATAAATATTGCTTTTATTATTCTCATTACATCGTTCCTCCTTCAATTTTTTCCCCACTATCTAAATCAACACCTGTGAGCTGAATAAAAACTGCTTCCAAATCGGGAATTGTTTTATATGAGTTATATCGCTCACATACATCATAAGGATCGCCTTGTTCTACAATTTTTCCTTTATGTAGCAATGCCACCTGATCACAGAGCTTTACAGCTTCTTCCATATTATGAGTAGTCAGGAAAATAGTCGTTCCATTATCACTTAATGTTTTGATTAAACTATGTATCCCCCGTGCTGTAAGAGGATCAAGTCCACTTGTAGGTTCATCAAGAAATAATACCTTTGGTTCATGTAGTATTGCTCTGGCAAGTGCAAGACGTTGGCGCATACCTTTTGAAAGAGTATTAACTGCTTTCTTCGCAGCATTTTCCAGACCTACATTCTTTAATGCTTCCTTTGACTTAGCTCGGGAGATTTTGTATATCTCAGCAAAAAGATATAAATTATCAATGCAACTTAATCGGGTATATAATCCATCAGCATCAAGCATTAACCCTGTTTCCAAAAGTGTTGCTCCGGTTTCAGATGTTCCACCATCTGCGTCCAATTGTTTTGTGAGAATGTTGATAATTGTAGTTTTACCGGCACCGGACGGTCCAAGCAACCCGAATATTTCATTCTCATTTGCTTCAAATGTTACATCTGAAAGGACGGTTTGTTCCCCAAAACGTTTGATAACATTGTTCATTTTTATCACTTTATTAATCCTCCTTTGTATTAAATGGGTCATATCCTGTTTCTTTAAAGTATGAAACATAAGGCAAAAGTAATTAATCTACTTCTACCTTACATCCCGCAATAATTTATTCCTTAGTTTTTATTATGGTATCTTTTATATTTTCCATTTCATTTTGCATAATATCTTTCATCAATTCATCTTTTAACTTTTCTACTTCCTCTGCAATTAAATTATTTGACTTAAACGCTGCTTTGATAAAAGGATGAAGAACAATTAATAAGCCAATGACTCCCAATGAGCAACATACAATAAACAAGCCTGTTATATCATGATTCATTAAAAATGCTTGTAATCCGACATATATCTCCTCACTTGATGTCTCCGCTCCCACAACAACAGGAGTTGATACTATATGAACAACAGGATTCAATATTGAAATAATCCATATACTTTTAATACCTAATATTCCAAGAACAGTTAATATATAACCAAGCATGACCAAATTTTTTAAATTCTCATTATTCTCTGACATTATCAAAACTCCATCTAATTAATCACAAGTCGTTTCATTGGTGGTCTATCAATACCATCTAATCCTAAAAATATTAATTCATCTTTATCGTAATTATATGTAAAAGGTTGGATTTCATGTGATTTCCCAAATAATTGTTCATATATGCCATTATCTTCATCGTTCATTTCAAACTCTATACGAAACAAACCACTGCTTACCATTGAAACTATATAAGTTCCCTTCAACGAACTACGAGGTTCGATATCTTTCCAATCAACTGCACCTAAAAAGTTCTCAGCAGTTCCATCAGAGTAAAATTCAAACCCAAAGCCGCCTTCTCCAAACCACCAATGACCCGCAACTTTTTCACTTACTTTAATCGAATATTCCGAAAGTGATGCACCTTGTTCTGCTTCGTAATCCGATTCTTGCTCAAGCTCAATCTCTTCATCCGGTTCCTGCTCGATTACAAACACTACCTCCGGTTCTTCTTGAAAACTCGATGGAGAAATATCAATTTCATTACGGGGAGATTCTCCGCATGCAGCCAACAAGCTACCTACGATTATAGTGTTAATTAATACATACACGATTTTTTTCATATCTTTCTCTTTTCTATTAAATTTTTTTTATTTATTTATCTTACAAAATGATAATGTATATCATCAACACCAAGCTCCGCTCTGCTTGCTGTATATCTCAATACTCCGGTTTGCGGATTATAGCTTAATCGGTCAATACGTTCAGTTGGAAATGCATCACCTTCGCCGAAAATAGTGATTTCAGATATCGTAAATGTGTTAATGCTTATGTAATCTATTTTACCAATTACAAGACTTTCATACAGTTTAAGCCTTATGTTCCCATATACAGTGATATTGCTTGTTGAAGCCATTTCAATAACTTCTTCACTTATTTCTAATCCAGGAGATGAAAAATCAAACTCACCCGGAGTTGGAACCGGAGTATCATCTTCACCTTCTGTCATATGAGAGTAAACCCAATTTCCAATTAGGTCTTCATGCATTATGTCATCTAATAAAAATGCATCAACATCTATTCCGGGAGCTTCAGAAAAATCTCTTTCTTCTTCGATTTCAACTTCCGGTAGGTCATTTTCTTCTTCAACCTCAACAGGTGTGACATAAATACCATCATCTACGTCTTCTTGTTTTTCAGTATTACAACCGGCAATGCTAATAAATAACAGGGTTACTAATAAAATTGATAATGCTTTTTTTCTTTTTAACATGTTTAATTGTCTTCCTCTCGTTTTTTGAACTTAATTTATATGTAAACTCCGAATTAATTATTAAGTTAATACGGATGTTGATTTTCAATGTAGCACAGAGATAGTATCTGTTGATTTGTGCTACATTGTGGGGGAGATAAAGAGAGGGGCTACCCGAATGGAGAACCTTCAATTTGATAATGGTATAGTACTCGCGCGTCTGGGTGTATGTTAAATGTACTTATAGGTACTATCTCTCATCTGTCTCAACTCTATATAATGGACGACCCGGGTCTAAAATTAATTCATCGGTATTTATGTTAAACATAAATGTTTTTACTCTTGATATTTCACCATAAATTTTCTCATGTAGGTTGATATCACCAACAACATAAAAATCTATTTGATATAAGTCATCTATATAATGACGGATAATATATGTACTGTTCAATGCGTCCGGAGGTTCCATACCATTTACTCCGGTTGCGCCAAAATGCATCAACGCTGTTCTGTCAGGATTAAAACTATATCCAAAACCACCTTCAACAAACCACCAATCTCCTGAGAACTTGTCATATATCGCATGAGTGCATTCCGAAGGACCTTCTACTTTTATGAAATAAAAGCTTTTTTCATTTGCAACATGACAACAAGCAATAGTGTCATGTTCACAAGTTAATCGCAAAAGCCCGCTTTCCGGATCATAAGAGATTTTTACTGAGTTATCATATGGCGACCATTTAGCTCCATCACACATAGCGAAAAGATTAACACCTGAGAAATTATTACTATCCAAAAACATCAAATCACCCCAAAGCTTACCATATGCATTCCATGCGAAAGTATTGTTATTGAATATTTCAATAATGGAATTACATTGCTCTGTTAACTTAATATCATTATCTTTAGAATCTGACTTTTTATAAAGTGTCCAATATCCGACCATATCTGAATAAGATGTATTAGTATCTTGTATTTGAACAGGTTCTGTTTCGGGTTCAATATCTGTTTCATCATCTATCATAGGAATATCTCCTAAATCATCAGGTTCAATAAAAACTTTCTCTTGTGCAAGGGGAGGTGATATTTCTATTTCATTATTAGGAAATTCACCACATGCAATAAGCAGACCACATGTGAACAGTGATATTACTAATAAAGTTAATTTTTCTCTTCTTCTCTTAATCATTTTAAATTTATACCTTTCTATCTTTATTAATATACAAGCTCAATTTTACACCTTTTCATTTATATACTACTTCCATACAGAAACAAATAACCAAACGTTTTAAAAGTAGTCATATATTTTTTCATAAAAAAACCGATAACTATGATTTTCTCAATAGTTATCGGCTCTGCGTCTGTGCGTCCGGCTCTATGATAACCAGTATAAAAAGAGAATATTTTAGTGCTCTAATGAACAGGAGTACGTTGCAATTGACGATTTATATCTGTGCCTATTAAAACCAACTCGTCAGTAGCATAGTTATATGTAAACTTATACTCGTCAGGGATTTCTCCATATATCGACTCATGCAAACTCTTATCATCGGTTATAACAAAGCTTACCCCGTAAATATCTTCACTTATTATATATGTAAAAATTAAACCTGATAACGAACCGTGATCGAGTTGTGCGGCAGGAACTTTTGGTTTAAAGTGTTTACTCCCCGACCATTCCTCCTGATAAAATGTAAATCCGTCATATAGTGTAAATCCATACTCGTCTCCGTCAAAATACCAATATCCGGGTAGTTTATCATAGATTTTGTACCTATGAAGGTTATATTCTTCCCAAATATCTTCATGAAAAACGAGTCTTCCATCTTCAGTTATAGTATAAAACTCTTTGTGAAAGTTGTCATTTAAAGCGGAGCGATCAATAGAATCTCCCGGAGTTAATTCTCTTATAAACCAATTTATGGAAGATCCTTCTCCACTACCTAACCATTGACCAAACCTGTCATTTTTAATGTCATACACATATCCATCCATTTCACGTCCAAACTCAAACCAATCACTTTGCGGTTGCTCATACTCTATCGTAAAAAGTAAATAGAAAAAATCAGAACTCAAGTCATCGTCATTAATAGCAGAATTCCAAACACTTAATTCATAATCTTTATCTGTAACAATGACAAAACTACCACCCATAATTAAATCTGTTGTTAATGGTCCGGGAGATACCCAACTGCCGTCATCATATATAATCATTATTCCGGCATTTATAGGATTTGGGTAATCCATCCGCCAAAAACCTGCCATATTTGCTATTATATTTTCAATATCTATATCAATCGGCTCAATGTTTTCTAATAGTTCTCCATCGCTATAATCATTTCCAAAACTATCATCGATTACAGGTGCATCAGTTTCGTTTTGCATATCTTCATCAGTATTCAAAGCACTTGTGAATGTCGCACACGCTGCGACTGTTAATAATAATATTGTAACTAATAATGCAGAAATTACGGATTTTTTGTTATTTATAATCATTTCTAACCTCTTTTTAATTTTAATTGCACCTGATGACATCATTGTAGCAGTACAAAGCATAGTATCAGGTTTTCCTTTTGTTGAAATCATGCTTACTAATGTACGTCCATAGTCAATGCGTATATCTTCACCCATTCCAATTACAGCAGCTTCATCACAACTTAGTTCACAATCGTTACGAGAAAGCCATGCTGCTACCCAAACTAATGGATTAAACCAATATATTGACAGACATATACCTCGTAATACTGCCCATATATGATCTTTTTGTATGTAATGCGTTAACTCATGGGTCATAACATGATCAATGCTATTTTGTGACTCCATCGACTTCGGAGTAAGGTATATTGCAGGTTTAAATAACCCAAACAGGCATGGTGACAATAGCTCGTCTACATAATAAACCGGTAAACGACTACCTTTTATTTTTATTGGTTGCCGATATGTACGCAGCTCTCTGTATAGTCGTAAATTTGTTATCAAAAACCAACCGGCGATTGTAAAAGCACCAATAACCCAAAATAAGAGCAGTAAGTTTTGTGTTGTTAGTAGAGATAATTCCGTTCTCTCGATATGAATTCTACTCATTGTTTGTTGTTCGTCATCAGTTAAAAAATAATTAGATTCAGGATTACTTGGAACAACCGGGTTTGATAGAACCTGATTGTAATCATTAACAGAAGGTGTAACAGTTCGCTCAGCTTGAATGAATGACGGTATATCATCACTCACTACATTCAATACACTTATCGGGCTTGAAAAAATTTGCACCGGTATTAATAAACGAAGCAGTACAATACTCCACATCGCATATCTAAACCTACGACTTATCTTATTCCCAAAAATGAAACGTAATGATACTACAACAAGTATAAGAATTGATGATGTCACAACTAACTCAAGCATTTAACTATCTCCATTAACGCTACCTATCATCCACAACCGTCTTATTACTCAAACACCAAGGTAAGCATATAAGGGTCTGATGGTGTGATTGATGCTGATGTATTAATTATATCAATCCAAAAACGATAGTTACCTAGTGGTTTTATTGCATTATGATATAAATCTTCAATAATACTTGTAACTAAGAAGTTTTCTTGTTTTATATCAAAAACAGCAATTCTGTGATCAGTTCTGACATATTCACCATTTTCATAAATATATTTGTTTATCGGAAAAACAATTCTTAAATCTTCTTTATTCATGTATCTGGTATTATGACAAGCTACATAATCTAATTCAAGAGCATCGTTTATAGAGATATTTTCCCATGATCCATCTTTAAGATTAAAAACATTCATATATGAACGATAAATTGTCGGGTTTATCGAAGTTAATCTTGATATGATAAAATAAACATCATCATCAATTACTCCTATAACATTAAAAACTACTTCGAGATAATATATACCATCATCATCAATTTTATGCTCTACCTCAGAACCGGGCAATAAGATAATCGTTTCCATTTTATTACCATTTGAATCAAATATATCAGCAAACAAACCTTGTATATCTGAATCACTCTCATGGCAAATTAAACTGTGTACTACTACGTAATTTCCTGAACTATTTTGAGAAATCGAATGGATACTCCCACGCATCTTTGAAGTATAATGCAAATCAAAAACCTTATTACCTTCAAAATCAACCGCAAAAAACGCAGGTCCTTTATTCGAATCATATACTTGTAATATTATTTGTTTATTGATGTTATCTACCAATACGTTTGATACATAAAAACCTACATCAGATAGTATTTCATGGATAATATTATCATTTTCATCGTATATCAATATATATTGATTTTTATCTGATGTATAAGTATTAACCACTTCAAATCTACCGGAATCTAAGTAACCATCCAAATCAACATATCCGACAATAATATCTCCTATTGACCTATCACGTCTTTCAAGGTGCATATATGCATCAGATAATGGCTCAATGGTATATTGTAATGTTTTTATTTCGCTATCAACCGGTACATTCTCATCAGGTTCTTCATCATCTAACTCATGATCTATATCTTCGTCATAATTCATATCTTCGATTTCTTCGATAACCGGCTCTATGGCTTCATCAATATTTTCTGTTACTCCTTCCGCAGTTGCACAACCATTTAGTATTAGCAGCAATGCAGAAAGTATCATTATTATATTTATAAATTTCTTTTTCAAAGTATCCTCCAAAATTTTTTATTTTTGCATGTTTAACCTAAGCATAATTATTTTAGTATGCTTTAATGTGAATTAATCTATATATTAAGTGAATCTAATAATCAAGCAAATATGTTAAAACTAACTCTCTGTCAATAACTTGTATATAGCAATATCGAGTCCATATCGTATAATCACCTTCGCGTCTGAATGGAATGATATCTTCAGTATAATCAATCAAATAGAAATTAAAGTGTTCAATGGTTTGCGGAAACTTTATTTCAATCTTATATAGGTCTGTATATGGCAAATCCGGAATTACGGTGTAAAGCTTTCTATCAGTATACTCATTTTCAATATACTCTCTAAACGCTTCAATGCGTTTAACAAGATCTTCAAACTCATCCCGGTCAACCTTTTCAAATAAAACAATCTCATGTTCAGTTGCTCCGGGTCCCCAAAAATGTTTTTTATAAACTTCAATGTAATCTTCGTTTGTAAACTCATGCTCTTGTTTTATATCAACTTCGGGCATTACCTCTATTTCTACCTGATTTGGTAAATCTATGCTATCGGAATTATCAATAATGGATAATGGTTCCGATATAAAACTTTCATCTCCCATTTCTACCAGTGTATCGATTTCGTAAGATTCTTCTTCCGGTGATAATGCACTCGTGAATGTCGCACACGCTGCAACGGTTAGTAATATGACCGTGACTACTAAAGCAGAAATCACGGATTTTTTATTGTTAATGATCAATTCCAATCTCCTTTTTATTTTAGTTGCACCTGACGACATCATCGTCGCAGCGCATAGTATAGTATCAGGTTTTCGCCCAACAGAAATCATGCTGATCAATGTACGACCATAATCAATACGGGTTTCTTCTCCCATTCCAACAACAGCAGCTTCATCACAGCTTAATTCACAATCAGTACGAGATAACCAAGCTGCTATCCAAACTAAAGGGTTGAACCAATATATTGACAAACATATACCACGAAACAATGTCCATAGGTGGTCTTTTTGAATATAATGCGTCAATTCATGGGTCATAACATGATCTATTGACGTTTGTGTTTCCATTGACTTCTTCGTTAGATAAATGGCAGGTTTAAATATACCAAACAAACAGGGTGATAAGAGTCCATCTACGACATAAACCGGTAACTGACTTCCTTTTATATCAACTCTATATCGGAAAATACGTAGCGTCCGATACAAGCGTAGATTTGATGCTACAAACCACAATGCCACAAATAATGCACCTATAATCCAAAATGCAAGTAAAACATAGCGTAGTGTATGAATAGATGTGTTTTCGATTTGTGTTCTGTTTTCCACTTGCGACCCGGTTACATTAAAATTACCTTCTGATATTAAATTGTGATGAACAACCGGGTTTTGTGCTGACTGCATATTTTCTTCATTATCGGAGTACCCTATTCGTTCAGTCTGAATGGTTGATGGATTATCATAAGTTATAATATTCATTACACTTAATGGGCTTGACAGTATTTGCACCGGAATAATCAAGCGAAGTAAAACCAACCCCCACATTGCGTAACGCAATCTTCGACTTATCTTATTTCCAAAGATGAATCGTAGTGTAATAACAACCATAATAAGAATTGAAGAAGTAATTATAGTATCAAGCATTTGTAATTCCTCTTTCGTTGTTAATTGCCATTTGTGTTTTGCATTTTATTTTCTGCTTTACTCAATATCATATTGAGTTCATCAATGTCTTCTTTTGTGATTTCATCTTGATCGATCATTGCGCTTAACATCAATCCAATACGACCACCATGTACCTTTGACAGAAAACTTCGTGTTTCAGCAATTGCCACGTCACTGCGATCAACTGCAGGATAATATAACTTTGCTCTTTCTCCACGGTCATACTGTACTGCACCTTTTGTTTCAAGCCTGGATAGATATGTTATTACTGTATGTTTATTCCATCCGGTTTCTTCTCTTAGCGCACTGACAAGTTTCGTAATTGTTTGCGGTGCATGCTTCCACAGACAATTCATGACCTTCCATTCACCATCAGATAAGCTTATCTTTCTTTCCAATGCAAAACACCTCCATATCACCAAGGTACACAAACGACTACCTCATTATATCACAAGGTATACACTTGTCAACCCCTTTATTAAATATTTTTTTGCGCGTGTTAAATATTTTTATCTTCTTTATAATTTAAAATTAATATCCACCGGGTTCTTTATGTCATAAACAAGCCATAAAACAAATAAAAACCGATATTTATGGTTCACTAACTTGTTATCGACTCTGCGTCGTTGCGTCCGGCTCTTTGACAACAACAGTATATAACTCCTGTACATTGATGAGTGTTTCTTTTCTACACTTTGGGCAAAACAAGGGGAAATTTTTCAGAGTTGTATCCTGCCGTAGTTTTAATCGTGATTTACTTTTACAAACAGGACACATTAACCATTCATATTTATTTACTTCTTTGATAGTAATCACCACACTTAGAAAGACTATTTAAAATCATATGCCCGATTTTATCTGTATTAACAAAGTAATTTGATAGTATTACAACAGCATGTTTTTTTCCTTTGTCAATGCTCAGAAAAGATCGAAATGCACCTGTACCACCATTATGCCAAATGATGTTATTATCACTTTTATAAAGCAGCCATCCGAACCCCATATCACAGTCATTAAAAAAAGGATGTGAGACAATAGTATATTTTTGATTGTAAAGATTTAAATAAGGTATTTCCTCATACATGATAATCCGAGCATACTCCAGTAAATCAGATGCTGTGCTGCTTATATCTCCTGCAGGAGCAGTTAGATCATCTCCCCATATCCAGTTACCTATGTCATTATTTCTGCTATTATAACCACGCAGATTTCTTCCGGGTGATGTTCCCGTAAAGCTATTTTTTAAACAAAGTTCCTCACTAATAAAGCTATCCATGATTTCCTTAAAATTTCGACCTTCTTTCATACTAATTGCATACCCAATCAACGCAAAACCGAAGTTCGAGTATTTCCAAGGATAATCTTTATCTTTTAAACTATACTTATTCAACAGACGCTTCATATTATCTAAATCAAGATGAAAGGGGAACACTCCCTCTTTTTTACCTCCAAAGATCATCGTCATTATGTATTTGAAATTATCTGTTTTGGTCAATGGAAGAAATCCAGGGTAACCTGCTGTGTGAGTTATAAGACGTTTCAACGTAGGATAATATCTCTTACTGTCTAAACCATCAATGTATGTAGAGATTTGATCATCAAGAGACATACTCCCATTATATATTGATTTAGCGAGTAATGATGCCGTAAAAGTTTTTGTTATAGATCCGATTTCGTAAATATAATCTTCGTTTACAACTTCACCTGTATCATCAAATACGTAAATAGTAGATTTATCGGCAGCGAAAGTCCCAATGGTCAACTTTATTTTATTTTTACCCTTACATGTTTTATTAATCAGCTTTCTCGTATTTAAATCTATTTCCATGATTACCTCTTTACGTTTTCTTTTACCAAATATTCAATTAATTTAAAACAGTCGCTTTCATACTAAAGGAAATCGGAAACAGGTCATAATTAAAATCATAATTAAATAAACCATTATTGATACTATTACATCCACCTGCATCATAGAAATTCTCTTTATACTCATTAAAATATTCGATATGAAGACCTTCTGATGTTAGTGAGTTTATCAAATCAGAAATCGTATACATCCAGAAAAACGCTTCTACCCCTTGTTTAGATTCAGTAGCATATCCTCCAATCGAGTAGTCCATATCAGGTTTTTTACCAAAATAAGGATATTTTACATCAAAAATACCTTTTGAAAGCTTTACTTCATCTAACATTAAAAAGAATGGATGATTGTCAAAAACATAGAAAAATCCGTCATCATTTAGTAAATGCCTTATTGTTTTTCCCCATTTTTTTAAATCCGGTAACCAGCCAATAGCTCCTTCTGAAACGAATACAACATCATATTTTTCGTTATGTTTATCCATCAACTCCATAATGTCTGATTCTATAAAGCTTATATTATTAATATTTAATTCTGTTGCAAGCTTTGTTGCGAATTTTATGTTTTCCGGTACCAAGTCAACTCCAACAGTATTTGCTCCCATTCTCGCAAGCAAAATTGTATCAGCCCCTGTGTTACATTGTAAATGAATTATCTTCTTTTTTGATAAATCACCTATCTCATTAATAATATATGGATTTAATTGATGCTTTTCTTCCAGCAATAAGTTTTTATAATGAATGTAATGATCTTCAGATATTTGACTCCAAGCATATTTATTTGATTCTATCTCTTTCATTTTTAATCTCCATATTTATAATTACGATTTACCCACCAACAGTAGCGACAAGAATCCGGTATGTTGTCAGAGGGGTTAACCTTTTCTCTTAAAATTTTATAATGTTCACATTGTAAAAATAAAAAACTAACATCTCAATTATTTAAAAACAGTCGTTTTATCTTTCACTTGCAAGATATTCTACTAATTTAAACCACTCTATTTTACAATGCTCTTCCAGTGCATTTTGAAATGATTTGTTAAAGTATAGTTTTATTAATGGGTCCAACATCTTCCCCAAACCAGAATAACCTAAAAGGAGTTCATGCTTTAGCTTTACACCATCTTCCGAATCATATAACTCAAAGTTTACGATTGCAGGAAGCCTTAAACCTGCTTTTATCATTTGCCATTCAATTTTGTTTGGACGATTAGCTGTAATTGTTACTGCATGAAAGGTTAAACGATGATTTTCACCCAGATATTCATCCATAAATAAAATATCACCCAAATGATTCTCTTCTACGTTTTTTACTATATGAAACTGTAAATGCTCACCGGGCCACCATCCGCTATAACGCTTATCGCATGGGTTTATCATAAAATCATAGAACTGCTGCGCGGTAGCGTTTGGTACAATCAACTCAACTGTATGTTTAATCATGACTTCCCTCTAATTTTAATCATTCCTCGCTAATAAACAATTTCCCGGTATCACGACAAAGATATTGTACAGCAGTTCGTCCGGTTATAAGTGCAGGTGGAAGACCACCGGGTGGCATAAGACGTTGCCCTGCAAAATATACTCCATCAAGCCCCGGAACAACAGCAGGGTAAGCATCCATTTTCATATCGGGTTTTATCATTGTCATCCACGAACCTTTCCAGTTATCGCAATATCTTTCATATGTTAATGGTGTAGCGATATCACAGACTTCAATCTTACCATCAATCTCCGGGATTTGCTTTGTTAATGCCGCTATGACCTGATCTGCTATCTTTTGCTTTTCTTCTTTATAGTAATTTTCCGCTTTTGCTTTTTTCCAAAAGTCATATGTATCGCCGGGTAATTGAATTGTCATAGCTGTTTTTCCCTCCGGAGAATATGCCCGGTTTTTTGCATAATTGCTGACTATCAAAGATTTATATTCTTGATCGGAATAAGAAATCATATTATCTAGTGTAAATAATAAGTAATTCGGATAAGAACTTAAATCAACATCAACCCCAAGTGATACGAAAACAGCAGTTGTTGGGTCAGTTTTTTCAAACATTTCATCAAGCCATGTTCCTTTTGGTAGGGTTTCAAAAATATGTTTAACTGACATGGTATCCGTTGCAACAATAACAGCGTCAGCAAGATATTCTGTATCACCTAATTTGATTCCTGTTGCTCTACCGTTTTTCATAATAACTTGATCTACTCGTGATTTATAAAGAATTTTTCCACCAAGTGATGTATATAAATTTATAATACGTTTTACAAACGGTAATGAGCCTCCTTCAGGATATCCCCCATCGCCACGCGCTAATGAACTGAACGTCAAAAACAACATTGGTACACCTTGAGCACCACCCGGGAATGCGTTAAACATATCACGTATACCTTCATGTTTAAAACGATTTGCATATTGCTTTCTTGACATTCCGGCATACTTTTTCATTATACGTACAGCAGATATTGACGAAAACAGCAAGCCTAATGACGGAGTATGCTTTTTTGTTACCTTTACTCCACGTAAATCGGTAATTGGCATTGCCAGGTCTTTTAGTTTACGGATATTATTACAAAAGGTCTTTATTTCTTTTGCATCTAAAGGTGATAATTCAAGTAAATGCCTTTCGGTTTCATCGACATTACGATAAAGCTTTATTGGTGTGCCTTTATGGTCATATACCATAAAGGGTTCACCATAACTGAAATTAACTGTATCATCAATAGCACCGATATATCGCCATGCTTTATAAAGAGCCTGTTTTTCACAAGAACCACCCAACCAATGCATACCACCTTCAAAAGTATAATCACCACGTTTCCATGATGTGCAATTACCTCCGGCAATACTATGACTTTCCAGAATCGTTACATCGAATCCACATTTTAGTGCATACACTCCTGCGGAAAGACCTGCAATTCCTGCACCTACGATTAATACCTTTTTCATTTTATCAACCTTTCGATATATAGTTAATTTACTTGCAACTATCTTCTTCGACTTTCTTTTTTAGCGACTCATACCAACTGATCAAGAATGATATTCTTGCTATTCCCAACTCTAACGTAGCAAACTGAAAGAAAGCAATATCTTGTATACCCTCATGTATAAGTTCATTTGGTAGCATATTCTTAAACAAATCTAAGGTATTATTCTCTTTTAATAACTTGATATTATTTTCAACTAAAGTTTCAGTATCTATATTTGCTCCGGAAAAACGAATTAGTTCAAGTTTTTCTTTTTCTTTTTTTAAGTCCGATATATATGAGCTTATTGATTCGAGCCTTTCTTCTTTTGTAAGAAAACCCATATAATATAACTTACCAAGTTCAATGCTTTTTTCTTTATCTTGCATCGGCTCTGTAATTTTACTCTTAAAATATGCCCTTCCTTCAGGAGTAACTTCATAAACCTTTTTATTAATACTGTTTTCTACAAATTCATTAAAAATGATATAACCATTGCTTAGCAGTTTTTTAACTGTTGTTTGAATACTTCCGGTACTATTACTACACATAGATGAAAAATATGTTTCTATAAGTTTTCGCATTTCATATATAGTTAGATTTTTTATTACCAATAACCCAAGAATTATTATTTCCATATAAACCTCTCTATCAAAATATATCTAATAGTAACATATCTTTTAGTCTATGTCAAGAGGTATTATAATCGCATCTTCTT
>Ga0209737_10001502_pt1 | contig 16711 bp, 9 predicted proteins | sample TergutCu122P3_FD_187284 | JGI IMG/M metagenome (GOLD analysis project Ga0209737, IMG submission 187284) | Cubitermes ugandensis P3 segment gut microbial communities from Kakamega Forest, Kenya - Cu122 P3 (SPAdes) (version 2) | ecosystem: Host-associated > Arthropoda: Insects > Digestive system >...
CGAAACTTGCGCGACTACCGGGCTTGTATTGGTCATGGGCGAGATAACGTCTGACATATATGTCGATATTCAGGGCATTGCGCGAAACATGATAGATGAAATCGGTTATACAAACGCGAAATACGGATTTGATTCGACCAACTGCGCGGTTATCAATTCGATCAACGAACAGTCGCCCGATATTGCGATGGGCGTGGATAAATCATATGAAGCGAAAGCCGGAGAAATGTTTGAATTTGACACGGGCGCGGGGGATCAGGGCATGATGTTCGGGTTTGCATGTGATGAAACGCCCGAATTGATGCCGCTGCCTATTTCGCTCGCGCATAAACTCGCGAAAAAACTCGCCGTGACAAGGAAAACCGGCGTCCTTGAATATCTCAGGCCGGACGGGAAATCACAGGTCACGGTCGAATATATCGACGGAGTTCCAAAAAGAGTCGATACGATTGTAATTTCAACGCAGCATGACCCCGACGTTGAAATCGACACGATACGCAAAGATATTATAAGAGAAGTCATAACCCCCGTAATTCCCGAAAATTTCATAGACGGGAACACAAAGATATTCGTGAACCCTACGGGCAGGTTTGTCATCGGGGGGCCGCAGGGGGATTCGGGCTTGACGGGACGTAAAATCATCGTTGACACATACGGCGGGTATGCGCGTCACGGGGGCGGTTCATTCTCCGGCAAAGACCCGACGAAAGTTGACCGTTCGGCGGCTTACGCGACGCGTTACGCGGCGAAGAATATAGTCGCGGCGGGGCTTGCGAAAAAGTGTGAAATCCAGATCGCTTATGCAATCGGCGTGGCGAAACCTGTCTCCGTCATGGTCGACACATTCGGGACAGGGATCATATCGGATTCAAAATTGTCCGCAATCATAGCCGAGGCAATGGATTTCAGGCCTGCGGCGATTATCGAAAAATTCGGACTGCGCCGACCGATATATAAATCACTTGCGGCTTACGGTCATATGGGTCGCGAGGATTTAAACGTTCCGTGGGAAAATCTCGATTTGGTCGATGTTTTGAAGGGTATGAAATAGAATTAGGATACGGGGAAACGTCGGGGTATCATAAATGAAAATTGATCATTAAAATTAATTGCATAATATTTTAAAAAGGTTTGAAAGGGGTTATAGGGGAAAAATTTCCTCAAAATTTTTCCCCTAATTATACAAAACCATGAAAAAAATTTTTGCCAAGCCTCATAATTTATTGTTTGCCGCTTCAACGGTCATACTTCTGCAATTTATCATTTCGGTAATTTATTTTTTTATGCAAGCAATCGTGTATCATGCTTTCAATGATTGGAGTTATCCCGTTTTTATCGTTTATTGTCTGACGGTTTGTACGGTTACGGGACTTTTTATCATGAACAACCGCGAGGGAAATAAAAGTTTTGATTATGTCAAGATGTGGTTTGCGGGTTTTTTTCTGTATGCTTTTTGCGAAATACTGCTCTTTATCAAAATGATATATATCGAATACAGCGATGAGTTAATATCGGTTTCAAATTTATGGGACAATCAGCATCTGTTCAGGTTATATCTGTGCATAGCCGTGATTTTTGTGATATATTGCGTATTGTTTATTTTTGAAAAACAAAAACTCTATATCGGTTTTGCGCTCTCGAATTTGTTCCTGCTCTGCTTATTTATTGTGTTTGTGCCAGAAATCGGGGATTTTCTCTTGTATGGAGATGAAAATATATTTGAAGTTATTCTCGTCCAGATTATCAGGGAAGCGGGGATTTTGATATTTATGATCAATATGTTTGTGTTTGCGTTACATGAGTTTTATAATTATAAGGAAAAATAAAATAATATTGTGCCATATTGTATTGTAAAAATATTATCTGCGTTGCTTTTGAGGTTAAACGTAGATAATTTTTATTTTAAACGATAAGCGGACAAATTCAAGCGTTTTTTGACATGACTTTTCCAGCCTGAATCTATATACTATTAGTTAAGAGAGGGGGAGAACAGTCGTGGAATGGATTCAAACCATAATGAAAGCGGTTCAGTATATGGAGAACAATCTGACCAGTGACATAAGCATCGAAGATGTGTCGAATCATGTTTTTATGTGCAGTTCTAATTTTCAACGCATTTTCAGTTCAGTTACCGGCGTAACAATAAAAGATTATATTCGTAATCGTCGGTTAAGCCTGTCCGGACAGGATTTACTGTTTACGAATAATAAGGTTATCGACATAGCTATGCGGTATCAATACGATACGTCGGAAAGTTTCTCCAAAGCGTTCACTCGTTTTCATGGGATTCCGCCATCGGCTGCGCAAAAGCAAAGCGATATGCTCAAATTCTTTCACCCTTTCACTATTAATGTATTTATTCAAGGAGGATTTAATATGTCTAAAGAGATTATAGTGCCTACTTTCAGAGGAGAATGGGGCAGTTATGAAGTAACGGAAAACGGGTTTACGGCAAAAAGGATTAACGGCGAGGTACTATTTCATTTTGAAAAATCAGATAATAAGCCGTCAGCAGTTAAATTTGAGTCAAGTTCAGAGAAAGGCGATATGCACATATCAATTCAATATCTAAAAAACGGCAAGAAAGATAATCACCCGGACAACATGGAAACACGCGAAGAATCGACAACCGGAAAAGGCGTATTTGATTTAAGCAAATTAAAAAACGGCCATTATATTTTAAGAATATTTGCGAAAAATGCTGAAAATGTTTCGTTTGAATATGAATTTATGTAAATCAATCCAACGAATTGCGCATATTAGAAACAAGTATTATTTTCAAATGAAAATCTAAACAAAAAGCGGAATAAATTTCCGCTTTTTGTTTTTATGTAAAATTTTTTATAAAATTCGCAAAATAATACTTGACATACAGATATTTCTGTGTTATAATAAACTATTATTCTATTAAAATGCTATAATAGAGTATTATGTCTATTTTTCCAAATCTGTATAATTTTAACAAATTTTCGATGCTTTTTTTGGTGTTTTCTTCTATATTTATTTTATATCTATTTCTATGATCGCCGCGTGAAATTATGAACATAAAACGCTGTTTTTTTATGCAACATATAAAATTTATAATATATATTTTATTTTATGGAGTGATTTATTTTTATGGTAAAACCTCAGAAACTCGGCAACAATACTCGTATGAGCTTCGCAAAGATAAAAGAAGTTCTCGAAATGCCTAATCTTATAGAGGTGCAAAAAAATTCATACAAGTGGTTTCTTGACGAAGGTCTGATGGAGGTGCTGAGGGACGTATCTCCTATTGTTGACTATTCGGGCAATTTAATGATCGACTTTACGGGTTATACTATCGACCCGACCCCTAAATATCCCGTTGAAGAATGCAAAGACAGAGACGTAAACTACGCGGCCCCCCTCAAGATAACCGTCCGGCTCGAAAATAAAAATTCCGGCGAAGTAAAACAGTCCGAGATTTATATGGGCGATTTTCCCATCATGACCGAAAACGGTTCTTTTATCATAAACGGGGCTGAAAGGGTCGTCGTCTCGCAGATCGTCCGCTCCCCCGGAATATACTACGAAGCTGTCATGGACAAATCCGGGAAAAGATTATTTTCGAACACCGTAATCCCCTACCGCGGCGCGTGGCTCGAATATGAAACGGATTTAAACGACGTTTTTTATGTCAGGATCGACAAAAACAGAAAAATACCCATAACTGTTTTGATCAGGGCTTTAGGCATAAACTCGTCCGACGAAATAAAAGAAATATTCGGCGAGGGAGAAAAGATAATCGCCACGCTCGAAAAAGACGCTACCACAAGCGAAGCCGAAATCAACGGCACCACGGCATCTGACGAAGCGTTGAAAGAAATTTACAGGAAACTCCGTCCGGGAGACCCGCCGCTTGTCGAGAGCGCGAAAATTTTGGTCAACAATTTATTTTTTGACCCCAAAAGATATGATTTATCCACGGTCGGCCGATATAAATTCAACAAAAAATTGGCTCTGGCCTACAGGATCGCCGGATTTGTTTTGAGCCGCCCCGCAGTTTCACCGATCACGGGGGAAATATTGGCCGAAGCGGGCGAAAAACTCACGAGAAAACAAGCCGAGGCAATAGAGGACAACGGGATCAACGAAGTCTATATCCAGATTGACGACGAAAGAGAAGTTAAAGTTTTCTCGAACGATATGATCTATCTCAATAAAGTCGTGAATTTTGACATATCCGATTTGGGCGTGAAAGAAAAAGTGAAATTTTCGGTTTTGCAGGATATATTGAAAAATTATTCGGACGAGAGAGATATAAAAGACGAAATAAAAAGACAGAAAGATAAACTTGTCCCGAAACATATCATAAAAGCCGACATTTTTTCGTCTATCAATTATTTGATATGCCTGGGCTACGGGATTGGCGATACGGACGATATAGACCATTTGGGCAACAGACGGCTGAGATCGGTCGGCGAACTTCTCCAGAATCAGATGAGAATGGGCTTCGCGAGAATGGACAAAGTCATAAAAGAGAGAATGACGACCCAAGACCCCTCGCAGATCACCCCCCAGTCTCTGATCAATATACGTCCTCTCGTTTCGTCAGTCAAAGAATTTTTCGGCTCGAACCCTTTGTCGCAGTTTATGGATCAGACAAACCCCGTCTCTGAAATTACGCATAAACGGAGACTTTCGGCGTTAGGCCACGGCGGTCTGTCAAGGGAAAGGGCGTCTTTTGAAGTCCGCGACGTCCACTACACGCACTACGGCAGAATGTGTCCCATAGAAACGCCGGAGGGCCCGAATATCGGACTTATATCCTATCTCGCGACGTATGCGAAAATCAACCAGTACGGATTTATACAGGCCCCTTACAGGAAAGTAAACAAAGAAACCGGCGAAATAACCGAAGAGATTGTTTATATGACGGCTGACCAGGAAGACGAGTTTTACGTCGTCCAGGCAAACGAGCCTTTGACTGACGACCACAAATATTTCAAGAACTACAAAGTCGCGGCGAGGCACAGGAACGAAATCCTCGAAGTGGAAAAAGAACGCGCGGATTTTATCGACGTTTCGCCCAAAATGCTTGTTTCGGTCGCGACGGCTTTGATCCCGTTTTTGGAAAACGACGACAACTCAAGGGCTCTGATGGGCTCGAACATGCAGAAGCAGGCAGTGCCCCTCATGATTTCGGAGTCCCCTATCGTCGGAACGGGAATGGAATATAAAATAGCGATGGATTCCGGCGCGGCTGTCGTGTCCAGGGAAGCCGGGATTATTGAAAACGTCTCGGCAGATGAAATTATTGTCAGAAATATCAACGGTCAGAAAGACGTTTATCATCTGGTAAAATTCAAGCGGAGCAACCAGGGGACGTGCATCAATCAGCGCCCGATCGTCTCAAGCGGCCAGCAAATAGAAAAAGGCGAAGTCATCGCGGACGGCCCCTCGACCGACAACGGCGAAATCGCGCTCGGCAAAAATGTTTTGATCGGATTTATGACGTGGGAAGGGTATAATTACGAGGACGCCGTCTTAATCAACGAAAGACTTGTCAGGGACGACGTTTATACCTCAATCCACATAGAAGAATATTCTCATGAAGCAAAAGACACAAAACTCGGTCCGGAAGAAATCACAAAAGATATACCCAATGTCGGCGACGACGCCCTGAAAAACCTCACGAGCGAGGGGATCGTCAGAAAAGGCGCGGAAGTCAGGGCGAGCGACATACTCGTCGGGAAAGTCACCCCGAAAGGCGAAACGGAGCTTACGGCTGAAGAAAGGCTGCTTAGGGCGATATTCGGCGAAAAAGCGCGGGAAGTCAGGGATACTTCCCTGAGGCTGCCTCACGGAGAGACCGGGATCGTCGTTGACGTGAAAGTTTTCTCCCGTGAAAATTCCGATGAATTGACGCCGGGAGTGAATAAAGTCGCGAGGGTTTACGTCGCTCAGAAACGCAAAATCTCAGTCGGCGATAAAATGGCTGGACGCCACGGGAACAAAGGCGTCATATCAAGAATACTGCCCCCCGAAGACATGCCGTTCTTACCCGATGGAACGCCGCTCGATATAGTCCTCAACCCGCTCGGTGTGCCGTCGCGAATGAATATAGGACAGGTTCTCGAAGTGCATTTGGGCATCGCTGCGAAGCATATGGGCTGGAGAGTCATGACCCCTGTATTCGACGGGGCAAACGAAAGAGATATAGAGCAATGCTTGACCGACGCGGGGCTTGATGCAGACGGTAAAACGATACTCTACGACGGCAGGACGGGGATTCCGTTTGACAACAGGGTCACGGTCGGATATATGTACTTTTTGAAATTACTGCATCTCGTCGACGATAAAATTCACGCAAGGTCGACGGGGCCGTATTCTTTGGTTACACAGCAGCCCTTGGGCGGCAAAGCGCAGTTCGGCGGCCAGAGATTCGGGGAAATGGAAGTTTGGGCACTTGAAGCATACGGAGCGGCCTATACTTTGCAGGAAATACTCACGGTCAAGAGCGACGATACTTTGGGCAGGGTCAAGACATACGAGGCGATCGTAAAAGGTCAGAATATTCCGACTCCGGGAGTCCCGGAATCGTTTAAAGTTTTGATAAAAGAACTGCAGTCCCTTGGGCTTGACATAAGGGTGTTGGATAAAGAAATGCGCGAAGTGCACATAAAAGAAAGTTCGGAAGAAGACGTCAACCGTCCAAAGAGCATAAACCCGGATATGATCGGCGAATCCGTTATAGACCGCGACGGTCTTGAAGGCGAGGGTTACACCGACGACGGCTTCAAAAGCGACGACGATATTGAATACGAAGATGACGATGAAGACGAATCGATTGATTACGAGGAAGTATATGACGGCGACGCTGACGACGATGGTTTTGACGATTACGACGAATAAATCATGATATTATAGATATTAGATATGATAGGGTAGGATCAGATTCACGGGCGGACGCACAGTTCGCCCCTACAAATCAAATTTTTAGGTTTCAAAAAGAAAAAACGAAATCTAATTACGGAGGTTATTTATTGAATGGAACATAAAGATTTCGCAGCCATTAAAATCGGTCTTGCTTCACCTGAAATGATACGGGCATGGTCGCACGGCGAAGTTAAAAAGCCCGAAACGATCAACTACAGAACCCTTAAACCTGAACGCGACGGTCTTTTCTGTGAAAAAATCTTTGGTCCGATGAAAGACTGGGAATGTCACTGCGGAAAATACAAGAGGATAAGATATAAAGGCAAAACCTGCGAAAAATGCGGCGTGGAAGTCACCACAAACAAAGTCAGGCGCGAACGAATGGGGCATATAGAGCTTGCCGCACCCGTTTCGCATATCTGGTATTTCAGGACGCTGCCGTCGAGAATGGGGCTTATTCTTGATATTTCCCCGCGCCTTTTGGAAAAAGTGTTATATTTTGCGATGTATATCGTAATCGACCCCGGAAAATCGTCCCTTGAACCCAAACAGCTTCTGAACGAACGCGAATACAGGGACATGAAAGAAGCATACGAAGATAATTTTAAAGCCGGAATGGGCGCGGAAGCAATAAAAGAACTTCTGCGCAATATCAATCTGGAAGAATTATCTGCCGCGCTCAAACAGGAGCTTATGTCCGCCACAGGGCAAAAGAAAATCAGAATCATCAAAAGGCTTGAAGTAGTCGAGGCGTTCAGATTGTCGGGAAACAAACCCGAATGGATGATCCTGGAGGTTCTTCCGGTCGTTCCGCCGGATTTGAGGCCTATGGTTCAGTTGGACGGGGGAAAATTCGCCACTTCTGATTTAAACGATTTATACCGGAGGGTGATAAACAGAAACAACAGGCTCAAAAGGCTTATGGAACTTTCCGCCCCGGATATTATTATAAGAAACGAAAAAAGAATGCTTCAGGAAGCCGTCGACGCTCTGATCGACAACGGCAGGCGGGGCCGCCCTGTCACGGGGCCAAACAACCGCCCCCTGAAATCCCTGTCCGAACTTCTGAGGGGGAAACAGGGACGTTTCAGGCAAAATCTGCTGGGGAAACGCGTGGATTATTCGGGCCGTTCGGTTATCGTCGTGGGGCCTGAGCTGAAATTATATCAATGCGGACTGCCGAAAGAAATGGCGCTTGAGCTTTTCAAGCCGTTTGTCATGAAACGCCTTGTCGAGACACATATGGCTTCAAATATAAAAGACGCGAAGAAAAAAGTCGAGAGGGTGAACGCCGTCGTGTGGGATTCCCTTGAGAGCGTTATCGCGGAGCACCCGGTTCTGTTGAACAGGGCCCCTACCCTGCACAGACTGTCTATTCAGGCATTCGAACCCGTCCTCGTCGAGGGTAAAGCCATTAAGCTTCACCCCCTCGTATGTCAGGCGTTTAACGCGGACTTCGACGGCGACCAGATGCCCGTTCACGTGCCGTTGTCGGCTGAGGCGCAGGCTGAGGCAAGATTTTTGATGCTCTCGGCGAATAATCTTTTGAAGCCGGTTGACGGCCACGCAGTTGCGGTGCCATCGCAGGACTTGGTTCTCGGCGCGTATTATCTGACTATGATCCGCGAGAATGAGATAGGCAAAGACAAAATTTTCAGGGATTTTGCCGAAGCTGAAATGGCTTACGAAAACGGCTATATCGGATTGCACGTCCCGATAAAAATCCACAAAACCGAAGAGAGAGACGGCAGGATATATTCAAAGCTTGTGGACGGCACTTACGGCAGGTTTGTGTTCAACAAAATATTGCCGCAAGACCTGGGATATGTCGAAAGATCGGACGAATCTAAAATACTTGATCTGGAAATCGACTTTGAAACCACTTCAAAAGAGCTTAAAGATATAGTCGACAGGTGCATAAAACGCCACGGAACGTCAAAGACGGCGATTATTCTCGATCATATAAAAAACTTAGGGTTCAAATATTCCACGCAGGGCGCGATCACGATTGCGATTTCGGACATGACGATCCCGCCTGAGAAATATGTTCTTGTTAAAGCAGCCGAAGAAAAAGTAGAAGAAATAAATAACTTCTTCGCGATGGGCGAACTTACGGAAGATGAACGCTCGAAAAACGTCATAGAAACATGGGAAAGCACGACAAAAGCCGTTACCGGCGCATTGCAGCGCTATCTCCACAGGGATAATCCTATATATATGACTTCTCACTCAGGGGCAAGGGGCTCTTTGAACCAGCTCAGGCAGCTTGCCGGAATGAGGGGGCTCATGTTCTCCACGACCGGACAGACCATCGAAATGCCGATCAAATCAAACTTCAGGGAAGGTCTTAACATACTTGAATATTTTATCGCCGCGAGGGGAGCCAGAAAAGGTCTCGCGGATACCGCGCTCAGGACGGCGGACTCTGGTTATCTCACGCGCCGTCTCGTGGACGTTTCGCAGGAAGTTATCATACATTCCGAAGACTGCCATACAACAGAAGGCCTGTGGATTTCGGAAATAAAAGACGGGAACGAAGTCCTTGAACCGTTCAAAGACCGGCTTTTGGGCAGATATACCATAGGCCCGGTGCTTCACCCCGCGACGGGCGAAGTCCTCGCCGAGAGCGATATAATGCTTTTAGAAAATCACGTCAAGTCGATCCTCGACGCGAATATCGAAAAAGTTTACGTGCGTTCTATTTTGAGATGCCGCGCGCGCAGCGGGGTATGCATACACTGCTACGGTTCTGACCTTGCTACGGGCAGGCCGGTCAATATCGGCGAATCCGTCGGCATTATCGCCGCCCAGTCGATCGGCGAGCCGGGCACTCAGCTCACCATGAGAACGTTCCATACCGGGGGGGTTTCGGGAACGGATATTACAAGGGGTCTTCCGAGGGTCGAGGAGCTTTTTGAAGCCCGCCGCCCGAAAAAAGCCGCGATCATCAGCGAGATTTCGGGAACCGTGACCATTCAGGACGTAAAACGCAACAGGCATATATCCATAACCGACGCTTCAACCGGGGAAGAAAAAATATATTCGTCGCCTATGGGGATAAAAGTTTTGGTTGACAACGGGGATTATGTCGAAAAAGGCGCGCCTCTTACAGAGGGCGACCTGAGTCCGGGGGATATAACGAAAATCATAGGGCTCGATGCGGTCTACGAATATATCATCAAAGAAATACAGAGGGTTTACAGAGGGCAGTCGGTTGAGATAAACGACAAGCATATAGAAGTTATCGCAAGGCAGATGACCAGAAAAGTCAGGGTTGAAGACACCGGGGATACTCTGTTATTGTACGGCTCGCTTGTGGACAGTATCGAATTCGAGGACGAAAACGACAGGATCCAGAAGATGATAGACGCGGGGAATATAGATTTGCGCCTCGCTTCGGCCTCTCCGGTTTTATTGGGCATAACGAAAGCATCCCTTTCGACCGAATCATTCCTGTCGGCAGCTTCTTTCCAGGAAACGACAAAAGTTTTGACGGAAGCCGCCATAAAAGGCAAAGTGGACGAACTTTTGGGTTTAAAAGAAAACGTAATTATCGGCAAACTGATCCCTGCGGGGACGGGATTGCAGTCTTACAGGGATATTCACGTGGTCGAATCGAACAGCGAGGAAGCTAGAAATATAGACATGCGCAATCTTGAAAGAATGTCTATGAACAGGAGCGCTTCGGCAGAATTCGGAGCTTCGCCGAATATCATAAAACCCGTCACCAAAGTATTGGGAACGACCGTGGTATATGACGAGGAAGTTGCGGACGGCGAGGACGGTTTCATAGATGAGGACGGTTTCGGCGACAATGACGGTTATGACGACAGCCGCTCCGGGTCCGACGATGAACTCGAATACGCTGCGGACAGGTTTATAACCAGCGGCGACCTGGAAGAAGACACGGCGATCATATCGGGCAGCAGCATGTTCAGCGGAGATTACAGCGGGGACGAAGAATAGACAAATATAAAATTATCAGGATAAAAAGATTTGAGGCGGATATTGAATCCGCCTCAATATTTGTTATGTTTATTTTATTGTTGATCTAAAAGGGCCCGCAATTTCGCGATTTCTTTTCTGGGCCATTCTGTACCCATTTCTATTTCTTCATCGCTCATTCCCAAACGCCCATGCAGAGCGATTACTTCCTCCCATGCCCATATGGCCTCTTTATATTTTTTCATGTCAGAATATAAGAAAGCCATGCCGTAATAACTACCGCCCAAATCGGGATTTTGTTCGATTGATCTTTTGTAATATTCAACCGCTTCGTCGAATCTTTTTAATCCTCTGCATATATCTGCATATGTGCTTAATAATGACGCCTCATTCGGAAATTTTTCCAATGCTTGTTTGTTTATTTCCAACGCTTTTTCGGGATTTACACCGTCGCCGTAAGGCCCGCCGTAAGAAAATATCAGCAACCGCCAATAATGCACATTATCAGGATTATTTTTAACTGCTTCTTCATATTTTTCTATACTTTCTTTTTGCCGCCCATGTTCTATTAGGATAGCAGCTAATTGAGCTTCTGCACGTTCGTTACCCATTTCAACCGCTTTTTTTAATATTTCTTCCGCCTTTTTTATTAAGTCGTTTGATCGAAAATGATATAATATGCCGTAGCAGCGCATATCTTCGTCGTCCGCTTTATTCTCGGCGACGAGTTTTTCATATTCTTCTTCGGCTTTGTCGAAATTTTCTTTTGTGTTCCGATGGTTGTATAAAGCCATTAACCTCGCCGCTTTGTTTTTATATCCCCTCATGTCAAATTTAAAAAGTTCGTCTATCGTTACCTCGAAATATTCGGCTATTGCGGGGAGCAAGAATATATCGGGGGTCGTGACGTTGTTCTCCCATTTGCTCACGGCCTGGTATGATATATTAAGATGTTCGGCGAGTTGTTCCTGTGTGACCTGCTTTTCGCCGCGCAGTTTTTTTATGTTTTCACCTATGACTGGTTTCATGTAAATCCCTCCAAATAATATAAATTATAATGTGTTTTTTACAGCTGCAGTTTTATTATATAATACAAAAATATATTTGACAATAACCGTATAGGTTATTGCAACTCAACCAAATTGATAGTTTGTATAAATTATGTTTTTTTGTCTCACGATAAATTAAAAATTATAAAAATATTGTTGATTAAAACATAATTTTTTGATATAATATAAAAAGTTGGATTTACAAATCGTTTTTATAGCTTATGTAGGGGATGGCGTCCTCGACGTCCCGCAAAAAATTGGAAGGATATTTTAACTCATGCCAAATATTGATAACATCAGGAATTTTTGCATTATCGCGCATATAGACCACGGGAAAAGCACCCTCGCAGACAGGATTCTGGAGCTTACCCATACTGTGGCTTCAAGAGATATGGAAGAACAGATACTCGACAACATGGAACTCGAAAGAGAAAGGGGTATAACAATCAAAGCCCGCGCCGTCCGGTTGAAATATACCGCCAATAACGGCGAAGATTATATCTTTAATCTGATCGACACCCCCGGCCACGTCGATTTTAACTACGAAGTTTCGCGCTCGCTCAAAGCATGCGAGGGCGCGCTGCTCGTCGTCGACGCTTCGCAGGGGATACAGGCGCAGACCCTCGCCAACGCTTATCTTGCCGCCGACAATAATCTTGAAATTGTCCCGATTATAAATAAAGTGGACCTGATAAGCGCGGAACCCGAAAGGGCAGTCAGGGAAATAGAGGAAATAATCGGCATCCCCGCAGAGGACGCGCCTTTGATTTCCGCGAAAACCGGATTGAATATAGATCAAGTCATGGAACGGATCGTTTCAGATATTCCAAAGCCGAAAGGCGATGAAAACGCGCCTTTGAAAGCCCTGATATTTGATTCGTATTATGACGCTTACAAAGGCGTTATCGTGTATATCAGGATTATTGACGGGCAAATAAAAATCGGCGATAAAATAAAAATGATGAACACCGGGACGGAATACGAAGCGGTCGAAGTCGGCTATCTCAAACCCGACGGGTTTGTAAATTCGGGGAATTTATCGGCGGGTGAGGTCGGTTATATAACGGCGAGCATAAAAAATCTGAACGAAATAAGCGTTGGGGACACCGTTACGTCAGTCGAAAACGGTTCCGCCGAGCCTCTCCCCGGATTCAAAAAAGCCGTGCCCATGGTATTTTCGGGGATTTATCCCGCAGACGGCGCGGATTATAATGCGTTGAGGGACGCTCTTTTGAAGTTGCAGTTGAACGACGCGGCACTGACTTTTGAGCCTGAAACGTCGATCGCTCTGGGGTTTGGATTCAGGTGCGGATTCTTGGGGCTTTTGCACATGGATATAATTCAGGAGAGGATAGAACGGGAATATGATCTGACGATCATCGTCACCGCTCCGAGCGTCATATATCATATCAACAAGAAAAACGGCGAAACGATTATGATAGACAACCCGACGAATTACCCGTCGCCGGACGAAATAGATTCGGCCATGGAACCCATCGTCAACGCGAGCATTATGACCCCGTCGGAATATGTGGGCAGTATTATGGAAGTGTGTCAGGACAGGCGCGGGGTATTCAAAGACATGCGCTATATTGACACAAATCGGACTGAATTGCATTACGAACTGCCATTGAACGAAATTATATATGATTTCTTCGACACGCTCAAAAGCAGGAGCAAAGGGTACGCATCGCTCGATTATGAGCTTGCGGGATATAAACAATCAAGCCTTGTGAAACTTGATATATTGCTGAACGGAGAAATTGTCGACGCTTTCTCGTTTATTGTCCATTCGGAAAAAGCATACGAGCGCGGCAGGAAAATCACGGAAAAATTAAAAGATAATATACAGAGAGAGTTGTTTGAAGTGCCTGTCCAGGCCGCGATCGGGGGGAAAGTCATCGCGAGGGAGACTGTGAGGGCTCTCAGAAAAGACGTTTTGGCGAAGTGTTACGGCGGGGATATAACGAGAAAGAAAAAGCTGCTCGAAAAACAAAAAGAGGGAAAGAAAAAGATGCGGCAGTTGGGGTCTGTCGAGGTGTCGAAAGAAGCGTTCATGGCTGTGTTGAAGTTTGATGATTAGGGTGGGATTCATGATAAAAAAATTTTTAATTATAACAATATTTCTTCTTGTGCTATTACTTGCCTGTTGCGTTGCGCCAAATTCGCCTGAAATAGAAACGACGGAAGAAATATCCGAAACGCCAATCATTTCTGATTCAATACAAACAGAAAAAATAGAATATATTAAAATTACGCCGCAGGAAGCGCATGATATGATGACCGACAATAACAATGTTGTAATTTTAGACGTCCGCACGCAGGAGGAATTTGACGAGGGACATATTACAAACGCCGTTCTGCTGCCAGATTATGAAATCGGAGAAAAGGCTGAAAGAGTTCTTGCCGATAAAAACCAAACAATATTAATATATTGCAGAACCGGTAGAAGAAGTGAAATCGCCGCAAGAGAACTGATCGATATGGGTTATACAAAAGTTTTTGACTTTGGGGGGATAACTGATTGGCCGTATGAAATTGTTCGGGGTGTTTCAAATACTTTATTTTATAATTATTTTGGCGGCGATCTCCCTGATGATATTATTACGTTCATTGATTTTAGATTTCGCATTATTGCGGGCCATGGGAAGGACTTCGATCAATACGCCGTGTTATTATTCGCTTTGGGAAAATGATGGCGAGTGGGTCATTACAGAGGATTATTATGAAACTCCGAATTAAATTTTAAAATAAAGGACTGTGATATAAAATAAATTATTTGGGATTATATATACACATTCCGTTTTGTGCGGCAAAATGCGGGTATTGCGATTTTTACTCTGTCAGGGCGGGTGAAAAAACGCATGAGGCTTATATAAACGCCCTGATCAAGCAAATGAAAGAATACAGTGTCTCCGCAAAAGAAAATACTGTCGATACAGTCTTTATCGGCGGGGGTACCCCGACTTGCATAGGAATCGACAGGCTTTTGTCAGTTATAAAAAATATAAAGAATTTATTCGGCCTGTCAAGAAATCCGGAATTCACGGTCGAGGCAAACCCCAAGACGATCGACCTGAAAGGGCTGAAAAAACTGTACAAAGCCGGGGTGAACAGACTGAGCATAGGGGTGCAGAGCGCGCACGACAACGAATTGAAATTATTGTTGCGCATACATAATTATAATGATTTTTTGGAATGCTACGAAAACGCGCGGTCTGCGGGGTTTGAAAATATAAGCGTCGACGTCATGTACGGTATACCCGGCCAGACCTTGAAAAGTTTTCACGATACTTTAAAAAAAGCCGTGATCCTGAAACCCGCGCATATATCGGCTTACGGGCTGAAAATTGAGCCGGATACGTTATTTCATAAAAATCTGGATAAAATACAGAAATATCTGCCGTCCGAGGAAAACGAACGAAAAATGTATTTTATGTGCTGCGATTTATTAGAAAGAAACGGATATAAACAATACGAAGTCTCGAATTTCGCGAAAAACGGACGCGAGTGCAGGCATAATTTAAAATACTGGACATGCTCCGAATATATAGGCCTGGGTACGGGGGCGCATTCTTATTTTTCAAATTACCGCTTTTCGTTCAAAAAAGACATAAAAGAATATATCAAAAATTTCAATTATGACGAGACAAAATTGCAGGGGATGGATATATTTGATTATGAAAAATATAATCTTTTAGACGAACACACGGAAATAAAACCGAACGAACGACTGGGCGAATATATCATGCTCGGATTCAGGCTTAAATCAGGGATCGACAAAAATAAATTCGCGAAACTTTTCTGTATGGATTTCGACAACCTGTATTATCATAAAATCGCGCCGTTTTTGAACAGCGGCCATATTGTCAAAACAGACGCGGGATACGCGTTTTCAACCGAGGGGATGTTTGTTTCCAACCATATTTTGGGGAAAATAGTAGATTTTTAATAATTTTTCATATAATTAACATAAATTCAAAAATTATGCTTGAAATATTCAAAAATTATGGTATAATATATACTTAACTGAAAAACTCTGCATCTGCAAAGGAGCTTTTTATGCCGAAGCAAATCGAATTGAAAAACGTGAAAATAGCGGGGGGCTATTTTCATGAAAAACAAAAAATGAACCGGCAGGTGACTATCCCAGCCACGTACAGGCAGTTTTACAATACGGGCAGGATTGACGCTTTTAAACTGAAATGGAGAAACGGCGACCCAAACCAGCCGCATATCTTCTGGGACAGCGACGTGGCAAAATGGATCGAAGGCGCGGCGTACGCTCTTATCCACAAGAGAGACGAAAACCTTGAGAGCCTGATCGATTCCATTGTCGAAGATCTTGTGAGCGGACAAACTTCGCAAGGGTATTTCAACAGCTATTATCAGACAATCGAACTCGCCAACAGATTCACAAACAGAAACAACCATGAATTATATTGCGCCGGCCATCTTATCGAGGGTGCGGTCGCGTATAAAAAAGCTACGGGAAAAGACGCGTTCCTGAACGCGATGTGCAGATACGCGGATTATATACACGAAGTTTTCACCGACGACGAAAGGGATAAAAATTTTGTGACTCCGGGGCATGAGGAAATCGAACTTGCGCTCGTTAAATTATATCACGAAACAAAAAAGAGAAAATATCTTTCTTTGAGCAAATTTTTCATCGACAAGAGGGGCACCCTCGACGGTGAAAAGCAGACGTTCGGGAATTGGGCTTCGGCGCATTACGCCCAGGATCATCTGCCCATAGTCGAACAGGCGACTGCCGAGGGGCACGCTGTCAGGTGCCTGTATATGTTTGCGGGCGC
>Ga0209737_10001503_pt1 | contig 16710 bp, 18 predicted proteins | sample TergutCu122P3_FD_187284 | JGI IMG/M metagenome (GOLD analysis project Ga0209737, IMG submission 187284) | Cubitermes ugandensis P3 segment gut microbial communities from Kakamega Forest, Kenya - Cu122 P3 (SPAdes) (version 2) | ecosystem: Host-associated > Arthropoda: Insects > Digestive system...
CTGAAGCCCGAAGCCGGAAGCCTGAAGTCCGGGAAACGGATCATCGTCATGCGATGCACGCAGCAGCACATGCGAGGCAATAATACACTGTTCGAGATAATCGTTACCGAGCCGGAAGCGCAGTTCCGCCGCCGCCATTTGCGGGTCGTCGAGCGGGACGTTGACATAAACCGTGTTGCGCGGCTCGTAACGACCGGGGTTGCGCTTCGTACTTCGCCGTTTCAGGTCGATCTCCTCATACTCGTCGGGTTCGTCCGGGATGTTGTCCAGCTCGCGGCGTTCCGCTTCCGGCGGGATAAGATCGAACTCCTCACACGCCTGCGCCCACGGTGTACGTTTGGAACCGTTCGCCAGGCACTCGCCGCGCGACGGTATGAAGTTCAGGCAATTGCTGCAACTTTCGGAAGCCGAAGGTTTGGCTTTTTGATTTTCACCAATCAATTTTGTATTGATCGTTCGCCCGTCTTGGCCGGTTCTGAAATCTGACTGGGGAATTTCCCCAGTCGATTCGATTTCAAATCGAAGAGCGGAAACCGTTTTATGATCAACGCCGACATGCTTTGCAATTTGGCGGTCGCTTAACGTGACACCTTTCGGATGCAGCAACGCTTGTTTGATCGCATTGCGTTTGTCGGCATTGCTCCGCCGCAAACCATGCGACTTGTTCGCGGCAAGGCTTTCCCAGATCGCGTCTTCGACCGTTCCCATGCGCTGGTCGGCAAGGATGGGGTCGTTGGGTTTTGTCCGCTGATGCGCGTGATAACGATGAAAGCCGTCGACAAGGATGTAGCGATGCTTGATTTCATCGAAAAACACGAGGATCGGCGGGAACTTGTCGCCGCGCTCCATCGCCTCGGCGTAGTCGGCGATCACCGGTTCGCTCATTTCGAGCCGCGATTGCGTCCCGCAGTCGGTCGAAATCATTTTGATGTCAATTTTTGTCGCCATAAAAAACCTCCGGTTTTGGATTCAGGCTTCCGGCTTCAGACTTCGGGGTTGTTTTTATCCCCTGAAGCCCGAAGTCCGAGGCCTGAAGCCTTGAATTGATTGATCGTTTCGACAAGTGCCGGTAAATCGTCGAGCCGCAGCACAACGACCCAGGGCCGATGGTTCGGGCGGTGCATGACCACCGGCACCTTCGATTCCCCGGCGTCGCGGATCGACTGCTCAAGTGCCTCGAACAGACGAAAATGCTCGGTGCGTTTACACTCGATGTGCATGTGCTCGATGTCGGTCACCACGTCCGGCGAGTCCGGCCCGCCCGTATATTGCACACCACGTCGCGCCGTCACACCCAGCACACGCTGCAATTCACGAGCCAATTCCCGTTCCCCGGTCTTGCCTTTGTTACGTGAAAGTCGTCCCATGTTTTGTCTCCATGCGGCTTCGGACTTCAGGCTTCATCAGGAAAACAAAAATACCTGAAGCCCGATGCCCGAAGTCCGAAGCCTTGCCTTATCTTTTCCACGGTGGTACGTTGTTGTTTGCCGACGTCGTTTTGGCCGTCGTCTGCTTGACCTGCGATTCGGGCTTGGCATACGATTTCACTTCGTTGTGAATTTCGCCGGTCGAATCGTCGGTCTTGCACTTGACAGCGATCACGAGCGGGATATGATGTAACTCAATCGACTCGCCGGGACGCATAACGCCGACCGCGTGGCAGATCGCCGACAGGTTCGCTTCGGCAATCTTTACCGTATCGCGATTCGGGTGTCGCAGGCAGAGCCGATCCCAGACCTTGCGATTTTTGAACTCGCCGTCGATCACGGTGAATTCGATTTGCAGCATCTCGCCGGTGCCCGCCTTCGTCGGCTTCAGCTCCGTGTCCGTGATTTCGACGAGGTATTTGCCCGCCGGTAAGGTTTCATAAGGCACCGAAGGGGCCACCTGCGATGCGTCAAAATTCAGTAATGCCATCATTTGCCTTTCATTGTTGGAGTGGTAAAAACGCAATGCGATTGATCAATTCAGCGAAAACAGTTCCTTTGCCGCAAACGGGATACTCACAAATTCCCGTTCGCGGGCATAGGCAAGCAGCGAATATTCGGTACGTTTGTAGATTTCCTGACGCGTTGCTTCGCGGCGGTCGGGCAGCTTGGCCAGCCAGTCGGCAAGCTCTTTGATGATCGCGGGCTGCTTGTGCGGCGTACAAAGCCAAGCGCAAAACGTCGTCAGCTTGGTTTCGTTGACGTTGTAATACGCCCGCGCGATCACGCCACGCACCGTCGGGTCGTCGATCCGCCGCGACCAGGCCGGGTCGAGCTGGTCGACCGCGAACTGCACGGCGGAATAATGATGCCGGTATTGGACGTTGATTTCTTTGGAACTCAGATTGAGCCGCGAACACTGCCGACCGGCCAGCATCGCACGCAGCGTCGAAAGATGCTTCGTCGTAATGCGGCTGTCGCGTTGTTCCAAACGGATCACGTCGAGGTTGGTACGCATTTTGCCGCAGTCAATCGCCTCGTGATTGGCAAGGGTTTGATCGATGAAAATCATCATTTTCACCGTTTTGCCCGAACGCCGGACGGCTTCGAGCCGCTGCTGACCGTCGACGAGGACGCCGTACCTGTCGAACGCGATGCCTTGATGCGTCAACCGCCAGTGACCGGCAAGGATAGCGCGACGCAGACGTTCGACGGTTTCCTCGTTGATCTTGCGGTTGAAAAAATTGCGTTTCAGCCACGCCTCCGCGAGTTGCGGCGTGACATCAACCGTGTAAACCAGTTGCGATTGCTGGGCGGATTTGGGAATTTGAAATGTGGACATAGGGATTCTCCTGTTGTTGAAGTTGTAAATAAGTGATTTGAGTGATACCAGCGACCAACGGAAGCGGGTGATTTCAACGACGCGGCAGCGTCGAAACGGGTCAAGGCTCAGCCTTGTTAATTTGTGTTACAATTCGTTCGACGGCGTTGGGGCCGTCCTCTTCTTCGATTTTGGCAAGCAGGTCGACGATCAACCGCTCGCGGTATTCGGCATCGAAAAGCCCGAAAAGGCAGGCGATCAACGATTCGGTGTCGTGCAAAAGGATATGCTGCAAGGTGACCGACTCCTGAAACGTGTCCGTCGGATTCGGAAACGTTGCCTTGAGCGGTTCCGGGTCGAAGTCGGGAACTTCGTCTTTCCCGGCAACCCGCAAACGGGTGTATTCGCGGTTAATCGTCGTTTCACCGCTGCGCAAACGCTGTTTCGTGTCCTCGTCGGCATGCTTGTCAAGGTATTCGACGCGGGAAACGGTATCTTTCGAGACACCGGCAAGTTTCGCAATTTCATCGCGGGTTTGGTTTTCTTTGGCAAGGTCGGCAGAATTCTGCCGACCTTTGCTACGGCCTCCTTCAGACATTTTTTCTTTGCCTTTGACCGCAAGCGTCGGCTTGAATTGCAAAGCAATCTCCGTCCTTTGAAACGGTGTCAAATTCCGACGATGTTCCTGATGCGACCATGCCCAGAGTTTGGCGTCGTCCAGCGACTCGAACTCCAGTTCCACCGTGTCAAACGACAGCTCGTGATCCTGGCAGATCGCATAGCGATTATGACCGTCAACGATGGTGTCGTTCCATGTCACTATCGGTGACAAGCAACCGTGTTCCAAAATGTCCGCCTCAAGTCCCTTGTATTCCGCATCCGAAAGCGGCGGCAACAGAGTTTGAAGGTCGGAATGAATCTTGAGTGTTATCATAAATCACCTCGTAAAATTCTCATTCAGAGTAAACCGACTGCGGAAAACCCGCAGTCAGAAGCAAGGGACGAAAGATCAGCACTGGTCGTGATTGATCGGGAAGTGTTCACCGGATGCGGTCGGGAACCCGACAAGCACTTCGTTGTTTTGAATCGCCCGAAGGATGCACTCGCAGCGTTTGTAAATCTCGCGTTTCGTATTTTCGCGGCGATCTTCCCAGAGCATCAGGCATTCCCGAAACGTATTGACCGTTTTGGCGGCGGGATGTTCCTGACTCTGCCCTTTGAGCATGTTGCAAAAATCGACAACCTGATCCTTGCTGAGGTAATAACACGCCCTCGCCACGACGCCGCGAACCGTCGGATCGTTGATCTGCTTGTTCGGATAATCGCCGAGCTGATCGACGGCAAAATCCACGGCGGTGGAGTAACGACGGTACAGTTCGCCCAGTTCGGCGTTGGAATACTTGCCGTTGCTCTTGCAATACCGGCCCGCAAGCATCGCCTTCAGCGTTTGGGTATGCATCAATTTCAACGTTTCATTCCGGGTTGACATGCGGACGATTTCAAGGTTGCTCCGATTGCGACCGCAGTCGATGTACTCATAATTTTCCGGCGATTCGTCAATGAAAACGAGCATGGGGACGGTGACATTGGCGGTCACGACGGCTGTCAGCCGGTGTTGACCGTCAAGCAAACTCCTCTCGCTGGTAAAAGCGACCCCTTGGTGTGTACGCCGCCACAGGCCCGACTTGATCTGGCGGACATACATGTCAACCACCGTCTGATTGACCGGGCGATTGAACACATTGCATTCTTCCAGCCATTTTTTGGCGAGTTCCGGCGTGACGTAAACGACGTAGGCGTTGTTGTAAGGACGGGCGTTTGCGGGAAGTTGAGTTTTCATAGGTTGTTCCTTTGTGAAAATGAGTATTGCGCCAGCGAGAAAAAGTGCATCGAACCTCCATGTCTGCCGATTGCGCCGAAATGTAAAAACTACTCAAAACAGGGTGTTTTTGGCATTTCGGCGAGATCGGCGATTAACCGGATACGTTCATTTTTTATTTCCAGCACAATATGGTTTTGAAAATCAGTGTTTTGGTTTGAGGTAAAGTTTGGCGATCTCTTTGGCGATGGGCGTCGTGACTTTCGCCCCTTTTTTCTTGTGGAGATAGGCCATCGCTTCGATGATCAACTCTTCAATGTATCCGTCGCGAAAGTGCATATTCAAATTAGTGAGCAGGTGGTCGGGATGATCCTGACGAATGCCCTTGAGCGTGGTTCGCGCAAAAGAAGTCAGCTCTTCAACGCACGGTACGTTTTTCGGCGAAGGTTCGGAGGCTTCCGATTCTGCAACCGGCAAGTCCTCGTTCGCCTTTTGGTTTTTTGTCGCGGCCTTTTCCTTCGCCCGCTTGTATTCGCGGTTGACCGTCGTTTTGCCCTGACGAAGTTTTTCCTTCGTCTCTTCGTCGGCATGTTCGCTGAGAAATTCCGCTTTGTGCATGGTGTCGTGAGAAATTCCTGCCAATGCGGCAAGCTCTTTGTCAACATGGACTGTTTCGTTGACCGGGTTTCCAGATATCTGGAAACCCGATTTTGATTTCGATGATTTCTGATCGCCGCCACCTGCTGACATATTCTCCTTTGCTTTGGCAGCCAACATCGGTTTGAACTTCCGTGCAAGTTCCGCTTTTTGAAACGTTGTCAAATTCCGCCGGTTTTCCTGATGCGTCCACGCCCAAAACATGGCGTCATCCAGCGTGGCAAATTCCAATGCCTTGACTTCAAACGGAAGCCCGTGCTTTTGGCATATCTCGTAGCGGTTGTGACCGTCGACAATCGTGCCATTCCACACGGCAATGGCGGACAGGCAACCGCGTTCGAGGATGTCCTGTTCAAGACCGTTACGCTCTTTTTCCGAAAGGGCCGGGAGCAGGGTCTGAAGTTCGGGATGAATTTTTAACGTTTTCATTGCAGGTAATCCTCCAAGTCAAAATCCGGGTCGTCGCCCATCATTTCGTAATCGAATTCGTCAAGGTCGGAATAAAACATCGGTTCGTCAAAGGGTTCAATATCCCCGTCACGCCGCTTGCTTTCCGCTTCGATGTAACGGCAGGAAGCACACCGCAACCGGCTGCTGCCCGGCATGCGTTCGCCGTCCATAAAAATGATCTCACCGCACGATTCACAGCGGCGAATGCCGCTTTTTTTGCGTTTTCTGGTCATCGTTGTGCCTCGCGTTATTCCGCTGTGAAAGGTTCTTCAAGTCCCACCATCATCCAATCCATGAACTCCGTCCACGAAAACCGTATGATTTCCGGCAGGTTGTAACGGTTCTTGGCGACACAGGATGGCGAGGTCACGCAACGCAACACGCGCTCCCCGCCGCTCTTTTCACCTTTGGCGGCACCGCGCTCACGGGTGGCCAAAAGCACCGCATCGCACCATTCCTTGAGAATGTCGTTGGCGTACTTGTGCAATTTCGGGCTGAAACGATCAAACGTCGTTGACTCCGGGTCGGTGTAAGATTCGATCTTTGCATGGGCAAGCAGAATCGTTATCATGCCGCGATCTTCACGAAGCCGCCGCAATTCGTCGATGATTTCACGCCAGTAACCGATGGCGAGTTGAAATCCCTTGCCGTAACCTCCGTCCACCTTTTCAATGCTCTTGGCGTTGTACTGTCGGCAGAGGTCGTCGAAAATCAGACGCTCCAACCAGTCAATGGTGTCGATGACAACGGTCTGGTAATCATGCTTTTCAGTGACCAGTGTCCGAAGGCAATCAAGGCATTCCTTGTAGGTCTTGCACAGCGGAAACGAATGGCAATCCACGTTGTCGAGTCCGTCTTCCGTTGGGATAAAAATCGGTTTCGGTGCTTGCGAGGCGTATGTGGTCTTGCCGACGCCTTCGCTTCCGTAGATCAACAGCCGTGGTGCCTGCTGCTTTTTGCCCGCATGGATTTTTTCTAAAAGTGACATCATTTATTCTTTCAATTTTTCTGCAATCTGGTTTGTAAAGCTCGCTACACAATCGTGAGCATCCGCAATTCTTCATAACCGGTCGGCCAGTGGTCGCTGACCTTCGATTCCTTGAGTCGCTCAATGGCCGCTTCGTTTTCGGCACGAGCCATGAGAAGCGTTTCCGCCGTGACCTGCCAGACGCCGCAGCGGAACGGCTCTTTTTTCTCGACCGCGATGATGTAAACCGGCACGAGTTGCCCGATCACGGCGTCCAGAACGCACTGATAAAATGCCAACTGATTCTGGTAACGGAAGCGTTTGGCGTCGGACTCGAACCATGTCAGATCGTCGCAGGTTTTGAGATCGACGATGCCGTATTCCGGGTTAAACCAGTCGATCCGAATCTGGCATGGCAGGCCGCAATACTCCGTGCGAACCACGCCTTCGGGCTGCCCTGTTTTCAGCAGCGCGGCAGCATATTCATTCATGCGGACTGCGGAGTGCATCGCCTCGATGGTCTCGGATTGATCGAAGGTGAGGACAGGCTTTTGCTGCAACTCTTGCCACTCCAAAAACTTTTTGGTCGTGTTGCCGTAAGGCCGCCCGGTGCTGGGATTGATCGGCCCGCCGATGGCATAGTCCGACTCGTACTTGTCGCGGCCTTCGAGAATCAGCGAGTGCGCCGCGCTGCCCAGTAAAAACGCCTGTGATTCCACATCGCGAACGAGGCCGTCAAATTTTTTCTTGTACCCATGCGGACACCTGATGTAGTCGATCAGTTGATGACTCGAAAGGTTCTCCTTTGCTTTGCCGTGATAAATTTCAGCGGGTTCTTCAATAAAAATGGTCTTATCGATTGACATAAAATTGCTTTCTGTTAAAAATGTATTGTTGTTTGAGTTGATACCAGCGAACAACGTGAGCGGGTTGCCACGCCGACGCGGTAGCGTCGAACCGGAATGCAACGTTGCCTTCCTATTTAGATAGGACAGCGAAGGCTGCAAGTGCATCTCAAATTTTTTGCGAGGCGGTCAACAGTAGTCGAAGGTGACAAACCGCTGACGGATTTTGTCGAGTTCCACAGCCAGTGTTGTTTGCGAACACTGCACCAGTTTTTGAATCTGGCGCGGCAACTTGTCGTGAATGAGGCATTGGCAAATGACGCGCTGGCGCGCCGTCAGTTTTTCGAGAATGGTCGCAATGTCGAGTTTGAGCGTGGCGAACCCGTTTTCGCTGAATTCACCCTGCCGCGTTTCATTGACCGTCGGTGTTTGTTCGTCCTCCATCGCCAAATACCGGGTGCGATACCGTTTCCACCGTTTCGTGTACCGCGCGACGGTGCGGTCGATGCAGTCGCAAAGTTACTGCCTGCCCAATGCCGCCATCGCCCCTTGATGTTTCAGAATATGCAGCACGATATTCTGCCGAATATCCTCCACATCGCCCGGCGAAATCCCATTGATCATCGCCTGCACCCGCAAATACCTGTTCGCAAGTGAAATGTATTTTTCCCAATTTAACATTGCTGCTCCTTTGTTTTTGCTTTCCAGCTTTGGCCGCTCATGACGCTCGAGCGTGCCTGACACCCTGATGCGTTTACGCACTTAATCGCGAGATTTAAAATGGCGTAAGCGCAACATGTTAGTTGGCAAGGAGATAAAATGGGAAAAAAATTTTACGCACTTGCAGGAAATCGCGAGATTGCGTAAATACCCAAATTAACAATTAAAGTACACTGAATGGGCAAGATGGAGATGCGTAAATCCGCGCAAAAAAGAACTCACACCGTTGCCAGCGTGAGTGAAATGGAATAAGAACAGAAAACTATCTTTGAGGGAACATTCGGGCGAGTTCCTCAATGCCTTCCATTGTTTTTGATTTTTCCCAAAGTAATCGAAGGATGGCTGCTTCCGGGTCTCGCAAACACTTGGAAACATCCTGTTGCGATAAATTGGTCATTTTGGCCAATTGAGCTTGGTTTGGTTTCGGCAGCAATTTGATTTCACCGGCTTCAGCCGTGTGTTCCATATAGTCATGGGCGGCATAGACATGCTCCTTCATTGCCTGAACCAAAACCTCGATCTTTCCGGCGAGCAGCGACCGTTTCGGTTTTGATTTCCTTATCGTTTTTTCATTGTCGCCGACGCAGGATTCAATCATTTCCATGTCAAACACAATCCGATATTCCTCGTCGAGCGTACCCACCTCGCACAATGTGAAACAGGTGTTCGGCATAAACCGCTTGATCGTGTCGGCATCGCGAGTGGTGATAAGAACGGCTTTCGGCTGATTGGCAAACATCGCCATGAGTTGCAGAATATTGTCATTGTTCACCGAGCGGATGAAAAAATACTCTCTGCGTTGGCGGCGACCGAGTTTCCAGATTTGGTCGGTCACCATTTCGAGGATTTTTTCCTTCATGCCCAGCGATTCGACAAGCGATTGCAGAATGATGGTGTCATTGACCTTCCAGCCCTTGATCGTTTCCGTATCAATGACATAGGTTGTGCGGCAGTCGTACTTGCTACAGCCGAACATGCGCACGGGCCCCTTGCCGTAATCGTTCCAGTAGATTTCACCATGCGATCTGCAATATTTGCAGGTGATATATCTCTCGATGATACGGTCGAAATACACAAGGCCCGCCGCTGCAAGAGACGGAATGTCAATGTTGGGATCGTTATTGGCTATGAAGTGATGCCCGTTTTCCCATCGGTATGCAAGCGTCGTGAACAGTTGCTTCATGGGCATCGGTTTCGTTTTCATTTTCTATTCCCCATTTTTGCAGGAGTTTGTGGGCAAGCTCCAAATACTCCTGCGGCTGATTTCGCAAGGTACAGGTGAACGGTTCCCGGATTTCAAAAGTGATGGATTTGTCTTTGCCGCCATCCACGCCGTGACAGACCAATCGAAATTTGACGTGTTCGACAATGGCCGATTCGACCGGATATTTGGCCTGATTGAAGGCCTCGCGAACATCGCGATACGGTGACTCGGTAATGACCGTTTTGTGAGCCATTGCCCCGTGTCCCCAACGAAGCGATAAGACGTTGATGAACACCGTGATCCGAAACTCGGAAGCCGTTGCCAATGAAAAATCCGGACGCAACAAGGGCGAAAGGTCGAACGGCGGTTGTTCGTAGGGCGGCAATTTCTCTTCAAAAATCGTTTCAAGGAAAAGCTGTTCCAAATCCGCCTTGAGCGAGGTTGGGACTTTCGCGTAAAGATCGCAACAACCGCGCCGACTGTCGTAAGCGAGAATGACTTCAAACGTTTTGCATAAGGTCTGGCTGGTCAGGCTTTCGGATTCGTCGTGTACCAGCACCTCTTCGGCATAATCGTCCGGTCGGGCGGTGAAGTAATACATGCCGTTGCCGCGATCATAGAGATCGACCGTGCAAACCCGTCCGCGCCCCTGCCGTTCCTCAAAAAACTCCTTCAGGGCTTCCTGCAACGCCAGCATCTTTTCGTTCGTCAACTCCGGGACAATGAGCGGCAAATGCGCACGCCGACGCCAGTAACTGAGTCCCGAAAAATGGAAATTCGCCATCGCCGATTCAAACAGCTTCGGATAACGCAACCAGACGTGCATCGCGGTCGGATAATTCCCTTTTTTCGGCAAATCGTGAAGCCAGTTCGGTTGGTTGCAATAGAGGGCCGCCTCATGAAATGCCGCCATGCCGTCCTTGCATGCAAGGGCAGAAATATCGTGAATCGTCCTTTCCATGTGGTTTTTTACCGACTCGTCTTTGATGTCGGCCAACAGGTCGATCAAAACCTCGTCATCGCGTTCCTTGATATTGTCCCAGTCGCCGGGAGAAATATCGGTCTCGAACCGTCCGAAAAACTCGGCCAGCATGAGATTCGGCGTCATACGAAAAAATGTGGACATGGATATGGGTTTTGCCATGAAACAACTCCTTGAAGAAATGATAAATTGTGCCGGTTAGGTAAATTTGATGTGCGTCAATATAGTATTCCCCAGAAATATCCGCAAGTCCCACCCTCTGTATCCTGTTGTTGGCACAAGAGTTAAAAATATTCATACCTGATCAAATGATTATTTTTTCAAGAGAGAAAAGATTTCAATGTTTTTTCAAAGAACCAACTTTTTTCTGAAAAATTGAAAAAATCAATATTTTGCGGTTCCCAAAATGATCTGAGCCGACTCTTTAATCCCATTGAAAAGTGTCTTCAATGCTTGCCGAAATATGGGAAGAACAGGCAAAATGAATAATGTCGGATTTTGTGAAAAAATTCCCGCCAAATTTAAAATTCCGCGTTTTTGATTATTGTAGCTTAATAAATACCGACCAAAACTTTTGAAATGAATGTTGACGAATCAACAGGGAACACAGATGGACAACGAATTTAAACGACGTGCTTTTCTTGCGGTTATTTTTGGAACATTACTTGGGACACCGATTGCCGCCCGGTTGATCCGGGGCTGGAAACCCAGGCAGGAAGAGCATTATTTTTCGACTGAATTGAATCGGGTGCAAACTTTGCTGCATGTTCCGATCCAACCGGTCGCCGGGCCGGAGTCATTCACACTGAGGCTGCATCCGCCGGTCGGGCGGGAATGGAAGTATGTGGTCTTTGCTCCGTCGTTTTTACCGGAAAATTTATCTCAAACTTTGGGCAATGAGCCGGACATGTTCCTTCTGAAAGAAGGTCAGCTTGCCGTCAATCAAACCAACAAAGGGCAAATTGTTTTTTCCGGCAGGGACACGAATTTTTCGCTTCACTCTCCGTACCATACGGAAAAGCGACCGAACAATGAAACCATCCTGCTTGTTCGGGACGGTGCGCTTCGTTTGGCGGAACCCAAAGGCGAAATCATCGCCCATTCCGATCAGCAGTTTCTGCATCTTCTGGCATTGCCGGGAATCCCCAAAGAAATGACAGTCGGCCAGAAATGGAATTCGACGACAGGCCGGGTCAAACCATTCGAGAACTGCCCGACGGAATATGAAGTGGCCGGTTTTGCAGAGGTGGCGGGCCGAAAAGCGGTTGACATCCGCTTCAAGGGAAGTATTCCGAATGTGGCACAGTTGCCCGGCGTCAATTTTCACCAGCCTGACAAGGAGGCCAGTATGAGCAACGCCCACGAAGGAAACGCTTATTTTGATTTGGAAACCGGCCTGCTGGTTCGGCAGGAAGTTTCCATGACGACGACTTGCCACGATAATGAATTTGTGGGCAAAGACGGTTTGACGGTCAAGGCCAATTACATCGTTCAACTCTTTCATGCCTGATTGACCCCGATTCCATGATGATCAAAGACGAAATACACCCCAGGCAGGCATGGAGAGCCCCGTGTTCCCGCTTTCCTTTGCGACTTGCGAATTATCGCAGGATGCGTACCGATTTTGGCTACCTTTTACGCCATTACTGGATGCCGAACACAACATTGACGTTCAAAATCACCAAGGAACAGACATTCCCGCAATCCCCGACAATGAAGAGTGAAGCATGGGTTGAAAGAAAGATGCTGAAATGTGATGCCGACCAGTGTGTCTGGCATGAGAAAATCCTGAAACAATCGCCGGAACCGACCGGTTGGTTTCACACGTGCAAACCTCAAACGGAGGAATCGGTTCACACCTATAATCGTTCCGAGCAGACTTACCGGTCTTATGATTTCGAGAAATGCCGTTCCCTGCCGGAATTCGATGACGATGCCGGAAACGAAGCGTTTTTGCGTCAACCGATTTTGACGCCGTTGATGCCGATCCCGGTCGGGTTTGAATGGCATGTCAGCAACAAGGAAAGTTATCTTGACTACAAGCTGGACTCGGTGGAACAGCATAACGGGATGACCTTGTTGCTCGTTCGGAGAAAAGGCAGGATCAATCTGTTTCAGGTTTACCTGTCAGGACGCGCCTTCGTGTTGCCTTACACCATTGATCGGGAAGGGATCACCCTTTATCATTTGGAACGTTCCATGATCCTGGAGGATCGTGTTTGTGATCGTTTTCAACCCTTTGACAATTCGTCGGCGGATGCCCTCGAAATCCGGACGACGACGCAATGGATTCAATCAGAACTAAAGTAATGCTTGCCCCGCTGTTTATCAAATACAAGACAAATCGAAATCACTACCTTTATGATTGCGGTACAAGTCGCATCATGAGGGTGGATGACGTGATTTACGGCATCATTGACGATTTCAATATTCTCCCGGATCAGGCACTCCTTTCCAAACATCAGGCTTTGGGACGCGGGAATGTTCAAATTGCGTTGGATGAAATCCGTGAAGCCGTGAAGCAAGGGCACTTGCCCCCTCACGCCCCGGTGGAATTGAGTTCGGTCGATGTCGTCGCCTATCGTAAAGAACGCCATGCCATCGGCGAATTCTGGAAACGAAGGGCCGCGCTGCTTGTGCTTGGGATCACGGAGCGGTGCAACTTGTGCTGCTCCTATTGCTGTTTCAGCGGGAGTTTTGAAGGCCAGCGAACACACAGCCAAAAATCAATGACCTGGGAGATTGCGGAAAAAGCCATTTCCTATTTTTTGGAAAATGATCAAGTGGGAGACGGATTGTGTCCGATCACATTTTATGGCGGTGAGCCGCTCCTGGAATTCGAGCTTGTCAAACGCTGTGTCGAGTATGCCGAATCCAAAGCCGCCGAACTCGGCAAAAAAGTCCGTTTTTCCGTCACGACCAATGGAACATTGCTTGACGATCAGGCGGTCGATTGGCTGGTCGAACATCGCTTTTTGACATTGATCAGCCTCGACGGCCCCCGAGCGGCTCATGACCGGTATCGTGTTTTCCCGGACGGGAACGGTTCTTTTCGCCTTGTGGAAAACAATTTGCGACGTTTTGCCGAACGTTATCCCGAATACAAAGACAGGGGACTCAGCGTCACCCTGGCACCGCCGCTGGATTTGAACGCAACGGCGGCGTTGATCGAAGAGCTTTACCCTGATTATCCCATCAGTCGGGTGGTACTGGTCAATACCGGCAAGGATACCCGCATCCACGACCGTGAGACCAACCCGACACAATATGGTTGTCATTCCGCATGCAAGGAAAGTTGCCTCCCTTTGGAGCCGTTTCGCCGGTTTGAACCCTCCGATGACAAACAACTGAAAAAACTTTGGGAAGCCTGTGTCCAGAATATCAAGGATTACGGAATCACCGAAGCCCGTCAAAAAAATCCCTTTGCGATGCTGCTCTTCGAACAGCAGATCGCCTTTTATCACCGGAGAAACGTGACGAACGAAGCAAGCGATCAGGTCTTTTATATCCCATGTTTTCCGGGGTTTACGCGACGCTTCTGTGATGCCGACGGCAACTATCGGGTCTGTGAACGGGTGGACGATTCGAAAGCATACCAAATGGGAAACGTCTGGGACGGCCCCGATCCCGCCCGGTTGATACGGATTATGGAAATGCGTCGTCACTTCGGTGACTGCGGCAATTGCACCGCGCTCAAAACCTGTGATCTTTGCTATGCGAGAATCCCGGAAAGCGATGCGGTGGATTTGGGGTTTGATCCCGCATTCGACTTTTTATGCCAGCAGACCCGCAAGACGACCGCCAAAATGTTTCGCACTTACACCGAAATCATGGAGGCCAACCCGAATGCTTTTGAATCCGGGCGGGAAAAAAATCAAAGCCAGGACAAGTTCAGATTCGGAACCCTGATGACGAAACCCGACGAAATCGTTTTATCACGGATGGAACACGAGGAAATGCCATCCCCATTCACCCTTCTTTCAATTCAAGGTTGATAATATATATGCCGATCCAACATTTAAAATATCATGAATTCGACCCGGATATCGATTACGAGGAAATCATTCCGTCTCCCCTGAAACCGTTTGATCCTCTGGAACCCATCGACCCGTCCGTCCCCGATGCCGTTCACTGTTGTAAATGCACGGAAGGATCAAGTACGCTTTGCAGTACGGAGACTTCGCTTGGAGCCACGGCAACGACCGCTACGGCACAAATGTTCGCATATTGGTATTCATGACGATCATTCGTAAATTGCAGAGCGAAGCACGATCATCATAAGGACAATCACAATAAATGCAGGTATGATCAGATACCACCGATATTGCGGTCGCTTTGTATTGCCGACAAGAATTCCAAGCCAGCATAGAGAAAAGCAAACAAGTTCCGCAGCAGCACCAAAAGGCCGCGTATTCACCAAAACAAGATGCAGCAACGAAGGTGCCAATGTCAAAACGGCAAAAGCCATGATATAAGCCGATTCCCGAAGTACGCTATGTGCGCCGGGAAAATAAGCCATCATTCGGGGAATACGTATTGACGGAGTGGCCGGAGAATCTTGTGAAATGGCAATAAAATATCGAAAGAGGAAAAACATGCTGACGTGAGTATATAACCACACACATCCGGTTGCCATAAAGAAGGTTATAATGAAAAGGTTTTTGTCAGACTGCTGCATGTTAAGGTTGTTTTGATAATCAGTGATGACGATGGTGATCAAAAACGGTAAAAGAGCCAGTACAAGGACTATGCTTGTTATGATAAACCCGCGATGAATGAAACGACTTAATTGAGTCGCTGTACAGAAAAAGAATAGACGTGTGTCATTCCGTATTTTTTGATAGGTTTTTCTGGTTCTGTGGCAGTACGCCATGCCCAACATAAAAATGACAAGACATGCCAAAAATGTCATGCGATGTGTGTCATGCTGCCATTCCAGCTTCGTGAGAATAAGACTTTGAATGGATAAAAAATACACGAAGAATGCAGTGATCCCGCAATAGCAATAAAAAAGTTGCCTGACGAGCCAACGGCGGATTTGAATGGTTGGTGCATTGTAAACAAAAGCTAAACCACATACCTGGCCGCCGATCAATGCCGACATCAACCATAAAAACGGCATGACGGTAGCCATCAGGACGGATGTTGCCATCGAACCGACGACGGAAGCCGCCGTCCCGGCACTGACTGTCGCGGTCTCCGTTGCCTGCGGAGCGTTGTCGGCAACGGTTTCCACGGCAGCCGGTGTGATGTTGGACAAGGAGTCCGCCACTTGAAAGCGTGCGGATGTATTGTCCCAGGCATTCGTGTTGCCCGAATGGAGCAGACGAAACGCGAGAAAGGCAATGAGAAAGTTCCTCGTTTTATCGGAAACGATTCGCCGGATTTTGGCGAGGGCCTTATTGACGGCCCGCTTGGACATTTTGTGTTCGCTTGCGATTTCCAATGCGCTTTTGTCTTCCACATAACGATCATGAAAGATGATCTGCAGTTTGGCAGGCAACGAGTCCAGGGCATTCAGCATTCCATGAAGTTGCTCCTTATCCATCACGATTTTGTCCGGTTGCTGGGATTCATAGAAGGCATTGATCAATGCCCTGTTCTCCTGGTGCAAATCTTTGAGTCTTCTGGTGTTGGCAAACGTCTCCCTTCGGACTTTTTTACAGGCATTGGCCGCAATGACAAAAATCCAGGCACGCATTGTTTCCTTGCCGTGCGCTTTGTGGAAACTCTCCCAGGCACTTGTAAAGACTTCCTGAAGGACGTCTTCTTCAAGATCGGAACGGCCCATCGTTTTTTTGATGTACCTCGTAAGCGGTTCACGATACTTGTCCATGAGATCATGAAAAGCCTGAACGTCTTTTTCGCTACGCGTCGTGATCATTGTTTTGCCTTGTTTGCCCACCGGGTCATTGCCATCCCGTCATGTAAATTATGCCAGAAAAATGAAAAGTTTTCCAGAGGGAGAATTATGACATAATTTCAAGGAAATAATCTCAAAACGGATTTGTTGGCCGTTTTTGGAAAATTATCAGGAAAATCAAGAATTTTGAAATTTTCCGGTTCCCAAATTTGGTCGGCGCGACTCTTTACCATTTATTGGGTGAGCTATGTTCTCGCCAAATCATTTACACACGACATAAATATTCAAAATCGGCTTGTCAAAAAAGAGACGGCTTGGTTGGCGGTGAGGGTATGCACTGACGCAACTCTTTTCTGTGAATCAACTTATATCCATTTTGTTTTGCCAAAACAATTGACGTTGGCATGGGAAGCTGTAGAATGATCGCGTTGAAGATGCTTTTCATAAAGGTAAAA